>OBIA01000038.1_pt1 | contig 110431 bp, 89 predicted proteins | sample 1519911 | NCBI WGS metagenome assembly OBIA01 (sample SAMN04209236, study PRJEB22552) | human gut metagenome | biome: gut; material: feces | host: Homo sapiens | place: USA: Oklahoma | reverse complement strand
TACAAAGACGTGATTTGTCAACAGACTCGGTAATGACTCGCAGATATCAAGCAAGTCAGCCTGGCAAATATTAAAGAATGAGACTCATGTATGTTCTTATAGTACATCTGGAACATACATGAGTTTTTCTTATGTACAAATAAAAAGACAATTTTGAAAGGAGAAAAACAAATGGAGAAATTTATCAACCAATCCCCATTATTTTTAGTGATCATCTGTCTGATCATAGGATTTGCATTTTTAATGAAAGGAGCAGACTATTTTGTAGAAGGAAGTTCAAGTGTCGCCAAACGTTTAAAAGTTCCTTCTATTATCATAGGATTGACGATCGTAGCTATGGGAACATCACTTCCAGAAACTGCAGTCAGTGTAACAGCGTCTATTGCCAATAATAATGCTCTGGCGATCAGTAATGTAGTTGGTTCTAATATCTTTAATATGATGTTTGTGATCGGAGTCTGTTCAATTTTAGCAACGATCGGTGTAAAAAGAGAAACAATTATAAGAGATATTCCATTATCTCTTGTATGTGCGACATTACTTCTCATATTTGGTTATCTTGCATTCGGAGATAAATCACATATGATCCTTGGACGTTTTGATGGAATCATTTTCCTTATTATATTTGCCGTATATGTTCTTATGATGGTTTTTCAGGCAATGCGTGCCAGAAATAATCAGGAAGTCGTACAACTTGAAACAATGGAAAATGAAGAATTGATGATCATGTCTTATCCAAAGAGTCTGTTATGTATCGTTGGAGGTGCAGCAGCAATTGCATTTGGTGGAGATCTTACAGTTGATGCTGCAAGCAGGATTGCCATAGATTTTGGAATGAGCCAGAATCTTGTAGGATTAACGATTGTTTCGATCGGAACGTCTCTTCCAGAACTGGTCACATCCATCGTAGCCGCAAGAAAAAATGAAGTTGATATGGCGGTCGGGAATGCGATCGGTTCCAATATCTTTAACATCCTTATGGTACTTGGAATCGCATCTGCGATCAGTCCATTACAGCTAATTGGTGAAAATGTGATCGACATCATAGTTTTAGTCGTATTTTCAGTTGTAGTATGGATCTTTGGAGCAACGAAAAAAAAGATTTCAAGAACCGAAGGAATTGCAATGATCTGCATGTATCTTTGCTATAGTGCGTACATTATTATGCGATAGGCGTGATCATTGACATTACACCGTCACAACTATAAAATATAAGATATATGATGGAGGAGAACCAATGATCAGATTAGCAACGATAGGAACCAATTTTATTACAGACTGGCTGATGGAAGGAATTTTAGAATTAGATGAAATCCAATTAACAGCTGTATATTCAAGAAATTTAGAAAAAGGGAAGCAGTTTGCAGCAAAATATAATGTAGAAAAAGTATATGATAACTACGAAGAGATGGCAAAAGATCCAGAGATTGATGCGGTTTATGTAGCGAGTCCAACTTATATGCATTATGCACATTCGATCACAATGATCAATTACGGAAAGCATGTGCTTTGTGAGAAACCTGTTTGCTCCAACCGTGAGGAATTAGATATCCTGATCAAAGCAGCCAAAGAACAAGGAGTTGTATTTATGGAAGCCATGAAGAATGTACATTCTCCAGGATTCCATGCGATGATGGACAATCTTCATAAGATTGGAACAGTGAGAAGAGCAACGATTCAGTATTGTCAGTATTCTTCAAGATATGACAAATTTAAAAAAGGGATCATTGAAAACGCATTTAATCCCAAATTATCGAATGGAGCACTGATGGATATTGGATCTTACTGTATCCATTTCCTTGCAAGTTTATTTGGGAAACCAGAAAAGATTCTTGCAGACAGTTTGTTCCTTGAAAATGGAGTGGATGGTGCAGGAAGTGTGATCGCATCGTATGACGATAAACAGGCAGAGATCATATATTCCAAGATTACAGATTCCAAACTGCCAACACAGATTCAGGGTGAAAATGGATGTATGATCATTGAACAATGTCCGATCATCAAGAAGATCACGATCTACTATAGAAATGGAGAAACAGAAGAATTACAATTTGACAAAAGAGATAATCCGATGATCTATGAAACAAAAGATTTTATCAGATTAATCAAAGAACATAAAGTGGATCATCAATTTTTAAGATCATCAGAGATTGAGATGGATATCACGGATGAAGTGCGAAGACAGACAGGAATTGTATTTCCGGCAGATAAGATCCGGGAACAGTGATCGCAAGTGAACAATTTCTTAAAACAGAAAGGAAAGCAAACATGAGAAAGATCATAGCAGCAGCATGTCTGATGGCAGCCATGACACTTTGTGTTGGGTGTTCATCTGCAAAAGACGGCAGCAAAGATACAACAAAAGCAACAACAGAAACAAAGATGAAAGTGCAATCAAAATATAAAGTACCAAAGATCACAGCAGCAAAGAAAACAGACCAACTTGCGGATGCACAAAAGGGAGAAACGATCGTCACTATGAAAGTCAAAGGTTATGGAGAAATGCAGTTTAAGTTCTTCATGAAGAAAGCGCCTTTGGCTGTGAAGAATTTTGTAACTCTTGCATCGAATGGATACTTTGATGGACAGATCTTTCACAGAGTCATCAATGATTTTATGATCCAGAGTGGAGATCCAACAGGAACAGGAACAGGCGGAGAAAGTATTTGGGGAGAAGACTTTGATAATGAAGTATGTGAGGAACTTCTGCCTCTTCGTGGTTCTTTATGTATGGCAAATTCCGGAGCAGATACGAATGGAAGTCAGTTTTTTATCGTGCAGGCGAAAGCAGATACAGCGAAGAAAGGTCTGGAAGAAGGGAATGTAGAGCTCACAAAGAAACAACAAGCGTTATTCTTGGATCAGGGTGGATATCCATCCTTAACAGGAAGCTATACTGTGTTTGGACAAATGATCAATGGATATGATGTGTTAGATAAGATTTCAGGATGCAAGACACAAGATAATGGAAGTGGAGAAGTAAGCCAGCCAGTGAAGAAAGTTGTAATAGAGAAAATGACTGTTTCAAATGCAGAATAAATTAGAGGAAAACAGGTGGTTATATGCTGATCGTTGCACTTGATACTTCAAAAAAAGAGCCGTTATATGAGCAGATTTATAATTCTATCAAAGAAGAAATTATAACAGGAGTTTTGCCCTTTGGGGCCAGACTACCTTCTGCAAGGAGACTTTCCAAACATTTAGATGTCAGCAGGAATACTGTGGACACTGCATATGCACAGCTTTGTGCAGAAGGATATATTGAATCAAAACCAAAACGTGGTTTCTTTGTCTGTCAGGTAGAAGAACTGGCAGAGCTTCACATTCCAGTTAAGATCGAAGAAGAGGAAGAAGAAATACGACCAGAGAAGATACCATACGACTTTTCATCAGCAGGAGTTGATATGGAACAGTTTCCTTATCATATCTGGAGAAAACTACTAAAAGAGATCATGATCAATGATAACAGTGAGTTATTTCAAAAGGGGAATTTTCAAGGAGATTTGGAATTGCGCAAAGCAATCATGTATTATCTGAGACAATCCAGAGGTGTTCATGTTCATGCCAGCCAAATCGTAGTGGCAGCAGGAATGGAGAATCTGCTATTTTTACTACGTCAGATTTTAGGAGAAAAAGTTTCCATTGGAATTGAAAATCCAGTTTACAAAAATGCGTATGAAATCTTAAAGGAATTGGATTTTAAGATTCATCCGATCTCCATGGACGAAAGTGGAATGTGTGTAGAACAATTGCAGAAAACAGATGCGAACTTAGCATATGTAACCCCGGCACACCAATATCCCACAGGCGTGATCATGCCAATAGGGCGAAGAAGTCAATTATTAGGATGGGCTAAAAAAGATCCAGATCATTATATTATCGAAGATGATTATGACAGCGAGTTCAGATATCATGGAAAACCAATTCCAGCGATGCAGGGATTAGATGATGGAGAAAATGTGATCTACATGGGAACATTTTCAAAAGCGATCGCACCAGCGATCCGAGCAAGTTATATGGTGCTCCCAAAGAAACTTGCAAAGAGATATCAGCAGATTGGCCAGACATTTTCCTGTGCAGTATCAAGGATCGATCAGAAAGTTTTGACGCTGTTTCTGACAGAAGGGCATTTTGAACGACATTTAAACCGTATGAGGAATATTTATAAAGAGAAACATGATCTATTGATCAAAGAAATTAAGAAGTTAAACTCCGATATTCAAATATATGGTCATGGAGCAGGAGCACATATCATCGTAAGATTCCCTGTCAGTGATCAAAAAGAGTTTCAAAAAAAATTAAGACAAAAAGGCGTGATGATCTATCCGCTCTCATGGTATTATATAGAAGGAAAACCATTGAAAGAAGAATATATTTTGGGGTTTACGAGAATGAAAAAAGAAGATATGATAAGAGGGATTGAAATTATAGGAGAAGTACTCTATTCAAAATAAAAAGTGGAGGACAATCATATGTCAGAAGAGAAAAATCAAAATGAGATTGAGGAAGTAACAAATGAGGATGAACACAAAGATGTGGAACATTACTGCTATCTTTGCAGACGTCCGGAATCTGCAGCCGGTAAGATGTTAGAACTTCCGAATAATATTTTTATATGTACAGATTGTATGCAGAGGACATTAAATTCTATGAGCAATGGTCAGTTTGGATTTATTGACGCAAGAAATATGGATCTTGACAGCATGGATATCACAAAGATGATGAACGATATGCAGAGCATGCAGCCAAAAGCGGAAGTAAAGAAGAAAAAGAAAGACAAAAAAGAAGAGCCAGAGTTTACATTAAAAGATATTCCAGCACCACATCAGATCAAGGCAATGCTGGATGAATATGTTATTGGACAGGATTATGCGAAGAAAGTCATGTCTGTTGCTGTATACAATCATTATAAACGAGTGGTAACAAATACAATGGATGAGATCGAAATCGATAAATCGAATATGCTGATGATCGGACCAACAGGAAGTGGTAAAACATATCTGGTCAAGACACTTGCAAGACTGTTAAAAGTACCACTAGCGATCACAGATGCTACATCCTTAACAGAAGCAGGATATATTGGTGATGACGTAGAAAGTGTTTTATCAAAGCTCTTACAGGCGGCAGATAACGATGTAGACCGTGCAGAACATGGAATCGTATTCATTGACGAGATTGATAAGATTGCCAAGAAACAAAATACAAACAGCAGAGATGTCAGTGGAGAATCCGTTCAGCAAGGATTGCTAAAACTCTTAGAAGGAGCAGAAGTCGAAGTGCCAGTCGGAGCTACAAGCAAGAATGCAATGGTACCACTCACAACGATCAATACAAGGAATATTCTTTTTATCTGTGGTGGAGCCTTCCCAAACTTAGAAGGAATCATCAAAAAACGTCTGATGAAGAAAACATCGATCGGATTTGGAGCAGATTTAAAAGACCGTTTTGATGAAGAAGAAAATATCATTGCACAGGTTACGAATGAAGATTTGAGAGAATATGGATTCATTCCAGAATTTATCGGAAGACTTCCAATGATATTTACATTAGAAGGACTGACAAAAGAGATGTTAGTCAAGATTCTAAAAGAACCAAAGAATGCGATCTTAAAACAGTATCAGAAGTTATTAGAATTAGATGAAGTAAAATTAGAATTCGATGAAGGGGCTCTGGAGGCTATCGCAGAACAAGCTCTGAAAAAGAAAACAGGAGCCAGAGCATTACGTGCGATCATCGAGAAATTCATGCTCGACATTATGTACGAGATACCAAAAGACGACACGATCGGAAGCGTAACGATCACAAGAGATTATATTGAGAATCATGGAAATCCAGAGATTCATCTAAGAGATCAGTAAATAAGAATGATACGCCAATATGTATAAATGAAATGCAGCCAGAAAGTTAAATCAATAACTGTCTGGCTGCATTTTATGTTATTTAATATTCTATTAACGAAAGTCTTATTTAATAACCTTGATCCATCCTTCAGGGGCTTCAATATGACCCATCTGGATTCCTGTTAAAGTATCGTATAATTTCTGGATGACAGGTCCCATCTTTTCCATTCCGCTTGGGAAGCAGATTTCATTACCGTGATCATAAATCTTTCCTACTGGAGAGATAACTGCGGCTGTTCCACATAATCCACATTCAGCGAAATCTTTGACTTCATCAAATAATACTTCACGTTCTTCGACTTCAAGTCCAAGGTATTCTTTGGCTACATAAACTAAAGAACGACGGGTGATAGATGGAAGGATACTGTCAGATTTAGGTGTTACAACTTTACCATCTTTTGTAATAAAGATGAAGTTAGCTCCACCTGTTTCTTCTACTTTTGTTCTTGTTGCTGGGTCAAGATACATATTCTCATCAAATCCCTGACGATGAGCTTCCATGATTGGGTAAAGGCTCATAGCATAGTTTAATCCGGCTTTGATATTACCTGTTCCACGAGGAGCAGCACGATCATAATCACTGACACGGATAGTAATAGGTTTAGCTCCTTCTTTGAAGTATGGTCCTACTGGTGTAGTAAAGATACGGAACTGATATTCATTTGCTGGTTTTACACCGATCACAGGATCACTTCCGAACATATAAGGACGGATATATAATGTAGCACCAGAACCGAAAGGTGGTACGAATGCTTCATTCGCTGCAACGACTTTCTCGATCGCTTCTACAAATTTATCTTCAGGGAATACAGGCATTTCAAGTCTTCTGCATGAATCTGCCATACGGCTTGCATTTAAGTCAGGACGGAATACAACGATATGTCCATCTTCTGTTGTGTAAGCTTTCATTCCTTCAAAACATGTCTGAGCGTACTGTAATACACCGGCACATTCAGAGATTGTGATGTCGGCATCTGTTGTTAATTCACCTTCATCCCATGCTCCATCTTTGTAATTAGCTACAAAACGGTAATCTGTTGGCATATAACCGAAACCGATGTTAGCCCAGTCGATATTTTTCTTTTCCATAATATTAATGCACTTCCTTTTATTCGTATTGTAGAGTCGTTAGCCAGTCTATAGATGGTCGGCTAAAAATTCTTATTGCTAACAGTTTACACCTGAATATTTATAACGTCAAGAGATTTTATGCATCGTAACCATGAATGTTTTTCACCGATGGACCATATGTGAGTCCAACACCCTGAGAGCTGTTTGGTCCTTTTGGATATCCAATACCACTGTAATAAATATAATAAATTCCATTTTCCACAAAAAAGCTGCTACGGTAAATACCACGGTTGTCCCATGCTTTTTCCTTTTCAGATGGTTTTAAGATCGTAATACATTTCTTAAAATCATGCTCATTTTTGGATGAAGTATAATAAAGATTCATTTCCCGATGCCTATGCCCTTTGTAGAAGGCAACGACGAGCATTTCATAGCCTTTCTCTGTATGAATGACATCCAGATGCCAGCTTCGAAGTCTGTCAGATGGATATTTTAACTGAATCGTGCTTGGAGTTGTCCAATGAAAACCATCTTTACTTTCACGGTATAAAACAGGGAATTTTCTTTTACAGTTGACAGTCCACATCTTATATCGTCCGTTTTCATAAATGATCGCCGGACTTAGAATACGATCAGTGCGTGCATCGGAAACCAATACATTCTGAGCTTTACTCCAATGGATACCATCGGTTGTTGTACGTTTCATGATCTTATCGATCCTGGTACGATTATCGACTTGGCGCCAGTAACATTCTAAGGTATCGATATCTTTTCTATATACAAGATGGGTATCTGAATTATACTGTTTGTCAGGGTCTTCAAATGGGGTCAATGGATCAAGTGAAACAGCTTTTCCCTCTCCTTCAAATGGCTTCCAATGAATCCTGTCATTGGAGACACAGACGTGTGGATTTTCTTTTCGCTGATCTGCACCTGGATATGGAGTGTATGCCATCCAATAGCGATAGCCGTTCCATGGTTTTTCAAAGTTTAAGACTTTTGGGTGAAATGCCTGATCATCACCGTAAGAACTGATGATATCAAGTTTTGATCTGCAAAGTTTCCTCTCCCAAGAGGTACTTGTTTTGGCAGGTTTATCAATTTCTGCCTGTGTGTTTTTTGGTGCACAAGAAGATGTGATGATCAATAAAGCTAAGATCATCACCAGTGCAATGCTTTTGTTCTTTTTTAACATAATCTCCTCCTTATTGTAAGCAGCCTGTGAAAATCAAGGACAGTAAATATGGAAATTTACATAGATTTTACCTAGGCTGTTTACAGTATAACATAAGGAACAGCCTTGTTTTCATAAAAGTATAATAATTAAGGAAAATGAAAGAAAGTTATTGGGAAAGTATGAAAAATAATGCTATAATATTACAGAACAATCAAAAAAGCGTAAACGAAAGGGGAGCCTTCTCATGGACCAGATGAAGTATCTAAAGGAACTGGCAGTGCGTTATCCAAATGTCGCAGCTGCTTCAACAGAGATCATCAATCTTCAGGCAATCTTGCATCTTCCCAAAGGAACAGAGCATTATGTTTCTGATGTTCACGGCGAATATGAGAAATTCAGCCATATCATAAGGAATGGATCAGGAGCGATCCGAAGCAGGATTGAAGATGAATTTGGGAATACACTGACAACAAAGCAAAAGAAAAATCTGGCATCAGTTATTTATTATCCGGAGCAGAAGATGGATTTAATGGAGGAAGAATTACCAAAGAATTTCCTTCTTGAATGGCAGCATGATACGATGGTACGTCTGGTTCATGTTGCAAGATCAGTCGGGAATAAATATACAAGATCAAAAGTAAGGAAAGCAATGTCACCAGAATTTGCCTATGTGATGGAAGAATTGATGGTAGAACACCGGAGAGCTGATAAGAAACGCTATGTAGAGCAGATTCTTGAGACGATCATCACGACAGGAAGGGTCAGACAGTTTATTGCAGCGATGGCCCATCTGATCCAGGATCTGACGATCGATCATCTGCATGTGATCGGAGATATTTACGATAGAGGATCTGGTCCACACAGGATCATGGACTGCATCATGAAGACAGCGAATGTTGATATTCAGTGGGGAAATCATGATATTTTATGGATGGGAGCTGCATCTGGGCACCGCGCATGTATTTGTAATGTTGTAAGAATCTGTGCAAGATACAATAATCTGGATGTTTTGGAAAATGGTTATGGCATCAATCTGATCCCGCTGGCAAGATTTGCATTGGAGTGTTACAAAGATGATGAATGTGAATTATTCCATGCATCTGGAGAAGTGGATGAGAGTAATATCCGAGAAGAAGAATTGAATAAGAAGATGCACAAAGCCATTGCGATCATGCAGTTTAAAGTAGAAGGTCAATTGATCAAACGCCGTCCAGACTTTTTGATGGATCAAAGATTACTATTAGACAAGATCGACTATGAAAAAGGAACGATCACATTAGATGGAAAAGAATATGAATTAAAAGATAAGAATTTTCCAACGATCGATCCAAATGATCCATATAAATTGACCAAAGAAGAAGAATATGTGATGGAACATCTGGTAACTGTATTTAAATACTGTGCTTATCTTCAGGAACATATAAGATTCTTATTTGCAAAAGGACACTTATACAAGGTGTTCAATGGAATGCTTCTATATCATGGCTGTGTACCGCTAAACGAAGATGGAACATTTCGTGAAGTAGAGATTGAAGGGAGAAAGTACGCAGGGAAAGAACTTTATGATGTTTTAGAGCATCTGGCAAGACAGGGTTATTATGAAGAAAAAGATATGAAATCCAGAAAATATGGACAAGACATCATGTGGTTCATCTGGTCAAATGAAAACTCACCAGTCTACGGAAAAGCAAAGATGGCAACGTTTGAGCGCTATTTCTTGGATGATGCAGATCTTAAGAAAGAAAAGAAAGATTATTACTATCAGTGGTATGAAAATGAAGCAGTGATCAACCAGATCTTAGAAGAATTCGGATTAGATACATCGACAGGCAAGATTGTAAACGGGCATATGCCAGTAGCAGTAAAGAAAGGCGAAAGCCCGATCAAATGTGGAGGAAAGCTATTTGTCATTGATGGTGGATTCTCGAAAGCCTATCAGAAGACAACAGGGATCGCAGGTTATACCTTAGTGTCTAATTCTTACGGATTAAAACTCGTAGCACACGAACCATTTGTATCAAGAACTACAGCGATCAGAGAGGAAACAGATATCCATTCAGATACGATCATTATCAATAAGGTAACGAAACGTAAATGTGTTATGGATACTGATAATGGCAAGGCACTGCAGGAGAAAGTGGCAGATCTCGAACAGTTATTATGGGCTTATCAGAAGGGACTTATTACGGAGCGTATTTAAATTAATTTTCATAAATTGTATCATACACATAGATTAACAGATGGAAATTGGGTGCATAAACTATAAAAAACCTGAGGTATTTCTATGCTATGTGAAAATGCAGCCCAGAGTAATGATTATTTTGAATTTATCGGGGAATACAGCGGAGTACTTGACTATGTAAAAGAAGAATTCAACACAGAATGTATTACAGTGATCGATCAGAGATTCGCGATCGCATATGTCAAAAAGAACGGACGGACATCCATATATGGACAAAATTATCCATATAATACGATTCCACGTTGTTTCGGTCTGATGGACACACAGATGTTAGAAGATGTCGGAGTAGCGCAAGTCAGAAGGAGTACCTTGGATCTTTATGGAAATGGTGTTTTAGTTGGAATGATCGATACAGGGATCGACTATGAACATCCAGCATTTCGCTATGAAGATGGCAGCAGTAAGATATATTCTCTCTGGGATCAGACAATAGAAGGTGACCCAGAAGATACATTTCTGGGATATGGGACAGAATATACAAAAGAACAAATAGAAGAGGCACTAAAAAGCGACGTGCCACAGCAGAAAGTACCATCGAAGGATGAATCCGGACATGGTACTTTTTTAGCAGGTTTAATTGCTGGAAATGAGGATAACGAAACAGGATTTTCAGGAATTGCTCCGAATGCAGGATTGATCGTAGTGAAATTAAGAAAAGCAAAAGACTATTTGAAAGAATATTACTGTATTGATCCAAAATACGAAGCATATGCAGAAACAGACATCATGCTGGCAGTTCACTATATCGATCATATTGCAGAACAGTTGCAAAGACCGATCGTCATATTCTTAGGCATTGGCACCAACCTTGCGTCTCATCTTGGAACAGGACCATTAGACCAGTATCTATCAGGCAGAGCGATGCTTCGGGGAGTCGCAGTTGTCACAAGCGCTGGAAATGAGGGGCAGGCAAGACATCATTACAGTGGTCAGGTTTCACAAAATGATGCAAAAGTGGAAGTCAAAGTTGGAGAGTCGGAGTATGGATTTACAATGGAATTATGGGGATTAGCTCCGAACCGCTATTATGTAGATATTGAGTCACCGTCAGGACAGAAAACAGGTAGGATACAAGGTGGGTTAAGCGGGCAAAGATACGTAACATTTTTATTAGAAAAAACAAGGCTGATCGTAGAATACTTTACGGTAGATACATCTGCAGGAGCTCCAGTTATCGTTATGAGATTTCAAAATCCGGCACCAGGAATCTGGAACATCTACGTCAGTGACGATGGCGTAGGAAATCGAGAATTTGATCTGTGGCTTCCAATCACAAACTTTATCAGCGAAGATACATTTTTCTTGGAATCCACACCATATAATACACTGGTAGCACCATCAAATACAGGATTGCTGATATCTTGTGGAAGTTATAATTCCAACACAGGAAGCCTCGCGATCGACAGCAGCAGGGGATTTCCAAGAAATGCGGTTAAACCAGATTTTACAGCACCAGGAGTAGAAATTCTAGGACCGTTACCAAGGAAACGCTATGGCAGAAAATCAGGAACAAGCGTTTCAGGAGCAATTACCGCGGGTATAGCAGCATTGATGTTAGAATGGGGGATCATGCAGAAAAATGATATGCAGATCAATACGACAAGAATTAAAAATTATCTGATCCGGGGAGCAAGGAGAGATCCGGAAAGAATCTATCCAAACAGAGAATGGGGGTATGGTCAAGTGGATCTGTATGAGACATTTTTGGGAATTCGGTAACAGCTATTTTCTGACTCATACATGCAGCATTACTTTTCGATAATTTACGAAGCAAAGAAACAAACAACTAAGAAACAGTCCCCACAAATATCCGTTCACTCCATACAAAGGAATCGCAAATAAAATAAAACAAATCTGGATCACAAGAGATACACTATTATGAAGCAGTGTATCTTTTGTTTTTCCAAGCCCATTTAATATGGTAGATAAGATGGAAGAACAATACAAAAACGGACATAAAAAAGACAATGATCTTAAATACTTTCCGCAAAGAGGATCATGAAAAAAGAAATTTCCAATCCAGGGTCCAAAAACAAAGAATCCGCCAAAAGCTCCAATTCCAAGAAATGTACAAAAGATAAGAGGTAAGATCGCACAACGTCGAAGATAAGAGGGATCGTTGTGAGTTTTGGCAGCAGAAATCTTAGGCAGAAGCATCAAAGATAATGCATTGGTGATCGTAGAAGGAAACATGATAAAAGGCAGTGCCATGCCGCTTAAGATGCCATAGATCTCGACGCTGCGGTAACGATTTCCATAAAAACGATATAACATCATTGGGATCAGAATACTTTGCACACTCTGTAATAAGGTGACAGAAAAACTATTCAAAGTCAGTGGAATCCCAAGGGATAACAGTTCATGAAATACAGAAAGTTTTGATGCAGAAAGAGTAGACTTTGACAAGCTGTCAGCAGACTTTTTGTGTAAGAAATAGAAGATCAGAGTAAAGAAAAATGAAACGATCTCCCCAACAGTCATTCCACAGACAGCTAGAAAAGCAGGAACTGGCATTTTCTCTATCATGAATACAGAAAGTAAAAAGATAGAGGATACCCTTGAAATCTGTTCCAGACACAAAGAAAAAGCAGGAACACCCGAATTCTCAATTCCAAGGCAGTATCCATGAATACAGTTTTTGATCCCGACAAATGGAAGAACAAGAACAGCAAGTCTCAGGCATGGTACACAGCTTGGTTCATGAAGAAAAACTGAACAGATCAGTTCTGCATACCAAAATACAAAGAAGGAGAAAATGATACAAAGACACAGTGTAAGAATGATCGTAATGCGAAGTACATAACGAGCAGCATTAATATTTCCCGTAGCTTTTTTCTCAGCAGTGATCTTAGAAAGTGCGATCTGAAATCCCTGAAAACAGACAGCAAACCCAAGGAGATAAACAGGAAAGATCAATTGATAAATTCCAATCTGATGTGCACCGATCACGCCTGCCAGAAATATTCTATTATAGAAGCCGATGAGTCTTGAAAGAAAATTAGAGAGTGTTAAGATCACAGTTCCGCAAATAAACGGGCTTGCCTTTTTCATAGGAAATACCAGCCATTTTTAATCATTGTATGAAATAAAAAAAAAAGATATGACAAATAATGTTGACATAAGATACATGCTTTGTTAAGATAACAAATGAAATCCGAGTTATATAGTCGGGATTGAGGTGAGAGAATGAAATTATCGACAAAAGGACGCTATGGATTAAGAGCGATGGTAGACATTGCAGTATACAGTCAGGACAGCCCGGTACCGATCAGTGCGATCGCAGAGAGACAGAATATTTCAGTCAGATACTTAGAGCAATTATTACCCAAACTGAAGAAGGCGGGGATCATCAAAAGTATTCGTGGAGCACAGGGTGGATATATGTTAGATAAAGATCCAAAAGATATTTCGGCAGGAGATATTTTAAGGACTTTGGAAGGAGATTTAACACCAATCGACTGTGCAGCATTTACCGGAGACACGTCGACTTGCAGCGGCACAAAATTCTGCGTGACCAAGACAGTTTGGAAACGAATCAATGACAGCGTTCAGCAGGCGGTTGATTCGATCACTTTACAAGAATTGATGGAAGAATCAATCGAAATACATACCAAATATGATCAAGAAGAAAGGTAGGAATCATAATCATGGAAAAGAAAATAATTTACTTAGATCATGCTGCTACTACAGCAACAAGACCGGAAGTTGTAGATGCAATGCTTCCTTATTTTACAGAAAACTTCTGGAATCCATCCAGTGTATATACACCAGCATTAAATAACCGTAAAGTTGTAGACGAATCAAGAGAAACGATCGCAAGATCACTTGGAACAACAGCAGAGAATATCTACTTCACAGCAGGTGGTTCTGAATCTGATAACTGGGCATTAAAATGTACAGCAGAAGCTTATGCAAACAAAGGAAAGCATATCATCACAAGTAAGATCGAACATCATGCAATCCTTCATACATGTGAATATCTTGAGAAAAAAGGATTTGAGATCACATATATTGACGTTGATGAGAACGGAATCTTAAAATTAGATGACTTAAAAGCAGCGATCAGACCAGACACGATCCTGATTTCTGTGATGTTTGCAAACAACGAGATCGGAACGATCCAGCCAATTAAAGAAATCGGAGCTATCGCAAAAGAACATGGAATCTTATTCCATACAGATGCAGTTCAGGCATATGCTCAGATTCCGATCAATGTAGATGAATATAATATCGATATGTTAAGTGTCAGCGGACACAAATTCGGTGGACCAAAGGGAATCGGATTCTTATATATCAGAAAAGGATTAAAACTTCGTTCTTTCATTCATGGTGGAGCACAGGAAAGAAAAAGACGTGCTGGAACAGAGAATATCACAGGTATCGTAGGAATTGCAAAAGCAGTTGAAATCGCATTTGCAACAATGGATGAAAGAATCAAGCATGAGACAGAAGTCCGTGACTATGCGATCAAGAGAATCCTGGCAGAAGTTCCATACTGCCGTTTAAATGGAGATGCACAAAAGAGAGTACCAAACAACATCAATATCAGTTTCCAGTTCATCGAAGGAGAATCTTTACTGATCATGCTTGATATGGCAGGAATCTGTGCATCCAGTGGATCAGCATGTACATCAGGATCCTTAGATCCATCTCATGTACTGTTAGCTATTGGACTGCCTCATGAGATCGCTCATGGATCACTTCGTATGACGATCGGAGAAGAAACAACAAAAGAAGATATGGATTATGTTGTAGACAATATCAAAGAGATCGTGACAAAATTAAGAACAATGTCACCATTATATGAAGATTTTGTAAAGAAAAATAATTAAGAGGTTTTCCATAGAGGAAAATAATGAAAATAAAATTTCAGTAGAATTTATAGATAAGATCAGGAGGAATCATAATGTACAGTGAGAAAGTAATGGATCATTTTCAGCATCCAAGAAACGTAGGAGAAATTGAAAATGCCAGTGGTGTGGGAACAGTTGGTAACGCAAAATGTGGAGATATCATGAGAATCTATTTAGATATCGATGATAATGGAATCATCCAGGATGTTAAATTCAAGACATTTGGATGTGGAGCAGCCGTTGCAACAAGCAGTATGGCAACAGAGCTTGTCAAAGGAAAGAACATTCAGCAGGCATTAGAAGTAACAAACAAAGCGGTTATGGAAGCATTAGATGGACTTCCACCAGTGAAAGTTCACTGTTCTTTACTTGCAGAAGAAGCAATTCACGCAGCATTATGGGATTATGCTGAGAAAAATGGTATCAAGATCGAAGGATTAGAAAAACCTAAAACAGATATCAGTGAAGGTGAAGAAGAAGAGGAATACTAGGAGGCAGTTGTGAAAGAAAAAGTCGTGGTTGGAATGTCAGGAGGCGTTGATTCATCCGTTGCGGCATATCTCTTAAAGAAACAGGGATACGATGTGATCGGTGTGACAATGCAGATCTGGCAGGAAGAAGATGAGTTTGTTCAGGAAGAGAATGGAGGATGCTGTGGACTATCAGCTGTTGATGATGCAAGGCGTGTAGCACAGATGATCGGAATTCCTCATTATGTCATGAATTTTAGAAAAGACTTCAAAGATAAAGTCATTGACTATTTCTGTGAAGAATATTTAAATGCAAGAACTCCAAATCCATGTATCGCATGCAACCGTTATGTGAAATGGGAGTCCTTATTAAAGCGTTGCTTAGACATTGGAGCAGACTATATTGCAACCGGACATTATTCACAGATCACAAAGCTTGATAACGGACGTTATGCATTAAAATGTTCTAAGACACAGAAGAAAGATCAGACCTATGCATTATATAATCTGACTCAGAATCAGCTTTCTAAAACACTCATGCCGATCGGGGCATACACAAAAGATGAAGTCAGACAGATCGCAGAAGAGATCGGACTGTTAGTTGCCAACAAGCCTGACAGTCAGGATATCTGCTTTGTAGATGATAACTATGGCGAATTTATCGAAGAGACGACTGGAACAAAGATTCCAAAAGGGAAATTTGTAGATCCAGAAGGCAATGTCTTAGGAGAGCATAAAGGGATCATTTACTATACAGTAGGACAGAGAAGAGGTCTTGGATTATCCTTGAAGAAACCAGGATATGTCATCAAAGTAGACAAAGATACGAATGAAGTTGTAGTCGGAGACAAACAGGATCTGTTTGCCAATGTTTTATATGGAAATAAAGTAAACTGTATGTCTGTACCAGAGTTTGAAGATGGTATGAAACTGATGGCGAAGATTCGATATAATAGTCCGGAAGTCCCTTGCAGAGTCTATATGACAGGGGAAGATGAAGTAAGAGTTGTCTTTGATGAACCACAGAGAGCGATCACGCCAGGACAGGCAGTCGTATTCTATGATGGAGACATTGTTGCTGGAGGGGCTACGATCCTTCGTGCAGCAAATGAAAATATGTGAATTTTATTTCATACTTTCTTCTAAAAAAAAGTTATGTTACAATACAATGTGTTGTATATTAAACACATAACAGGAGAAAGAGGTAGTATGCTAAATTTTATCAGAGGATTTTGTATGGCATTAGCTGACAGTGTTCCGGGTGTATCTGGTGGAACGGTTGCGTTCTTACTTGGTTTTTATGACAAGTTTATCATGTCACTCGATCATTTGATGTCAGGAACAAAAGAAGAAAGAATTGAAGCAATTAAGTTCTTAATAAGGATCGGCATTGGATGGGTCGTTGGAATGGGAGCAGCAGTTTCTGTTCTGGCAAGTATTTTTGATGACAGGATCTATGAGATCAGTTCTTTATTCTTAGGACTTATCATTTTTGCAATTCCGATGATCTGCAAAGAAGAGAAAGATTCATTAAAGGGAAAATACCAGAATATCATCTGGGCAGTGATTGGAGTTGTTCTTGTTGCAGCAATTACATACTTTAATCCAGTATCTGGAAAAGGAATCAGTGTTAGCGTGGAACATTTGAATATCGCATTGGTTGTTTATATCTTCGCAGTAGCGATGGTAGCAATTTCAGCAATGGTACTTCCAGGAATTTCAGGATCAACAATGCTTCTGATCTTTGGGTTATATGTTCCAGTGATCACAGCACTCAAAGAAGTGATGCATCTTCATTTGTCTTACTTCCCAGTCATAGTGATCTTTGGACTTGGAGTTTTGGCAGGGATCACACTCGTGATCAAACTGATCCGCCGTGCATTGGAGAACCATAGAAGTGCGATGATCTATTTTGTTATCGGAATGATGATCGGTTCTTTATATGCGATCGTTATGGGACCAACAACACTGGAGAATACAAAAGCAGCGATGACACTTCATACGTTCCATCCAGTATTCTTTATTATCGGTATTGTGATTGTCTTCGGTCTTGAGAAGATCAAAGCGATCGCAGAATAATACGAACAATTAAATGATACAAAAATATCATGATCATAAAAGAAGTTTTGCAGGAATTTATCTGTGAGACTTCTTTTTTTGATATATTTTGTGAAGAGATGATGATCATAAATTCATGATAAACATTCACAGTTTTGACATAATCCTATGATAGAATAAAGTCAACAAAATAAGAAAGATGTTTCTTTTTTATAGGAAAGAAATATAAATAAATGGTATGAGAAAATAAGATTAGGAGGAAGATACAAGGTGAATGAATTAAAGATATTAGTTGTGGATGATGAAAGCAGAATGCGAAAGCTAGTCAAAGACTTTCTGACAAGAGCCGGCTATCAGGTGTTAGAAGCACAGGATGGTGAAGAAGCGGTTGATACCTTTTATTCTACAAAGGGAATCAATCTGTTAGTATTAGATGTTATGATGCCGAAGATGGACGGATGGGAAGTTGTCAAAGAAATCCGTAAAGTATCTAAAGTTCCGATCATTATGCTGACGGCAAAAGATCAGGAACAAGATGAACTTCTTGGATTTGAACTTGGAGTGGATGAATATATTTCCAAACCATTCAGCCCAAAGATCTTGGTTGCCAGAGTGGAAGCCATTTTAAGAAGAACGGTTCAGACAGAGGGTGAACAAATAGAAGCTGGCGGAATTGTCATGGATGTTGGGGGACATCATGTTTCTATTGACGGCAAAAGCATCAATCTGAGTTACAAAGAATTTGAATTATTACAGTATTTTATGTCCAATCAAGGAAGAGCCCTTACAAGGGAAAGTATCTTAAATCAGGTATGGAACTATGATTACTTTGGAGATGCAAGAACGATCGACACCCATGTAAAGAAATTAAGAAATAAACTTGGTGAAAAAGGTTCTTATATTCATACGATCTGGGGAATGGGATACAAATTTGAGGTTGAAGAGAATTGAGAAAGAAATTATTAAAGAACCGTTCAGTCAGAGTCAAGATGACATTGATGCTGATCATCATCATGACGTCGGTGATCTTATTATCAGTACTGATCAATCTTACTATGTTGAAGACATATTATACTGTGAAGGAAAAGAAGACGATCAAAGAATCCTATTACCAGATACAGAAAGTTTTTCAAAAAGATACGGTACGGAAGAATGATGTGGATGAGATCGCGAAGACTTATAATTACAGGGTTTTGATCAGTGATGGATCAGGAACGATCGTTTATAGTTCTGAAGGAGAGAAGAGCTTGATGTATAAAAGCCTTTGGAACATTTTAAATGAAAATCTTGATAAGATCAGTAACCAGATCAAGAAGCAAGGTTATGCAGTTATGACCAATACCAATAAGAGTATGGGAACAAGCATCAATCTAATGGGTTATCTGGATGGTGATTATACAGTGATCATAAGTACACCGATGGAAAGTATCCAGACAAGTGCCAGATTATCCGGACAGTTTACGATGTATGTTGGACTGATCTTGATCATTTGCGGTGCAGTTGCGATGTATTTATACAGCCGCCAGTTTACAAAACCAATTGAAGACATGGCCAAGGCCGCGAATCAGATGTCACATTTAGATTTTGATGTGAAAGTGCCAACAGGATCTGATGATGAATTAGGACGACTTGGAGCCAGTATCAATGAGTTATCATCAAAATTGGAATTCACCATTTCAGAACTGAAAACAGCGAACAATGAACTGCAAAAAGATATTGAGCAGAAAGTACAGATCGATGAGATGCGAAAGGAATTCTTATCCCATGTATCCCATGAATTAAAGACACCGATTGCACTGATCCAGGGATATTCAGAAGGCTTGAAAGACAATATCTTAGATGATGAAGAAAGCAAAGAGTTCTATTGTGATGTTATTGCAGATGAAGCAAAGAAGATGAACCGTATGGTACAGAAACTTCTGACACTGAATCAGATTGAATTCGGAAATAATCAGGTCAATATGGAACGATTTGATATCACAGAAATGATCCGCAATATGGTAGAATCAAGCAAGATTCTTGTGGAAAAGCAAGAAGTCAAGATCATATTTGATGAGCCAGAGACTCATGTGTGGGCAGATGAATTTATGATCGAAGAAGTTGTGAACAACTATCTGAGCAATGCCAGAAATCACGTAACAGATGGTGGGATCATCAAAGTCAGCTATTGTCGTCATGGAAATGACGTGAGGATCAAAGTATTTAATACGGGAGACCATATTCCACAGGAAGATATTGATAAATTGTGGGTAAAATTCTATAAAGTCGATAAAGCAAGAACAAGAGAATACGGTGGAAGCGGAATCGGATTGTCTATCGTAGAAGCAACGATGAAAGCACATGGCAAAGATTATGGAGTTGCCAATGTAGAAGGTGGTGTAGAATTTTACTTTGATGTGGAATCTGCGGATTCTGAATCTGTACAATGTTAAAAAAGCATTTTCATTGTGTTGTGTATGGAAGTAAAAATGCTACAGACAAAGAAATGAGTTTTGTGGTATGATAGATAAATAGTGTAAGCAAAAAGAAATCAGTGTAAACTGGTTTCTTTTGGATAATAGGATAAAAAGGATGAAAAGAAATATGTTAAAAGATTACAAAAAACAGATTCAGGATGCAGACCTTGTATTAGTGGGAATCGGACGAGAATTGCGTGCAGACCGTGTGATCGATTTCAAGAAAGCGATCACAAATGAACATTACCAGAATCTCATCGATAAAGAAGATGAAGATTCCAAATGGATGAGAACTGTTTACGAGAGAGAGTATTTATTATCCATGAACGAGACAGATCTGTTTAAAGAATTAGAAGAAGTTTTGGAAGGAAAAGAATATTTCGTAGTGACGAGTAACGATGATGGATTACTGTATCATACCCATTTAAAGAAAGATCACGTGACAGCACCATGTGGAAACGGAGATTTCTTCCAGTGCAGTGCACCATGTAATGAGCAGCTCTATCCTGCGAACTTAGGACTTAGAGATTTGATCGACTATTATGAAAAAACAGGAAAGATCGAACATCTGGAATGTCCAAAATGTGGAAAACAATTGATCTTTAATGTCCGCACAGAAGAGACAAAATCTATCTATATCGAAGGAGCTTACTTAAATTCATGGGCAAGTTACACAAAATGGTTGCAAAACACTTTAAATAAAAAGCTTTTTATATTAGAATTAGGAGAAGGTTTTGAAGTTCCAAGTTTGTTCCGCTGGCCTTTTGAGAAGATGGCATTCTACAATGAGAAAGCAACGTTCGTAAGAGTTCATCATTCACTATACCAGATCGGAAAAGAGATCAAAGAAAAAGGAATCGGGATCAAGATGGACAGCCGTGACTTTTTAAACATAGCACACGAATAGGAGGCACCTATGATAGCGATTATTGATTATGATGCAGGAAATATCAAAAGTGTTGAAAAATCACTCAATTATCTTGGAGAAGAAGCAATCATCACAAGAGATCACGATGAGATCGTAAACAGCGATAAAGTGATTCTTCCGGGAGTTGGAGCATTTGCAGATGCGATGGAGAAGATCCGTCATTATGGATTAGAAGAAACGATCCATGAAGTTGTAGAGAAGAATATTCCATTTTTAGGAATCTGTCTTGGGTTACAGCTGATGTTTGAATCCAGCGATGAAGGACCGGGAGTCAAAGGACTTGGATTATTACCTGGAAAGATCTTAAGAATTCCAAAGAGTGGAGATTTAAAGATTCCACATATGGGATGGAATAATATCAAAGTCAAAGAAGATTCAAGATTATTCAAAGGACTGCCAGAGAATCCTTATGTATATTTTGTACATTCTTACTATCTTCAGGCAGACGATGAAGATATTGTAGCAGCAACAACCGAATATGGTGTGAAGATTCACGCAGCAGTAGAGAAAGACAACATCTTTGCTTGCCAGTTCCATCCGGAAAAGAGCAGCACCGTAGGATTACAGATTTTAAAGAACTTCGTTTCACTATAGGAGGAATTGGCTATGCATACAAAGAGAATTATCCCATGCTTAGATGTGAAAGCAGGACGCGTTGTAAAAGGTGTCAATTTTGTCAATCTGATCGATGCCGGAGACCCGGTAGAGATCGCAGCAGCATATGACAAAGCAGGCGCAGATGAACTTGTATTCTTAGACATCACAGCATCATCCGATGCAAGAAATATCATGATCGATATGGTAAGAAAAGTCGCAGAAAAGGTATTTATCCCATTTACAGTCGGTGGAGGAATCCGTACGGTTGAGGATTTTAAGGCTATCTTACGAGAAGGAGCAGATAAGATTTCCATCAACTCTTCAGCGATCAATACCCCAGATTTGATCAATGATGCTGCAGACAAATTCGGAAGCCAGTGCGTTGTTGTAGCGATCGATGCCAAACGCAGAGCCGATGGAAGCGGATGGAATGTATACAAGAACGGTGGAAGAATCGATGTAGGCTTAGATGCTGTAGAATGGGCCATGGAAGCAAACCGCCGTGGAGCAGGAGAGATCCTGTTAACAAGCATGGACTGTGACGGAACGAAAGCAGGATATGACAATGAACTGACAAGAATCATTGCAGAGAATGTTGATATTCCAGTGATCGCATCTGGTGGTGCGGGGAATAAAGAACATTTTTATGATACATTGACAGAAGGAAAAGCAGATGCAGCACTTGCTGCTTCATTGTTCCATTTTAATGAATTGAAGATATCTGATCTGAAGGAATATCTGGATCAGAGAGGGATCAGTGTCAGAAGATAGAATTATATCATTTGATGATAAGGAAAGAAGACTCTTTTTTGTGAGGAGTCTTCTTTTTTAATACAATGTTATTGTAAAATATTGACACCAAATACGACACCAAATATAATAAAAGAAAGGAAGATACAAATGTCAAAATGGGATAAACTAATCGCACGTATTTGCAATTTGTCGAAGGATCTTCGATTTACACAATTACAAAAGGTATTAGAAACTTATGGGTATAGGATGGATGCCCCAAGAAGTGGAAGTAGTCATTATACATTTAGAAAACAAGGGAAAAGTCCAATTACAATACCAAAGCATGAACCAATTAAAAAAGTATATGTAGAAATGGTAAGAAAGGTTGTAGAAAGCGAGGAAAGAGAAAATGAAAACGCTGAATGAGTATATGAGTATGTCATATAAGATGGAAATCATAGAAGATCAAGATGAAGGTGGGTTTGTAATATCTTATCCTGATTTACCAGGTTGTATTACATGTGGAGAAACGATAGAGAGTGCAATGCAGAATGCAAAAGATGCAAAAAGAGAGTGGATCAGAGCAGCATTGGAAGAGGGAATAGAAATTTATGAACCAGATAGCTTGGAAAATTATTCTGGACAATTCAAATTAAGAATACCACGAAGTCTACACAGATCATTAGCAGAACATTCACAGAGAGAAGGAATTAGTATGAATCAATACTGTGTTTATTTACTTTCGAAAAATGATGTGATGTATTCAAAATAGTATGAATGATTAAGGAAAGAAGTAGAATTATAGAAAACAAAGACAGCCAAAGGCAAAGCAAGAAAGCATCCTCTATACCGTTGGGCAAGACTGATCGCCGCAACGACATGGGAAGAGGTTGCGCAGGAATCAGCAGGTAATAGATATATGGAAAGGATACAAGAAGAAATGGTAAAGATGAGCCAGGACGAACGGGACAGATAGTCGATGAATTAGAAGAACCAATGGAAGAAATAAAACCAATCTATGATCAAGTAAAACAACATCCAGACAAAACAGTAGAAGAAATATATCAGTTATTAGAAAATAGAATGTATGATTAAGAAAAAGGTGGAACAGAAAAATAGTTCCACCTTTTTTGCATTATACCACAAAATATATAAATATACAGATATAAATATTGTCAAAAAATGCGGGGGGGGGTATACTTAACTTAAGCATTAAATATAGACGGCAAAGCCTGGGAAACCATGTGACGCAAAGCTAAAGGACCTGTAAAATGGTAGCCAGTTGTACGATGGAATATCATAGCAAGTCTATGGTATTTTTTTTGCTTCATAGGACAATTTGATGAAATCCTTTATGAAACAAAAAGTTCTATCAAAATAAAAAATCAGAGTGACAAAAACTGTCATGCTCAATCGCTATAATCTCATTATAGATACAAAAGATTGGGGGGATAAAAATGCAGGCGATGGATAAGGTGGAGAGAGTTTTGGGAATCTACACCAAATTAATTAATGGGGCAGTCGTAAATAAAACACAGACAGCAAATGAATACGGAGTCAATGAGCGAAGTATTCAAAGAGATATTGATGATATCAGAAATTACTTGGAACTTGAAGCGGAAAAAGAGGGTGTGATCAATAATGTTATCTACGACCGTACGGCAAAGGGTTATAAACTGGAACAGATTTATCATTTAAAATTCACAAACCCAGAAATCTTAGCAATCTGTAAGATCCTTCTGGACAGCAGGGCATTTACCAAAAAAGAGATGGAAGATATGCTCCAGAAATTAATCGAAAGCTGTGTTCCAAAGAGCAACCAGAGACTGGTCAGAGATCTGATATCAAATGAAGCATTTCATTACATACAGCCGAAACATAATACCGTTTTCATAGATAAGATGTGGAAGATCGGAGAGGCGATTCATGGCAGCAGATACATAGAAATTGATTATCAGAGAACAAAAGATCATGCCATTGTGCATCGAAAAGTAAAACCACTGGCAATCATGTTCTCTGAATATTATTTTTATCTGACTGCATTTATCGATGATGAAGATGTGAGAAAAGATTTTGATGTATTAAATGATTCATTTCCAACGATTTATCGAATCGACCGGATCAAGGATCTAAAGATCAGCGAAGAAAGATTTCATATTCCATATGCAAGCAGATTCGAAGAAGGAGAATTCCGCAAACGGATTCAGTTTATGTATGGCGGGAAATTAAGGAAGATCAAATTTAAATATTCTGGAACATGCGTGGAAGCAGTATTGGACCGGATGCCAACAGCGAAGATACTTAAGGAAGAAGATGGTGTTTATACGATCAGTGCGGAGGTGTTTGGTGATGGTGTGGATATGTGGATACGGAGCCAGGGGGATATGATTGAAGTGGAGGAGTGACGAATGATGAGAAAGAGAGAAGGCAGATGAAAACAAAATTATTACAACTAGAGCAATATGTGCAATTTCATCCTGTGAAAGAAACAACAATAAAATATAGAGTAGCTTACATTAGTTTACTTAAACATATAGTAGATAAATATAAAAATGACGATGGATGGAGCGAATGTATATTTTTATTTATGAAAAATTGTATAGCACCAAATGCAGGATTTTTTGATATGGAAATTAATGATGATGGTATTATATTTTCTAAAAGAAATAAGGGTGTTTTGAAATCCAGCTTTCCTAAAGTAAGATACAATTTATTAACAGATTGCTTGTTTATTTGTGCGTTCAATGATCAAATCCAAGGTAAGAAAATTTTAACAGATATTTGCGAAATTTTTCCAAAGAGTGGAAAGAAGAGATTGAATCGTCTATTCAAAAATTTTTATGATATAAATCTTGGTCAGATAAGTAAGCAATATCCAACTTTATTACCAATTTACAAAGTAATAAAAAGGAATCGATTATTTTTGCAAAAACCAGAAAAAAAGATTATGGTAACTGCAAATATGAGTGCAGGGAAATCAACATTATTGAATGCATTTGCAGGGAAGAAAATAAATAAAACCCAGAATGAAGTATGTACTGCAAAAATTCATTATATGTATAACAAAGCAGGCGAAGATAAGTTAAATGCCAAATTTGATCATAAGCTAATTCTAAATACTTCATTAAAGAAATTAATGACAGATGAAGAAGAGAATAAGACAAATGAGATTATGGTTAGCACAAGATTTAGATCTCTTACACAAATAACAGATAGGATATGTTTTATAGATACACCAGGTGTTAACTCTGCTGCAAATAAAGAACATAGAGATATGACGAATGACGTTATTTCAGATGAAAACTGCGATTTATTAATATATTTATTAAATGGAGAAAATATAGGAACAGAAGATGATCGAAGGCATCTAAAATATGTTAAGGAAAGATATCATGGAGAAATGATATTTTTAATAAATAAATTAGATAAATATAGAAAAGGAGAGGATTCAGTTCCAGAAACAATACAAAAAGCAAAAGAAGAACTACAAGAATTAGGTTATAACAATGCAAGAATTTATCCAATTTCAGCTCTTGCAGCATATCTTGCCAAAATGAGTCTTTATGGAGAACAGCTTTCAGAAGATGAAATAGATGATTTAAATTATAGAAAACGAAAGCTGTCAAAAGAAGAATTCATGTATTACACATATTATGATATTGAGTCGCCTAAAATTGATGAGGGAAATGACATGGAAAGGCTTCTTCGGAATTCGGGACTGCTATCTCTTGAAAAAATGATTTATTGTAAAAATAAAGAATGTTATGAGAAAAGAGAATATCTAGAGAAAAAAGAACATTCTGAGAAGGAGGACACTGAGAAAAAAGAATATTTTGAAAGGAAAGAAGATCATAAGAAGAAAAAACATAATGAGGAGGAAAAACAAATGAAAAAAATTTATATTAAATACAATCCATATAAGGTAGAAACTGAAATAAAAATAGATGGTAAGGAACCAAAGTCAAATAGTAAGTTTCATGTTGGAAATCAAAGACTTCAGGAATGGATTGATGATCTTCCAAAGATGCTGTTAGAAGAGTGTAACACAAGAGATTTTGAGCTTGTATTTTATGGAACAACTCCAGATTATGAAGATATATTGGCAAGCGCAGAGGAAGCAAAGAAAGATAATATAAATATAAAAGTAGTGGAACATATTCCAGCAAAAGAAGTCAAAGATAAGGAAAAAGCAATTCAGAAAGTTTTTAATAAGATACAAAATGGACCATTTGAGGAATTGAAAAAGCCTAATATTACAAGAGCATTTGAATTAGCGAAGAGCAGTGAATTTGAGGTAGATGTTGTTGCAACGATGAGTGCAGGAAAGTCAACATTGATTAATGCGTTATTAGGACAAAAATTAATGCCATCCAAAAATGAAGCTTGTACAGCGATAATTACTGAAATTAAAGACAATGGAAAAGATTGTTTTAAAGCAAAGGTATATGATAAAAAAGGAAAGCTGATCAAATCGTATAATGAATTGGATTATATGATTATGAAAAATCTAAATGATAATGAAAATGTTTCAAAAATACGAACGGAAGGGAATATTCCATTTGTGACGTCTGAAGATACAGCACTTGTATTAGTGGATACACCGGGACCTAATAATGCAAGAAATCCAGAGCATAGGATAACTACACAAAAAATGTTATCGGAATCATCTAAGGCATTAGTTCTTTATATTATGAATGCAACTTCAATGGGGAGTTACGATGATCATCGTTTATTGAGAGCGGTTGCTGAAAGTATGAAAGTTGGTGGAAAACAATCACGAGATAGATTTATTTTTGTGGTGAATAAATTGGATGAATTTAAAAAAGGAGAGGATAATGTATTAGAATCACTTGCCAAAGTAAGAAGTTATTTAGAGGATAATGGAATTGAAAATCCTAATGTATATCCAGCATCAGCACTAACAGCGTTAGATATTAGAACTATATTGAAACAAGAGGATGCAGATGATGACGATGATGATGTATGGGATGCAAAAGGAAGAGTAAGAAAATTTAATAATAATACAGAAAGATATTTTGAAAAGTATGCACCACTACCAACTTCAGTAAAAAATAAAATTGAAGACAGATTAGATAAGGCCATAAATAATAAAGATGTAAATGAGCAGGCTCTGATATATTCAGGAGTAGTTCCAATTGAGGAAGCAATTAAAATTTATGTAACAAAATATGCCAATACAGCAAAAATAAAGAATATCGTAGATACGTTTCAAGGAAGTTTAGAAAGTGCAAAGACATTTGAAACAGCGAGAAATCAGATAGTTAGAGATAAAGAACACAGAGAAGAAATTGTAGATAAAATTGCTTCAATTCAGACAAAATTAGCAAGTGGAGAAGAAGCCAAGAAGTTTAAAGATAAAATTGAAAAAATTAACTATGACACAGAAATTGATAATATAGCAACTCAGATAATTGGACAGGCTCAGAAAAAAACTACAGATTATTTAACAAATAGAAAGGAAAAAATGACAATTGAAGAAGCTCAAGATTTATGTAAAGAACTTGTAAAAGTTACAGATAGAGAACAAGTGGAGGTTCAAGTAAAATTAGAGAATTTGATAGAAAATAATCTTCAGAATCAAGCAAAAAAATTAGTTGAAACATATAAAGAGAAACTACAAGAATTAGCAGAAGAAGTAAAAATTAATGATATTGAAATTGATCCATTTAAAATGATGGAAGGTGAGATTCCAATAAATATATCTGCAATAATACATGAATCAACGAAAACAGAACGTGTAAAAACAGGGGAAGAATGGATTGAAAATACAGATAAGAAATGGTATAAACCATGGACTTGGTTTCAAGAAAGTGGTTGGTATCGAGATATCATGGAAGATAAGGAATATGTTAGTAGGATAGCTTTGGCACAGAAGTTCCTTGCGAAGATACAAGAAAATCTTTGGAATAATCGTAATGCAGCAAGTGCTTATGCAAAAAGACAAGCGAAAATTATAAAAGATTATTTTAAGGGAAAATTTGAGGAATTAGATGAAATATTAAAGACAAAATTAGAGGAATTGAATAATTGCACAAAAGATGAAAAGGAAGCAGCTGAAAATCTGGCTGATTCAGAAAGAAAATTAGCATGGTTGGAAGATATCAAGAAAAGAATGGATGATATTTTGGAAATTTAGAAGGAGAATATAATATTGATGACACCAGAGTTTATGCAAGCTGTAAAAGAAAGAAATTTGCTTCGAATAAGAATTATGATGAAAGACAGTCTGTTGATAGATAAAAGCGCAGATCTATTTAATGAAATGAATAAATATGCGGAAAAACAAGGAATTTGTGTATGGATGAAAAATGGAGAAGAATTTGATGCTTTACCAGAAGACTTATGGGATGAAAGTTTGTTGAATTCAGAATTGGTAAAGTTAATAAATGATTTTACCATTAAGAGAGTGAAATATTGTTTAGGCATTATACGTAAAATTTATAAAGATAAGAATAAGGAAAAGTCAAATGTAAAAGGTCAAAGTAAGAAAGATCTGGAATATAAAAAAATTTTAAAGGAGGAAGAGCAGATACGTAAAATATTAAAAAGAAATAAAAATGGTAAGGGACGGACATGGAAAGACAAGGATATTAAACAAATATATATAAGTGCAAAAAATATAAAGGAAGCATGTGAAATTGTTCTAAAAAATTGAAGGGAGAAAATTAAAGATGGCAATTACAAATGAATTTAAAGATGCAGTATTAAATAATAAATTAACGCGTGTAAGGATCATGTTGAAAGATATGATGCTTGTAGATACAAGTTTGACCACTTTTAATGAAATGATAAAGTATGCAGAAAGTAATATGAGTAATCTGTATGATATTCATGATGGAGAAGTGTTTAAAGATATTTCTGAATGGAACAAAGATTACATGAACCAGCAAATGGTTTCAATAATTACAAATTTCTCAAAAGAAAGAGTTGAACTAGTAAAGAAAATTGTAAGATATATATATAAAGACGAAATAAATACGGGAATTAAAGAAAGTAGTAAATCTACTACACAAAGGAAAAATACAGAAAGAAAAGAATTGACTGGCTTACAAATTGCAGGAGGAGCTGTAGCACTCGTTGGTGCGGGTGCAGTGATTGGTGGAACTGTAACCGCCAATATTCCAATTGCTGCTGTAGGAGGAGCTGCGATTGTAGGAGGAGCGGCGTTGATCATATTAGGTGGCAACTAGGAGGTATATAAATGGCGAAAGATGAAATGGCAAAAAGTAAAAAAGGAACATTGACACCGCAATATGAAAATATGATTTCTGGGTATCAAAATGCATTGCAGGTTGTAGATGATATCATATTAAAAAAATATGTTTCAGATTTATCAGAATTAGAGGTTGTTCCATTAGATCAGAATATTTTAAGAGATAATATTAGTGAAAATGTATCATTTTTTAAAATTAATGAGATGGTGTATGAAAAAGAAGAATATGCAGCACATAAATTTGCAAGTGTATTTAATTCATTATCTGCAACAAAAAGTGCGATTTTTGTCATGATTGATAGTGATGGAGTAAAAACAGATTTTTATATGGGAGTACGCTCGTTTGATGATGATAGAGAAACGGGATCATTAAAAAATACACTTAAAAATGCAATGTCAGGACAATTTCCGGGAATTAAGACAACAGATTGCATGGAAGAGGATATTTCAAACATTCTTTCAAAGGTTAAAACAGATAGCATTTCATCAGTATCCTGTGTGGCAAATAACCGGGAGGAAAAAGCAAATAAAAATGAAGAATTTGTACAAGGCTTAGAAAAACTAGTACTTTCAATGAGCGGTCAGAAATATACAGGAATTATTATTGCGAATACAACAAGTCAAAGTCAGTTACGAATGTTACGAAAACAATATGAAGATATTTATACGCAGCTGTCACCGTTTGCAACAGTACAGATGAATTATGGACAAAATTCTACAATTGGAAGAAATGAAACAATTTCCAACAGTACAAACAAAAGCACGACAAATACAGTTTCACAATCTGATACGACAGGCACAGGAAAGAGTCATACAGTTTCAAAAGAAAATACAACATCAAAAATGATAAGAGGTGTTTCAGCCGCATCTTCAATGATCGGAGCTGCTTTAGCACCAGCTACAGGGGGTGTTAGTTTAGCAATTGGCGGTGTTGTAGGTGGCGGTTTAGGAATGTTAGGATCAATGGTGTCGGAAACAGGTTCGGATACTGATTCTGCAAATAATTCATATACCTATAGTAAAAGTAAAGGGGAAACAGTCGGTACATCTGATACATATTCGCACGGAAAAAATACAACGGAAGGTACATCAAATGCAATTACATTAACGGCACATGATAAGAAGATTGAAGATATGCTTGCAAGAATTGATAAGCAGTTAGAGAGAATGAATGAATTTGAAAGTTTAGGGATGTATGAATGTGCAGCATATTTCTTATCTTCAGATCAATGTACATCTGAGATGGCAGCGGCTACGTATAAGGCAATCATGGGAGGAGAAGATACAGGGGTTGAAGTGACGGCAATCAATTCTTGGGGAATGAATAAAAGTGATAAAACGGAACTTGTTGGTCAGTATGTAAAGAATTTTATGCATCCAGTATTTAAATATCAGGGAATATTAGGAAATCTTGAGGTAACACCTAGTGCGATGGTAAGTGGAAATGAATTATCAATTCATATGGGATTGCCAAGAAAATCCGTATGTGGTTTACCAGTGATTGAACATGCTGATTTTGGAAAAGAAGTTATTAATTATGATAGAGATGCCGTTCATAATGGAATTAATCTAGGAAAAATATTTAATATGGGAAGAGAAGCTTCCAATAGAGTTTTTTTGGACAAGAATAGTCTGGCAATGCATACATTTATTACAGGATCTACAGGCTCAGGAAAGAGTAATGCAATCTATGAATTGATCCGTCAGTGTAATAATTTAGGGGCAAAATTTCTAGTAATAGAACCTGCAAAAGGCGAATATAAGCATGTATTTGGTAATAGGTCGGATGTAAGAGTATTTGGAAGTAATCCAGAATATTCAGATTTATTTCGAATAAATCCATTTAAATTTTCAAAAGGAATTCATGTGTTAGAACATGTTGATAGATTGATTGAAATTTTTAATGTCTGCTGGCCGATGTATGCAGCAATGCCAGCAGTTTTAAAAGAAGCCTTGCTCAAGTCATATGAAGATTGTGGATGGGATTTATCATTATCAAGAAACAAGTATGATGATGACTTATATCCTACATTTCTTGATCTGCAAGAAGAATTAATTGATGTAATTAACAAATCTGCATATTCAGAAGAAGTAAAAAGTAATTATATAGGCTCATTGGTAACCAGAGTTAAGTCTTTAACGAATGGATTGAATGGTCAGATGTTTACGGCAAATGAGATAGGAAGTGAAATTTTATTTGAGGAAAATGTAATTGTTGATTTGAGTAGAATCGGTTCGTTAGAAACAAAATCATTGATCATGGGATTGTTGATTATGAGGTTAAGTGAACATAGAATGTCTACCTCCCAGTCTATGAATATATCATTTAGACATATGACGATTTTAGAAGAAGCTCATAATATTTTAAAGAAAACTTCAACAGAACAAAATCCAGAAAATCCAAGTGTTGCAGGAAAATCAGTAGAAATGATAGCAAATGCAATTGCGGAAATGAGAACATATGGGGAAGGATTTATAATTGCAGATCAATCACCAAGCGCAGTAGATATTTCAGCAATAAGAAATACAAATACAAAGATTATTATGAGACTTCCAGATGAAGTAGATAGACGTTTAGCAGGAAAATCTGCAGGATTAAAGGATGAGCAACTAGATGAAATTGCAAAATTACCAAAAGGAGTTGGTGTTGTATATCAAAATGATTGGATTGATCCGGTTTTATGTAAAATTCAAAAATATAAAGGTACGGAATCAAAATATTGTTATAATGCAATGATCCACTTAAACACGGCTACAGTTAGAATGAAGAAAAACCTATTGGAATTATTATTGAAAACAAGAGTTAAAGATCCAATAGAAGTTAATATTGATATTATCAAAGAAGATTTAAAAAATGCGGAAATATCATCAAAGAATAAATTGTTAATTAAAGGGATTATTAGCGAATATGAACAGCGGAAGGAATTATCTTTATGGGAGGAAGATAAATTTAAAAGATTATCTGGAATTGTAAGTCAGGTTTTAAATGCACATACGTGGATGAAAAACCTAATAGATACTTCGTCAGAATTTGATATTTTAACAGATAGAGTTGTGAATGAGATTATAACACAAACGAAAGATTTTTCGAGTGAATATGTAATTGCAGCAGCACAGTGTCTTATAAGGTCGGAAGCTGAAAAATCAGAGGATTATAAAGAAATTTATGCAGCATGGATAACAAATCTTAGAAATAAGGGGGTGTTCTAAGATGAATTTTAGATTTCAAGAGATTTATAATAATTTTGATAATGAATTACTTGAAAGAGCAAGGTCGACGGAAAAAATATGTGATTTTAAAGATTTAGATCAGCCAATTGCAAAAATGTTAGAGAATTCGGGAAAATATGATTTTAAAGAAGATTATACAAAAAATCTGGAAGAAGATAAATTATATGAGATAGAAAGTAATATATATGAAACAGATGATAATGGAAATGTTTATAAAAAGAATCATACGTTATTACCGGAAATCACTTATGAAAAAAATACATTTGATTATACAACAGATAACAGGGGAAGAATCTCATTGTGGAATGGGAAACCACAATATATGCCAGAGAATGAACGTGATGAAGTTGCACAGTTAGAAGCTGGAGGAGAAGACCGACAAGAGGGAGACGATGGTGGACATTTAGTAGCTAGGATATTGGGAGGATCTTCAGGAAATGAAAATATTGTTCCAATGAGAGATACGGTAAATCGAGGAGATTACAAAAAGGTAGAAAATGAAATCGCACAGGCAGTAAAACAAGGGAAAAATGTTAATGATTCTGGAGAGATAATGTATGAAGGAGATGAAACAAGACCATCTAAAATAAAAAGAGTATATGAGATTGACGGAGAAAAAAGTGTTCTTAAAGTTGACAATGTAAAGAAATCATTTGATTTGATGGAAGATTTTGAGGAAAATATTGAAAAAAATGATTTGGAAAATCTGTTATGCGAAATTGATGATATGCATGAGGATGGATGTGATGTATCAATAACCTCTGTTTTGAAAAAGTATGATCAAAGTGGTAATCTATTAAGTATTAGAGTAGGAATTAGAAATGAAACAGATGGTGAAAAAACATATAAGACATATGATATGAAAAAGGCGGGTTGATTATGAACAAACAAATATACGATGAAATCATGAGAATAGAGGAAAAAGGTCTTTCTAGCATAGATTTGCTTGCATTGGTAACAGAAACAAGTTATGAAGTTATATTTTATGCAAAACATAATAATAAAGTGTATCAAAGCAATGACCTTGTTGAAAAGGGAATACTAACATCAGACTTTGTGGATAATATTTATGAAGAAGTAGCTAATATTATTCGAATGGATAAAAAATATGATCCAGAGAAACTTAATATTGTAAAAGCTTTCGATGATTATATTGTTACAGAACATGAAGAAAAAAATTGCAGGGTATATGCATTAAAGAAAAAGTGGAAAAAAGAAATAGGATTATAAATAACTGGAAATTGTAAATTAAAAAGTTAAGGAAGAATATTAAAGCTGATATTTTTCCTTAGCTTTTTTCAATTCCATATGATAGAATTAAAGAAAATCAAAACAACCAAAGGCAAAGCAAGAAAGCATCCTCTATACCGTTGGGCAAGACTGATCGCAGCAACGACATGGGAAGAGGTTGCGCAGGAATCAGCAGGTAATAGATATATGGAAAGGATACAAGAAGAAATGGTAAAGATGAGCCAGGACGAACGGGACAGATATCTATATTTGAGAGAAGAGATGGCAGCCAGTGACAGAGTGAGTCAGTTACAGAGTGCGGAAAATCGTGGGGTAAGGGCAGGAAAATTACTAAATCAAATTTCTATGATTCAGAAAAAAGTAAAGAAAAACAAGAATCTAGAACAAATAGCAGATGAACTAGAAGAGTCAGCAACCAAGATAAGACCAATCTACGACCAAGTAAAACAACAGCCAGACAAAACAGCAGAAGAAATCTACAATTTAATTAATAATGAATAAAATCGGAGGACAATACAAATGAGTATCAAAACAGACAAAGCAGCACAAAACCACCAGAAAGGCTACAACTGTGCCCAGGCAGTTGCCTGTGCATTTGCTGAAGAAATGGGAATCGACGAATCCATCATTTTCAAGATGATGGAAGGTCACGGATTAGGAATGGGCTGCATGGAAGGAACATGTGGAGCGATCACAGGAGCCGTTGCAGTCATCGGTGCCATAAAAAGCTGTGGAGACATCGAGAAACCAGTTTCCAAGGCAGCAACCTATAAACTATCAGGAGAGCTTGTAAAACGCTTTCAGGAGAAGAATCAAGCAACAAAATGTAAGGACCTAAAAGGGATTGAAACGGGAAAAATCTTAAGATCCTGTCCAGGCTGTATTGAAGATGCAACAGCCATTCTGGAAGAAATTTTAGCAGAATGATCTAATTGAAATAGAAAGAAACAAACAAGAAGCCATGTTACAAGCATAGACAAGATTTATCTATGCCGGAACATGGCTTCTTTTTATTATCATTTGATTCTAAACAATAGAAAAATAACTATTTATTCATATTCTTCTCAGCCGCAGAAAGCATCAGCTTAATACGGTTGATCTGGTTAACCTCACTAGCTCCCGGATCATAGTCGATCGCCACGATGTTCGCATCAGGGAATGCCTGACGGATTTCTTTGATAACACCCTTACCAACGACATGGTTCGGTAAGCATGCAAATGGCTGTGTACATACGATATTTGGAGCACCGCTGTGAATCAGTTCAACCATCTCACCAGTTAAGAACCAACCCTCACCAGTCTGGTTACCGATCGATACGAATGGTTTTGCATATTCTGCAAGGTCTTTGATATATGCAGGCGGCTCAAAACGATTACTCTTGGCTAGCTCTTTACGAAGAGTCTGACGATAACGTTCAACGATCCAGATTGCGGAGTTGCTGACGATCGCAGATTTCTTGGATTTACCAAGGTAACGGTATTTGAAGTTACTGTTGTAGAAGCTGTACATGAAGAAGTCTAACAGATCAGGTACAACAGCTTCCGCACCTTCACGTTCCAGAAGCTCTACTAAGTGATTGTTTGCGTCTGGAAGGAATTTAACAAGGATCTCTCCAACGATTCCGACACGAGGTTTCTTGATATCCTTTAATGGAATGCGGTCGAAGTCACGAATGATTCCACGGATATTCTTCTGGAATGTATAGAAGTTACCTTTGGCAATATCACGTTTACATTTAGCAGCCCATTGTCTGTGTAATTTGTTGACAGAACCAGGTTTTACTTCATAAGGACGTGTATGATAAACCGTTCTCATAAAGACATCACCATAAACGATCGCCTGAACTGCTTTGTTTAATAAACCAGGTGTAAAGCTAAATCCACTGTTTTTCTCGATTCCCTGGGCACTTAAACCAACAACAGGAACATAACCGTAACCAGCTTTTTCAAGTGCACGGCGGATAAAACTGATATAGTTTGTTGCACGGCATCCACCACCTGTCTGGGAGATGACAAGTGCGATCTTATGAGGATCATATTTACCAGAAAGCAATGCATTCATTAACTGTCCGATAACGATCAGAGATGGATAGCAGGCATCATTATTTACATACTTAAGACCTGTGTTAACATCTTCCATACCACCCTGATTTAAAACTTCAACGTTATATCCACAAGACTGCAGAGCAGGCTCTAAGAATTCAAAATGGATCGGAGACATCTGAGGAACTAACAGTGTATAGTTCTTACGCATCTCTTTTGTAAATTCCACACGTTTGATCGCTGGAGATACAGGTTTTGGTTCGATCTTATGTTTTTTACGGACACGGACAGCACTGATCAGTGAGCGGATACGGATTCTTGCCGCTCCAAGGTTATTAACCTCATCGATCTTTAATACTGTGTAGATACGTCCGGATTTTGTTAAGATATCTTTCACTGTATCAGTTGTAACAGCATCCAGTCCGCAACCGAAAGAGTTTAACTGAATGACTTCTAACTGTTTATTTGCTTTTGCATAGTTTGCTGCAGCATATAGTCTGGAATGATACATCCACTGATCCTGTACGTTTAATGGACGTTCAACCTTTGATAAATGAGAAATAGAATCCTCAGTTAAAACAGCAATTCCATAAGAGTTGATCAATTCTGGAATACCATGGTTGATCTCAGGATCGATATGATATGGACGACCACATAGAACGATACCAGTTCTTCCAGTTTCAGCAAGGTAAGCAAGGACTTCTTCACCCTTATTCTGGATATCTGTACGAACCTGTGAAAGTTCTGCATAAGCTTTATCAACAGCGTGATTTATTTCGTCAGCAGTCAAATGATACTGAGCTTCTAATTCCTCAAATAAACGAGATTTTAAAGCCTCTTCATTATCCAGTGCTAAGAATGGATTCATAAAGTTGATATGCTCTGTTGCAAGTTCTTCCATGTTATTTTTGATATTTTCTGCATAAGAAGTAACGATCGGGCAGTTATAATGGTTGTTTGTACCTTCCATTTCGTCACGTTCATAAGGAATACAAGGGTAGAAGATATCCTTGATTCCCTGTTTGATCAGCCACATCACATGACCATGGGCTAATTTTGCAGGGTAACATTCAGATTCACTTGGAATAGATTCGATACCTAACTCATAAATCTTACGAGAAGATTCAGGAGATACCACAACTTTAAATCCAAGATCCGTAAAGAATGTATACCAGAATGGATAGTTCTCATAAATATTTAAAACTCTAGGGATACCAATGACTCCACGAGTGGCTTTCTCATCAGATAAAGGTTCGTAGTCAAAGGTACGATGAAGTTTGTAATCGTAAAGGTTTGGAATATTTTCAGCATTCGGTTCTTTTCCAATACCACGTTCACAACGGTTACCAGTGATATAACGGCGTCCGTTAGAGAACTTATTGATCGTTAACAGGCAGTGATTTGTGCAGCCTTTGCATCGTGTCATGGAAGTATCAACACTCATCGCAAAGATTTCTTCTAATGGAAGCATAGAAGTTTCCATACCATCTTCGTAACGTTCTCTCGCAATCAGTGCGGAACCAAAGGCACCCATGATACCTGCGATATCAGGTCTTACAGCATGACATCCGGAGATACGTTCAAAGCTTCGAAGAACCGCATCATTATAAAATGTACCACCCTGTACAACGATATGTTTTCCAAGGTCAGATGGGTCTGTTAACTTAATAACTTTATATAAAGCATTCTTGATCACAGAATAAGCAAGACCAGCAGAAATATCTCCGACAGTTGCACCTTCTTTCTGTGCCTGTTTTACTTTAGAATTCATAAATACCGTACAACGTGAACCAAGATCGATCGGATTCTGTGCTGTTAAAGCAACTTTGGCAAATTCCTGTACAGAATGATTTAAGGATTTCGCGAAAGTTTCAATAAATGAACCGCATCCAGAAGAACATGCTTCGTTTAACTGTACATCATCAACAACTCCATTTTTGATACGGATACATTTCATATCCTGACCACCGATATCAAGGATACAGTCCACATCAGGATCAAAGAATGCAGCTGCATAGTAATGTGCGATCGTCTCAACTTCTCCAAAGTCAAGATTTAAGGCAGCTTTTACAAGATGTTCTCCGTATCCTGTGGAACAGGAAGATACGATCTTAGCTGTCTTTGGCATCTGTGTGTCAATCTCATGAAGCGCTTCAACAACGGCGTGAAGAGGACTTCCGTTATTGTTATTGTAGTAGCTGTAAAGAAGTTCTCCATCCTCACCAGCTAAAGCAACTTTTGTTGTAGTGGAACCGGCATCGATCCCTAAGTAACAATTTCCTTTATATGTAGCAAGATCTCCACGTTTCACAATATGACGGTTATGATCTTTTACGAAATTTTTATATTCTTGTTCACTCTTAAATAAAGGCTCTAAACGGTCAACTTCCTGCTGAAGTTCGATCTTCTTCTCAAACTGTTTTAAAAGATGTTCAAAATCAGTTGTAACTTCCTCTTTAGCATTCAGAGCAGCACCGACAGCTGCAAATAAATGAGAGTGTGTAGGAGCGATAATCTCATCATCTTTTAGGTTTAATGTACGGATAAATGCTTCTTTTAATTCTGTAAGGAAATGAAGAGGTCCTCCGAGGAAAGCAACATTTCCACGGATCGGTTTACCACATGCAAGACCACTGATCGTCTGGTTTACGACTGCCTGGAAAATAGAGGCAGCAAGGTTTGGTTTTGTAGCACCTTCGTTGATCAGGGGCTGGATATCTGTTTTGGCGAATACACCGCAGCGGGCTGCGATCGGATAGATCGTATCATAATCTTTCGCATATTCATTTAATCCGCCAGCATCTGTTTGTAATAAAGAGGCCATCTGATCGATAAATGATCCGGTACCACCGGCACAGACACCATTCATACGTTGATCGATCCCATTTGTGAAATAAATGATCTTAGCATCTTCACCACCAAGCTCAATGGCAACATCTGTCTGAGGTGCATAATCCTGAAGTGCACTTGATACACAGACAACTTCCTGACAGAATGGAATATCTAAATAAGAAGAAATGGAAAGTCCTCCGGAACCGGTAACGGTTGGAGCAAATGTCATTTCCCCAATCTGGTCTTTTGCCTTTTTTAATAAGGAAGATAAAGTTTCCTGAATCTTGGCAAAATGTCTCTGATAATCAGAGAAAAGTATATTATGTTGTTCGTCGATGACAGCGACCTTGACTGTCGTTGAGCCAATATCAATTCCTAATCGTTTCATCTTCTCGTATACCTGCTTTCTATAAAAGTACTATAATTTCAAGCGTTAAAATAATGTTAAAAAAACATATCTGTCCAATATACATGGACATTATATCTATTATAATCATTTTCAAAATAATTGCAAATAGGAATATTATCTAAAAAAATCGGAGAAAATAATGGAAACAAGGGAATGCTGCTGCATATTCTATAAAAAAGCGAAGGAATGCCAAGAATGATGCAGACAAATTCGTGTAAAGGGACAGTGTATGTTGTAAAGGAAAAGGATAGTTTATATAAGATCGCGAAAGCACATGGTGTCAGGGTAAAAGATATCATGAGACAAAATCCTTTTGTAAATGTATATAATTTACAGATTGGAGATGAATTATGTGTGCCTGGATTTACGAACGTGATCGAAGGAGCTTTCATTCCATATGTTGTAAAAAAAGGAGAAACAATCCTTGATATAGCCAAGATGCACAAAACAACAGTGGAAAATTTAGCAAAAAGTAACAAAAAAATTAGGGAGTTAACACTTCCAGTTGGTACAGTACTGTTAATTGACAAAGCAAAATGAGTTATTTATAATGGAATAGGTAAAAGTTTGGAATTTTAGATATTTCAGATGATAAAACAGGATTCATAGAGTCCTGTTTGTGGGGAACTTATGGACAAGGTACTTCCATAGAAAGGAGCGGACAATGATCAAGTATTATCGCACGATGGATCACCAGATTCATGAAATCAGTGAACCTATGGAAGGAACCTGGATATCGTTAATTCATCCCACAGCTGCAGAACTTGCGAAGATCGCAACAGACTATAAGATTGATATTGATGACTTAAGAGCACCACTGGATGAAGAAGAACGTTCTCATATCGAAGTGGAAGAAGGTTATACTTTATTTATCGTAGACGTTCCGACAACAGAAGAGAGAAAGGAAAAAGAATACTTCCTGACGATTCCATGTGGTATCATCCTGACAGAGAAAGTGATCATTACGGTCTGTCTGGAAGATACAGCAGTGTTAGCAGACTTTAAGAATGGAAGGGTTCGAAATTTCTGGACATTTAAAAGGACAAGATTTATCTTGCAGATCCTTTATCGGAATGCATCCTTGTATCTGCAGTATCTGCGAATCATTGATAAGAAGAGTGATTCTGTTGAGAAGCAGCTTCATATTTCAACAAAGAACCAGGAACTGATCGAGCTTCTGGAATTAGAGAAGAGTTTGGTTTACTTCTCTACATCCCTGAGATCAAACGAACTGGTGCTTGAGAAGATGTTAAAGATTGATAAGATCAAACAGTATCCAGAAGATGAGGAATTACTGGACGATGTTATCATAGAGAATAAACAGGCGATTGAGATGGCAGACATCTATAGCAATATCTTAAGTGGTACGATGGATGCATACGCATCCGTTATCTCAAACAACCTGAATATTGTAATGAAGGTTCTTGCGATCATAACGATCGTTATGTCGATTCCGACGATGATCGCGAGTTTCTGGGGAATGAATGTTCCAGTACCACTGGCACATTCAGCACATGGATTTTTGATCCTTGTGATCGTATCCTTGATTCTTACGATCTTTGGAGGATATATCCTTGGAAAGAAAAATATGTTTTAATTTTTGATGATAAGAAAGGTTTTTTATGTGGCTTAATAAACTGGAAGAGAAGTTTGGCAGATATGCGATACCGAATCTCCCTAAGATCATTGTTTTATTGTATGCAGTCGGTTTTGTGATCGCCAATATATCACCACGATTATATAGTTTACTGGAATTGAATCCGTATCTGATCTTGCATGGACAAGTCTGGAGAATTGTGACATTCCTGCTGATCGGACCAGAGACGAATTTGATCTTTGTAATATTTGTATTGTTATTTTATTACTCGATCGGAAGCTCATTAGAGCAGGTATGGGGAACATTCCGATTCAATATGTATTATCTGATCGGAGTTTTAGGAACGATCGTTGGGGCATTTTTAACTTATGCGATCCTTACATTCGCATATGGAGAAGGCTATGGAGCGTTTGTTAACATGGATACTTTTTATCTGAACATGACGTTATTTTTAGCATATGCGTCTATGTTCCCAGAGATGGAAGTATATTTGTATATGATCCTTCCAATCAAGGTAAAATGGCTTGGATACTTAGATGGATTATATTTAATCTACATTTTTTTAAGTTCAGGCTTTACAGTTGCCGGAATTTCGGTTAAAGTATCTATAGTTGCAGCTTTGTTAAATTTTCTACTATTTTTCTTCTCTATGAAGAAGATTCGAAGAATGGGAGCAAACTTCAAGGCTAAAACAATACATAAGAAGAAGGCGAGAGCGTACAAAGCTAAGACGATCACGCCAAAGAAGAAGAATGGTGCGATGCACGAATGTGCAGTGTGCCACAGAACAGAACTTGACGATCCAGAATTGGAATTTCGTTATTGTTCAAAATGCGATGGGAATTATGAATATTGTCAAGATCATTTATTTACCCATAAGCATGTGAAAAGGTGAGTTGTTTATTATTTAAATATATTTTTGAAACCAAAGGAGAAAAATTATGCTAACCAAGAAGACAAAAATCATTTGTACAATGGGACCTGCAACAGACGACGATGAGGTATTAAAAGACCTGATGCGTTCAGGAATGGACATTGCCCGTTTAAACTTCTCTCATGGAGATCATGAAGAGCAGTTAGGACGTATCAAGAGAATTAAGAAGTTCAGAGAAGAACTGAATTTACCAATCGCTATTTTACTTGATACAAAAGGACCAGAGATCCGTACAGGATTATTAGAAACAGATGATGATGTTGAATTAGTAACAGGTCAGGAATATACACTGACAACAAGAGACATCAAAGGAAATAATGAAATTACCAGCATTACATATGCGGAACTTCCACAGGATGTAGAAGCTGGAAACACAATCCTGATCGATGACGGATTAATTGAGTTAAAAGTTAAAGAGATCAAAGATGGAACAGATATCGTATGTGACGTTATCAACGGAGGACTTTTAGGAAGCCGTAAGGGTGTTAACGTACCTAACGTAAGAGTTAACTTACCATCTATCACAGAAAAAGATAAAGCAGATATCGAATTCGGTCTTGAGAATGGAATCGACTTCATCGCAGCATCATTCATCCGTAATGCAGAAGCTGTAGAAGAGATCAAAGATATCATCGGTGCACATAACATGCATGTTGGTGTAATCTCTAAGATCGAGAACATGGAAGGTGTTGAAAACATTGATGCGATCATCGATGCATCTGCTGGTATCATGGTTGCTCGTGGTGACCTTGGTGTTGAAGTACCTGCTGAAGAAGTACCTTTCTTACAGAAAGAGATCATTAGAAAATGTAACGATGCATTCAAACCAGTTGTTACAGCTACACAGATGTTAGATTCTATGATCCGTAACCCACGTCCAACAAGAGCTGAGGCTACAGACGTGGCAAATGCGATCTATGATGGAACAGATGCGATCATGTTATCTGGAGAAACAGCAAAAGGTAAATATCCAGTAGAAGCTGTTAAGATGATGAATCAGATCGCAATCTCAACAGAAGTTCACTTAAGCACAAAGATCAAAGATTACAGATCTAAATATATCAATCGTGGAATTTCAGCAGCAGTTGCTTATTCTGCAGTACAGACAGCACACAATGTAAATGCAAAATGTATCTTAGCATCAAGTATGTCAGGATTCACAACAAGAATCGTATCTAAATTCAAACCAGATGCACAGATCATCGGTCTGTCACCAGATGATGCGATCGTACGTCAGATGCAGATCTATTGGGGAGTACGTCCTTTCAAATCTCACAAAGCTGAGACAACAAAAGATCTGTTAGATGAAGCAACAGATATCGTATTAGATGCAGGACTTGCTGAGAAAGATGACATCTTAGTCTTAACAGGTGGTGGACCAGCTAACCATCGTGGAAAAGGTGTTACAAACATGCTGAAAGTTGTAAAAATCGGCGAATTTGGCGAGTAATCGACAACAATATATGTTAAAATGGGGATGTAGTAATACATCCCTTTTTGTTTTATCAGGAATTTTATCAGGAATGAATGGGGAGAATTTTCAGGAGGAAAAATGAGTGAAAGTTTCAGAACGTGTATACATATCAGAGATATTAAAATTACAAAAGAAACGTCTATTTTGTAAAATACAAGAAAAGAAATCAATTTCAAGATTGTACTGTATTACACTGCCGCTCTGGAACAGTGCATTTCTGGAAATATATCCATATAATGAACTATTATCCGATATCCACGAAGGAAAAGATATCACGATCGTAGGAATGGCAGCAGGACGAGATGATGCAGTTGTTATGTTAAGACGCATGATCAATGATCTGTATCATAAAGGAGAACTTGAGGATGTAACAACATATTTTTGTGGGGAAGATAAATGAGTATACTATTTTTAATATTAAAGATCATAGGAATCCTGATCCTGATACCGATCGTGTTATTGTTGATCCTTTTGATCTTCCCGATCTGTTATCAGATCGAAGGAGATTTTGATGGGAAGAGTCCCAAAGCACAGGTAAAAGTATCATGGGCAGTTATATTTTTACGTGCAAAAGCATTCTATGAAGAAGAGCTGAATTTTGGAATCAGGATTTTTGGAATACCGATTTATGATTCAAGGAAAGAACACTGGTCTGTATTTGGAGAGCATAAAGAGAAAGATAAGAAAAAACATAAGAAAAGATCAGACTCTAAAAAGAAACAAAAAAATAAAAAAAACAATAAGAAACGAGTAGAAAAGAAAAAAAGTACATATCCTTCTGAAGATGAAGATGTATTTAATCTCACATGGGATGAAAAAGAAGAAAGAACAAAGACATCAACAACAAGAAAAATGTATGAAAGATCAGAAGATAAGATATCAGAATCTAAGATAGACAAAACAACAGATAAAGAGAAAGAGTTTTTTGGCAAAAGAATCGTGAATTTTCTCAAAAAATGTTATAATAGATGCAAGAATTTCATAACAAAGATCCGTAAGATCACAAATAAGATGGAAATGATCGGAGATCTATTGGAAGATGAGGATATCATTGATGCAGTGAAGCGGATCAAGAGATATGGAGTGAATGGGGTAGAGCTGTTACTTCCACAGAAACTAAATGCAAAGATTATATTTGGATTCGAAGACCCATATTACACGGGAAAAGTCTTAGGCTGGACCGCTGCATTGATTCCAATCTACGGTGATCATATCAATATCACACCAGATTTTGAGAAGAGAATCTTGAAAGGAGAGCTAAAGATCAAAGGAAGGATCCGAAGATACAAGATCTTACATTTGTTATGGAAAGTATATAAAGATAAAGATGAATTGATCAAACAAAAAGACCGAGCAATAAGAATGATAGGAGGCAGTTAAAATGAGCAAAGAAAATTTAAAAGATACCATGGGTTCATTATTTGACGGTATGGAAGGATTCTTAACATCAAAAACGGTCGTAGGAGAACCAATCTACATCAAAGATACGATTATCTTACCATTAGTTGACGTCTCCTTCGGAATGGGAGCAGGAGCTTTCTCTGGTGATAAGAAGGACAAGAGCGGTGGTGGAATCGGAGGAAAGATGACTCCAAGTGCAGTTCTTGTCATTAAAGATGGACAGACGAAACTTGTGAATATTAAGAATCAGGAAACAATCGTGAAATTACTGGATATGGTACCAGATGTGATCGATAAGTTTACGGGGAAGAATGAGACATTAGAAGATATTGTGGATGATCTTGAAAAGTAAAATTTGATTGTCTAACAGAAATGCATTGAGTATTCATAAAAACATAAAGAAAGATAGAGCTACGAAAAACGAATTCTATGGAATTCTATCATTTCGTACCTCTATCTTTTTTTATGTTTTTATGAATACCTGAAGACATTCTTTTATAAAATTAAGAATTTTCAAACGGAAAGGTGTGTATGTTAAACATTATTAGTTTTCAATTTTTGGAGTGGTAGATAGATGTTTATAATATTCCACCATTAATTTCCGTCATTCAAACCAGAATTTTGGAATACATATGTACAAAAAGGATCTTCAAATATGAAACGAGTCTGGGCCATCGCTTTTTTCTTTTTCTCATTGGGCTTATTTACAGGATTCTGGATCACTCACGATCCGATGAAAATAGTTATCTGTATCGGATGTGATATCACAGCTTACTGTCTATTCTTTAAATAACGCTTGAAGAATAAAAAAAGAGTTGGAATAAATTCCAACTCTTAGTGGTTTCTTATATGATCAATCAAGACTAAGCACGTTCAACCTTACCAGATCTTAAGCAAGAAGTACAAACGTACATTTTCTTAGCTGCTCCGTTAACTTTAACTTTAACAGATTTGATGTTAGATTTCCACATTTTATTTGATCTTCTATGTGAATGGCTCACTGCGTTTCCAAAATGAGCACCTTTGCCACAAATAGCACATTTTGCCATGTTAGCACCTCCTTATTCCAATCTCTATTCCTGTTTCATTCCAGGCTCGACAACTATTTCATTCTAACAGATTGATTTATAAAAATCAAGAATAAATTTGCTTTTATTTTAAATCATTTTTTGAAACACTAGACTTAGGTGGTTTCATAATGTATAATCGAAATATATGAATTCTCGTTTGGAGGTATAATTTATGAAAGGACATGTGAATACAAAGAATGGAGAGATTTCCATTGAAAATCAGGTAATTGCGAAATATGCCGGAATCTGTGCTCTTGGATGTTTTGGTATCGTAGGGATGGCAATGGTGAATATGAAAGATGGGATTGCCAAGCTGTTAACAAGAGATAATATCAGAAAAGGTGTATTTGTTTCTGTAAAGAATAATAAGATCACGATAGACTTCCATATTATTGTATCTTATGGAGTTTCTATTTCTACAGTGGCAAGTAACCTTATGGAATCTGTAAAGTATCGTGTAGAAGAATTTACAAGCCTTGAAGTAGAACGGATCAATATTTACGTAGAGGGCGTAAAGGATATAGGATAATAGATAATGGAGGCAAAGATTAAGATGAAACAGATAGATGCAGCTTTGCTGCAGAAGATGTTGATTGGCGGAGCCAAGAGATTAGAGGCGAATAAAGAATATATTAATGAACTGAATGTATTCCCTGTGCCAGACGGTGATACAGGAACGAATATGACAATGACAGCTCTTGCAGCTGCTAAAGAAGTTGGGAACGCAGCAGAAGTGACAGTGAAAGAAGTAACAAGAGGATTATCAAGCGGTTCTTTAAGAGGAGCCAGAGGTAACTCAGGTGTTATTCTATCCCAGTTATTCAGGGGATTTTATAAAGGTGTCAAAGATCAGGACGTATTAACAACAGAAACTGTTGCAGTAGGATTTAAGAAGGCAGTAGAGACAGCTTATAAAGCAGTTATGAAACCAAAGGAAGGAACAATCCTTACGGTAGCGAAAGTAACAGCAGAGAAGGCAGTATATTGTGCAAGGAATACAGAAGATTTTGAAGAATTTGCTCAGGTAGTGATCAAGGAAGCAAACGAGATTCTTCAGAAGACACCAGAGATGTTACCAGTTCTGAAAGAAGCAGGAGTGGTTGATTCAGGTGGACAGGGACTTGTGGAATTCCTACAGGGTGCTGTTGATGCTTTAATGGGTAAAGAAGTTGATTTAAGCAGTATTGAGAAGACAGCAGTTAAACCAGCAGCAACAGCAAGTGAAGCACCATTAGAAGAGAAAGATATCAAATTTGGTTATTGTACAGAATTTATCGTTATGACGAAAGAAGAGATTTCCATGGAAGAAGAACAGAAGTTTAAAGATTTCTTAATGGGAATCGGAGATTCTATCGTGGTTGTTGCAGATGAAGATATCATTAAAGTACATGTTCATACAAACCATCCTGGAAAAGCGATCGAGAAAGGTCTCACATATGGAGAACTTACGAATATGAAGATCGATAATATGAGAGAAGAACACAGAGAACGTTTAAATCTCACACAGGCAGAAGCACAGGCAGAAGAAAGCAAACCAGAAGAACCTAGAAAAGACTTTGGATTTGTGGCAGTATCGATCGGCCAGGGAATGAATGACATTTTCCGTGAGTTAGGTGTAGATTACCTGATCGAAGGTGGGCAGACCATGAACCCTAGTACTGAAGATATGTTGAATGCAATCGAGCAGGTGAATGCAGAGACTGTATTTATTTTGCCAAATAACAAGAATATCATTCTTGCAGCGACACAGGCACAGTCTTTAGTGGAAGATAAGAATGTAGTGATCATTCCGACAACAACAGTTCCACAGGGAATCTCAGCGATCATTGGATTTGATCCAGAAGCAGATGCCGAAGAGAATGAAGACAATATGAAAGACATCATTGAATGCGTGAAGACTGGAGAAGTTACTTATGCAGTCAGAGATACATCCATCAATGGTATTACGATCAAGGTTGATGATATCATGGGAATCGATGATGATGGGATCAAGAAAGTCGGACAGGATGTCGAGAAAGTCACGTTAGAATTACTAGAAGAGATGGTAGATGAAGACAGCGAACTGATCAGTATTTACTATGGAGAAGACACAACCAAAGAACAGGCAGAAGCATTACTTGAGAAAGTAGAAGAAACATATGGTGACTGTGATGTACAGTTAGAATATGGCGGACAGCCAATTTATTATTTCTTATTATCAGTAGAATAAGAGAAGATGGGAAATCTCGCTTGATGGCGGGATTTCTTTGCTTTTCGTGAGAATATGATAAAGAATTTTGAAGGAGACAGAAGATGGATGGCACAACAAATATCATAGAATTAAAAGGAATTGGGGAAAAGAGTGCGACAGCTTTTGGACGACTTGGAATCCGTGATGTAGACAGTCTGATTACGATGTATCCAAAGTATTATCTTACCTATGAAGATCCCAAAGATGTCAATGAGATCGAGATTGGCCAGAGAGTATCTATTTTCGTTCGTATCAATTCGGAAGTTCATATTCAGTATGCAAAAAGAATGAAGATTGTTACATGCACAGCGAAAGATCATACAGGAACGATCATGCTTGTCTGGTACAATATGCCATATTTAAAGAAACAATTACATCAGGGAAGAGATTATATATTTACGGGAACTCCGATCTATAAAAATGGACGGATCACGATGGAACATCCAGAGATCTTTACACAGGAAGATTATGAAGCTAAACAGGAGACATTGCAGCCAGTATATCCATTAACAAGTGGACTTACCAATAAGCTTGTTTCTAAGGCTGTGGCACAAACAAAAGACTATATCTTTCATATTCCAGAATATCTTCCGCAAAATATTTTGGATCAATATCAGCCAATGGAATATCATCAGGCAATCTGGAATATTCATTTTCCGGAATCAAAAGAGCAGTTGATCAAAGCAAAGAAAAGGTTGATCTTTGATGAATTTTTTATTTTTATCGCAGCGATGCATATGATCACATCAGGAGAAGATCTCAAGGAAGAAGGATACAAGATCGGGGTTTGCAAGGAAGCAAAAGAACTAGTGAAGAATCTTCCGTACGAGTTGACTACAGCACAGAAAAGAGCGTTAAATGAGATGGCAAAAGACATGGCGTCTGGTAAGGTTATGAATCGTCTGGTACAGGGTGATGTAGGATCTGGAAAGACGATCCTTGCGGTTATTTTATTATTAATGTGTGCCAAAGCAGGATACCAAGGGGTTTTGATGGTGCCAACGGAAGTGCTTGCAGCTCAGCATTATGAATCATTTACAGAACTTTTAGAATCTTATGATATAAAGATCGCATTGCTGACAGGTTCCACAAAGGCAAAAGAAAAAAGAGAAACCTATCAAAAGATCAAAGATGGAGAAGTAGATATTGTGATCGGAACTCATGCGGTCATTCAGGATAAGGTGGAATATAACAAGTTAGCATTGGTTATCACGGATGAACAACATCGATTTGGAGTAAGACAAAGAGAAAGTTTGTCGCTAAAAGGTGAGAAACCACATGTACTTGTTATGAGTGCGACACCAATTCCAAGAACATTGGCGATCATTTTATATGGTGATCTTGATGTATCGATCATCGATGAACTGCCGGCAGAGCGGTTGCCGATCAAAAACTGCGTAGTCAACACAAGTTACCGCCCGACGGCATATCGTTTCATTGAGAAACAGGTTAGTCAGGGAAGACAGGTATATATTATCTGTCCGATGGTCGAAGAAAGCGAGACGATGGAAGGAGAAAATGTCATTCAGTATGCGCAGATGTTAAGAAGCCAGTTTGCACCATCGGTAAGGATCAGTTACCTTCATGGAAAGATGAAGGCAGTGGACAAGCAGAAAGTCATGGATGATTTTTCAGAAGGCAAGATTGATGTTTTAGTATCAACAACGGTTGTTGAAGTCGGGGTGAATGTGCCAAATGCAACGGTTATGATGGTGGAGAATGCAGAACGTTTTGGACTTGCACAGCTTCATCAGTTAAGAGGACGTGTCGGACGTGGCGGCTATCAATCCTATTGCATTTTTATGACGAGTTCCAAGAAGAAAGAAACGATGCAGCGTCTTGAAGTGTTGAATAAATCAAATGATGGATTTTATATAGCAAATGAAGACTTAAAACTTCGAGGACCGGGTGATTTCTTCGGAGTCAGACAAAGCGGGATGATGGATTTTGTTCTGGCAGATATCTATACCAATGCAGATATTATGAAACAGGCAGCTGATGCGGTAAAACAACTGGAGGAAAGCGGATTTGATTTTTCGAATTTGAAGAACAGCAGATTAGAAAAACAGATCGGGCTTGCAAGGAATATATAATAGGAGGTATATCGTATGGTACGTTTTTATTTAAGATTTACAGGAAGAGTCCAAGGAGTAGGATTTCGTTTTTTTGTAGCGATGAATGCAGAAAGATGTCATTTGACAGGATGGGTGAAAAATATGTCTGATGGATCAGTGACAGCAGAAGTTCAGGGAACCAGAGTTGAAATTGAGAAATTTTTAAATTTGATCCAGACAGGAAATCGTTTCGTTCGAGTGGATGAGATCGAGAAAGAAGAACGTCCATATGAAGAAAATGAGAAAAGATTTCATGTTCGTTATTAAAATGATGTAAGTGTCAAAAAATAACAATCCATAAAATGCAACATCATGTAAAAACTCCCAGTGTATCTTTTGTACGCTTGCATATACTATGAGCGTAACAGATAACAAAACAAAAGAAATGGAGGACTTTCAACATGGAAGAACGAACTTCAGCAAGAAGCAAAGGAACAAACAGAGTCGAGGTACCAGAAGCGAGAGGAGCCTTAGACAGATTTAAGTTCGAAGTTGCAAATGAGATCGGTGTGGATTTAAAAGAAGGATATAACGGACACTTAACAACTGCTCAGGCAGGATCTGTCGGAGGAGAGATGGTTCGTAAAATGATCCGCAGACAGGAAGAAGAAATGTCTCGCTAATTAGATAAGATGATGTATCCGGATTGTGAAATTGCGTAGCAATGAAGCAATCCTCAAACATCATAAGATTTCAGAAAGAGGCAGCGAAAGTATAAACTTTGACTGTCTCTTTCTGAAATATTGGTTTGTCGGTTGACAAAATCTGTAGATATAATAAAATAAAAGAAATAGTGAGCAAAAGTGGAATAACTTTGCAAAGCAAATAAAAGACAAGGAATATACATAGATATGAGAGTCGTAGCAGGAAGTGCGAAGAGTTTAAAATTAAAGACGATTGAAGGAATGGAGACAAGACCAACCCAGGATCGCATCAAAGAGACGTTATTTAATATGATTCAGTATGATATCCCGGGAAGTACATTTCTGGATCTTTTCTCTGGAAGTGGAGGAATCGGGATCGAGGCATTGAGCAGAGGAGCAAAGGAAGCTTATTTTGTTGAGAAAGCAAAACCTGCATTGAGATGCATTCGAGAGAATTTAAGATATACAAAGCTTGATAAGAAAGCACAGGTTCTGGCAACAGATGTGAATTCAGCGATCAGGCAGTTAGAGACGAAGAATGTAACATTTGATCATATTTTTATGGATCCTCCATATAAGAAAGGATTTGAAGAAGAAGTATTATCAATCATAGATCGATCCTCTATCTGTACAGAAGATACGGTAGTTATCGTGGAATCGTCTCTTGACACAGAGATACCAGATTTTGAGAAATTAAAGGTTATAAGAGTAAAAGAATACAAGACAAATAAACATACATTTTTGATGAAAACAGTGGAGGATTAAAAGATGAGTATTGCAGTTTATCCGGGAAGTTTTGACCCGGTGACTTATGGACATATTGATATTATAGAGCGTTCAGCCAAGGTTTTTGACAAGCTGATCATCGCAGTATTGGTAAACAGTGCAAAGAAACCAATGTTTACAACACAAGAGAAGGTTGATATGATACGAAAAGTGACAAGTCATCTTGATAATGTAGAGGTTATGTCATTTTCTGGATTGTTGGTAGACTTTGCAAAACAACAGGGAGCCAGTGTATCAGTCCGAGGACTACGCGCAGTAACTGATTTTGAGTATGAGATTCAAATTGCACAGACAAATGCGAGATTGGATAAAGACTTAGATACCATGTTTTTTACAACCAGCATTGAGTATTCTTATGTAAGTTCCACGATCGTAAAGGAAATTGCATCTTATCATGGAGATGTTTCTGAGATGGTACCGCCTTACGTACAAGAATGTCTAGAGAAGAAATTTAAATCATAGGAGGCGAATGAATATGAGTGAGAAGTATTTACATGAGATGATTGATGATATTGAAGTACTGATCGACGAAGCAAAACCAGCAAGATTTAGTCCAGGTAAGATTATGATCGAGAAAGATGTATTGATGACAGTGATCGAGGAATTAAGGAAGCAGATTCCAGGTGAGATTGAACGAAGCCATAAGATCATTCTGAACAAAGATGCGATCTTGGAAGATGCCAGAGTGAAGTCACAGCAGATGATCGATCAGGCAGCAAGAGATGCAGGAGAATTGATCGATCAGAATGAGGTCGTTGAGATGGCAAAGATGAGAGCGAATGAGATTGAAACTCACGCCAAAGATACAGCAAGAAGTGTTGTACATAATGCGAATGAAGAAGCAGATCAGATCCGTGCAGGTGCATTGCGCTATGTCAATGAGATCATGGAAGATGTACAAGGTTATGTGGCAAGTGTCAAAGAAGCACAGGAGAGTGTGTTTAACCAGTTGTTATCCGCATTAGATTCAGATCTTGCATCGATTAAAACGAATGCGAAAGAGATAGAAGAACAGCTTTCCGGAGTCAGCATTCCACAGGCAAGAACAAGAACGGTAGAAGATTTCATTTCAGATGAAGACTAGATAAGCAAGTAGTCCGCTTGAAACACTAAAAAGAGATCTTATGAGCAGATATTTCCAGAGGGAGAGTCTGCTCTTTTTGTATACACTTAAAGTCTGCACGGCAGCAGACAACCCGCCAAAAGAAGTGATCATACACAATAATATGACTTTGCGGCTGATAGACATATGGGAAGAACCAAAATAGGAGATGGCATTTGTGATTTCAAGAACAGCGGTCAATCCTCTTTTTAAATAGAAAGGAAGTGGAAGAATTTCTAAAAGAGAAACGGCAATTGAAAAGATCATAATACAGATTCCAATCATGAAAATGGAATGAAGACTATCAAAGATTACCTGATCTGCTGATTTTTTGTGTGCAATGGTGGGAGAAGAGTGGTGTGTATGTAGAAAATCGCTTGTAAAAAATAAAAAGACCAGATAGATCAGATAACACATGACAGGAAAATACAGGCAAAAGAAAAAGCGCAGAGCAGAAATTTTGCCATGAAGGATCAATGTAAGAGTATATCCAGCAGAGAACATGGGACTGATCTGATTGCAGGTATATAATAGCTTTTCTCCTTCAGATTTCGTAAAAGATCCACAAGAAATAAAATCATCAATGATCTTCGCACCGAGGGGACATCCACAAAAAAAACCTAGAATACAGGTGTAAAAAAAGTCCTCATTGATACCAGGAAAAAGTTTTTTGAGGGGGTAAAAGAGCCGGGAGATCAGATGGAACGTTTGGTAATATTGCATAAAACCAGTGAGCAGTAAAAAAGGTAAAAGAGTCGGTGTGATCGTTGCAGACCATAAAATCAGCCCATTTTTTGCGCCTTGGACTGATGTTTGTGGAAAAAATAACAAGGAAAGAACACTAAAAATAAGTAAAAACTGGATAAAACTGGTTTTCATGAAAAATCTCCCGCTTTCTTTTTATAGTGTATGAAGCGGGAGGTGAAACTAGAAGATGATCTGCTCATCTTTTATGATCGTATGAAATTTCTGTCCGATCACGGTACGATATAACTGGTTGGCACGTTGTTCTGTAGATAATAATTCTTCTTGATCTTTGGATAAAGGATCATTCATAACACGCAGATGGCGGACCATAGGGATGGAAGATTTTCTTTTGATATTCCCGATCAGGAAGGAAGCAGAACGTTTGAAACCTAGAATCTGAAAATAAGGAGACATATCGTAAGTTCGTGCTTTTTCAACCTTTTCTTTTGTTATATCAAGCATGATATGCAAAAGATTTCTGCTTATTTTGCTCCAGGTGAGGTTTTTGGTCTTACAGGCACTGATCAGTTCTTCAAAAGAAAGATCAGATTTTAACATCTTAAAAATACGGTCCTTAAAATCGCTTGAAATACCGCTGATCTGTGTAAGATCTTCGCAAGAATAAATAGCTGCATGTAAAAGCAGAGAAAAATCATCCAGGCAGACAGGAAAATCTTTTTGATAATGCATCTGATAGATATCATGCAAAGCTTCAGGGACTCTTGAGAATAAAGGTCTGATCTGGTTTTGTTCTAAGATTTCACGGATGGATGTTGCAGAAGAAATCGAAGGTGTCAACTCTTTGCTGTGATGATCGTTTGAAACACGGGTAACACAGACGGGAATGATAGGGCTGTCTAACTGTAGCAAAGCTTTTAAATATTCAATCCCAAGAATATTATTCGGTTGTTTTAATACTTCGATCAAAGAAGCATCATTAAGATGCTCTCTAAGATAAAGTTCTTTTGCTTTCGGATAAGAATGTCCGAGACTCATAAGCTCTTTTGTACCACGCTCGATTTCTTCTTCATATTGGATAAGAAAGGATGCAATCTGCTTAAGTTTGTTAATATCTTGACACTCACTTCCAAAAGAAAGGTAGTCGATTACCCCCAGTTTGTGAAGCAGACTGACAGCTCCAATTGCAAAATCAGGGGCAGATGAACATGCTGCAAATAAGGGGAGTTCGATCACGAGATCGGCACCTCCAAGAAGGGCAGCCTGGGTACGTATTTTTTTGTCCATAACCGCCGGAGTTCCGCGCTGTACGTAGTTTCCACTCATGATGGCAATGACGCAGTCTGCACTCGTGATATTTCTTGTCTGCATGATATGGTATTCATGACCATTGTGAAATGGATTGTATTCGCAAATGATAGCTGCTGTTTTCATAAAATATCCTTTCGAGATTCCTTATTTGAATCGTTTATTTTGTAAATGTATTATAAATCACAAATGAATAAAAGTAAAATTGCACAAAAAATGAAAAATAAGCAACAAGTATCTTGTCAGAGAAAACAAAAAAATGTAGAATAGAATATAGATTTTTCTGGAAATGTACAACGAAAAATACAAATACTATTATTGTATACAAAGAAATGATGTTGTATAATTTAACAAGATTAAATTCATCTTTTTGGAAAGTTGAAAGGAGCAACGCGAAAAATGAGTGTTATTGATGAGATTAAAAACAAGGCAAAAGCAAATAAGAAAACTGTTGTACTGCCTGAAACTACAGACATGAGAACATTAACAGCAGCAGCAGAGGTTATCAGTGAAGGGATCGCTGATATTATTTTAGTTGGAAAAGAAGAAGAGATTAAGGCAAAAGCAGAAGCAGAAGGATTAGATTTAGCCAAAGCTTCTTTTGTTGATCCAGAGAACTGTGATCATTTAAATACATATATCGAATCTTTATGTGAAGCAAGAAAGAGCAAAGGACTGCTTCCAGAAGATGCAAAAGAGATTCTGTTATCCAACCCACTGTTCTTCGGAGCAACAATGGTAAGAGTTGGAGATGCAGACGGAATGGTAGCAGGAGCGATCAACTCTTCTGCAAACGTACTTCGTGCAGCACTTCAGGTTGTTAAGACTGCACCTGGTACAGAGATTGTATCAGCCTTCATGTTAATGGATACACAGGCTAAAGATATGGGTGAAAACGGATGTTTCGTATTCGCTGACTGTGGACTGAACCAGAATCCAAACCCAGAACAGTTAGCAGCAATCGCTTCAAGCTCAGCTAAGACATTTGAGCAGTTGATCGGAGCAACACCTAGAGTTGCAATGTTATCCCATTCTACATGTGGAAGTGCAAAACATGATGATGTAACAAAAGTTGTAGAAGCAACAAACATCGCCAAAGAAAAATACCCTCAGTACTTGATCTGTGGAGAATTACAGCTTGATGCAGCGATCGTACCAGAAGTTGCAGCAAGTAAGGCTCCAAGAAGTGAAGTTGCTGGTAAAGCGAATGTATTAGTATTCCCAGACTTAGATGCTGGTAACATTGGATACAAATTAGTGCAGAGATTAGGTGGAGCGCAGGCATTCGGACCTATTACACAGGGAATCGCAAAACCAGTCAATGACTTATCACGTGGATGTGTAGCATCAGATATCGTAGGTGCAGTAGCGATCACATGTGTACAGGCAGCAGCACTGGAAGCAGATAAATAAGAAAAATATAAGGAGAATCATAGTTCATGAAAGTTTTAGTTATCAACTGCGGAAGCTCATCATTAAAATATCAGTTAATCGATTCAGAGACAGAAAGTGTTTTAGCAAAAGGATTATGTGAAAGAATCGGAATCGATGGAGCATTAACACATCAGCCAGCGGGAAAAGACAAGATCAAATCTACACCAGCTATGCCAGATCATAAGACAGCGATCGGAATCGTTATCGATCAGCTGACAGATAAAGAAAACGGAGTTGTAGAAAGTCTTGATGAGATCGGAGCTGTAGGACATCGTATTGTTCACGGTGGAGAAAAATTCACAAAATCATGCCTGATCACAGATGAAGTTATCAAAGAAGTTGAAGAATGCAGCGTATTCGCACCACTTCATAACCCAGCGGGACTGATCGGAGTTCGCGCATGTCAGGAATTAATGCCAGGACTTCCAATGGTAGCAGTATTTGATACAGCATTCCATCAGACAATGCCAGAGAAAGCATTCTTATATGGTATTCCTAGAAAATATTACGATGAAGATGGTATCCGCCGTTATGGATTCCACGGAACATCTCATCAGTTCGTATCTTTAGAGACAGCAAAAGTCTTAGGAAAAGATATCAAAGACTTAAAGATCATCGTATGCCATTTAGGAAACGGTGCAAGTGTTACAGCAGTCAAAGGTGGAGAATCAGTAGATACATCTATGGGATTAACACCACTTGAAGGACTGATCATGGGAACACGTTCTGGAGATCTTGATCCAGCAATCATTGAATTTATTGCGAATAAAGAAAACAAAACAGCATCTGAAGTATTAAATATCTTAAACAAAGAATCAGGAGTTTACGGATTATCAGGAGTATCTTCTGACTTTAGAGATGTAAAAGCAGCAAGAGCTGAAGGTAACAAAGTTGCAGCTGCAGCATTAGATGCATATGCATACCGCGTAGCAAAATACATCGGAGCTTACACAGCAGCTATGAATGGTGTTGATGCGATCGCATTTACAGCAGGACTTGGTGAGAATGATGATATCACACGTAAAGCAATCTGTGAATATCTTGGATATTTAGGAACAGAACTTGACGAAGTGAAGAACGATGTTCACGGAGAAACAGCGATCATCTCTACAGATGATTCTAAAGTTACACTGCTTTGTGTACCAACAAATGAAGAATTAATGATCGCAAGAGACACAGTAGCCCTTGTCAAATAATCATTTCATAAAAAATAAAGCTTGTTAAAATGTGCTTCGGGATTGTTTTTTTAAAAGTAAGGAAAATTACTTGACAAACCAGAAGCACATTCGTATAATAGTACAGTATGAAAATTTAGGAGATCGTATGAAGATTCAATTATCAAAAATTATTTCAGTACCTAAATATGAAGAAACCGTCGAAGCGTCAATCGATCTGAATGAGATTAAGCTTAAAGGTGTGTCTTATCCTATTCGAGAGAAGAATGATTTTTCGATTGTTTTTAGAAATATTGGAAAGGATAAGATATCATTTGCATTTGAGACAGAAGTCACGCTTGGAATTCCATGCAGTAGATGTCTTGAAGAAGTGAGTTATCCGGTTTCCATGCAGGTGATGAAAGAATTAGATTTTTCGGATCTCGATGAAGAAGATTCTTCATATATCGAGGACAAGTATCTTGATCTTGATATACTGATCTTCGATGAAGTTGTTCCAAAACTTCCGTCCAGAGTGTTATGCAAAGAAGACTGCAAAGGACTTTGTCCGGTGTGCGGAACGAATCTGAATGAAAAAGAGTGTGGCTGCGATCGTACGGTGGCAGACCCTCGTATGGCAGCGATTCAGGATATTTTTAAGAATTTTAAGGAGGTGTAAAACCAATGTCAATTTGTCCAAAGAATAAATCATCCAAAGGAAGAAGAAACAGACGTAGAGCAAACTGGAAGATGACTGCTCCAACACTTGTAAAATGCAGCAAATGTGGTGCTCTTATGATGCCTCACAGAGTATGTAAAGCCTGCGGATCTTACAATAAAAAGGAAATTGTTTCAGCACACGCTGAATAATGGTAAATGAAGAGAAATGCCATACGTTTAGGCTTTTTAAGAAGGTTTAGGCGTGTGGCATTTCCTATTTTTAAGAAAAGGAGTAACAGGTCATATGGAGAAATTAGTGAAAGTGGCAGTTGATGCCATGGGTGGAGATCATGCACCAGGAGAAGTTGTAAAAGGTGCCGTTGATGCTGTGAATGAAAAAAACAATTTGAAAGTATTTCTTGTAGGAAAAGCACCAAGGATTCATGAAGAATTAAGCAAATATCAGTATAAAAATGAACAAATTGAAGTTGTGAATGCAGAAGAAGAAATTTCTTGTGACGAATCACCAGTAGAAGCGATTCGTAAGAAGAAAGATTCTTCCATGGTGGTCGCCCTGAAAATGGTAAAGGATAAGACTGCAGATGCATTTGTATCAGCTGGAAGTTCAGGAGCGATCCTTGTTGGAGGACAGTTTGTTGTTGGAAGGATCAAAGGGATCAAGAGAGCACCACTGGGAGCAGTGATGCCAACAGCCAAAGGTCCGATGTTATTAGTCGATGCTGGAGCGAATATGGATGCGAAAGCGGAATATCTGCTTCAGTTTGCACAGATGGGATCTATCTATATGGAAGATGTTCTTGGAATCAAGAACCCAAGAGTTGGACTTGTCAATGTCGGTGTGGAAGAAGCCAAAGGAAATCAGCTGGTAAAAGAAACAGGTCCATTATTAAAGGAATGTGAAAATATCAATTATATCGGAAGTATCGAAGCAAGAGAAATCCCATACGGTGCAGCGGATGTTGTTGTATGTGATGCATTTGCAGGAAATATCGTTCTGAAACTGGAAGAAGGATTAGCAGCAGTGTTAGTCAGTCAGATCAAAGAAGGAATGATGTCAACATTAAAGAGTAAGATCGGTGCACTATTAGCGAAACCAGCATTAAAGAAGACGTTAAAGAAATTTGATGCTTCTGAATATGGTGGAGCGCCATTACTTGGATTAAATGGATTGGTTGTAAAAGCACATGGATCTTCAAGTGCAAAAGAAATGAAAAATGCGATCATTCAGTGTATCGCATTTGCCGAAGAAGATATTACGCAGAAGATCAAAGACCAGATTGTGAAAGGATAAGAAGAAAATGGATGCAAAAAGTGTGGAAGAATTTCAAGAGCAGATAGGAATTAAATTTCATGAGCCATCCCGACTTTGGAATGCCTTCATTCACAGTTCCTATGCAAATGAACGAAGAATGAGCAAAGATAAGAATAATGAACGTCTCGAATTTTTGGGAGATGCAGTTCTTGAGCTGGTAACAAGTAATTATCTGTATCGCACATACCAGAAAGAATCAGAGGGAAAGTTAAGCAAGATCAGGGCGAGTCTTGTATGTGAGCCGACACTTGCAGGATGTGCAAGAGATATCAACCTTGGGAAATATGTTCTCTTAAGCAAAGGAGAAGATATGACAGGTGGAAGATCAAGAGATTCCATTCTTTCTGATGCATTTGAAGCTGTGATCGGTGCGATTTATTTAGATCAGGGAATCGAAACAGCAACAAAATTCATTGAGACATATTTATTTAAAGATGTAGAAAATAAAGTTCTGTTTTTCGATGCAAAGACGAATCTTCAGGAGATTGTTCAGGGAGAAGGAAAAGGACGATTAAAATATGTGCTTGTTGGAGAAGAAGGTCCAGATCATGCCAAAATCTTTACGGTAGAAGCACGTCTTGGAGAGAATGTGATCGGAACAGGATCAGGACATAGTAAAAAGTCAGCAGAACAGCATGCTGCATTTGAGGCGATCAAACGCCACAAAAAATAACACGAAACAGAGGTGGACATGTATTTAAAAAGTATTGAGGTCAATGGCTTTAAATCTTTTGCCCATAAAATGATCTTTAAATTTGAACATGGGATCACAGGAATCGTAGGTCCAAATGGAAGTGGAAAGAGTAACGTTGCAGATGCTGTTCGATGGGTGCTTGGAGAACAAAGAGCAAAACAGCTTCGTGGTTCTAGAATGGAAGATGTTATTTTTTCGGGGACAGAGCTTCGAAAGCCGATGGGATCTGCTTATGTTGCGATCACATTAGATAACAGTGACCATAGTCTGCCAATCCAGTTTGAAGAAGTAACAGTTGCCAGAAGAGTCTATCGTTCTGGGGAAAGTGAATATTTGATCAACGGAAGTGCCTGCCGAAGAAAGGATATCGTAGAACTTTTTTTTGATACAGGAATTGGAAAAGAGGGATATTCGATCATCGGACAGGGACAGATCGAACAGATCTTAAGTGGAAAACCGGAAGAGAGAAGAGAATTATTTGATGAAGCAGCAGGAATTGTTAAATACAAGAAAAACAAGCTGGAAACACAAAAATCTTTGGAAATCGAACGTGAGAATCTGGTACGAGTCACAGATATCTTAACGGAATTGGAACGTCAGGTTGGACCGCTTAAGAAACAGTCAGAACGTGCGAGAGAATATCTGTTGTTAAGAGATCAGTTGAAAGATGAAGATGTGAAGTTGTTCCTGCTTGAGAATCAGAATCTTGAGAAGGAATTAAAAGAGCTGGATGAAAAGATAGAAATCGCTCAGCGGGAGATCAATGAGGCAAATCAGACACTTGCCAAAGCAAAAGAGAAATACGGAAAACAAGAAGAGTTTTTGGATCATTTAAAACAGGAAATCGAAACGATCACTGCTCATATTTCTGAAATGAAGCTTACAAAGCAGAAAAAAGAAGGAAAGATTCAGGTTTTAAATGAACAGATCAATACAGAACATATGCGTGAGAGTATGTATCTGGAGTCTAAGGATAAGCTGTATAAAGATCTGAATGAAAAGAAAGCACAGTTAAAGAGATTTGAGGCAGAGACAGAAGAAATTCGTAAGGAATATGAATCTGTCATGGGACAAAAGATACAAAAAGAAAGCGAAGTTGCATTGTATCAGAAGCAGATTCAGGATCTGGAGAGAGAACAAGAAGAGATTGAAATCCGAATGAATGCTGTCAGAGAAGGCCGTATGCGGGTGGCTGGAGCGATTGAGCGTTCCCAGACAGTGAAAGAACAGCTAAATGTCCGGATCATAGGACTGGATCATCAGATAGAAGAAATAAAACGGCAGATCAATGATCAGGAAAAAGAAAAAGATTCTTCTAGTCAGAAGATCGAAGAGATCAATGAGAAGAAAAAACGATCTGAGATCGAATGTCATAATGCCAAGAGAATCGAAGAAACATTGATAGCGGAACGCCGTCAGATTCAGGAACAGATGGATCAGAAAAGAGAGAAATATCATAGAGTGCGTTCCAACTATGAAACAATGCGGAATATGGCAGAACGTTATGATGGATATGGATTCGGGATTAAGAAAGTGATGGAACAACAGGCCGTGACATCTGGGATCATTGGAGCTGTTGCAGATATCATCAAAGTGGAAGAAAAATACGAAACAGCGATCGAGACAGCTCTGGGTGGAAGTATTCAGAACATTGTAACGGATACGCAGAAAACAGCGAAGAAGATGATCGAATATCTGAAGAAGAATCGTTATGGAAGAGTTACGTTTTTGCCGCTGGATGCAGTGAAGGGAAAAGAATTTGCAAGGAAAGAAATTCTTTTAGAACCAGGGGTGATCGGGGCAGCCAACCAACTTGTGATCTATGATGAAGTATATAAGGATTTATTTGCATCACTGCTTGGACAGATTCTTGTTGTAAAAGATATGGATGCAGGAATTAAAATTGCAAATAAATATCATCACAGTGTAAGGATTGTAACGCTTGATGGGGATTCCTTAAACCGAGGCGGTGCAATGTCTGGAGGTGCTTTTAAGAATAAGAGCAATCTGCTTGGAAGATCCAGAGAAGTTGAAGAATTAAAGAAGAAGCTGGATCGATGGACGAAAGCAATCACAGAAGATGAAGAAAAATATCATGAAAATGAAAAAAAACTCAAAGAATATCAGCAAAATATGATAGACTTAGAGAAAGAGATGCAAGAAATCTCTTTGGAATTAAATACACAGCAGATGTCACAATCTGCGATCAAGCGAAGAAAAGAAGAGCTTGATAATAGGCACGAACAGTTAAGTATACAGAGACAACAACTGGAAGAAGAATTAAGGAATGCGGAAGATGATGCTGACAGACTGCAAGATGAACAGGTAGATCTTGAAAGTGCAAATGAGCAGGATGAAGAAAGGATCAAGGAGATCAGTGAGATACTTGAACATCTTAGAAAACATGCCGAACAGCATGCAATGGAAGTTTCCAAGGTTCATATGCAGTTAAGCAAAGAATCACAGAAGTTAGAATTTCAGGAGAATAATCAGGAGCGAGTAAGATCTGAGATCGAACATCTATCAGAAGAGGTTCAAGAAAATCAGAAAGATACTGGAAGTATCAATGAGAATGTAAAAGCATTAAAACAGCAGATCGAACATTTAAAAGAATCATGCGAAGTAATGGAACGAAAGATCATAGAAGATCAGAACAGGCATCAGAAGATGCAGGAAGAAGTGAAGGAGAAAGAAGTCCTTTATAAGGATATCCTTAAAGAACGCGAAGAGATGCTTGAACGTATCAGTGGATATGACAAAGAAATGTACCGTCTGGAGAGTCAGAGAGAGAATCGAAAAGGAAAGAAAAAAGAACTTTTGGATTATATGTGGGAGAATTACGAGATCACATATCATCAGGCAAAACAGAGGATCGATCTGGATGAGACGCAGAGCCTTACAAAGGTTAAGGAAACAATCTCTGAGTTAAAAAATAAGATCAAGAACCTTGGACCAGTTAATATCAATGCAGTCGAAGATTATAAAGAAGTTTCCGAACGTTACGAATTTATGCAGAAACAGCATGAAGATATCGTGACAGCAGAAGCACATCTGACAGGTTTGATGGAAGAACTGGAAGATGCGATGCGCCGTCAGTTTAATGCAAAGTTTAAAGACATCAAACGAGTATTTCAGGAAGTATTCGTGGAATTATTTGGTGGTGGAGAAGCAAGATTGGAACTTACAGATGATGATGTATTAGAATCTGGAATCAGGATCATTGCACAGCCTCCAGGAAAGAAACTTCAGAATATGATGCAGTTATCAGGTGGAGAGAAAGCTTTAACAGCGATTTCATTATTATTTGCGATCCAGAATTTAAAACCATCTCCGTTTTGTCTCCTGGATGAGATTGAAGCGGCATTGGATGATTCAAATGTCACAAGATTTGCAAAGTATCTGCATAAACTTACAAAGGATACACAGTTTATCGTGATCACACATCGAAGAGGAACGATGATGGCAGCAGATGTTTTATATGGGATCACGATGCAGGAAAAAGGTATTTCAACTCAGGTTTCTGTAAATTTGATCGAGAATGATTTAGATGAATAAAAGGAGAATGGCTATGTCAGAGAAAAAAGGATTTTTTAAAAGACTTGCACAGGGATTAAGTAAAACAAGAGATAATATTGCCTCAAGTTTTGACTCTATTTTCAGCGGATTTTCTGGAATAGATGAGGATTTTTATGAAGAGCTGGAAGAGATTTTGATCATGAGTGATATGGGAATTGATACAACAATGAATATCATTGAAGATCTGAAGAAAAAAGTAAAAGAAAATAAGATCAAAGAGCCGGAAGAATGCCGACAGCTTTTAATCGATTCTATTAAGGATCAGATGAGACTGGAAGATAGTGCTTATGATTTTATTGATAAAAAGAGTGTCGTTCTTGTCATTGGAGTAAATGGTGTAGGAAAAACAACATCTGTTGGAAAACTTGCAGCATCATTAAAAGGACAAGGAAAAAAAGTATTACTGGCAGCTGCGGATACATTCCGTGCTGGAGCGATCGAACAGCTCAAAGAATGGTCAAATCGTGCTGGGGTTGATATCATCAGTCAAGCAGAGGGTGCAGATCCTGCGGCTGTTGTATATGATGCGGTAGCAGCAGCAAAAGCAAGAGATGTCGATGTGTTGTTATGTGATACAGCAGGACGACTTCATAATAAGAAGAATCTGATGAATGAGTTAAGCAAGATCAATCGTATCATCCAAAAAGAATACAGTGAAGCTTATTTAGAGACACTGATCGTCTTAGATGGAACAACTGGACAAAATGCCATGGCACAGGCAAAACAGTTTAAAGAAGCAACAGACATTTCAGGAATTATTTTGACGAAATTAGATGGAACAGCAAAAGGCGGAATCGCGATCGCAATCCAGTCAGAACTTGGAATTCCAGTAAAATACATTGGTATTGGGGAACAGGTTGATGATCTTCAGAGATTTGATCCAGATATGTTTGTCAATGCATTATTCGAAAAAGGAGAAGAAAATTAAAATGTTAGAACTAAAAGATTTTGAAGCTGCATATAATAAAGTGCAGGAGGTTGTCCTTCCTACCAAGCTGATCAAAAGTGATTATTTTTCAGATCAGACAGGAAACGATGTTTATCTAAAACCTGAGAACATGCAGTTGACTGGAGCTTACAAGATCCGTGGTGCATATTACAAGATCAGTACATTATCTGAAGAAGAAAAAGCAAAAGGATTGATCACAGCATCTGCTGGAAACCATGCACAGGGTGTTGCATTGGCAGCAGCAAGACAGGGAGTCAAAGCAACGATCGTTATGCCAACAACCACTCCACTGTTAAAGGTTAACAGAACAAAAGATCTTGGAGCAGAAGTGATCCTTCATGGAGATGTTTATGATGAAGCATGTGCACACGCATTAGACCTTGCAGCAGAACATGGATATACATTTGTTCATCCATTTGATGACCCAACGGTTGCAACAGGGCAGGGAACGATCGCAATGGATATCTTTAAAGAACTTCCAACCGTAGATTACATCCTTGTACCAATCGGTGGAGGCGGACTTGCAACAGGTGTTTCAACACTTGCCAAACTGTTAAATCCAAAGATTAAAGTGATCGGTGTAGAACCAGCAGGAGCAGCATGTATGAAAGCTTCATTAGAAGCAGGAAAAGTAGTGTCATGTGATCATGTCAGCACGATCGCAGATGGTACAGCAGTACAAACACCAGGAAAGATCATTTTTCCATATATTCAGGAAAATCTTGATGATATCATCACAGTAGAAGATGAAGAACTGATCCCATGTTTCTTAGACTTGTTAGAAAATCACAAGATGTTAGCAGAAAACTCTGGATTACTAACAATTGCAGCATTAAAACATCTGGATGTTAAGAATAAGAAAGTAGTTTCTATCATCAGTGGTGGAAATATGGATGTCATTACGATCGCATCTTTAGTACAGCATGGATTGATCATGAGAGATCGAATCTTTACGGTATCTGTATTCCTTCCAGACAAACCAGGAGAGTTAAATAAAGTTTCTGATGTGATCGCAGATGCACAGGGAAATATTATCAAACTAGAGCATAACCAGTTCGTAAGTATCAACAGAAATAGTGCGGTAGAACTTACGATCACAATGGAAGCATTCGGTACAGAACATAAAAATAAGATCATTAAATCCTTGAAAAAAGCAGGATATGATCCTAAAATGAGAAATTCTACATCTGTATATTAAATTGCTTGGATGAATTTCACAATATGGATATAAATAGTGCATTAAATATTGTACAATTTGTTGAAATATATGAAAAGATTTGGTATAATAAAGTTAGTGAAACAAACACTTTTTGAACAGCAGATAAACAACCAGAAAGTGGACTAGAAACGAAAGATATTTACAGTACATTGTTCTTTGAATATGAAAATATCTTGTAAGATGACAACGTGTCACATTTTTATTATACCTATAGAAATTAAAGATATGACTATGAAAGCGTAAATAAGCCATTTGCAAGAAGATTGTTCGTGGTTGTTTACGCTTTTTTATTTTATAAGACTTTTTAGTTTCACAAAGAAGTCTTATAAGATAAGATTTTCTGTAAGTGTGGGATTCGATCACAAGAATTCTTTGTTTTGAAGTTTTAAGGAGGAGTTATACTATGAATGAAACTATCAATCGTGAGGATTTGTATTTGTTTCAGACGGGAAAGGCAAGGCAGGCATACCTGACATTTGGATGCCATTATCAGAAGAAGACAAAGACTCACAGATTTACTGTTTGGGCTCCAAATGCAAAGTCAGTCAGTGTCGTAGGTGATTTCAATTTCTGGAATCCTCTTGCGCATCCGATGAAAGGTGACAAAGACGGGATCTATACGATCGAGATTGAAGGACTGAAGAAAGGTGATCTGTATAAATATCATGTAGAAGGCTATGATGGAATCTGCAGATATAAGAGTGATCCATTTGCATTTTATGCAGAATGCAGACCAGATACAGCTTCGAAAGTCTGGGATTTCGATGATTTTAAATGGTCTGATAAACGTTTTATCAATCAGAGAAAGAAACGCCAGGCATTAGATCAGCCAATGTCTATCTATGAGCTGCATCTTGGAACATGGAGAATGCCGCAGGAAGAAGAGAGAGAATTTTATAATTATCGTGAGATCGCGGACATGCTGATCCCTTATCTTGGAGAGATGGGATATACACATGTTGAACTGATGCCGATCACAGAATATCCATATGATCTTTCTTGGGGATATCAGGTAACAGGATATTACGGCGTAACATCAAGATATGGAACACCAGAAGATTTCAATTATATGATCAATGAGTTACATAAAGCAGGGATCAGTGTCATCCTTGATTGGGTTCCAGCACATTTTCCAAGAGACGAGCATGGACTGGCAATGTTTGATGGAACACATATTTATGATCACGAAGATCCAAGAAAGGGAAGCCAGCCTGATTGGGGAACCTTATTATTTAACTATGGGAAACCAGAAGTGCAGAGCTTTCTGATCTCAAGTGCGATGTTCTTTGCAGATGTTTATCATATCGATGGAATCCGTATTGATGCTGTATCTGCAATGTTATATCTTGACTTTGGAAAACAAGAAGGCGAATATGTGCCGAATGAAGATGGAACCAATATCAACTATGAAGCAGTTGATTTCCTTCGCAATCTAAACGAAGCACTTCGTACAACACATGAGGGATTCTTGACGATCGCAGAAGAATCAACAGCATATCCAAAGGTAACAAGTGATGTTGATGATCCGGAAGGACTAGGATTTGTTTACAAGTGGAATATGGGATATATGCATGATACTCTTTACTATATGGAACTTGATCCATTGTATCGTAAGGATAATCATGGAGCGATCATTTTCTCTATGGATTATGCTTACAGTGAGAATTACATTCTTCCATATTCACATGATGAGGTTGTTCATGGCAAAGGTTCTATGATCAATAAGATGTATGGTGCATATGATGAGAAGTTTGCTTCACTGCGAACATTATATGGATTTACCATGGCACATCCAGGAAAGAAATTATTATTTATGGGTGGAGAATTCGCCCAATTTGTAGAATGGAGAGACAAAGAACAGCTTGACTGGTTCTTGATCGATCAGTATGAGATGCATGATTCTTTCCACAAATATGTAGCTAAACTAAATGAGATTTACAAATCTGAACCGGCATTATATGAATTAGATCAGGATCCAGCAGGATTTGAATGGTGCTTGCAACGTGATGCAGACCACAGTGTTGTAGCATTTATACGAAAGAATAAGAAGGGCAGAGGAAGAAAACAACAACAGATTCTTTGTGTCTGCAATTTTACACCGATGGAATGGGATAAATACAAGGTTCCATTACCAAAGAAATCAAAACTTACGAAGATCTTAGACAGCAGTGAGCTTGATTTTGGTGGAGATGGAGATGTTTCCGAATCTAAAGTTTCAACGAAGAGGGTGAAAGTACCATCTGAAGGAAAGAAAGCTGTTTACCAACAGGCAGCAGAAATTTCCTTAAAACCATTAAGTGTTGTTTACTATAAGATCGAGGAAGTGGAGACGAAACCACGAAAGAGTGCAGCAAAGAAGGCAGAGCCGGCAAAGAAAGCCACTGCAAAGAAAGCAGAGCCAGCAAAGAAGGCAGCACAGGAGAAGAAAACAGAAGCTGTGAAGAAAACAGTAGAGAAAAAGCTGGAAGTTACAAAGAAAGTAACAAAAGAAGAGGCGCCGGAGACTAAGAAAGACACTCCAAAAAAAGAAGATATAAAGGTAACAAAGCAAACAACAAAGAAAGAAGAGGAACAGCCCAAAAAAAGAACAAGCAAGACAAGAAGAACAAAAAAGAATAATGATCAAGGTGTAAAATAAAGGAGGACAAAGAGCTATGATTAACAAAAAAGAAATCGTTGCGATGCTGCTTGCAGGGGGACAAGGAAGCAGATTGTTCGCATTAACTCAGAAGAAAGCAAAACCAGCCGTATCCTATGGTGGAAAATATAAGATCATTGACTTCCCACTGTCAAACTGTACAAACTCAGGAATTGACACAGTCGGAGTTTTAACACAGTATGAACCACTGGAGTTAAATGCATATATTGGTACTGGAGGATTCTGGGATCTTGACAGTTTAAACGGAGGTGCTTATGTTTTACCTCCATATATGAAGGGAGAAACAGGTAACTGGTACCGTGGAACGGCAGATGCGATTTATCAGAACATCAATTTCATTGATAATTTTGATCCAGATCATATCATTGTATTATCTGGTGACCAGATCTGTACCATGGATTATGACAAGATGCTTCAGTATCATAAAGAGAAAGATGCAGATTGTACGATCTCAGTTCTGAATGTAACTTATGAAGAAGCAAAACGTTTTGGAATCATGAATACAGATGAAGATGAACGTATTTATGAATTCGAAGAAAAACCAGCAGAACCAAAGAGTACAAAAGCTTCTATGGGTATCTATATCTTTAAATGGAAACTGATCCGTCAGTATCTGATCGATGATGGAAATGATCCAGAGTCAGAACATGATTTTGGTAAGAACATTATTCCAAGAATGCTAGAAGATGGAAGAAAGATGTATGCTTACTCATTTGATGGATACTGGAGAGATGTAGGAACGATCGACAGTTTATGGGAAGCTAATATGGAACTTCTGGATGAAAATCCTCAGATTGACTTAAATGATGATAAGATGAGAATCTACACAAGAAACTTCTCATTACCTCCTCATTATATAGCACCAGGTGCATCTGTTAAGAATTCTATTCTTGCCGATGGATGTGTTATTGAAGGTGAAGTAGAGAACTGTGTCATCCATTCTGGTGTTAAGATCGGAAAAGGCAGTGTAGTTAAGAACAGTGTGATCATGAAAGATACTGTTGTAAGAACAGACTGTCAGATCGACAAAGCACTGATTGATGAAGAAGTAGTCATCGAGCAGGGATGCAAGGTTGGAGAAGGAAATAATGTAACTGTAATCGGATATCATTGTGTTGCATTAGAGAATGCGACTGTTGAAGACGGAGCAATGATCTACCCAGATACCATCTTACACTAGGAGGATTGAAGATATGGATAAACAGATGTTAGGTATTATCAATGCAGGAGAAGAAAATAGAAAATTAAAAGACCTTGTACGCTCCAGAAGTTTATCAGCACTTCCGGTTGGTGGACGTTATCGTACAGTTGACTTTATGTTAAGTAACATGGTAAATGCAGGGATTAAGAATGTAGGATTATTAACAAGAAGAAATTACGATTCACTGTTGAGCCATGTGAATTCAGGAAAAGACTGGGGATTAAACAAAAAACGTGGAGGATTATATATCTTCCCACCATATATTAATGATGCATCTCCATCCGGAGAATACGCAAGTGTTATGGATGGACTTCGTGGAACACTTGGATTTTTAAAGAAAGCAAAAGAAAAATATGTATTATTAGGACGTTCTTATGTGATCTGTAATGCAGATTTTCAGGATATGTTAGATAAACATATCAAATCAGGAGCAGATATCACACTGATGTATTTTGATAACAGTGATGATTCAACAAACTGCGATTATGATGGTGTTTATTTAAAAACAGATGAAGACGATAAAGTTCTTGATATGTGCTATTCTGAAGGAAAACATCGTTCAAATAAGAAGAGCATGGATGCTTATATCATGAAGACAACATTATTGATCGATTTTATTGAGACAGCGATCGCACATAATAAGAAACACTTTTTCTTTGATGTTATCGTTCCAAACTTCGATCGTCTTGTAATTCAGGGATATGAATATAAAGGATATGTAGGATGTATTACATCTTTAGAAGCATATTACAATGTAAATATGGATATGTTAAAACCAGATGTTTACAAAGAATTATTCTTGGGTAATAGAAGAATTTACACAAAATCTGCCGATGGAGCACCAGCAAAATATGGACCAAATGCGAAAGTCAGCAACAGCCTGATCAGTAGTGGATGTGAGATTGATGGTGAAGTTGAAAACTCTGTCATCTTCCGTGGATCACAGATCGCAGAGGGAGCTGTGATCAAGAATTCTGTTGTTATGGCAGAAGGATTTATCGCACCACAGGCAGAGATCAACCATACAATTTTAGACCGTCACGTAAAAGTTTATTCAAATGCACACTTGTCAGGATCATCAAACCATCCAGTATTTATTCCGAAAGGAGCAAGTGTTAATGAGTAATAACAATTCACTGAAAGTGCTGCTTGCAGGGGCAGAGTGTGCACCATTTGTGAAGCTTGGAGGGCTAGCGGATGTTATGGGAACCCTTCCCAAGGAATTGAATCAGATCGGTGCGGATGCCCGTGTGATCATGCCGTTTCATAGTCAGATGAAAGGGAAATATGGCGCACAGACAAGACATCTGGCAGATTTCAACATCAATTTTAGTGGTGGGGAAACATATGTAGGTGTAGAAGAACTGGTTTATAATGAAGTTACATATTATCTGATCGATAATGAAGGATTTTTTGGTGATGCGGTATATCGTGGTGGACTTGCAGAAGGAGAGCAGTATGCTTTCTTCTGCCGTGCCGTGATCGAAGCAGCAAGCCGTATTGGATTTATTCCAGACGTCATCCATTGCAATGACTGGCAGACAGGTCTGATCCCTATCTTACTCCGCACACAGTACGGACATTGGGATATTGGACATGCAAAGACGATCTTTACGATCCATAATATGATGTATCAAGGAGAATTTGGTTTCGATCAGTTTGAACATTGGTTAGGAATCGATCCAAAGTATGACACACCAGAATTTATGCATAACTATGAATGTGCAAGTTTCATGAAAGCAGCACTTGTGTTTGCAGATCGTTTAAGCACAGTAAGTCCAACTTATGCACAGGAGATTCGTGATCCAGCATTTGCATACCGTCAGGAAGGTATCTTAAATGCGAGAGCAGGAGATACATGGGGAATCTTAAATGGAATGAATCAAGAAGAATTTAATCCAGAGACAGATCCACTGATTCCATATCATTTTAACAAAGATGATCTTTCTGGAAAGAAGAAAGATAAACAGGAACTGATCAAGGCTCTTGGATTATCGATCACACCAGGAGTTCCGATCATCGGTATGGTTACAAGATTAACAGAGCAGAAAGGTCTGGATCTTGTGAAATACATGTTGGATGAGATCATGTGTACAGAGAATGTCGCATTTGTCATTCTTGGAACGGGTGATTATGAATATGAGGAATTTTTCCGTTACATGGAAGAAAAATACAAAGGAAGAGTATGCTCATATATCGCATATGATAATGCAGTTGCACACCAGATTTATGCAGGAAGTGATCTCTTCTTAATGCCATCCAAATTTGAACCATGCGGAATCTCTCAGATGATCGCACTTCGTTATGGAACACTTCCAATCGTACGTGAGACAGGTGGACTTCGTGATACAGTACAAAGTTACAATGAATACGAGGACACAGGAAATGGATTCTCATTTGCAAACTACAATGCACATGAGATGCTGGGAGCAATCCGTTATGCATTACAGACATTGCAGAGTCCAAAGAGAAAACATGGATTGATCCAAAGAGCGATGGAATCCGATAACAGTTTTGCAAAATCTGCAAAGATTTATCTTGATATGTATAATAGTGTATTATAAATTCAAAAGAAGAATGGGCATCTTATTTTAAGATGCCCATTCTTCATAAAGACAAAAAATGAGATAAATTTACAGGTCAAAGATAAAGACTAGAAAGGAGGCTTAGATCACAATGGACTATATGGACAGCAATAAGATCGGACAACGGATCGAGAATAAATTAATTCATGCACTTGGAAGAACGATCAGTGAGGCAACAAATGATGAGATCTATAAGGCAGCAGCGGAGTGTATCAGGGATGATATCATGATATCCTGGGCAGACAGCAGAAAAAGGGTACAAGAGCAAGGAGTTAAGAAACTTTACTATATGTCAGCCGAATTTTTGATGGGAAGGGCATTTTCTAATAATCTGATCAATCAAGGATTATATGAGGCATATCGGGAAGCATTCTGGGAGATGGGACTTGATTTTGATAAGATCACGGATGAAGAAAATGATGCAGGACTTGGAAATGGAGGACTAGGACGACTGGCAGCATGTTTTTTGGATTCACTTTCTACGATGGAACTTCCAGTACTCGGATGTGGGATCCGATATGAATATGGAATGTTTCGTCAGAAAATTGTAGATGGAACGCAGATTGAGATGGAAGATGACTGGTTAAGAGATGGAAATGTTTGGGAAATCGAGCGCCCGGAATTAAGTGTGGAAGTACATTTTAATGGAACGATTCAGGAAAACTGGACAGAGAATGGATTAAAGATTGAACATAAAGATTATAATACCGTCATTGCAGTCCCATATGATGTACCGATCATTGGATACAAGACTAAGACGCCAGCAACTCTTCGTCTGTGGAGTGCCAGAAGCAAGCGGCGGTTCGATTTTCATTCGTTTAATGAAGGAATCTATGATAAAGCGATGGCAGACCAGACATTTGCAGAAACGATCTCGAAAGTCTTATATCCGTCAGATGATCATATGCAGGGTAAAATGCTGCGTTTAAAACAGTTTTATTTTCTGGCATCTGCAACGATGCAGTCGATGATCAAGAGGCATAAAGCAGTATTTGATGATCTGAACTCCTTGCCAGAACATGTTGTCATTCAGATCAATGAGACACATCCGGCATTGGCGATGCCAGAACTTATGAGGATTCTAATGGATGAAGAAGATTTTGGATGGGATGAGGCCTATGGTATGGTCAAGAAGATATTTCATTATACGAATCATACGATCATGTCAGAAGCAATGGAATGTTGGGATGAGAATATGTTTCGTTTACTGCTTCCAAGAATCTATCAGATCATTTGTGCGATCAATGAGAAATACTGTCAGAAACTTTCCGTATATTACAGCAAGGAAGAAGAAAAGATCGCACAGATGGCAGTGATCGGAAACAATGAGATCCGCATGGCAAACCTATGCGTAGCTCTTTGCCGCAGGATCAATGGTGTTTCAAATCTTCACGCTGATATTTTAAAAACGAGGATTTTTAAAGGATCTTATCAGATCTTTCCACAAAAATATCTTGCGATCACAAATGGGATCACACACAGACGCTGGTTAGCACTGGCCAATCAGGGGCTATATCATCTGGTAAGAGAGTATGTGAAAGGGGATATTTTAAAGGATTACCGTCTGTTTGAACAGATCCTTCCATATAAAGATGACAAAGAATTCTGTAAAAAATATGAGAAGGTCAAACGAAATAATAAGATCCGTTTTGCAAAGTATATCAAAGAAAAGCAAGGGATCGAAGTGAATCCAGAATCTATTTTTGATGTTCATTGCAAACGTTTGCATGAGTATAAACGACAGCTGTTAAAATGTCTGCATATCATTTATATATATCAGAAGATCAAAAAAGATCCAACATGTATTACAACACCGATCACATTTATTTTTGCGGCGAAAGCAGCACCGGGATATGCCAGGGCAAAAGAGATCATAAGGCTGATTCATTCCATTCAGGAAATGGTGAATAAAGATCCAGATATGGACGGAAAGATTCAGGTGGTTTTCGTAGAAAATTATTGTGTATCGGTTGCGGAGATACTGATTCCGGCAGCAGATATCAGTGAGCAGATTTCTACCGCAGGAATGGAAGCATCTGGAACAGGAAATATGAAATTTATGATGAATGGTGCATTGACGATCGGCACTATGGATGGAGCCAATATAGAGATCGCAGAGCGTGTAGGTCAGGAGAATATCTTTATCTTCGGGGACAGCGCTGAGGGTAATTACAATAAAAAAATGTACCATACATACAATCCAGGGATTATTTTCGAGAATCATCCAGGAATCCGTGATGTATGTAATTGTCTGATCGAAGGAAATCTGTTACGATACGGAAACAGAAAATATTCAGAGATTTACCAGAATCTTTTATTTGGGGAATATGGAGAGGCAGATCCATACTACATACTTGCAGATTTTCCGTCTTATATTGAAACATATGAAAAAGTATATCATTTGTATGTCAATCATAAGGATGAATGGATTAAAAAAGCAATTGTTAATACAGCAAAATCCGGATATTTTTCATCAGACCGAACGATTGAACAATATAATGAAAAAATCTGGAATCTGAAACCAGTAAAATAAGAGTTACAAAAAAGATGAGATTAAATTATGATTCATAACGCGTCAGTAGAAAAATACAGAACTCCCGTAGGTGCAGTCACATGTGGAAGCGAGATGATGATCCGCCTGTATGATGTAGGGCAGGAAGTCAATAAGGCAGAGATCATCATGTATTCTGAAAGTTTTCACCGGGAGTATGAGATGAAACGAAAAAAAGACTGCATGGAAGAACACATAAAGATGACCAGTGAAGCAGGTGTTGTCTGGTATTATTTCAGAATCTGGGAACATGGGAAATGTTATTTTTATGGAGCCAGACATGGGAAGACACAAGGAGAAGGAATGATCGTTGATGACAACCCGGATAGTTTTCAGATCACTGTATATGAAGAAAATTTCGATACCCCAAGGTGGATGTCAAAAGGAATCATGTATCAGATTTTCCCAGATCGTTTCTGTCAGGGAAACAAAGAAAATATGAAACGTGGGAAAGCATATCATGAAAGTATGGGAAGAACGGTCTATCTGCATGATGACTGGGAAGAACAGCCAGTATTTGGACCACTTCCAGGAAAAGAATTTTATGATCCATGTGATTATTTTGGTGGAGATATTGAGGGAATCATATCCAAACTTGATGATCTGAAACGATTGGGGATCAGTTGTATTTATCTGAATCCGATTGGAGAAGCAGCATCAAACCACCGCTATAATACATCAGATTATAAGAAAGTCGATCCATTCCTTGGAAATAACGAAGATTTTAAGCGGCTATGCCAGCTTGCCAAAGAACGCAGGATTCATGTGATCTTGGATGGGGTATATTCCCACACTGGGGATGATAGTGTCTATTTTAACAAAAAGGGAAATTACGAAGAACCAGGGGCATATCAAGGGGAAGAGTCAAAGTACTATGATTGGTATGACTTTAACGAAGATGGAACTTATAAGAGCTGGTGGGGGTTTGAAACACTGCCGGAAGTCAATGAATTAAATGAAAAGTTTGTTGATTACATTATCACAGGAGAAGATTCGGTGATCAAGCATTGGTTAAAACTTGGAGCATCAGGATTCCGTCTGGATGTTGCAGACGAACTTCCAGATGAATTTATCTTTAAATTGCGAAGTGAATTAAAGAAGAAATTCAAGAATTATACACTGATCGGTGAGGTATGGGAAGATGTCACAACCAAAGAAAGTTACGGAACGAAACGTAAATATGCTTTGGGTAAAGGCTTAGACAGCGCAATGAACTATCCGCTGAAAGTCAAAGTTACAGATTATTTACTCGGCAATCAAAGTGCCAAAGATATGAAGACATTCTTGATATCCCAACAGTGTAATTATCCAAAACCATTGTATTATGCACTGATGAACCTGTTATCTTCTCATGATATTCCAAGAATTCGGACAACACTTGCAACCGGAATGAATGAGAATCTGCCATCGAGAGAGCAGCAGGCAGAATATGTCATAACATCAAAGATGGATCAGAAAGGAAAAGCACTCACAAGACTTGCAATGGCAGTTCAGTTCTTTGTCCCAGGAATGCCATGCATTTATTATGGAGATGAATATGGAATGCATGGATTGATGGACCCATTTAACCGAGGAGCATTTTTTGAAAATGACAAAGAAACCTATCAGGAAGTTTTGAGACTGACTAGCCTTAGAAACCGGGAAAAAGTCTTACAGACAGGATATGCATTATACATGGCACCGACTGAAAATGTCCTTGCGATCTTAAGATTTATCAGTGAGAAAAAAGATGTCTTTGGAGAAGCAAGTGAGAACAAAGCAATATTACTTCTCGTCAATCCGACGATGAAAAAAGAAGAGATCAATCTAGATCTCAACAAGGTCAAAGAAGGGGGAAATGAGAATGCATTACAGGCGCTGTTAAAGAACTTGAGCAACGCTGTGATCAAGACAAATATAGCACCTATAGATTATAAAGTGATAGAGTTATAAAAGAAAAAAAGAAAAAGAATCTGCAGATCAAAGATACATAAAGTATCAAAAGGGTTTGCAGATCCTTTTTTTATTTCATAGGAAATTTCGATGAAATCCCCTATGAAATAAAAAAGCCCTCCGGGCAGGATCGCACTGCGGCGGAAGGGAAATTTGTCGCTGAAGCGACCCGCCGCAGGCGGAGAATCCTACTTTGTAGGATTCTTTCTTGTATTCTAGGTTCAACTCAAATTTAATTTTTAGCAGTGAGGGCTTCATTCTCAGCAGCAAGTATTTCATCTTCATCTTCATCACTCATGGAATAAGCAATATTCACACTATGATCAGCAATACGCTCTAATTCAGAAAGCATATCGGAGAACAATAAACCAGCTCTTGGCTCACATTCGCCTTTGGCAAGACGTTTGATATGGTGTTTTTGATATCTGCGTTCCATTTTGTCAATCGAAGCTTCTAGAATTGCAATCTCAGCAAGCTTTTCTTCAGGTTTGTTGACACCATCTTGTTCCATGAAACATTCCAGGGAAAGTTTTAACAGTTTGGAAACAGCAGTGTACATCTTTTTGATCTCTTCTTTTGCATCTCCAGTAAGTCCAGTGTTATGTTTGATCTCTGTTTTTGTAAAATCAGCAAAATTTTCTGCATGATCACCGATACGTTCGATATCATTAACAACATAAAACATGGAACCCAAGATCTTCTGATCGGCTAAAGGCAGTAATAGCTGGTTGGACTTTACCAGATAATCAGTGATCGCATGACTGACATTATTGATATCTTCCTCGCGATGATAGATTTTATCAACAAATTCATCGGATTGATTTAGAAATCCGTGGATGGCATGGTCTAAATTCTCCTGTGCCATATTAGCCATACGTCTTAACTCATTCTTCGCCTGAGGGATCATTGTTGCAGGAGATTTTAAGGAAATCTCTGTAATATACTGCAGTTCATTATGGTGGACTTTTTCATCTTTTCCACGGATGATCTTCTCTGTTAATGCAACAACTAAAGGTGTACATGGGAACATAAATAACACTTCAATGATCTTAAATGTTGTATGAGCATTTGCAACACTTCGTCCAAGATTTCCACCGGAAATACTTAAGAAAAAGTTTGTGATAGGAGTAAGTGCAAAGCTAAGTCCTGTAAAGATGATGATACTTCCAAATATATTAAATAAGAAATGGATCATCGCAGCACGTTTTGCACCTTTGTTACCACTTAAGCTGGCAAGCAATGCGGACACACAAGATCCCATATTACATCCAAGAATAATAAAGAAGCAGATTGGAAGATGTAATAATCCCTGAGATGCCATCAAAAGAACGATACTTACAGTAACAGAAGAACTCTGTAAGATCGCAGTCATGATAAATCCAAATAAAACACCAAGGAAATGGTTATCCAGTGTCTGAAGGTAAGATGTGATCAAAGGTGAATCCCTTAACACAGACATAGCACTTGACATGGAAGTTAATCCCATAAATAAAACACCAAATCCAAGAATAACTTCTCCCACTTTCTGAACGGTAGGATTATTTATAAATAATACCATAATAACACCCGCCATTAAAAAGACAGGGGCAATCTCAGAAAGGTTAAAAGAAACAAGCTGGGAAGTAACAGTAGTACCAATGTTAGCACCAAGGATAACTCCAGCAGCCTGAGACAGGTTCATAAGCCCTGCATTTACAAAGCTGACTACCATAACAGTAGCAGCACTAGAGGACTGAATAACAGCGGTAAAAAAGATTCCGACTAACATACCCGTTAAACGGTTTGTAGTAAATATTTCAAGAATCCGGCGAAGCTTCGCACCGGCAGCTTTCTCAAGTCCATCGCTCATCAGTTTCATCCCATAAAGAAAGAGGCCAAGGCCTCCCATCAGAGCAAGTATGATAGTATAGTTCATACGACAGTTCTCCTTCTTAACAATAACTTAACATAAATATTACTTATATTTTACTTTAAACAAAGCAATGTGACAAGAAAAATTTTAGTTTGATAGTGTAAATTATTGGTGGAATATTATAAAAAGACGGATAGGTATCTGAAACGCACTCTTGCTCGACTCGCACGCAGATGTACTAAGCTCCTACGGTTTCAGATACCTATCCGTCTTTTTATAATATTCAAATAATCTACACTATTCAAACCACCACAAATGTGTATGTTGTATGGTATTGGATTTTAATTAAAGATTTAAACAAACGATAGATTTTAAAAGGTCTAAACAATCTGGTCTGGCTCCCTTATTCTGTTGTTTCGTTTTTCTCATATACATTGCATGACCCATTCAAATTTGTTATAATCAAAGATACTGTAAAAATAGAGATGAATTATATAAAGTAGGAGAAATAATAGAATGGAACAGTTAAAGAACGAGTCGTCAAGACAGTATGGATATATGGAAGAAATGAAAAAATGGGTTCAGAAAAAGTCCGAAGAATTAGGAAGAAAGCTCACATGCCATGTAACCACATTTGGCTGTCAGATGAATGAGAAGGATTCTGAAAAGTTATTAGGAATCTTAGAAACGATCGGATATGAAGAAGTTGAAACAGAAGAAGCAGACTTCCTGATCTTTAATACATGTACAGTTCGTGAGAATGCCAATACAAAGTTATATGGACATTTGGGGCAGGTTAAGAAGATGAAAGAGAGAAATCCACAGATGATGATCGGGTTATGTGGATGTATGATGCAGGAAGAGCATGTGATCGAGAAGATTCGTTCAAGCTATAAATTTGTAGATATCATCTTTGGAACGCACAATATCTTTAAATTAGCAGAATTATTAAAAGCAAGAGTAGACTCCAAGGGAATGATCGTTGATATCTGGAAAGATACAGACCAGATCGTGGAAGATCTTCCAAGTGACCGTAAATTCTCATTCAAATGTGGAGTTAATATTATGTATGGATGCAATAACTTCTGCAGTTACTGTATCGTGCCATATGTAAGAGGAAGAGAAAGAAGCCGTAAGCCGGAAGATATCATCAAAGAAGTAAAGCAGGTCGTATCAGAAGGTGTCAAAGAAGTGATGCTTCTTGGACAGAATGTAAATTCTTATGGAAAGACATTAGAAGAACCAATGTCATTTGCTGAATTATTAAGAGAAGTAGAGAAAGTCGAAGGACTAGAAAGAATCCGTTTTATGACACCACATCCAAAGGATTTATCGGATGATCTGATCGAAGTGATGGCAACAAGCAAGAAAGTATGTAAACATATGCATCTTCCAATGCAGTCAGGAAGCAGCCGCCTGTTAAAATTGATGAATCGTCATTATACAAAAGAACAGTATGTGGCACTTGCTAAGAAGATTCAGGAGAGAATCCCGGGAGTGTCTTTTACAACAGATATTATCGTAGGATTCCCTGGAGAGACAGAAGAAGATTTCAAGGAGACATTAGATGTTGTAAGAGAAGTTGGATTTGACAGTGCATACACATATGTATATTCGAAACGTTCCGGAACACCAGCAGCGAGCATGGAAGATCAGGTGGACAAAGATGTGATCAAAGATCGTTTTGACAGACTTCTTGCCTTATTAAAAGAGACATCTGCAAAGAATTGCAAGAAGAAAGTCGGAGATATCGAGAGAGTTCTGATCGAAGAAGAGAATACGCACGAAGAAGGAATGTTAACAGGAAGATTGGAAAATAACCTGTTAGTTCATTTTAAAGGATGCAAAGAACAGATTGGTACAATGGCAGATGTTAAATTAGTTGAGGAAAAAGGTTTCTATTATATGGGAGAGCAGATCCATGGCTAAAAAAGGAAAATTGACACCAATGATGCAGCAGTATATGCAGATCAAAGAAGAGAATAAAGATTGTATCTTATTTTATCGTCTTGGAGATTTTTATGAGATGTTCTTTGATGATGCACTGACAGCATCCAAAGAATTAGAGATCACATTAACCGGGAAGAACTGTGGACTTGAGGAGCGCGCACCAATGTGTGGCGTTCCTTATCATGCTGTGGATTCCTATTTAAATAAATTAGTAGAAAAAGGATATAAAGTCGGGATCTGTGAGCAGGTCGAAGATCCAAGTCAGGCAAAGGGAATCGTAAAACGAGAGATCGTGCGTATTGTAACGCCAGGAACGAATATTTCCCAGCAGAGTCTTGATGATGAGAAGAATAACTATCTGATGTGTATTTTTGCAAATGATGGAAGTTACGGAATTTCATTTGTTGATGTTACAACGGGCGATTTTAGAACAACATCAATGGACAGTTTAGCGAAAGTCAGAGATGAGATCTTCAAGTTCGAGCCGGCAGAGATCGTTTGTAATGATGCATTTTTGATCAGTGGCATGGATTTTGATTACTTAAAAGACAAGATGTCGATCGTGATCTCAAGCATTGAGCCATACCATTTTGATGAAGAACAGGCAGAGGAAAGGATCAAGCGTCAGTTCAAAGTAGGGAATTTAGAAGGTCTTGGACTTTTGGATCATCCAATGGGAGTGATCGCAACGGGTGCATTGCTTGGATATCTTCATGAGACACAGAAGAGTTCTCTGGATCATCTGATGCATATTGAAGCTTATGAGACAAGTGAATTTATGATCATCGACAGCTCCAGCCGTAGAAATTTGGAACTTTGTGAGACATTACGTGATAAACAAAAAAAAGGTTCACTCTTATGGGTATTAGATAAGACAAAAACAGCCATGGGTGCCAGAATGCTAAGAAACATGGTAGAGCAGCCATTGGTGGACAAGAAAAAGATCGAAGAGAGATACGATGCGATCACAACACTTACGGATCAGACGATCGTAAGAGAAGAATTAAGAGAATACTTAAATCCAATCTATGATCTGGAACGTTTAATGACAAAAGTAAGTTATAAGACAGCGAATCCAAGAGATATGATCGCATTTAAAACATCGTTGGAATTGCTGCCTGCGATCAAAACAGTTCTTGAAGAATGCAAAGATCCATTATTGTCTGGATTAAGAGAAGATTTAGATCCATTGGAAGATATCCACAATCTTTTGGAAGATTCCATCATTGAAGAACCACCGCTTGCGATCAAAGAAGGTGGGATCATCAAGGAAGGATTCAAGGAAGATATAGACAAATTAAAACGTGCCAAAACAGAAGGAAAGCAATGGTTGATGGAACTTGAGGAACGGGAACGTGAAAAAACAGGGATCAAGAACTTAAAGATCAAGTTTAATAAAGTATTTGGGTACTATTTAGATGTGACAAATTCCTACAAAGATCTTGTACCTGATCATTATATCCGTAAGCAGACACTGGCCAATTCCGAGCGTTACACAACCGAAGAATTAAACCAGCTGGCAGATACGATCCTAGGTTCCGAAGACCGTCTGTATGCGTTAGAATATGAAACTTATGTTATGATCCGTGAAACATTAGCAGGAGAGATGGAACGAATCTCAAGAACAGCGAATGTGATCGCACAGATCGATGCACTTGCCTCCCTTGCATATGTCGCAGAACGCAATCATTTTGTACGTCCGAAGTTAAATGTCAGAGGGACGATTGATATCAAGGATGGAAGACATCCGGTTGTGGAGCAGGTGATCCCAAATGATATGTTTATTTCTAATGATACATATCTTGATAACAAGAAGAATCGTGTAGCGATCATCACGGGACCAAACATGGCAGGTAAATCAACTTATATGAGACAGGTTGCTCTGATCGTATTAATGGCGCAGATTGGTTCTTTTGTACCAGCGGCGAAAGCAAATATCGGTATCGTAGATCGTATCTTTACAAGGGTTGGAGCATCAGATGATCTTGCTTCTGGACAGAGTACATTTATGGTTGAGATGAGTGAAGTTGCCAATATTTTAAGAAATGCAACGAAAAACAGTTTGTTGATCTTAGACGAGATCGGACGTGGAACGAGTACATTTGATGGATTGTCCATTGCATGGGCAGTTGTGGAATATATCAGCAATTCCAAGCTCCTCGGTGCAAAAACTCTGTTTGCGACACATTATCATGAACTGACAGAGTTAGAAGGTAAGATCGACAGTGTACATAACTACTGCATTGCTGTCAAAGAACAGGGAGATGACATTGTGTTCCTGCGCAAGATCGTAAAAGGTGGTGCAGATAAGAGTTATGGAGTACAGGTTGCAAAACTTGCCGGAGTCCCAGATGCCGTGATCAATCGAGCAAAAGAAATCGCAAGAGAATTAGAAGAACATGATCTGACGTCAGGAGCGAAGGATATCATGCCATATGGAGAGGCACAACAGTTAAGTTTCTTCAGAGAAAGCGATGAACCAACGATGGAACATCCATTTATGGCAGAACTAAGAGAAAAAGATCTTTCTGACATGACACCGCTTGAAGCATTGAATTATTTATATGTGTTACAGGAGAAGTTAAAGAACGAGGAGTAATTTTATGGCGAAGATACAATTACTAGATCAAAAGACGATCGATAATATTGCAGCAGGAGAAGTTATTGAACGGCCAGCTTCTGTTGTCAAAGAGCTTGTGGAAAATGCAGTGGATGCAAAAGCAAATGCAGTGACTGTGGAGATCAAAGACGGCGGAATGACATTGATCAGGGTAACTGACAATGGGATCGGAATTCCAAAAGATCAGGTAAAGACTGCATTTTTACGTCATGCGACAAGCAAGATCCGTTCGGTTGAAGATCTGTTAAGTGTATCTTCGCTTGGATTTCGAGGAGAGGCATTATCAAGTATCAGCGCAGTTGCACAGGTTGAGCTGGTAACGAAGACTGCAGAAAGCTTCAGTGGAGTATCCTATAAGATCTATGGAGGCGAGGAAGAAGCTTTTGAAGATATCGGAGCACCCGATGGAACAACATTTCTGGTAAAGAATCTGTTTTATAATACGCCAGCAAGAAGAAAATTTTTAAAGAGTGCGACAACCGAAGCAGGGTATGTGGAACAGATGATGGTACACATTGCCCTAAGTCATCCGGAAATCTCATTTAAATTTATCCATAACAATAAAAATAAGATTTACACTTCTGGAAATGGCAAGGTAAAGGATATCATCTATCATATTTATGGGCGAGATGTGGCAGGAGCATTGATCCCGCTAGAAGCACAAAATGAAGATGTGAAAGTCACGGGATTTGTCGCAAAACCGTATGTTTCCAGAGGAAACAGAAACTATGAGAGTTACTTTATTAATGGAAGATATATCAAAAGCTCGATCATTTACAAGGCAATCGAAGAAGGATACCGCACCTTTACGATGAAACACAGATATCCATTTGTGTGCCTTGATTTCAAGATCGATCAGGAACTGCTGGATGTGAATGTTCATCCGACAAAGATGGAGATCCGTTTCCGAAATGGAAGAGAAATCTACGAGCTTGTAGTAGATGCAGTCAGAGCGGCATTACTTCAGAGAGATCTGGTGCAGGATGTATTAAGAGAGACACCGAAGAAGAAAGAATTGCCGAAGACAAAAGAAGTGAAAAAGCCTGAGCCATTTGAGGTGAACCGAAGGAAAGAAGAGGTTCAGAAGGTAGATCAGCAAGGGCAAGGTGTACAACAGCAGGTTGAAAAGCAAAGGCAAGCTGTACAACAACAGATTGAAAAGCCGTCACATCCTGTAAAGAAAACACCAACAGCCAGCGAATCATCAAAAAATACAAAGAAACCGACTTATGCAGGCTTAAACTACAATACTCAGAAAAAAGAATTTCCACAATACAAGACCGATGAATTAAGTAGCAATCAGATGACACTAAGAGAAGATCCAGTATTTTCAGTTCAGGCAAGACCTGACCGCAAGATCTTAGGTCAGCTCTTTAAGACATATTGGCTTATTGAGTACGAAGACCAGTTATTTATTATGGACCAGCATGCAGCACATGAAAAAGTCAATTATGAGAGGCTGATGAAGAATTTCAAAGAAAAAGAAATATACAGCCAGAGATTAGAACCGCCAATGGTTGTGACGGTTTCTATGACGGAAGCAGAAGCGTTAACAAGATACAAAGATGCATTCGCAGGTTTAGGATTTACGATCGAATCTTTTGGAGGGAATGAATATTGTATCCGGGAAGTTCCAGCCAATCTCTATGGAATCGGGGAAAGAGACTTATTTATGGAACTTTTAGATGCGGTAAGTCAAGAAAATGGTACCTTGGATACAGAAGTGATCGCATCAAAGATTGCGACAATGGCATGTAAGATGTCGATCAAGGGAAATCAGAGAGTATCGTTAATGGAAGTAGAACATCTTTTAGATGAACTGATGAAGCTGGAAAATCCATACCAGTGTCCACATGGAAGACCAACGATCATCAAGATGAGTAAATATGAGATAGACAAGAAGTTTAAGAGAATCGTATAGTGAAACCAGACAAGGAGGGAAGACTATGACAGATCAGGAATTATTAGATCTTGCAGATAAAGCAAAAGAGAAAGCATACGCACCATATTCCAGATTTCAAGTAGGAGCAGCAATTCTTACCAAAGAAGGAAAAGTATTCACCGGGTGTAATGTGGAGAATTCTTCTTATGGAGCAGCCATTTGTGCAGAGAGAACAGCGGCAGTCAAAGCTGTCAGTGAAGGATATCATGACTTTGAAATGATCGCGATCGCATCCAATGGCAGTGACAAAGAAACGGTTTATCCATGTGGGATCTGTCGCCAGTTTCTACATGAATTCAATCCAGATCTGAAAGTGATCTGTCAAAGCCCAGATGGATTTGAAACATATCGATTATCAGAACTTATGCCGAAAGGATTTTAAATAGATGAAACCAATGGTAATTTTAACAGGACCGACAGCAGTTGGAAAAACAGAACTGTCGATCCGATTAGCAAAGATCTTAGATGCAGAGATCATTTCCGCAGATTCTATGCAGGTTTATAAGAAGATGGATATCGGAACTGCCAAGATCATGCCGGAAGAGATGGAAGGGATCAAGCATTATCTGGTGGATGAACTTGATCCTAAAGAAGAATTTCATGTAGCGAGATTTCAGCAGATGGCAAAAGATGCCCTAAAGGAAATCTATGCAAAAGGCAAGATTCCACTGATCGTCGGTGGAACAGGATTCTATATCCAAAGTCTTTTATATGATATTGATTTCACAAAAGAAGATGGAGACCAGGAATACAGAAAACAACTGGAAGAAAAAGCTAAAAGAGAAGGAAACGACAGTTTATACGAGATGTTAAAACAAGTCGATCCAAAATCTACAGAAAAAATTCATAAAAATAATGTAAAGCGGGTGATCCGTGCATTAGAATTTTATAAATTAAATGGATATCCGATCTCAGAGCATAATGAGAAGGAAGCAGCAAAGACCTCACCATATAATTTCGCTTATTTTGTATTAAACCACAAAAGAGATATCTTATACGACAGAATCAATCGCCGCGTTGATATTATGGCGGAACAAGGATTGATCGATGAAGTAAAACGATTAAAAGAAGAAGGATATGAAAAAACAATGGTTTCCATGCAGGGAATCGGGTATCGTCAGGTGTTTGAGTATTTAGAAGGAAATCTTTCTTTGGAGGATACGATCGAACAGATAAAGAAAGACACCAGACATTTTGCAAAGCGTCAGCTGACCTGGTTTGGAAGAGAAAAGGAAGTCTGTATGGTAGATAAATCACAATTTGGGTCAGAAGATGAGATTTTAACATATATGCTTACAATATTAAAAGAAAAGGGGATCTATGATGGATCAGTTAAAGAACTATTATAAAGAAATGGGCGTCGATGAGAAAGTCTTCGACTATGCACAGGAAGTAGAAAAGGGATTAAAAGATCGTTTTGAAACGTTAGATGCGATCGCACAGTTAAACCAGATCAAGGTATTAAATGCGATGCAGAAACATCAGATCGCGGAAATGCATCTGGGTGGCACAACAGGATATGGATACAATGATTCTGGAAGAGAAGCTGTGGAAGCATTGTATGCGGATGTTTTTGGAACAGAAGATGCACTTGTAAGACCGCAGATCACATGTGGAACACATGCATTAGGACTTGCATTATCAGCAAACTTACGTCCGGGAGATGAGATTCTTGCAATTTCAGGAAAACCATATGATACCTTAGAAGAAGTCATTGGAATCCGTGAATCCAAAGGGTCCCTGAAAGAATACGGGATCACATATGCACAGGTCGATCTGTTAGAAGATGGAAGCTTTGACTTAGAGGGAATCAAAAATGCGATCAATGACAAAACAAAACTGATCCATATCCAGAGATCAAAAGGCTATGCGACAAGACCAACCTTATCTGTTGATGTGATCGGGGAAGCGATCGCATTTGTAAAAGAGATCAATAAAGATCTGATCGTAATGGTTGATAATTGTTATGGTGAATTTGTCGAAGAAAAAGAACCATCGGAAGTTGGAGCTGATATGATCGTAGGTTCCCTGATCAAGAATCCGGGTGGAGGACTTGCACCGATCGGTGGATACATCTGTGGAAGAAGCGATCTGATCGAGCAGTGTGCATACAGACTTACAACACCAGGGCTTGGAAAAGAAGTAGGAGCCAGTCTAGGAGTTAATCGTCAGTTTATCCAGGGATTCTTTATGGCACCAACGGTTGTCAATGCAGCAGTCAAAGGAGCGATCTTTGCAGCCAATTTATATGAAAAATTAGGATTTAAAGTGATTCCAGATGGAAAAGAAGACCGACATGATATCATTCAGGCAGTGGAATTTCATGATCCTGAAAAATTGATCGCATTTTGCGAGGGAATTCAAAAAGCATCACCGATCGACAGTCATGTAACACCAATCCCATGGGATATGCCAGGATATGATAGCCAGGTGATCATGGCAGCAGGAACATTTGTATCTGGCGCATCCATTGAATTAAGTGCTGATGGACCAATGAAAGAGCCTTATGCAGTATATTTCCAGGGAGGTCTTACATATCCACATGCCAAATATGGAATCATCATGTCCCTGCAGCGAATGGCAGAAAAAGGTTTGGTAGAAATTCCAGAGATTTCATAAAATAAAATAAGAAAAATTTAAGGAAAACAACGGTTTGATTTCTATACATCAGTGAAAAGTTATGGTAAGATTTAATGTGAGAAATGTTTTGACCATGGAGATTTTTCGACAGAAAGGATCAGATATGGAAGAAAAACATCAGACATTAAAGGAATTACCAGTGTCAGAAAGACCTTATGAAAAGTGTGAAAAGAATGGAACAGCAATGCTGTCAGATGCAGAACTTCTGGCAGTGATCTTAAGAAGTGGGACAAAGGATCAGACGGCGATCGATCTTGCAACGAAAGTGTTGTCAATCGATCCGTTTTATGAGGGAATACTGGGAATTTGCCACACTTCAAGAGAAGAATTACAAAAGATTCCCGGAATTGGGAAAGTAAAGGCGATGCAGATCTTGTGTATTGCAGAATTGTCTAAACGATTAGCAAGTGCGAAAGTCGAAGATAAGATAAGCTTTCATTCACCAGCATCCATTGCAGATTATTATATGGAACGGATGCGGCATTTAAGCCGGGAAGAGATGATTTTAATTTTTTTTAATGGAAAGAATAAAGTTATAAAGGAACTTACGGTTTCTGTTGGTACAGTGAATCAGACAGTGGCATCACCAAGAGAATTATTTCTGGAAGCACTTCGATGCGAAGCGGTTTCCGTACTTATGATCCATAATCATCCATCTGGAGATCCAACGCCAAGCCGCCAGGATATTCTGACGACCAAGCGGATGAAAGAAGCAGGAGAATTTCTTGGGATTCCGCTATGTGATCATATTATCATCGGAGACCAGACATATTTAAGTTTTCGAGAAGAACACATGATGTAAGGAGCAGAACATGAAAACGGCACAACTAGGAATTGAACTTGGAACCAGACATTTAAGAATCTGTACAAGAGATAAAGAAGAATTTTTAAAGATAAAGAACATGATCGCATTTGATGAAGATGCGAAACTAAAAGCATTCGGCAACGAAGCATTTGCGATGTATGAGAAACAGCCATACAGTATTCATGTAGTGAAACCAATGGAACACGGCGTGATCTCAGATTATACGAATATGAGATATCTGTTAGGAACGGTATTGGACCATTATTTCAAACGGATCAGGAAAACCGGTCTTATGATCGCTGTTCCAGTGGATATTACGAATGTTGAGAAACGAGCATTTGAAGATCTTGCATGGGAATCAGCTTCAAGGGTTAAGGATGTAACTTTAGTTCCAAAGCCCATACTTGCAGCAATTGGAAGCGGAATTGATGTCGATGCGCCATGTGGAAATATGGTCATTGATATAGGAGCTTCAACAACAGAGATTTCTGTGATATCTTTAGGCGGAATCGTAACAAGCAGACTTCTTCCATATGGAGGAGACCAGATCGATGAGTGGATCAGAGATTATGTAAAGAAGAATTATAAATTAGCGATCGGAACACGAAGTGCAAGACACTTAAAACTTGCATATGCGAAGATAGAAGATAAAGAAGCAGCTATGATCAAGGGAAGAGATCTTGTGAGTGGACTTCCAAAACAAGAAAAGATACCAATTCAGATCGTTGAAGAAAAGGCCCACAGTCAGGTCAGAGACATTTGTGTGCAGGTAAAAGCAGTGTTAGAAAGCATTACACCAGAACTTGCATCAGATATTATGAATCAGGGAATCTATGTATCTGGAGGCGGGGCAGCATTTCCAAAGACGGCAGAGTGGATCAAAGAAGAATTTAAGATACCGGTTCATATTGCTGACCGGCCAGAAGATCATGTGATCTTAGGAATGCAGTCATATTTAAAACGATAGATGATGAAAGAGGATAGACGTATGAAATTGCAAAAGAAAAAATTTAATTCAAACCACCTGTTAGCGATTTTTATCGTGGTGTGTGGGTTACTGGCGGGAATCAGTGTTTTTGCCGGAGGAGTCTTAACTCCAGTCAAGAATATCTTTTTCACTGTTTTATCTCCGATGCAGGAAGGCATTAATTCGGTAGGAAATGCCGTGTTTTCATGGAATGAGAATGCGAAAAGCAAGAAGACACTGAGAGCAGAGAATGAGCGTCTACAGGAGAAGATCGATGTTCTGAAGATGCAGAATCGTGTGCTACAGCAGAATCAAGTAGAATTAGAACGTCTGCAGGATCTTTTGAAATTAAAACAAAAATACAAAAAATATCATACAGTGGGAGCCAGAGTCATCAGTAAAGGATCAGGAAACTGGTTTGACATCTTTCTGATCAATAGAGGAAGCAAAGACGGCATTAAGAAAGACATGAATGTCATTGCAGGGAATGGTCTCGTAGGAATTGTCTATGATGTATCATCACATACAGCCAAAGTACGAACGATCATTAATGATACAAGTATGGTCAGTGCTATGTTCCTAAAGACAAATGATGCGTGTATCGTAAATGGAAGTCTGGATACGATGGAAGATGGATATCTGGAAGTTGTATATATCAGCAAAGATGCAAAAGTCAAGAATGGAGATGAGCTTGTAACATCTTATGTAAGTTCCAAATTTAATGAAGGGATCACGATCGGGAAAGTATCTGATCTGAAGCTTGATTCTACAAAGCTTACCAAGACAGCGAAAGTGACACCAGTCGTTGACTTCAAGCATTTAAAAGAAGTTTTGGTTATCACAGATCTTAAGAAAACAAAGAATCTTGATGAAGAAACAAAGGAATAGCAGGTGAGGATATGAAGATCAAACGAATTTTATTTTATGTGATATCGGTACTAGTCTGTTTCCTTTTACAGACATCCGTCTTTAATTTTTTGAAACTCGCAGGGGTTATGCCGAATATTCTACTGATCTTAACGGTCACAATCGCATTTATCCGAGGCAGGAAAGCAGGAATCGTGATCGGATTTGTCTGTGGGCTGCTGATCGATATATTCTCAGGAAATGTTTTAGGCCAGAACGCATTTGTGTATTTAATGTTTGGATATGTCAATGGATGGTTCCATACATATTTTTATGAGGATGATATCTTGCTGCCGATCGGACTTCTAACAGCGAATTCCCTTGCGTATAGTTTTGTGATCTTCTTTTTCTTTTTTGCAATGAGAGGAAGATTGCAGTTTTTTTCTTATCTGTTTAAAGTTATGATTCCGGAAGCAGTATATACGGGAATCGTAGCATTGCTTATATATAAGATATTGTTAGAGGTTGATATCAGGATCAGAGATGGTGAAAAAAGGAGTATGTTCTAGTGTTACGAAAAATTTACGAGAAAGCAGAAAAATTACTGGCAAACAGACTGCTTGCCTTGATCATACTGATCGTTGTGCTTTATTGTGTGTTGATCGGGCGTGTGTTTGTCCTTCAGATCGTAGAAGGTCAGTCACATAAAAATGATTTTACATATAAAGTACAAAAGACAGTCAAGACATCTGGTACCAGAGGGAATATTTATGATGTGAATGGAAAACTGCTTGCATACAACAAACTTGTATATACAGTGAATTTCCAGAATGACAATGCATTTCAGACATTGGCAGCAAAGAATGGTACATCAGAAAGTTATGAGAAGAATAAAGTCATTTATAAAGTGATCAAGATCCTGGAGCGAAATGGAGACTCCTTTATCAATGAGATTCCGATTGAATATACAGGAAGCGGAAAGTTTCGTTTTACAGAGACTGGGTCAAAATTAAAGAAGTTTAAGAGAGATGTTTTTGGAATTGGAAACAGCACAGACCTTTCAAAGTCTGAGAAAGAATTAAGAGATAAACAGCTGAATGCAACTGCAGAACAGGTTTTTGAATATTTGAGAAATGGAACTCTTGGCTCCGCAGGAACAGGAAAGATGTTTGATATTGATAAATCTTATTCCAAGAAAGATGCATTAAAGATCATGTCTGTCAGATACAGTGCATTTTTGAGCCGTTATTCTCAGTATATGAAGGTGACGATCGCAAATGAAATCAATAACAGAAGTATTGCCGAGATCAAAGAAAGAAGTTCAGAACTTCCGGGAATAGATATTGATACAAAGTCTATTCGTGTATATAATAAAAGTGAGGCGATGTCTCATGTGATCGGATATACAGGAACGGTCAATACGGATGAACTTGAAACATATAACAAAGGAAAGAAAGAAGAAGATAAAGATTACTATTCCAGTGATGAGACGGTTGGAAAGGCCGGTGTTGAGAAGCAGTTTGAGAATTATCTTCACGGAGACAGCGGAAGCAAGACTCTGGTTGTCAACAATGTTGGAAAGATCATCGACACGACCAAGACAGTCAAATCGGGAACAGGAAATAATATCACATTATCGATTGACAGCGAATTACAGGAATATGTATATAATCTACTCGAGAAGAAGATCGCGGGAATTGTTCTGTCTAAGCTTACAAGTTCTGACAGCGCAGGAAATGACCGTGAGAATATTATGATCCCGATCAAGAAAGTATATTATTCATTTATTGGCAATAGTGTGATCGACCTTGAGAATCTCAATGGAGATAAGGCGACATCCTATGAGAAGAAGATGTATCGAAAGATTCAGACTTTAGAAGATCAGGCGATCAATGTATCAAAGAATCTTGTTTTGAAAGATACCAAAGCGTACAAAGATCAGAGTGAAGAAAAACAAGCCTATGCATCTTATGTATACAGTCTGTTGTCTAGCAAGAAAGTATTGATCTCAAGTTCTATCGATACGACGGATAAGACATATCAGAAGTGGAAGAATGAGAAGATCAGTTTAAGTGAATTCTTAAGGTATGCCGTGAACAAGGAATGGATTGATATTTCTTCACTGAATATCAGCAGCAAATACAATGACACTGAAGAGATCATGAAAGCACTGGCTGCTTATGTAGAAGATGCTTTGGTTGATGCAGATGATTTTGATATGACAGTCTGCGAACAAAGCATCATGAAAGGAAAATTAAGCGGAAGAGAAGTATGTCTCCTTCTTTATGAACAGGGAGTTTTAAAAAAGAAAGGTGACAGTGATTATACGGCATTGAAATCTGGTTCCCTAAACAGCTATGATTTCATTCGAAGAAAGTTAAAGAGTTTACAGATCACACCAGGACAGATCGGTATGGATCCATGTTCCGGATCTGTTGTGATCACAGATTCCAAGACAGGAAAGGTAAAAGCATTGGTAAGTTATCCTGGATATGACAGCAACCGTTTATCAAACGGAACAGATTCCGGATACTACAGGCAGCTGGCAAACTCAGCATCTACACCATTATATAATCAGGCACTGAAACATAAGACAGCACCGGGATCTACATTTAAGCCAGTGTCTGCTTTGGCAGGTCTTAATGAGAAAGCAATCACGACAAGTACAGTCATCAACTGTACAGGGTTATACGATAAGATCACACCACCGGCGAAGTGTTGGAAATATCCAGATCGCCATGGACCAAGAACTGTGTCAACAGCGATCGAAGCATCTTGTAATTATTTCTTTTATGAAGTAGGATATAGATTAGGAGACAAATCAGGTTCCTACAGCAGTAAAGAAGGTCTTAAGTACTTGGAGAAATACGCAACACAGCTAGGGCTTAATAAGCAGTCAGGAATTGAACTGGATGAGTCATCTCCACAGGTTTCTGATGAAACATCCGTACGTTCTGCCATTGGACAGGGACGTAATAGTTTCACGCCAAGCCAGATCGCGAATTATGTGACAACATTATCCAACAGTGGAACCGTATATGATCTAAGTATCATGGACAAGATCACTGACGATAATGGAAAGACAGTCAAGAAATATGGAGTTAAGAAAGTAAGACAACTTCATTATGATACAACATACTGGAATGCAGTGCATACTGGTATGAGAGGTGTAGTCAGCGGAAAGGACAGCTCCGTAAGCAGTATCTTCCAAGGCATGAAAGTAAAATTAGCAGGTAAGACAGGTACAGCACAGGAGAATAAGAAACGTCCGAATCATGCGTTGTTTATCTCTTATGGACCATATGAGAAGCCAGAGATCACAACAACGGTTGTTATTCCGTTTGGATATACCTCATCTAATGCAGCAGCGACTGCAAAGGATATTTATGAGTATTATTTTGCAAATGATAAGACAAAGAAGACATTAGAGAAGAATAATAAATCAGTCACAGAAACCAGTGTTGGTACTGCAGGAGATTAGAGAAAGAAGAGAGGAATTGTATGAATCAGCCGGTATTGCTCAAGGGAAACAGTCTGGGACTTACCATGGTGTTAGATCCAGGAATGAAGTTTGATCAACTGATCAAAGCGATCGAAGATAAATTTGTGCAGGCAAAAGATTTCTTTAATGGACAGACACAGATCGCACTAAAGATCGAAGGCAGAAAACTAGATGCCAAAGAACTTCAGAATGTACTGCAGATCATTGCAGAAAAAACAACTTTGACGATTGCATATGTGATAGAAGATGATAAGATCATGGAAACTTCTTTTAAGGATGTATTGAAAAAGATTCAGGAAAGAGAACAAAAAAGAAGTCAGTCCATGGTTGATGAGAGAAGAAAGGGAGATGGACAGTTCTACCGTGGAACACTTCGCTCCGGACAGAGTCTGGAATCTGATGCAAGTGTTGTAGTGGTCGGGGATGTGAATCCTGGAGCTTCCGTATGTGCCAAAGGTAATGTAGTTGTTCTTGGATGTGCCAAAGGATATTTGAGTGCAGGATGTGATGGAGATGATCACGCTTTTGTCGCAGCACTTGACATGCAGCCGATGCAGATCCGTATCGGAAAACACATCGCAAGAAGTGCCGATGGAGAACCAGAGAAGAAGAAAAAGCTTTTCGGAAGATCAAAGAATAATGACAATCAGCCGATGGAAGCACAGATTGCATTTGTAGAAGATGAAAATATTTATATCGAGCCCATATCTAAAGCGCTCTTAAATGAAATCATAGTATAGTGAATGGAGGAAACAAAAATGAGTGAAGTTATCGTAATCACATCTGGAAAGGGTGGCGTTGGAAAGACAACAACCACTGCCAATGTGGGAACAGGATTAGCGAAGGAAGGAAAGAAAGTCGTATTGATCGATACGGATATCGGACTTCGTAATCTGGACGTTGTCATGGGGCTTGAGAATAGAATCGTTTATAATCTGGTTGACGTTGTGGAAGGAAACTGCAGAATCAAACAGGCAATGATCAAAGACAAGAAATATCCAAATCTTTTCTTACTGCCATCTGCACAGACAAGAGATAAGACATCCGTAACACCAGAACAGATGTCAAAACTGGTAGAAGAACTAAAAAGTGAATTTGACTATATCATTCTTGACTGCCCAGCAGGAATCGAACAAGGATTTAAGAATGCGATCGCAGCAGCAGACCGTGCACTGATCGTTACAACACCAGAGGTATCAGCAATCCGTGATGCAGACCGTATCATTGGACTATTAGAGGCAAATGATATACATAAGATCGATCTGGTGATCAACAGGATACGTATGGATATGGTAGAACGTGGAGATATGTTATCCAAAGATGATGTTCTTGATATTCTTGCGGTTGACCTGATCGGAATCGTACCAGATGATGAGAATATTGTCATTTCCACAAACCAGGGAGAACCATTGGTTGGAAGCAATACACCAGCAGGAAAAGCATACCAGAATATCTGTAATCGTGTGATGGGCAAAGACGTTCCATTCATGGAAATCACAGGACCAACTTTCTTTCAGAGACTTGCAAACGTATTTAAGAAGTAGAGGGGAGAGAAACGATGGGTTTTTTTGATAATTTTTTTAAGAAAAAAAGTTCAGGAGAAGTGGCAAAAGACCGATTAAAACTATTATTGGTATCTGACCGCTCAAATTGTTCTCCTGAGACAATGGAACTGATCAAAAACGACATCATTCAAGTAATCTCCAAATATATGGAGATCGATCCAGAGGGACTTGATATTCAGATCACACAAAGTAGCGAAGAATCCGAAGGACCTGCATTATATGCAAATATTCCGATCCGTGAGCTTAGAAAATAACATTGGAGAGATACTATGTTGCGAAATTATCGACTGCAGAATTACAATTTCAAACTTGTTTTTAACGTACTTGTACTGATGGCGATGAGCCTTTTGTTTATTCACAGTGCCAAAGCATCCTATGTGCCAAAGCAGGCATTGGGGATCATTATGGGACTTGGAATCATTGTGGTCGTATCACTGATCGATTATCAGGTCTTTACAAGAAATGCAGAAATATTGTATATTTTGAATGTGATCATGTTGATTGGCGTTAAATTATTTGGAAAAGATGTCAATGGTGCCAAACGATGGTTTTCATTAGGTCCATTGGGAACTTTCCAGCCATCAGAACTTAGTAAAGTGATCATGATCATTGTTGTTGCAGCATTTCTTGCGAAGCATCAGGATGATCTGAATGAACCGAAGGTATTAGGAAAACTTGCTGTAATCTGTGGAATCCCGCTGCTTTTGATCTTGAAACAGCCAAGTCTTTCTTCTACACTCGATATTTGTTTTATTATTCTTGGAATGATCTTTATGGCAGGATTATCCTCCAGATTGATCGTTCAGGTATTGATCGTAGGCGTACCACTTTTAGCAATCTTTTTGTGGTATGTCCAGACACCAGGACAGGTGTTGTTAGAGCCACATCAGGTAGCAAGGATCATGTCCTTTTTACATCCAGAGAATTACGCAGATTCCACTGCTTTACAGACAAGCAATTCGATCATGGCGATTGGTGCTGGCGGACTATTTGGCAAGGGATTTGGAAGTAATACGATCTCAAATGTATCTGCAAGTGATGTAAATTTGGTATCAGAAAATCAGACAGACTTTATTTTCTCTGTGATCGGAGAAGAATTTGGGTTTGTTGGATGTGTGGTATTGATCATTGTTTTTGCATGCCTTGTATATCAGTGCATGAATGTGGCGAAGAAATCAGGGAATCTGATCGGAACTTATGTGGCTGTAGGAGTTGCGTGTTATATGGGATTTCAGTCTTTTATCAACATTGCAGTTGCTACAGGAACCATGCCGAACACCGGACAGCCCCTGCCATTTATCAGTTATGGATTAAGTTCCTTAATGTCGGCGTCAATCGCGATAGGAATGGTACTTAATATATATTTACAAAGAAAAAGACACTAGGAGGTTCTATCTATGAATGTAGGATTAGTTGCCCATGATGGCAAAAAGAACCTGATGCAGAATTTATGTATCGCGTATCAGGATATTTTAAAAAAACATAAATTATATGCTACAAGTACGACTGGACAGATGATTGAAGATGTTGCAAACTTAAAGATCCACAAACTTCTTGCCGGCCATTTTGGCGGTATGCAGCAAATGGGATCTAAGATCTCCAATAATGAAATAGACCTCTTGATCTTTTTACAGGACCCGGCAAATAAGAAGAGAACACCAGATTTTTATAATGTTTTAAATCTCTGTGATCAGTATAATATTCCGTGTGCTACGAATCTGCCAACGGCAGAAGTATTGATTTTGGCACTGGACCGAGGAGATTTAGATTGGAGGAATATGTATAAATAGACTGTCACACGACGGTCTTTTTTTACAGAAAGCATAAAATGAAAAAATTAATTTGTATTTGTATGTCCGTCATGATGATCGCATTATCTGGCTGCCAGACATCGGCGAAGACAGGTGGATTTACATCATATGATGAACATTATCAGAAGAATGAAACGACATTAAAAGAAGATGCATTGAGTGACCGTTGGGAATCCAGAGGTTCTAAGGTAGCGGTTGTATCCAAAGAAAAGGCGGATAATAACGACTATCCAGAAGCCAAGGAAGTTCTGTTGGTTAATAATACAAAGAATAAAGTGATCGTTAGTCAGAAGGTTTTTGACCAGGCTTACCCGGCAAGTACAACAAAGATCATGACAGCATTGCTGACTTTGGAGAATTTAAATTTAAGTCAGGTTGTAACGATCAAACATGACATTACGTTCCCTGATGGAGCAGCTGTGGCGATCCACCTGAAGAAAGGGGATAAGATCACAGTGGAAGCATTGTTAAATGCATTGATCATTATGTCAGCCAATGATGCAGCCGTTGCACTTGGAGAGGCAGTGGCTGGAAGTGAAGCAAATTTTGTAAAAATGATGAATAAGAGAGCCAAAGAACTTGGAGCAACCAATACACATTTTGCAAATCCGAATGGACTTCATTTAAGTGATCATTATTCTACAGCGTATGATCTTTATCTGATCTTTAAAGAAGTAGCTAAACATAATGAATTCTTTAATATTGCAGGAAGATCAAGCAGCAGGATTGAATATCTTGGTTCCAAGGGAGAACAAAAGATTTATGATATGGCTTCCACAAATCAGTATATTGCTGGAACATACACACTTCCAAGCCAGGTATATATGATCGGAGGCAAGACTGGTACAACAACACAGGCGGGTTCTTGCCTGATTCTTCTTACAAAGAATAAAGACGGTGAGGAATTCATTTCCGTGGTGTTAAAAGGCGTTACAAAATCAGCTCTTTACCATACAATGACAGATATATTATCAAAGGAAAACTAAGATGGAACGATACAAAGCTTACAGCACACATTTAAAGGAATTATATGGAGAAAAAGTATATAAATTACCAGTTAATCTTCCGGTGACTTGTCCAAACCGTATGGATGGAGATGGGTGCACTTTCTGTGGAGGTGTGGGAACCGGCTTTGAAGCTATGAACAGTGAGGTATCTGTAAGTGAACAGCTGAATGCGACAAAAGGAAAGATCACAAAACGCTATAAAGCAAAGAAATTTATCGCATATTTTCAGAATTATACGAACACATTCCTGCCGGTTGACAAGTTTGAAAAGTACCTGGTAGAAGCAGCACAGACAGAAGATATTGTAGGAATTTCGGTATCCACAAGACCTGACTGTATTACGAAGGAATATTTAGACTGTTTAAAGAAGATTTCTGAAGAATATCAGGTGAAGATCTCTATGGAATATGGACTTCAGACAGTCAATTATAAGACTTTAAACAAGATCGATCGAGGACATACACTAGCAGAATATCTAGATGCTGTGTTAATGGCAGCACCATATGGATTTGAGATCTGCACTCATATTATTTTGAATCTGCCAGGAGATGACATGACGGATGTGATCGAGACAGCAAAGATTCTTTCTGCACTTCCAGTGCAGATCGTAAAATTACATTCTCTTTATATTCCCAAAGGATCAAAAATGTATGAGGAGTATAAAGAAGGAAAAATAACTCTTTGTGATCCAGAAGAATATCTGGACAGACTGGTAAACTTTATCTGTTATGTACGAAAAGATATGGTGATCGAGCGTCTATTCAGCAGAGTGCCCAAGGAAGATGCATCATTTTCTAACTGGGGCATCAGCTGGTGGAAATTAAAAGATCGATTTGACGAGATCATGGAAACAAATGATTATATGCAAGGATGTAAATTTGACTATTTAAATGGAGCAGCGCTCAGGCGATGGGAGATTTAAGAGATGGCAGCAAAACGAAGACGAAAAACAAAAATACATTGGAATATTGGAATGATCATTTTTGTAGTCATATTGGTCTACATCCTGATTAATGTCATCCTGTTTCTAGGCAAGAAAAAGCTGACTGTCTACAAGGTAACGGAAGATAAGATCACCAATACCTTATCGTTTACAGGAATTGCGATTCGTGATGAGGAACTTCTAAAGGCTTCACAAAGCGGTTATATTACCTATTATGTAGAAGAAGGAAAACGGATCAAGAAATCAGGAACGGTCTTTACGGTTGACAAAGATCAGAAGGTTCAGGATGCATTTGTAAGTCAGGTGCAGCAGCTTGAGAAAAATAAAAAAGTGATCGATGATGAAGAGATTCAGCATAAGATCACAGATTATCAGTCTGTATATAGTGATCATAAGTTCAGCACGGTTTATGATCTGAAATATGATCTCAAGAATGCAATCCTCAACTTAAGTGAAGATTCTATGAAAACAGTTATAGAAGCAGTCAAACAAAAGCTTGGGGATACAAGTTTTGAGACACAGAAAAGTACAAGTAGTGGGGTAACACAATTTTATTCTGATGACTTTGACGGTAAGAACGCAAAAGATATCACAAGCAAGGATTTTGACCAAAGTCAGTATCGTGTTCAGAGGTATAATACGTCCGATAAAGTAAAGAAAGGCAAAGTTGTAGCTAGGATCAACAAAAGCGAAAAATGGCAGATCGTAATTCCACTAGAAGCAGATCAGTATCGGATGTTGAAGGATAAAAGTGAAGTGTCGGTTCGTTTCCTGCAAGATCAGACAACAGCCACAGCAATGGTGGAAGTCGCCAAAAAGGGAAGTTCGTATTTTGGATATCTTAAGTTTAATGATTACGCGGTACGTTATATCAATGAGCGCTACTTAGAAATCGATGTGACGCTTGATTCCTACAAGGGATTAAAGATTCCAAACACATCCATTGTAAAGAAGAAATTCTACCAGGTTCCAGTAAAATACCTTACAAAAGGAGATAACAGTGCGAAAGAACAGTTTACCGTACGTGATACAAGCAACAAAGGCGATGTGACGGTGGAACAAAAGAGCTTTACGATCTATGGAAGAACGAAGGATTACTGTTATCTTGATCCAGAAGAAGTTGGAGAGAACGTAGTGCTTCAGGCAATGGATTCCAAAGATACATTTTTGATTGAGAAAATGAAGACATTAAAAGGAGTTTATTGTACAAATCAGGGATATGCGGATTTCCGTCCAATCGATATTCTGATCGAGAAAGATGATTATTCGATCATTGCAAATGATACCAATCAGGGAGTTAGTCGGTATGATTTCATTGTTCTTGATGGAACAACGATCAAGGAAAACCAGATCATATATTAAGGCATATAAATTTATAAGAATTACAGAAAGAAGGAATTGGATATGTTGATCGAACGCTATAATGAAGTAAAGAAACATGTAGAAGAAGCTTGTAAACGTGTAGGACGTGATCCACGAGAAGTGACAGTGATCGCAGTCAGCAAGACCAAACCATTAGAAATGGTAGAAGAATTAAGAAAAGAAAAAGTACTTGATTTTGGAGAGAATAAGGTACAGGAGATCAGAGATAAATATGCAAATATCAGTTGGCCGGTAAGATGGCATCTGATCGGACATCTTCAGACCAATAAAATTAAATATATCGTGGATAAAGTAGCATTGATCCATTCTGTAGATTCCATAAAACTTGCACAGGCGATCGACAAAGAAGCTGCAAAGCATGATGTCAAAGAAGTTCCAATTCTGATCCAGGTGAATTTTGCACACGAAGATACCAAATTTGGATTGAATCCAGAAGATGTTTTTGATGTGGTGAAAGAGATTTCTGCCTTAGAACATGTAAAGATCAAAGGGTTAATGCAGATTGCACCATTTGTTGATGATCCAGAAGACAATCGTAAGTATTTCCGTGCGATGAAGCAATTATCTGTTGACATCAACAACAAAAACTTCGATAATGTAGATATGAGTATACTTTCCATGGGAATGACCAATGATTATGAGATCGCAGTAGAAGAAGGTGCGACAATGGTAAGAGTTGGAACGGCAATCTTTGGAGAGAGAAACTATAATATTTAGTGGAGGAAGATCTATGAAAGGTACAGTTGACAAACTGCTGAACTTTATGAAACTATCAGACGATGAAGAGTACGATGAAGAATATGAAGAGTACGAAGACGATGAGGAAGAAGAGGAAGAACCAAGAAGTACTTTCTCCTTCTTTAAGAAGAAAGAGCCTGAAGTAGAAGAAGAAAGCAGTAACAGCAAGATAAGTCAGCCGTTTGATAATACAATTACAGCAAGCAGAGAAGCAAAGAAACGAAGATTTACAAGTACAGGAAGCAAGGTCGTATCTATGAATGGAAGAGGCGTGGAAGTTTATGTAATAAAGCCACAGGATTTTGCAGAAGCACAGACGGCAGCAGATCTTTTAAAAGAAGGAAGAACAGTTGTGATCAATCTGGAAGGTGTAGAACTTACAGTTGCACAGAGAAGTATTGATTTTGTGGGCGGAGCAACTTATGCGATCAATGGATCCTTACAGGCAGTATCAAACAATATTTTTATTGCAGCACCAGACAGTATTGAAGTCAGTGGAGATTTAAAAAGCGAGATCATGAATGAGAATACGATCTCACCACAGTTAAAATAAAAGATCATGAAGGAAGAAGAGTTATTAAAGAAACGTCTGATGGAATTATGTGAGAAAGCATATAATCAGAATATCTATACATATACACACTTTCTGAATGAATATGAACAGAGTATCTATCAGGATATGAAGCAAGAACTTGCTTATGCACATCCAATACTTGTTGGAGGGCATAAGTATTTTACAAGGGCAGTGGTGATGTTTGGCTCAGAAGAATTATTTGGTTATCAGGGTGAGGTTCCAGTGGTTTGTGCCAGGATCTCACCTGTTTTTGATAAATTCGCAGAAGAATTAAGCCACAGAGATTATCTTGGAGCATTGATGAACCTTGGGATCGAGAGACATTTGATCGGTGATATCCTGATCGATGGGAGATATGCCTATATTTTCTGTATGGAACATATCATAGGTGTGATCAAAGAACAGCTTGATCAGGTAAGGCATACGCGAGTTTTTGTGGAAGAAGTTTCATGGGAAGAGACTGGATATGTCCAAAAATACAAGAAAAAAGAAGGATTTGTTGCGTCCATGAGGCTGGATGTTCTGGTTTCACAGGCTTTTTCTTTATCCAGGAATATCAGTGAGAAGCTGCTAAAGAGCCAGAAAGTATTTCATAATGGAAAGATGTGTTTATCAGGTGGACAAAAGATCAAACAGGGCGATATCATATCCGTGCGCGGATATGGGAAGTTTCTGGTGGAAGATTTAGGAAAAACATCAAAAAAAGGCCGTCAGTTTATCACACTGGCGATCTTTCAATAGGAGGGATATATGATTACACCAGTTGAGGTATTAGGGAAGGAACTAAGAAGAGGATTTGGCTACAAAGCAGTCGAAGTTGATGAATTCTTAGAAGAATTAGCGAAAGACTATGAGAAAGTTTATAAAGAAAACAACGAACTGCGAGAGAAAGTATCTGCATTGACAGAGAACTTAAGCCATTACCGCACGATCGAAGAATCCTTAAAGAGAGCATTGGTTCTTGCGGAAGAGACATCCAAAGAGACAATTGAGAATGCAAACAATAAAGCACAGGCATTAGAAGCAGAAGCATCCCGTAATGCAAAACAGTTGGTATCAGAGGCAGAGGATCAGGCAGAGAAGATCTTAACAAGTGCGAAGGAAGACTTTAAAGAAGAGAAAGAACAGCATGAAAAGACGATTGAGAATTATCAGAAGCTGATCCGTAAACTGGAAAGTGATTATCAGAGCTACAAAGCCAGAATGAAGCAGTTTATCAATGGGCAGATGGATATTTTAGATAATCCCGTTTATGAGATGGAATTCGAAATTGCAGGATGTGAGCAGACAGATGGAGATGAAGAAGATGAACAGCAAAAACAATTTGGAAATGAACAATAAGATTGAGATCTGCAATGAAGGAAAGAAAGCATATGATATCGTATTAAGAGATTCCTTTGCAGACCTCCTGGACCAGATGGAATTCCTTGAAATTGAGAAGAAAAAAGTCTGCATTGTGACAGAAAGCAATGTTGCACCAATCTATTTAAAAGAAGTTTGTGAACTGATCTCATCCAAGGCTTCCAAAACAATCACATTCAGTTTTGAAGCCGGGGAAAAACATAAGCAGTTAAAGACGATCGAAGCATTATATGAAGAACTGATCATCAATCATTTTGACCGACAGGATCTGTTGATCGCTCTAGGTGGAGGAGTTGTCGGGGATATGACAGGATATGCTGCTGCAACATATCTTCGAGGCATTGATTTTGTACAGGTTCCAACAACACTTCTATCTCAGGTTGACAGCAGTATCGGTGGAAAGACTGGTGTTGATTTCTTACAGTATAAGAACATGGTTGGGGCTTTCCATCAGCCAAAACTTGTATACATCAATACAACAACCTTAAAATCTCTGCCAGAGAGAGAATATTTCTCTGGAATGGGAGAAGTGATCAAACACGGATTGATCAAAGATGCCGATTATTATGAATGGATCAAAGAAAATATAGATGCGATCAAGGCAAGAGAGCATGAAGCAGTGAAAGAAATGATCTATCAAAGCTGTCTGATCAAAGGCGGTGTGGTAGAACGTGATCCAAAGGAAAAGGGTGAGAGAGCGCTATTAAACTTTGGACATACTTTAGGGCATGCGATCGAGAAACTAAAGGATTTTACATGGCTTCATGGAGAGTGTGTGGCAGCTGGGTGCTGTCTGGCAGTAGAGATTTCTTGTATAAAAGGAAATATCAGTAAAGAAGAAGTTGATGATATCAAAGGTGTTTTTGAAGCATTTGATATGAATGGAGATATCAGTGAACTTTCAGCAGATGATATTGTAAAAACAACCAAATCCGATAAGAAGATGGTCGGAGATAAGATCAAATTTGTATTGTTAAGATCTGTCGGAGATGCATATGTTGATATGAGCGTGACGGATGATGAAATGAAACAAGTATTACAGGGATGAGTTTTTAAGGACGAGACATGAAGAAACAGATTCGTATTTATATATATATCATAGGGCTGATCTTGATCGATCAGTTAAGTAAAGTCTGGGCATTATCTGCACTTCGAGGTACAGAAGGGATCGTTGTGATCCCAAATGTATTTGAACTTTCTTATCTGGAGAATCGAGGGGCGGCTTTTGGAATCCTTCAGGATCATCAGATTTTCTTTGTATTGATCACAGTAGCTGCTGCAGTGATCTTAACATGGATCTATCGGAGAATACCACAGACGAAGAAATATATACCACTTCGTATCAGTTATGCATTGATCATGGCAGGAGCGTTTGGAAATCTGATCGACAGAGTATTCAGGGGATATGTGGTTGATTTCTTTTATTTTAAATGGATTGATTTTCCAGTCTTTAATGTTGCAGATATTTATGTGACCGTAACAATGATATTACTTTTGATCTTGATCTTATTTTTCTATAAGGAAGAAGATCTTGATTTTCTTAACAGGAAAGGAAAACATGGACGAGACAATAGAAATTAAAGTGACAAGTGAAATGGCAGGTAAGCGTCTGGATGTGGTGCTTTCGGAGCAGTGCAGCGATCTTACGAGAAGTTATATCAATAAATTGTGTAAGGAAGAACGTGCAGCATTAAATGGCAAGACTTCCAAAGGCAATAAGAAGTGTAAAGAAGGAGATGTGATCACCTTACAGGTTCCAGAACCGACAGAACTTGAGATTTTGCCAGAGGAGATGAATCTTGATATTGTCTATGAAGATCAGGATGTTATTTTGATCAATAAGCCCAAAGGCATGGTAGTGCATCCGGCAGCAGGACATTACAGTGGTACGCTGGTCAATGGATTGATGGCACATTGTAAGGATGATCTGTCAGGAATTAACGGAGTGTTAAGGCCTGGAATCGTGCATCGGATTGATAAAGACACAACAGGGATCCTGATCGTCTGTAAGAACGATATGGCACACCAAAGCATTGCCAAGCAGTTATATGATCATTCGATCACAAGAAAATATCATGCAATCGTTTATGGAAATATCAAGGAAGAAGAAGGGACAGTCAATGCACCGATCGGAAGAAGCTTAAAAGACCGCAAGAAGATGGGAATCGTCATGGATGGAAAACATGCAGTGACGCATTATAAGGTATTAAAACGTCTAAAGAAAGGTTTTACTTATATCGAATGTCAATTAGAGACAGGAAGGACTCATCAGATCCGTGTGCATATGGCATCGATCAAGCATCCATTGCTAGGAGATGATGTCTATGGACCAAAGAAGTCAAAGTATACACTGGAAGGGCAGTGTCTTCATGCGAAGGTCCTTGGATTCGTACATCCAAGAACTGGAGAATATATGGAGTTTGAAGTGCCTTTGCCAGAGTATTTTGAAAAATTACTGAACAAGCTGGATAATTAGAACAATCATAGGAGGAAAAACGGAATGAAACTTGGATTTATCGGATGTGGAAATATGGCACAAGCAATGATCACTGGAATTTTGACACAGAAAGTCGTAAGTCCACAGGAATTGATCGTATCCAATCCACGAGAAGAAAAAACAGCGAAACTAAAAGATGAATTTGGAATCATTACAACAACAGACAACAAAGAAGTGGCAAAACAATCAGATATTTTAGTGTTATCTGTAAAGCCACAGGTATACCCAGCTGTGATCAAAGAGATCAGAGATGAAGTAAGCTCAGAACAGATCATCGTAACGATCGCAGCAGGTGTTTCTATGGAAGCAGCAGAGCGTCAATTTGGAAAAGAAGTTAAGATCGTACGTGTGATGCCAAATACGCCAGCTCTGGTAGGAGAAGGAATGTCAGGACTATGCTGTAATGAATATGTAACGGAAGAAGAGTTTGACCTAGTACATAAGATTTTTGAAAGTTTTGGAAAAGCGGAAAAGATCACAGAGAATCTAATGGATGCCGTTGTTGGAGTCAGTGGAAGTGGTCCAGCCTATGTTTATATGTTTATTGAGGCAATGGCGGATGCAGCAGTTGCACAGGGACTGCCAAGAAAGCAGGCATATACATTCGCTGCACAGACATTACTAGGAAGTGCAAAGATGGTTCTTGAGACAGGACAGCATCCAGGAGAATTAAAAGATGCTGTATGTTCTCCAGCAGGAACAACGATCGAAGCGGTTAACGTTCTTGAGAAAAAAGGAATGAGAAGTGCAGTGATCGAAGCTGTGACTGCAGCAGCAAAGAAAAACCATCAATTAGGAAAAAAGAAAGAAAAATAAAAAAGTTCTTTACAAATCATAGAAACCTATGATATTCTATAAAAGTTAGTGAAACCGATACTCAGATTTGGGCACTCCAACCCTTTCCTGGTATCAGGCGATATAAGAATTTTAAGGAGGAAAACACAATGATTTCATCAGAAAAGAAAGCAGAAATCGTAGCTAAATACGGTAAAGACGCAAAAGATACAGGTTCACCAGAGGTTCAGGTAGCAATCTTAACAGCTAGAATCAACGAACTTCAGGATCACTTCAATCAGCATCCAAAAGATCATCATTCAAGAAGAGGACTTCTTAAGATGGTTGGTAAGAGACGTAACTTATTAGCTTACTTAAAGAGCAAAGATGTTGAAAGATATCGTTCATTAATCGAAAAATTAGGATTAAGAAAATAATCTTATCAATGAAGATATTGAAACTGCCGCATGGAATGTCATGCGGCAGTTTTTTATTGCATAGGAAATTTCGATGAAATCGCCAATAAAATAAAAATCATCTGGTTTTTTTAAACAAACCATGCTATACTAACTAAGTTACTGAGGCGTTTTCCGAGACTGCTGAAAAGCTTATTACAACATGAAGGAAGACAAGTAGTCGGTTTTTCAGTTGTTTCGGCGCCTTAAGACAAAAAATATAAAGGAGACGAACTATGACAAAACAGTTTAGTATGGAACTTGCAGGACGTACACTGATGGTAGAAGTTGGACGTGTTGCAGCACAGGCAAACGGTGCAGCATTTATGCACTACGGTGATACTGTTGTATTATCTACAGCAACAGCATCTGAAAAGCCAAGAGATGGAATTGATTTCTTCCCATTAAGTGTAGAATATGAAGAGAAATTATACGCAGTAGGTAAGATCCCAGGTGGATATTTAAAGAGAGAAGGAAAACCTTCTGAGAATGCAATTCTTACAGACCGTGTGATTGATCGCCCAATGAGACCACTGTTTCCAAAAGACTACAGAAATGACGTTGCATTAAACAACTTAGTTATGTCTGTAGATCCAGATTGCAGCCCAGAACTTACAGCAATGCTTGGTTCTGCGATCGCAACAGCAATTTCAGATATCCCATTTGACGGGCCTACAGCATCTACAATGGTAGGACTGATCGATGGAGAATTCGTGATCAACCCAACTTCTGCACAGAAAGAAGTTTCTGATCTTGCATTAACTGTTGCATCTACAAGAGAAAAAGTTATCATGATCGAAGCTGGTGCGAATGAAGTACCAGAAGATGTGATGTTAGAAGCAATCTTCAAAGCTCACGAAGTGAATCAGGAGATCATCCAATTCATCGATACGATCGTTGCTGAATGTGGAAAAGAAAAACATGACTACGAGCATCATATCGTAGATCCAGAGATGTATGATGATATGGTAGCTTTCATTACTCCAGAAGCAATGGAAGAAGCTGTATTTACAGATGACAAACAGACAAGAGAAGCAAATATCCGTGCGATCGAAGAAAAATTAGAAGAAAGATATGCTGAGAATGAAGAATGGTTAGCACAGATCGGTGAAGCTGTTTATGCATTCCAGAAGAAGACTGTCCGTAAGATGATCTTAAAAGATCACAAACGTCCAGATGGTCGTGATATCAAACAGATCCGTCCACTTCACGCAGAAGTTGACTGCCTGCCAAGAGTTCACGGATCTGCATTATTCCAGAGAGGACAGACTCAGGTTATGACAGTGACAACACTTGGATCATTATCTGAAGCACAGCGTCTTGATGGAATCGATGTAACAGAAACAACAAAACGTTATATGCATCACTATAACTTCCCTTCTTACTCTGTAGGAGAAACAAGACCAAGCAGAGGACCAGGACGTCGTGAGATCGGACATGGTGCATTAGCAGAGCGTGCGTTAGTTCCAGTATTACCAAGTGAAGAAGAATTCCCATATGCGATCCGTACAGTATCAGAGATCATGGAATCTAATGGATCTACATCTCAGGGAAGTATCTGTGCTTCATCTCTGTCATTAATGGCAGCAGGTGTTCCAGTGAAAGCTCCAGTTGCAGGTATCTCTGTTGGACTTGTAACTGGAGAAGGAGATGACGATTACATCATCTTAACAGATATTCAGGGACTAGAAGACTTCTTTGGAGATATGGACTTTAAAGTAGCAGGTACAGACAAAGGTATCACAGCGATCCAGATGGATATCAAGATTCATGGATTGACAGAACAGATCATCCGAGAAGCGATTGCAAGAACAAAAGAAGCAAGAACACATATCCTTCATGATGTTATGAATCCAGTGATCCCAGCTGCAAGAGACCACGTCGGAGAATTTGCTCCAAAGATCTCTCAGTATACGATCGATCCTGAGAAGATTTCAGAAGTTATCGGTAAACAGGGTAAAACGATCAATGGAATCATTGATGAAACAGGTGTTAAGATCGATATTGACGAAAGTGGACGTATTGATATCTTAAGCGAAGATCAGGCAATGATCGATAAAGCGATCAGCATCATCAAATCCATCGTAGAACCATTGAATGTTGGAGATATTTACGAAGGTGAAGTTGTAAGGATCATGAACTTCGGTGCATTTGTACAGCTTTCTCCAAACAAAGACGGAATGATCCACATTTCAAAACTTTCTAATGAAAGAGTTGAGAAAGTAGAAGATGTCGTGAATATCGGAGACAAAGTAGCTGTCAAAGTATTAGAGATCGACAAGATGGGAAGAATCAATCTGAAATTAGAAGAAAAGATTGAAGATTAATTAAGAATGACAAAACAGCTTTTTGTATGCGAAAGTGTATGAAAAGCTGCTTTTTTGTTCTATAAAATCTAAGCAGAGTACCACGTCCATATTTTAATATGGGTGTGGGTGAATGCGTCCTGACGGACACATTAACGTTTCCCCTGATTCCGAATATACTGTTTTATTGTGTGCAGACTGTTTTCACTAACAGATGAAATAAAATAACTATCCGACCAAAAATAAGGTTTCCAGTAATATTTTTTTAAAATGGTTTCGCCATACAACTTTCGTGCTTTTCGTGCTGTTTGTGTTTTTAAAACATTTGCAAGTTCCGCCGGTGAAGTTGTTGTATCAGCTTCCATCAGGATATGGACATGATCCGATTCGCCATTGATCTCTAGGATGTGAAACCCTCTTTGATCTGCTACATAGTGGATACGTTCATAAACAACATCTTTTACTTTGTCTGTTAAGACTGGATGTCTGTATTTTGTAACAAACACGATATGGTATTGCAATAAAAAGCAACTATGCCGGTTTATATAATAATCTGTATTATCTTTCTTTCGCATGACGTATCTCCTTTACAACTAAACATATGTTTGGTATAATTATACTATAAAAGTACGATATTTTCAACATATCAGAAAGGAGACAACCATATGGCATACCGTGTGACACAAAGAATCATTTCTTCGGATGATCTGTTATATCCATATTTTGACGATCTGTGCAGAAAGTCCAAGCTGTTGTACAATGCAGCTCTTTTTCGTGTGCGGAATATCTTTACCGGTTATGACAAAGAACATCGGACAGAGAACGAAGTCGAAGTCTTTCAAGAAGTTGCGTTATTACAACGATCTTATCCAAACATGCACGTCCGCAGAGTGATCTCTTATACACACCTTGAAAAGATGATGCGTGTCACAGAGAATGCAGATTTCTTTTCCGGACTTCCAAGACAGACAGCACAGCAGATGGTCAAACAGACAGTCACAGATTTCAAAAACTGGCTTGCTTCTTTAAGAGAATATAAAAAGCATCCAGAAAAGTATCTGGGTAAGCCTAAGATGCCTCGCTATAAGAAAAGTGA
>OBIA01000037.1_pt1 | contig 110540 bp, 105 predicted proteins | sample 1519911 | NCBI WGS metagenome assembly OBIA01 (sample SAMN04209236, study PRJEB22552) | human gut metagenome | biome: gut; material: feces | host: Homo sapiens | place: USA: Oklahoma | reverse complement strand
ATATAAAAAATGGTTCTATGCTGGATTCGGCAACAGGTGATGAAACAGGAAGAACGCAGGAGGACTTGGAAGCGAACGCCTTTGCAGGGCTTCTTCTGATGCCGGATCAACTGCTCCATGAGCAGATTCTGCTGTATGGGCTTGATAAAGATTTGGTTACAGTAGATTCTGTCCTGATGCTTATGGATATGTTTGCAATGCCCTATAAGGCAGTTGTACTGCGTTTGTTTGAAAGCGGAAACATATCTCATCAGCAGGCTGAAAAGCTGCTGGAGGTAGGCTCTGCGGACGTAATGAAAAGAGTATCGCTGACAGGTAAAGCAAAACGCTGGCAGCTCGATGGAAAAGGAACAGAATCTTTTGGCACACTCCTTGAGAAAGTTGAGTACAACAGACAGCATGAGTATCTGACGGAATCCAGAGAAAAAGAAGATGTGGCCTACCTTACTCAACTGAAAAAAGAGTACGGCTTGGATTGAGGGAGGTCAGATCGAAGTGAAAAGATACGCACTGCTGGATACTGACTTCATTTCCAAAACGTACTTTGTTCAAGATGATGGCGGCAATCATTTGATTGATCGGATCATGGAATTGCCGGAGTATGAGTTCTTTTGTCATGCGCAAATTGTAACGGAACTTAATCGGTATAATGCTGATGCGCCAATCTGGTTGAGCGAGAAGATTGGAGCGCAAAAGATAAAAAGCTACACGGATCATGAAATCCTTGAAAGCCTGTCACTTGTGCGAGGGCCGCTGGCGTGTGCGACTTATACGCAGATGTTAAAATTGGCCTGCGATGCCTTTTCTAAGGATTACTTTTCGGAACATTATCGGGCATTGGAAGAGGCTGATTACACGGTAATATCGAGAGAGGACTATTTGAAAAAGCTTGAACGACTCGATATAGAAGTTGGTAAGAAAAACAATCTTGGAGAAATCAAGTCGTTTGTGCTATTACAAGTTTTGTCTGTGATGCTTGGCGAGCAGATCTATGTGTTCTGCTCCGATGACAAAAATGCTCGGAATGGAGCCACAAATTTTGAAGATGTTCGGTGCATCAGTCTGGTATCAGTATTCTCACGCTTAAAAGAAGAATCAAACTGGACACTTGTCGATGCCGAGCCGTACATTGAATCACTCATTGCGTTTTATCAGGATCATCACCAAACCACTTTCCGCGTAATGGAAGCGTCTGAGGTCAGAAGATTGCAACGGATACCATGCAGGCAGGTGTTGCAGGAAATCTTTGATGGGAAATTTGTTGAACTAAAAAATGGTATGCTGCGGTATAAGCAGTAAGTGAAACGAATAGCCAGCGTATTGTGTGGAATGAACCACATGATACGCTGGTTATTTTTTGTTTCTAGGTGACTTTGAAAACTGGTTAGAGGGACGGTTCGTATTTTCGCGTGTGCTGCTGTGCGTGGTGCTGCACTTCTTGTTCTGCGCCGAGGATGCTGTCTACATTGGCACACACGGTCTGGAGTTCTTTGTGATAATCCTTGAAATAATTGTAAGTATCGTATTGGGCGTCCTTCTGAATCGTAAGCTGCTCTTTTTCTGCCCGGAGGTCTTTCATGGTAGAAAACTTCCCATCAGGCGAGTGCTGCTTCAGAATTTGAAGAGCTTCCTCATATTGGGCAAGTTCGTCCAAGTGAGCTTGACGGAAAATCTTCTTATTCGGGGCTTTTAGAAATTCTCTGTAAATGGATTTTGTGGAGAGATACTGACCAAGGTAATGAATCTGCGCGTTTGTTTTTCGCAGTTTGCTTTCAGTGAGTTTTGCATCGCCGCGCGCTTTTGCCATTTTGGTATAGATGGCATCCGCAGCTTCGGAAAGATTCTCACGAGAATCATATCCATGCTCCTGCACATAGGCAACGGTCCGGGCCATCTGCTGCAGATTGGAAATTTTTACTTTCTGCGCATAAGCGCGGCTCTGCTGGGCTTTTACACAGGTCTGCAAGTCAACTACAAGGCGCAGATCGGACTTGATGAACAGTATGGCCATAGGATCATCTGCCGTCCAATGAGGGTTGTTCTGCGTTGCTGTCCGTGCGTTTTCTGCAAAAATGCGGAGAAGCCTGTCGCGGTCATAATTGGAACCCAGCGCACGGGCTGAGATATACTTCTGTCGGTCAGCAGGCAGATAGCTGAATCGTCCTCGATGGTCTTTTACGGAAATTCCATATTCTGCTTTCAGCAATCTCTGGAATTCTTCAAAAGATGTGGCACGTTCCGCAATGTCCGAAATGGCGTTGCGGATTTTTTCTTTGCCCGTTTCAAAAGTGGTGTGCATGGGAGTGATGCCCTCGATCATAAGCTCCATGTTGGCAATGTCCAGATTTTGCTGACCGCGCTGTTTGGCGTAATACTCCTGCGGTGAGATTCTGTCAGGGGCAGGGGAGAGCAGATCGACCTGATGCAGTCCCTCCCGCTGGCAAATATCCATCAAGGATTTCTGCAGGTGCTTCAAATAGTCTTTGGTAAGGTGGTGCTTGTAGCCAGCCTTGCAGTCGATAGGACGTTCGGTGAATGGCTGCGGGTCAACATCAAATTTGCGCAGGCTGTTGATTATAATATGGGTGTAAATGTTGCCTGTGCCGTTTTTACCATCGGTGTGAGTACAGACCAAAGCCTGATGCCCCGGAAAATTGGCCTTTGCATATTCCATGCCGATGGCCTGCGCCCACTCACCAGTCAGGTTGTGGTCAGTGTTGTCTTTCGGATCGTGGCTGATGATGTAGTGGTGGCTTTTTATTTCATCGTAAGTGTTGTTCTTGTTATACTCCTGGTTCAACAGCTCGCATTCAAGATCGAATGTTTCAGGATCACAGTTCAACCCCTCAAGATAAAACTCATCCCGGAGCATCATATTCCCGTTTTCATCAAGGACAGGAACCAGATGAAATTCGTCATGCTGGTATTTCAGATAGTCGATGGCACTCCCGTAATTGGCATTTTTACTTGCGATGTGTTTTAGAATTGCCACGATATGCACCTCCAAGCTGAACGATTTCCTGCCGCAGTTCACGGATTTCTGCAATACACTTTTTCAGCTCTTCTAACATTCCTCGCGAAGCCAGACCACCGCCGTGGAAATAGCGGGCAATCTGATTGAGGTTGTTTCCGATGCCTGCGGCCTGAGCAGTCAAATTCTGTATTTCACCAATATCGGCAACGATGTTGTAGTTGACAATCACTTTTTCAGATAGAGCCTGCTTGCGCACAAAAGTAGAGATGGGATAACCGGCATCTTTTGCGTATCCGGCCACCAGTTCATATTCAATGCTGCTGAAACGAACCATTACATTGCTTGTGCGTCTTATGCTTTCTTCCTTTTTTGGTCGTGCCATAGTGTGATCCTCCTGCGTTTTTATAGTTGTAAAGCAACTCCCGACAAGCCGTAGGCGTTCGGCTGCGAACACATTCATGTGGAGCCAGATAGCCAAAATCTGAGATTTTGTGCGTACCGTGGGAATGGGGAACGGAATCCCCATCAAGATTGCCGGGAACGAAAATCACGAAAGTGAGTTTTGAGTTACTATGGGCGAATCTTGCGCTAAGAGAGAAAAGCCCCAGCGTTTTGCCGTTTTCCGCAGGCCCATCAAAAAGATGCTTCTATAAATATGAATCCAAAGCCACGATGCAGGATACACTTTTCAAATTTTTCTGTAATTTTTTCAAACACTGTATCCCCCGATGCCTTTCTGAATTCATATTAGTAAAGGGGGATTGATTTCCATGAAGCAGAAAGAACGATTTGACGAAAAGCCAAAGCAGGAGCATACGGAGCCTAAGCATCACAGAAAAGCCGTCATCAAGGGCATTACCGTATATGAATCGTTCCGGCCGGAGGGCAGCGAACTGTGGGATTGCCTGCTGCAGAGTATGGGGAAGCACTGAAAAATAAATTTTGAAAAATGTGCGCAGCAGCTTGATTTTTGTGCGGCAGCTTGGTAAAATACAGACGGGTTAAGTGAATAGTGCAATCAAAAGCCATTAACTTTCTGGATTTTACCATGCAATATGCGTGGAGACGGGAGGTTTAATGGCTTTGTTTTTTTACAAGGAAAAGAATAAAGACATACGGGCAGCGGCCTATCTGAGATTGTCCATCGAGGATGGCGACAAGGCCGAGAGCAACAGCATCGGCAACCAGAGAGAACTGATTCGGGATTTTGCTGCAGAACGGCCAGGACTGCATTTGGTCGAAGAGTACGCTGACGATGGCTACACGGGAACCAACTTTGAACGTCCGGGCTTCAAGCGGATGATGGAGGATATTAAATCTGGCAAAATCAACTGCATCATCGTCAAGGACTTATCCCGACTTGGTCGTAATTACATTGAGATGGGAAAGTATCTGGAACAGATTTTTCCCATGATGGGGATTCGCTTCATCGCCATCAACGATAACTATGACAATGCGAACACCGAGAGCAGCGATTCGGACAGCATTGTAGTTCCGTTCAAGAATCTGTTGAACGATTCCTACTGCCGGGATATTTCCATCAAGGTGCGCAGCCAGCTGGACATGAAACGGCGCAAAGGTGAGTTCATCGGCGGTTATGCAATCTACGGCTACTGCAAAGACAAACGGAACAAAAACCGTCTGGTGGTAGACGAGTATGCAGCAGATATTGTCCGCTCTATTTACCGCAGAAAACTGGAAGGAATGAGCGCACAGGCGATTGCCGAGCAGCTGAACAGCGAGAACGTGCTGGCTCCCAGCGAGTACAAACGGCTGTGCGGCCTGAATTATCACAGTGGGTTCAAAGCTGGCACTCATGCAAAGTGGCAGGCGATTCAGGTGCTGAGGATTTTGAAAAATGAAGTCTACACTGGAACGATGGTGCAGGGCAGGCGGCAGAAGATCAATTACAAAATCAAAAAAATTCGGGATGTTGAAGAATCCGGCTGGATCAGAGTTCCCAATATGCACGAAGCCATCATTCCGCAAAAGCTGTTCGATACTGTGCAGGAGGTCTTGAAACTGGACACCTGTGCATCGAAAGGACAGCAGGCTGTCAATCTCTTTTCGGGCATCGTTCGCTGCGGTGGTTGTGGGCAGAACATGGTGCGGCGCACGGTGTCGAAAAACGGAAAGAAATATATTTATCTGCACTGCGTCACAAACCACAATGGTTTAGGCTGTTCCTCACATCTTATCAGCGAAAGTAAGCTGGCCGAAGTGGTGCTGGCCGCATTGCAGGGGAAAGTCCAGCAGATCAGTGGACTGGAACATCGGCTCGACGAAATCAATGAGATTCCGAAGAATGAGCGCAGACTGAAATCTGTGGAAGAACATCTGAAAATGCTGGAGCAGGAAGAACAGAAATACCAGACCTTGCGCCGCCAGCTTTATGAAGATATGAGCAGCGGTATTGTCAGCAAGGAAGAGTATAAGGAATTCAGCCATTCCTTTAATGAAAAGGTTGAAACAATCCGCAAGGCCAAAGCAGAAATGAACCGTCAGAGGGATTGCCTGAACAATCTGGATGTGGAACATCTGCCATGGATCGAAGATTTCAAGTCCTACCAAAACCTGACAAGTCTGAACCGCCGCGTTCTGGTGGAACTGGTAGAGAGCATCACAGTCTATGACAAAGAACACATTCATATCCAATATCGCTTCGATCAGGAAATTCGCAATGTGCTGGAATATTGCAGTAGCGTTCCGGCAGCAGAAACGGAGGAAAGTGCAGTATGAAGTGTGTAAGCTATACCCGGACACTTCCTTGGAAGAACCATCAAGGAGAACTGACGATTGCCGAGCAGAATCAGCGCATTGCGGCATATCTGGCGGAACATAAAGAACTGGATTTGCAGAAAAAGTATTCTGACCGCAAGAATGATGAAAAGGCGCGCACCGCGTTCGACCAAATGACCAATGATGGCGTAGAGCGAAAATTTGATTGCATTATTGTGGCATCCATGTACTACTGTGGGTCTGATTTCCCGGCGGTACGGCAGGCGATCAAGGAAACGCTCTATGCGGCGGGCATCGACCTGATCGTACTGGATGAGGGCTTGGACACCAGAACAGCCAGCCGAAAAGAAGTCGAGGACTATTTTGAAGCAAAACGTTGTGAGATGCACGCAGAAATCATGTTTGCGTGGAGAAGAAAACAAGGCGCGGGATTCCGGCTGACAAACTCTGTTCCATTTGGCTATCTCCGCAGGAATGGCGAAAGCAACATGATAAAGGATGAAGAAGTTGCTCCTTATTTAAGCGAGGCTTTTTCCAGATATGAGTCCGGCCAGAAAATGCGTAACATTGCAAAGTGGTTGAATGAGCAAGGCGTAGACCCCCCAATGAAACACAAAAAGAGAATTCTGGGAAAGTCTTATGATGCAGAACCCGACCAGTGGACAACGGATATGCTTCGTTGCTTGTTCCGAAATCCGACTTATACAGGTGCGACGGCAAATGGAAGCCGCCAGATCATTGCAGAAAACTGCCACGAACCATACATAACCAAAGAACAGTTCTATGCTTTCCCTTGCAATATGAGGGAGGGGGAGAACAAAATCTCCATTCGGAAAAGCTACAAAAAACCGAACCCGCTGGCAAAACACATTGTCTGCACTTGCGGCCACGCACTCTGCTGGCACAAGGATAAGAGAACAGGGGAAGAACTTTTCTATTGCCGTTACTGCCGCGCACACAAGGAAAACGGAAAGAATCTGAAAGTCCCGGCAGCTACCATTTATAAAAAGGTGATGGCTGCTCTGGAACTGGAACATCTGGAAGAAGAAAAGCTGGCTGCAGCGATTCAGCAGGGAGCAGGCAAGAAAGCAATCGAGGGAGTTCGAGCCAAAAAGTCGTTGCAGATGAAGTCAGTTCTGGCTGAAATGAAGATGGAACAGTTTCGCCGTGTGCCGCTGTATGAAAGTTATATGGCAAATGAAATCATCGAAGAACAGTACCATGCGGAACTGATGGACTATGAAGAAGCACATCGGAAATTGAATGAACAGCTTACAGCAATTATGGAAGATACGCTGGTATGGGAACGGGCGTTGAGCCTGCGCAATCCGTGGATTCAGCAGATGGCACAGTATAAGACCCCGGAGGAACTTGACCGCAATTTTGTGAAAAAGTATATCGAGCAGGTCACGGTTACATTACTGGACGATGGACAGGTAGAAATCAGCCTGACCATGAAAACGGATGAATGGAAACAGATGCTTAGTCGGATAGAAGTGGAGGGTACAGACAGTGGCACGAAAGAGTAGAAAAAATCTCCCGCAGCCGGAACAGGCGGCAGCTTCTGTGTTGCTCCCGGAACTGGAAGAAGCAAAAATACCTGCGGCAATCTATGGGCGGCTTTCTGTTGAGGATGAAGAAACAGAAGAAAGCATGGAAACGCAGATCGCACTGGTGTAGGACTATATCAACCGCAGCAGGGGACTGAGCTATGTGGATACCTACTTCGACAATGGATTTACGGGAACAAATTTCAAGCGGCCTGCATTTACCCGCCTGATGAACGATGTACGGCAGAAGAAAATCAAGTGCATCGTGGTGAAAGATCTCTCGCGCTTTGGTCGCAACTATCTGGAAGCAGGGTACTATATCGAAACGGTGTTTCCGTTTTTGGGTGTTCGATTGATTGCTGTTACAGATAATTTTGACAGTACGCGCACAGAGGACATGGAAAGTCTGGCTCTCCCGATTCGGAATATGGTCAACGCAATGTACGCGAAAGACATATCCAAAAAGATATGGACTTCTTTGCAGCGTAAGAAAGAAGCAGGCTATGCAGTCGGAAACGATGCTCCGTATGGCTATATTCGGAACCCCATGACAAAGCGTAATGAAATTGACCCGGAAGCTGCATTTTATGTGCAGTTGATTTTCCAGTGGGAACTGATAGGCGTACCAATTTTTGAAATCGCCCGACGAATGACATTGTTGCAGGTTCCGACTCCACGGGAGTGGCATAGAAAAATGGTTGAGGGAAAAGAAGTGCTTACCTGCAAAAAGTGGGGCGTAACCACGATCCGGCACATTCTGGAAAATCAAACCTATGTGGGCGATACCATCAACAATAAGAGTACACAGAAGTTATTCGCAGGACAGGACAGGCACGACCTTCCCAAAGAACAGTGGTATGTGGCAAAGAACACACATCCGGCTATCATTGCAAGGGATGATTTTGAAAAGGTGCAAAAAATCTTGAACAAGAATCGAGCAGTATTCAAGACAGTAAGAGCAAAGTCGGAGCAGATTCGGGCAGAATATCAGAATGACCTTGCAGGAATGGTGTTTTGCGCAGACTGCGGCAGACCGATGGAGTTTGAACGACTGCCGCATGGAGCGGAAGAAAGTAAAAAGGTCTGCTATTACATCTGCAAGGCAAGACAGGCTGACGATAAGTGCATCGGCCATCAGATTCCGGAAAAACTGCTGAAAGCCCTGATAATGGATCGGCTGCATTTGTTCATTGTCCAGCTGAGCGATAAACGGAAGGTGCTGGAAGAATTGCAAAAAATCGAGGATGTGCAGAATCCCGTTTACCGGGCAAAGGGTGAAATTATGAGCCTGACCGATAAAGTCAGCCAGATGGCCAAGAAGCGGGAACAGCTTTATGCAGACTATGTGGCTGGTGTGGTGGATTCCGAAGATTACCAGCTGATTCGGGAAGATTATTCCAGACAGTATGATGGTCTACGGGCTGCGCTGCAGGAAGCAGAAAACAAAAAAGCGGAAGTAGAACGGCAGATCGAAGAATACCTGAATATGACTTCTCATTTGGAAGAACATCTGGACAACTTTGAATTTGACATTCAGTTGGTAAAATCCCTTGTGCAGAAAATCGAAGTGAGTGCGGACAAGCGGATTCGGATTGTTTTCGGATTTCAGGATGTGTTTACAGAACTTGGAAAGGAGAGTGCAGAAACATGATTGCAGCGTATCAGCGCATTTCAAGGGCTGATGGCGACTTGGGCAAAGATGGCAAGGATAAGAGCAACAGCATTGAAAACCAGAAAGAACTGATCCAGCGGTATATCTCCTGCAAAGAAAGCCTGCAAAATGTGCCTGTGATGGATTTTGTAGATGACGGCTACACAGGCAGCAATTTTGACAGACCTGGATTCCAGCAGATGATGGATGGTGTGCGCAATGGCAAGATTGATACCATCATCGTGAAAGACCTTTCCCGTTTTGGCCGTGATTATATCGGCGTGGGTGAGTACATGGAGCAGATTTTTCCCCTGCTGGGTGTCCGGCTCATTGCTATCAACGATAACTATGATAGCAATAATTATAAAGGTACAACGCTGGGAATGGATGTGGTCGTCAGTAATCTGGTGAACACGATGTACTGCCGGGATGCAGGAAAGAAACTGCGGACTGCAAATCAGGTCAAGTGGCGTAAAGGCATCACAACTGCATCTGCTGCACCGTTCGGCTATCAGTTTGACCCGGACAAAAAGGGCGCATTTATCATCGACCTGCCAGCAGCAAAAATCGTGCGGCGTATTTTCGACCTTGCGATTCTGGGGCTGGGAACAAGAGAGATAGCAATGATGCTCAATGACGAAAATGTTCCTGTGCCGAGCGTATATAACAAAGAAAATAAGGCGTATGGCAAGGAAACGACCTATACCATCGCCCCAGTGATTCTTTGGGATAGCTCTCGTGTCTGGAAAATCCTCACGGCGTATGTGTACACTGGGGCAATGGTTTTGGGCAAAACAAAAACACTGATTTCCGGCAAAAGCATTGTCAGAACGGTTCCCAAAGGGCAGCGGTACATTACAGAGGGAACCCATGAAGCAATCGTAAGTCGTGAAGAATTTGAAAAAGCGCAGCTTGTCATAAAGAGCAACAGCCATAAAGTGCTGATGGGCAGCGTGGACTTCCCATTGAAAGGCAAAGTTCGCTGCGGAAATTGCAGGCGAGTGATGGCGCACAATTTCAAACAGACTGTTCCAACATTCTGGTGCAGAGAAGGACTGGAACTTGTGGGGCAAACTCAGTGTACCTCTGAAGTCTTTCAGGTCAGTGATATTGAAAATGCTGTCTTTCAGGCACTGAAAAAGGAACTTTCTTTGCTGGATTCCCTCTACGGCGATATTCAAAAAGAAGAACAGGATTTGAAAGAAGCCCACAAAAAGGCAAACCGCCGAAAAACTCTGATGGAACAGGAATTAAAAAATCTAAAGGGAGAGAAGATGCGGATGTATGAAGAATATGCAGCAGGAACACTCCCATTGGATACCTACAAGCAGAAAAAGCAGGAGTGTGACAGACGAATTTCAGAGGTGCAAGAGCAAATTGAACAATCCCAAGCGGAAGAATCCGGTGAGAGCGTTGTGCCGGGAACGGTACGCGCAGCAGCGGAGCAGGCAGAAAATTTCCTGCACGGGACGAGGCTCACAGCGGGTATGGTGTCGGCCTTTATCGAAAATGTCTTTGTGCATGATGGAGGGCGCATCGTGGTACGGTTCAAATATGAGCGGAGCATACAGGATACTGTAAAAGCACTGCACACAAGCTAAATTTGAGAGAGGACTGGGCTGCCCATGTTGGAACATCAGAGAGTGTGATATAACATGGGCAACAGACCAGCCAGAAAGAGGACATTATGAAAGCAATTCGATGGCTGTTAAAATTGATGCTGGTGATGATAACCCTCCCGCTGATCCTTGCTGTATGGCTGGCAAAGTGGTTTGTGGCATTTCTGCATCATTGTTCGGCATGGATTTTCTATCTGCTGGGCAGTGTGCTACTGGCAACGGCGGTCCTTTCGTTCTTGATGCAACAGTCGCAAGGAGTGGAAGCGCTTCAAATGCTGATCGGTGGATTTGTGATTTTTATGGTCCCGCAGGTGGTCGGCAGCGTAGTTGTATTTCTGGAACTGGCGGTAGTAATGCTTCGGCAGGTATGGTACATATAAGATGTCCGCCCCGGATAGCCTGCCTTTGGAACTGCACGAAAAAACAACGCCCGTCTGGGTGAGGGGATTTGTGAATCTTCTCGACCAGGCGGGTGTTTCATTCTGCAGGAATGTGATAGTTATAGAATGAGCGTTTCTACCTATATATAATGGAATGCCGCCACAGCCACCGACTATACGGTACTATGACGGCATTATTTTTTATCGTCTGGAATGAACTGCACGACATCATTTGGAGTGCAATCGAGCATCTGACAGAGTTTTTCCAATGTGGATAGTGTAATATTCCGATTCTTTTTCAGAGTGTCCAGCGTTTTGTTGTCCAAGCCGTTTTTGAGAAGCTGGTACTGTGTTACCTGCTTGCGGCGCATAGTTTCCCACAGAGGAGTAAGTACAACAGTAGGAAAAGACTGCAAATAGGAAGGAAAGACGATGGCGGACAAGGTAGAAAAAAGAATTCTTACATTATATAGTGATGTGCAGGCAACTTCTGTTCACTGGTTGTGGTATCCATTCATTGCAGTGGGAAAGATAACATTGCTACAAGGCGATCCCGGCGATGGAAAGTCAACCATGATGATGAATCTGATTGCGGAACTTTCTAAGGGTGGGAAAACACCGGATGGAAAGCCTGTTGGGACGCCGCAGAGGGTTATCTACCAGTGTTCGGAAGATGGAGTATCAGATACCATTAAACCCAGACTGGAAAGATGTGGCGCAGATTGTAGAAAAGTAGCTTTTATCAATGAAGAAACATACAGTGGTCTAACACTGGATGATGAGCGTATCCGTCAGGCAATCATTGAATTTCGCCCACGGCTTGTAGTTATAGACCCGATTCAGGCGTATTTAGGAAGTGATTCTGACCTCCAGATTGCAGGGAGAGCCAGAAAACTGATGCAGCGTCTCGGAATGTGGGCTTCAGTATATGATTGTGCCATTGTGCTGATTGGTCATCTCAATAAGAAAGAGGGAACGAAAGGTTTGTACCGAAGCCTTGGCAGCATAGATGTGGTTGCTGCTGCGCGAAGTGTTTTGCAGGTGGAGCGTGACCAGAAAGATACAGATATTCGTATTGTTCGGCAGATAAAAAACAGTTTGGCTCCGTCTGATGGAGAAATTCGGTTTTCTATAACAGCGGAGATGGGTTTTCAATGGTTGGAGTGCAAGAGCACATTCGTTTCATTGGAACAACCGAAAGTGCCGGAATTTGAGTCAAAAACAGAAAAGGCAGCATATCTGATAAAAAAGTTGCTTTCTGATGGCGATATGAGAGCAAGAGAAATCTATATGCGGATGAAAGATGAAGGAATCAGCCGCAGAACCGCAGAAAATACGAAGAAAGAACTCGGTATCCGAAGTTATCGGAAGATGCGACAGTGGTATTGGAGCATCCATACGGGAGAATGAGGAAAAGCACATGATTACCGGTGAAGTAGAAGCAGTAGACCGTAAGCAAAAAATCAGAGACCGCTATAAGGGCGTAGATATATCGGAATTGGAAGTCATTCCCGCCAAAATCATAGAGGATTTGGAAACAAGTTCTGTGATTCGGCGTGTGGCAGCATATATCCGTGTTTCCACGGATAATGATGAACAGACTTCTTCGTATGAACTTCAGAAAAACTATTATACGGATTATATTCAGGCACAGCCGGGATGGGTATTTGTTGGAATCTATGCGGATGAGGGCATCAGCGGCACATCTCTGGAACACCGAAAAGGGATGCAGCAGTTGATTGAGGACTGCAAGGCAGGCAAGATTGACCTTGTTCTTACAAAATCCATTGCCCGTTTTGCTCGAAATATCGTTGACTGCCTTTCTGTGATTGAACTTCTGAAAAATCTGAATCCGCCTGTGGGTGTGAAATTTGAAGCAGATAATATCTATACGCTGGACAGCAATGGACGCATGATTCTGACGATTCTGGCATCTGTGGCAGAGGAAGAATCGCATTCCAAATCTATCATTATGAACTGGTCGATTGATCGGCGGTTCAGCCGTGGCCTGTTCCTGACCCCTGCATTGCTTGGATACGATAAAGACGAGGAAGGCAACCTTGTAATTAACCCGGAGGAAGCACAGACGGTAAAGGTGATTTACTACCTGTACCTGAATGGATATTCGCTTACGGAGATTGCAACTCTTTTGATGGAGTATAGCCGTAAGACGAAGTTGGGACGTGTGGAGTGGAATCCCGGTACACTTGCAGGTGTTCTGGCAAATGAGCGCCATTGTGGTGATGTACTGGCAAGAAAGACCTTTACACCGAACTTTTTGACGCATAAATCAAAGAAAAACAACAATGATCGGACACAGTACAGGCAGAAGAATCACCATGAAGCCATTGTTTCCAGAGAAGTTTTTAATGCAGCCAATCATCTGCGGGCATCCCGCAATTATTCAAAGAAAAACAGACCCTTGCCCGTGTTGAGCGTGGTTGAAGATGGGATTTTGCGAGGATATGTGCCTTTTGATAAGGATTGGACAGGTTTTTCGGCAGAAGAATACAGGGAAGCCTCTGAAAGCGTGATGAAAGAACCGGATGTCACTGTTACTGCGGATGTGAAAAAGCGTCTTGATCTGACGGGCTATGAAATAGTCAGGGTACAGTATTTTTCTACTATGCAGAATCCGGCTATGACGATTTCTAATGGACGATTGCGCTTTAACACCGCTTGCTTGAAAAAGTTTGAAAATGTTGAATATGTGGAGCTGCTGCTAAATTCTGTTGAACGCTGCATTGCCATTCGCCCCTGTGACAAGAATAATCCAAACGCGATCCGTTGGGGCAGACTGAAAGAGGGACGTTGGTGTGCAAGCACTTTGGGCTGTCGTGGACTTGCAAAGACTTTATTTGACATTATGGAATGGGATGAGGATTTGCGTTATCGGTTCCGTGGCCAGTTTTTGGAGCAGGGCGATAACAAAATGATGCTGTTCGCATTTGATGAGCCTGAAATGATTAAGGTGGAAGAAATCGTTCTGCCTCCAAAGGAAAACACCGAAGAAGATGAGGGCGAAACGGTCAAAAAGAAGATTTACATTTTTCCACCAGAGTGGGCTGGAACATTTGGACAGCCGATTACAAGTATAGCACAGGTGGGTATCTTACGGCAGGAGCATTATGCCGGAAACTGGGATGTATTTCGTCCTGCGACGGAGATAGAGGAAATGAACATATTTACGGCAGAAAGTCTAAATGAGTTGCTCCGTGAAGCGGAGAAGATAATGGAAGGATGGACTGATTATAGATGAATGAAGAAAACACAACAATCATGCCGCCAGAGAAGCAGATTGTGCAGGATGATAGAGACGCACGGGCGGAAGAACTGGAAAGTGCCTTTTCGTATGATGGCTACCAGGTCGTGCGAAAGGAATTGTTTGCCCATCTGCGTGACCCGGCAATCGTGATTCGTAAAGATAGTATCACATTCAATACAGCCTGTATCACAGGGCTGGAGGATGTGGTCTATGTTCATGTCATGTTCAACAATGATTTGAAGCGTATCGTTGTTCGTGGGTGTGATGAAAATGACAAGGACGCTCTGCGTTGGTGCGTGGCAAAACCGGATAAGCGCAAAAGCCGGAAGATGTCCTGCAAGCCATTTGCGACTTTAGTTTATCAGAAAATGGGATGGGACAGCGAGTGCCGCTATAAAATGCTGGGGTACAGGATTACCTTTGAGGGTGAAACTCTGTATGTTTTTGATCTGCTTGTGCCAGAAATTTTTCATGAAGGACAGAGAAAAAAGAACGCAGTCGATTCGCAGGATAATGCTGCGTCAACAAAACCTGTGAACAGCCGAAAGGGATTTTACCTGGATGATATTGTGGGAACTTTTGGTGTGCCTGTGGAAGAACACCGGAAAGAATCTGAAGTCAAGCAAATGGATGGGTATGTGTCAATGGGGATTCTGACAGGAAAGATTGCTCCTGAAGCTGGAAAGGACTAATTGACAGGTTGTACAAGGGGAGGGTCTGTCCATTTGTGGGAGGTGAGCAATATGCAAAAAACAGAACAGAAAACGGAGCAACAGGCAGGACTTGGCATGAGTTTCTGCGAGGAAGAGGGACGAATCACGGTCTTCAGAAAAACGCTGGAAGCGTTAGAATGGCCGTCACACTATCGGTTTCTGTATAATCGCAAAATGAAACAGATAGCTGTACAGGCGTGTGGAGCAGAAGAAGCAGGAGCGCATCGTGTGGGAAAACTGGATGAATCCAATAGCGGCGAAATCAAGTGTATGGCATTGGTTCGCATGATTTACGGGGATTCTGGGTGGGACAAGAAAATGTCCTATCGGCTGCTCGGAAGAGCTTTCCCACAGCAGCGACTTGTTTCGTTTAAGATAACGGATGCAATGCAGATAGAAAACGGGAGACTAACTGAAATGTGAATCTCACATTAGTTGGTTCTGAAATAATTAGTTGCCTATGATATAACAGTGGCGAAGAATGCAATAATATGGACAACTCCATTCTACGCTAACCGAGGGAACATTGTTTTACGATGTTCGCTTTGACGCAATCGCACCGAAATCTGCGGACAGCACAGAACAGGAAGAAGTCATTCGTCTGATTATCAATGTGGAAGCACAGACAAAATTCAAGCCGGGATACCCATTGACGAAACGGGCAATCTATTATTGTAGCAGAATGATTTCTGTACAGCACGGCCCGATTTTTACAAAATCTGAATATGGGAAGATTCGCAAGGTCTACTCCATCTGGATTTGTACTCAGCCGTCAGATGGTTTTGAGAACACGCTTACCCGGTACTCCATCAAACCCGAACAGTTAATTGGAGAAGCGCAGGAAGAAACCGAAAACTACGATTTGATGAGTGTCGTAATGATTTGTTTAGGCAAGCCAGGGACAGAGAATCATAAGGGAATCCTGAAATTTATGGAAGTGCTGTTATCTTCCACAAGATCAGGTTCTGAGAAAAAGAAGATTCTGGAAGAAGAGTTTGGCGTTGCAATGGGCGAAGAACTGGAAAGAGAGGTGCTTGAAGTGTGCAATCTTAGTCAAGGCGTAAGAGCCGAAGGTCGTGAAGAAGGCCGTCAGGAAGGCAGAATCGAAGGCATCGGAATTGGCGAGATTCGGATGCTGGTTCAGCTTGTTCGAGAGGGTGATTTACCGCTGGAGCGTGCTGCGGCAAAAGCGAAAATGACAGTTGAGCAGTTTAAGGAAACAATGGAGAACACCCCATTACAGGCAGTGTGAAAACAAAATAGCATAAGATAACGGATAGCCCTACAAGGCTCTGATGATTCAAAGAATTGTCAGAAAAGCCTTGTGGGGCTTATTTTTTTGCTTTTTTTGAGAAATGTTTTGTCCCTATCTTGACATCAGGGGGACTTGCTGCAGTCAGCTCCTCCGCATTTGCGGCACTTTATAGTGCATTTGGAAAATACGATGTGGTGCACATCCATGCCGAAGGGCCGGCATTCTTTGCATGGCTGCCGAAGATGTTTGGGAAAAGAGTTGTTGTTACCGTCCATGGAACGGTGAAGATGGTCTGCCGATTCCGCCGTATGCAGTTTACAACATCGGTAATCAGAACCCTGAGAACCTACTGGACTTCGTGCAGATTCTGAGCGAGGAGCTGGTTCGTGCAAAGGTTCTGCCGGAAGATTATGACTTCGAGGCACACAAAGAGCTGGTTCCGATGCAGCCGGGTGATGTACCTGTGACCTATGCAGATACCAGTGCGTTGGAGCGTGATTTCGGATATAAGCCCTCTACCAGTTTGCGCGAGGGTTTGCGGAAGTTCGCTGAGTGGTACGCAAAGTTCTACAAATAATGAAGAAGTCGCTGTCAGAGGTGGAACGTCTGCGGCTGCTGGTGGCAAAGCAGGAAGTAGAAATAGCCCGGTTAAAAAAAGGGTATTGGGTGGAAGGAGCTAGTGCAAACAGGGAATACGTTACTGGCAGCGGAAAGACTACGAAGTTCTCGAAGAACTCAAAGTAAAGTATCCAGTAGACTTTCTGTGTAAGATTATGGGAATCAACCGTTCTGGATATTACAAGTGGAAATCACGGCAAGGGAAGCTCAACCGCTATGAACAGGATCGTATTCTGCTTACACAACTGCTTCATGAGGAACATGAATTACACCCATGCGGTATGGGAGGGGAGAAACGGCTGCGTAAACCTGTTTACTTGTTGCGAAATGAAACAATGCCTCAAAAACAATGCGCGAACACACAAAAAATCAATAAAAATTTGGGGAATATATGAAAATACTATTTACAATTTTCCAATATTGTGTTATATATAGCACATAGAGATTGCGATTCCACAAATAATAATGTTGAATCGCAACAATGAAACAACACAAAGGAGGTACACCATGGGAGGGGAAAGCGTGCAGCTGTCGCAGGCACAGAAGCGCAGAATGGAAGCCATGTCCATGAATATGGGAACGCGGATCGTCTGCGGGTATCTGGCAAGTCTCCTGTTTCTGGGGATCAGCCTGTATCTCGCCGTGACATATCACACCTCCGGTGATCTGCAGAGCTTCTGGTGCTATCTGGCACTGGCGGCTATCTGCCTGACGCTGGACGTGCTGGTAACGATCAATCTGCTTCGCACAATCCATGGGCGTGGTAAAAGAAGGAGGAAAAACTCATGATCCACTATGTACTCGCCAGTCACGGAAACTATGCCCGGGAGGCACTGAACTCCGCAAAAATGATCTGCGGAGAGGACACAGATCGGATGAACCTGCTGTCCGTACAGGATGACGGCGACGGAATCGACCGCTTTGGTACAGAAGCGGCGGCACTGGCGGAAAACCTCCGTGGGGAACCGGTGCTGATTATGGCGGATCTGTTTGGCGGCAGTCCTTTTATGACGCTGCTTTCCGCCTTCCGGGACACGGAGTATGTGTGTCTGACCGGTTTTAATCTTGCCATGGTGATTCAGATGCTGCAATATGACGGGGATGATCTGCATGAACTGGCGGAGGACATTGCCTCCATCGGGAAGGACGTCAGTATTCGCCTGATTCCCAAAATTATTCCGGAGGAGGAGCAAAATGATTAAAGCGTTTCGTGCGGACGACCGCCTGATTCATGGACAGGTTCAAACCCAGTGGATCTCCACGTATGGTGTGAACCGGGTGATGATCATTGACAGCAATGTAGTCAGGGATCCCATCAATGTTCAGATCCTGAAGCTGGCAAAGCCTGCCGGGATCGATCTCGTGATCTGCGATGAGGAGAAGGCAATGAATCTGATTGCAAAGGATGCGGCACAGCCTGCCGCCAGGACTTTTGTGATCTTCAAAACCATTGAGACAGCCTGCCGGATGCAGCGCAGGGGACTTTCGATCCCTTCCATCATCGTTGGCCCCTGCTCCTCCAAGGCAGGCGCAGTCCAGATGGGAAAAAATACCTATTTTACCGAGAAGGAGCTTGCGGCAGCGGATGAGCTGACGGAGCACGGCACGGAAATTGCGTTCCAGCTGCTGCCGAACGAACCGAAAACGCTCTATCGGGATGTACGGAAGAAATAAAGCCCGATAGCGGTGGAATTCTACTGATTTTCTGTCCGCTCTGGAAGTGCGTGCACGGGCCCTGCGTGTGCTTCGCGGGCGGACTGAAATAACGTGAGAACGTAGAAAAAAGAAAAGTAAGGAGGAAATATGAGTATTACAGTTTTACAGGCACTGCTGATCACGCTGTTTTGCATCATCTCCAATCTGATGTTCCCTCTGCTTGGCGATATTGGCGGTTACTTCGGTCTGGGTCGTCCCCTGATTGCGGGTACGATTACGGGCCTGATTCTCGGCGACGTAAAGACCGGCATGATGATCGGCGCCAGCCTGAACGCAGTGTACATGAGCTCTCAGGCAGTCGGCAACGTAATGTCCACGGATGTAACCATGGCCGGTTACATCGCCACGGCGCTTTCCATGGCGGGCAGTAATGATCCGGCCATGGCGCTGGCACTGTCCATTCCCATTGGCTTGTTCGGCTCCATGCTCTTTACCATGCAGAACGCGGTCTGCGTGTTCTTTTCCCATAAGTGCGACGAGTACGCCGCAAAGGGACAGGTCAAAAAGATGTGGCTGGTGGGAATCGGAATCCCGCTGGTGGTGTTCAACGTGATCCGGGCAATCCCCACGTTCCTGATCGTTTACTACGGATCCCAGTACAGCTCCGTGGTGGAGGGCCTGATGCCCGATTGGCTGAATAACGCCATGGGGGTTGTGGGCGGTATGCTTCCTGCCGTAGGTATGGCACTGCTGCTGAAGGTCATGCTGAAGAAGAAATCTCACTGGTGCTTCTTCCTGATCGGTTTCCTGGCATACTCCGTGTTCGGAATTTCCGCGGTTACCCTCACCATTCTTGCCATCTGCCTGGCTGTGATCATTGACCAGACGAAAGCGCACAACGGTCCTTCCGCCGGAACGGATGACCTTGCGCCCCTTGAGTAAGGAGGATGAAGCTATGTCGATTAAGGAAAACTCCATCATTACCAAAAAGGATCTGCGGAAAAACTGGCTCACCTGGCTGAGCATCTGCTGCCTGAGCAATAACTGGGAGCGTATGCAGAACATTGACTACGCCGTTTCCATGGCACCCATTCTGAAAAAGCTGTACCCCGATGACAATGAAAAATTTTCCGAGAGACTGTCCAGTCATATGGAATTTTTCAACACCCAGCCTACTGCCGGGTGCCTGATCAACGGCATGGTCATTGCCATGGAAGAAGAAAAGGCCATGGGCAAGGACATTCCCGATGAGGCAATCACAAACCTGAAATCCAGTATGATGGGACCTCTGGCAGGTATCGGCGACTCCGTCATGAACTCTCTGATCGAAGTTGTGCTCATGAGCATTGCCATGACCTTTGCCTTCCAGGGAAACCTCTTTGGACCCGTTTTCTATCTGGTCACCTGGGTCGCCGCTTCTCTGATCATTTCCTGGTTCCTGATCAACCGGGGCTATAAGCTGGGTATCAACTCTCTGTCCGTCATGTCGGACTCGGTTATGGGACGCCTGGTGGAAGCTTTGACTCAGATCGGTCTGATGGTCATCGGCGGCCTGTCCGCAACCTATGTTGCCGTCAGCACTCCGCTGGTCATTGCGGGCTCCGGCGGTGCGGACGACACCGTAGTGCAGGCGATTCTGGATAATATCCTGCCGAATCTGCTGCCTCTGGGACTGGTGGGTCTGTGCTACTGGCTCATGACGAAGAAAAAGTGCAGCCCCATTGTGCTGATCCTCATTCTCTTTGTCCTCGGCACCGTGCTGTCTGTGTTGGGCATTCTGGGATAAACCAATTTCATCCATCGGTGAGGAGCTCCGTCAGCGGAACTCCTCCCGATTCGCAAAAAAGGAGAATATGTATGTTTCTTGAGATTTATAAGGATACCAAAGAGTTGGGCGATGCCGAGGCCCGGAGAATCGCGGCGCTTTTGAAGAAGAAGCCCGACGCACTGCTCTGTCTCGCCGCGGGGCAGTCGGCAATCTGCGTCTATGAGCGGCTGATTGAAATGTACAGGGCCGGGGAAGTGGATTTCAGCAAAACACGGATCGTCGGACTGGACGAATGGTGTGATTACCCGGCCTATGAAGGCAGTGCCAGATGGATTCTGGATACTACCTTCTTTAATGGCATCAATCTGGACCGCAGCCGGATGCGGATGTTCAACTCTAATCCCGCCGATCCGGAGAAGGAATGCCGGGAAATCGAAAAATACATTGACGACAACGGGAAAATTGACTACATGATTCTGGGCGTGGGCATGAACGGCCATGTGGCGCTGAACGAGCCTGGCGTAGATCTGACGCTGGGTGCGCATGTGGCGACCCTTGCCAACAAGACCCGGGAGGTATCCTCCAAGTACTTTGAAAACGGCACTCCCGTGACCCTGACCCGGGGCCTGACGCTGGGCTATAAAAACATCTTTGAAGCAAAGGATCTGGTAGTGATCCTGAACGGAGCCCATAAGGCCCCCATTGTGAAGAAGTTCATGGAGACCCCCATTTCCAACGAATTCCCGGTTACCAATATCAAGCGCAGCCCCATTGCCCGGGTGGTGATGGATCAGGCAGCGGCATCTGACATTTACAGGGTGTGAGAAACGGTATGGAAAACTTTGAGTTCTACAACCCCTGCCGGATCCTGTTCGGCGACGGAAAGCTGGACAGGCTGGGGGAACTGATCCGGGCATATTCCGACAATATCCTGCTGGTTTACGGAAAGAGCAGCATTCGGAAAATGGGCCTTTATGATGAAATTGTCACTATTTTGAACCGGGATGGAATCCGCTTTACCGAAATCAGCGGCGTGGAGGCCAATCCCAAGATGGATCTTGTCTATCAGGGCATTGCCATCGGAAGAGAGAAGCAGATCGGCTTTATTCTGGCAGTGGGCGGCGGAAGCGTCATTGATACCGCAAAGGCAATTGCCGTGGGCATTCCTTACTCCGGAGATGTGTGGAATGTGCTTCAGCGTTATGAGACGGCGACCCGGTCTCTACCCATCGGAACCGTTCTGACGGCAGTTGGCTCCGGCTCTGAAATGAGCAACAGCTGTGTGATCACCAAAATGCCGGAAGGGCTGAAACGAAGCTTTGACAGTGAGATCAACATTCCGAAGTTTTCCATTCTGGATCCGCACTATACCTTCTCCGTGTCTCCCAGGCAGACCGCCTGTGGGTCAGCGGATATCCTGTCCCACTTGATGGAACGGTATTTTACTCAGGTGAAGCAGGCGGATGTGACGGACCGGATGCTGGAGGGACTGATGCAGACCGTGATTCTCTATGCGCCCAGAGCCATGGAGCATCCGGAGGATTATGATGCCCGGGCAGAGCTGATGTGGGCGGGAACGCTGGCACAGAACGGATTGCTGAACACCGGACGGATCGGGGACTGGGCGTGCCACGGGATCGAGCATGAGATTTCCGGGGAGTATGATATTCCCCACGGCATGGGACTTGCCATGATTACCGGCTCCTGGATGCGCTATGTATATTCCAGCTATCCGGCACGATTCACCCAGTTTGCCCGCCGGGTCTTTCATGTGGATTATCCGGATTATGACGAGGAGCATATCATTCAGGAGGGCATTTACCGGCTGGAGCAGTTCTTTATCCGGCTGGGACTGCCTGTGTCCACGGCGCAGCTGAATATGTCCCATGAAGTGATGGAGAGGCTGGCAGAACAGGCCGTCTATAAATCCCCCACCAAAGGACGGTTCCGTAAGCTGACAAAGGAGGATCTGGTGAAGATTCTGGAGATGGCTCAGGGAAACTCGTAAGTTCCCCTTGTTTTTCCACGGAATCGGAAGTATAATCAGAGCAAAGAGAAAACAGGGAGAGTCAGGATGCTTCAGAATGAACGAAAGCAGTATATTCTTGAGCTGATCAACCGGGACAGAATTGTGCGTGCCGCGGATCTTGTAGAGCGGCTGGGCGTGTCCATGGAAACCATTCGCCGGGATCTGGAGGAGCTGGAAAAGGCCGGAAATCTGCGCAGAGTCTACGGCGGGGCGGTTCTGGGCACGATTTACAGTCCGGAACCCTCCTACTATAACCGGGAGGTGACCCACGCAGCCCAGAAACGAGCAATCGCCGCCGCGGTGTATAACCTGATCGAGGACGAAGACACCCTGTTTCTGGACGGCGGCACGACCCTGATGGAGGTGGCGCGCTGCATTGCGGCCGGGAACAAGCGGGTCACCGTCATCACCAACGCCGTCCAGCTTTCCTGCGAGGTGGTCAAGAATGAATTTTGCGGCGCGATTCTGCTGGGCGGTGCCCTGACCCGGGGAGAGCCCCTGACCTCCGGTGCCATTGCCAGCAGCGATCTGATGCACTTTCATGCAAACAAGATCATTCTGGGTGCGGCGGGCGTGTCCCTGCGCTATGGCGTTACGGACCATTCCTTCGTGATCGGCTCTCTGAAGCGGGAAATGATCAGTCGGGCGGATCAGGTGATCTGTGTGGCGGATTTCAGTAAATTCAACCAGACCGCCGCTAACTGCATTTGCCCGACCTCCAATCTGAACGTACTGGTAACGGATTGGCTCACGGATGATGCCGTGTGTGGACAGTACACCTCCGCCGGGGTTCGGGTCATCAAGGCACCGGAACCAAGAAGCTTCAATTTGTAACAAAAATTTCCCGCCGGACTGATTCCGTTGAACCAGTTCGGCGGGGCCTTTTTATGTGGTTATATCCCAACACGGCATTTTTCCGGAACAGTTTCACGGCGCCTGTATGTCAGGGCTGTTCCGGGTTTTCCTCCGGGGCGGCTGCCGCCTCTGCCTTTGCTTTCTCCGCGGCTGCCAGCCGGTTGACTGCCAGCTTTGCCGGGTCGTGGGGGCGGAAGTGCTGCACGAGGAGAACGGCGGTGGCAGCGATACAGCTGACGGCGGCCAGTACCTGACTGACCCGGAAGGGACCCCAGTACAGGCTGTCCATCCGCAGTCCCTCGATCATGGTTCTGCCGAGGCCATACCACGCGCAGTAGCCCAGCGCAATTTCTCCGTCGTACTTCTTTTTCTTCGACAGGAAGTGCAGGATCACGAAGCCGATGAGATTCCACCCGGATTCATACAGAAAGGTGGGGTGGTAGTATTCCGTCACGCCGGTGACGGTATTGTAAAGTCCCATGCGGGTGAAGCCCTCCGTGGCGGCGCCGAAGGCCTCCCGGTTGAAGAAGTTGCCCCAGCGTCCCATGGACTGCCCAATCAGAAAGCCGAGGCTCACAAGATCCAGCAGGGCAGGGAGGGAACACTTTTTGATTTTGCAGAACAGCGCCACGCCAATGGCCGCGCCCAGCACGCCGCCGTAGATGGCAAGCCCACCCTCCCAGATGTACAGCACGGAAATGGGGTTATTTTTATACAGGGACCAGGAGAAAGCGCAGTAGTACGCCCGGGCGCAGAGAATGGTGAAGGGAGTGACCCACAGGACGCCGTCCAGCAGGGTATCCTCGTCCAACCCGGCCTGACGGCTGCGCTTGCAGGCGTAGTATACCGCCAGCATCAGCCCGCAGGCAATGATCAGCCCGTAGAAGTGGATATACAGCGGCCCGACGGAAAATCCCCGGGGCGGGTTCAGACTGATCCCCAGAGCGGGAAAGGAAATTACGGAATAATTGGCGGGATTCATAAAAAGACCTCCTGAGGAAAGTGAAAAATAACTGCGGTGCCGAGAGCCGTGTTATATTGCGGGTTCGGCCACAGAATCAATAACGGACAGGGCACAGCGGTCCGGCTTTACCACCCGGGCAAGGAAGGCAAGAACCTCTTCCGGGGTGATATCCTGATAGATGGCAGGGAAGCGGAAGTAATCGAAGCCCGCAAAGTGGTAGGCACACAACCGGAAGCAGGTGCCGTCGAAGCTGTCCAGTCCCTTGATCCGCCGCCCCAGGGCACTGCGCTTCATGCGGAGAAAATAGTCCGCCCCGATGCCTTCCCGGAGCAGTGCCTCCGCCCGGCTCAGAACAGCTTCCCGCACCCGTTCCGGCTCCTCACTGTCGCCGGAGCACAGCAGCATGGCGCAGCCGTCGGCGCAGTCAAGGCCACCGCCGAAGGAGCTGTCGATGATGCCGGATTCGTACATTTGCAGATACAGTTAAGCCCTACAAGGCTCAGATCGGTTCGATACCGACTGAAAGCCTTGTAGGGCTTATTTTTTTATTTTTTTCAAATTTATTTGTGAAAAATGTTGTCCAAGACTTGACATCGGCCGGCGGGTATTGCCTGCCGAAAGATACCAAGCAGTTGCTGGCAAACTATGCAGATGTTCCGGAAAATCTGATCGAAGCAATCGTGGAATCTAACCGTACCCGTAAGGACTTTATTGCTGACCGTGTTCTGAAATTGGCTGGTTACTATGGCTACGATGCAGAGAATGAGTTTGATGAGGACAAGGAGAAATCTGTTACGATTGGTGTTTATCGCTTGACTATGAAATCCAACTCCGACAACTTCCGGCAGAGTTCTATTCAGGGCGTTATGAAGCGTGTGAAGGCAAAGGGCGCAACTGTCATTATCTATGAGCCGACGTTGAAAGATGGCGAAACATTCTTTGGTTCCCTAGTTGTCAATGACTTAGCGAAGTTCAAGGAAATGAGCCATGCCATTATTGCAAACCGTTATGACAAGTGCCTGGATGATGTGAAAGAGAAAGTTTATACGCGGGATATTTTCCAGAGAGATTAAGGATTGGACTAGAAGATGAAGAGTGAGAAAAAAATCAAAATTTGTTTTGCGGCATCATCCGGAGGTCATTATGAGCAACTTATGATGTTGAAGCCTTTGATGGAAGAATATGAAAGCTTTGTTGTGACGGAAAAGACGGATTATGATGCAAAGGCGAAAGGCGAAAAAACATATTATATGCATCAGGTAAACCGTAAAGAGAAAACTTTTATCTGGAGAATGATTCAAAATGCCTTTTTGTCTTTAAAAATTTACATGAAAGAAAAACCAGATGTAGTTATCTGTACAGGAGTTTTGGCAATGATCCCGATTTGTTTAATTTCAAAGATTATGGGGAAAAAACTTGTTTATATAGAATCTTTCGCAAAAGTTACATCTCCTACAGAAACTGGAAAGTTACTTTATAAATTTGCAGATCAGTTTTATGTGCAATGGAAGCCAATGTTGGAAGTATATCCAAAAGCTATTTATTTGGGTGGAATATATTAATGCCTCATAGGAGAGTAGATAATGATATTTATAACTTTAGGCTCACAAAAGTTTCAATTTAATAGACTACTAAAAACAGTTGATGAACTTGTTGAGCGAGGAATAATAAAGGAAGAAGTGTTTGCACAGATAGGATATAGTGACTATAAACCCACTAATTATAACTACAAACAATTTCTTGATAGAGATGAATTCGCAGCGATGGAAGGAAAGGCGGACATTGTTATTACACATGGCGGAACGGGTGCAATCATCGGTGCTGTAAAAAAGGGAAAAAAAGTAATTGCAGTAGCACGTAGAGCCAAGTACGGGGAACATGTGGACGACCATCAACTTCAGATTATTAAGCAGTTTGAAAATCAAAATTTGATTTGTGGAATAACGGATGTAAATGAACTTGAAAAAGCAGTTGATTATGTTTACAAACATACATTTGATAACTACAAAAGTAATACATCAGTAATTATAGAGAATATCCGGAATTTCATACAGGAGAATATTCATGATTAAGATTGCATATATCACTAAAAATTTGGCGGCGAATGGTATAACCAATGTGATCATGAATTATGGAATGCGCATAGGAAAAGACAAATTTGAATTGACAATAATTGCAGGAAATCCAGTTGAATCAATATATGAGGACAAATTGAAACAAGAAGGAATAAAGATAGTTAAACTTCCTCCCAAAAAAAAGAATCCGCTTTCTTACTATAGAGAAATGTGGAAAGAATTAAAAAATAACTATCAAATCGTCCATATTCACTGTAACAGCGCAACCAATGTAGTTGAACTAATGATGGCAAAATTAGTTGGCATCAAAGTTAGAATTATACACTCTCATAATGTTACATGTGACCATGCATTGATTCATCAAATTTTTCAACCGATATTAAAAAGACTTTATACACATGGATTTGCATGTAGCGATGCTGCAGGAAAATGGATGTTTGGAGATAGTCCTTATGAGGTGCTCCCGAATGCATTTGAAACAGAGAAGTTCGCTTTTGATGAATCAAGCCGAAATACGGTGCGTAAATCATTAAATATTACGGATAAGTTTGTCATTGGTGATGTTGCAAGATTTAATGACCAAAAAAATCACGAATATCTGTTGCAGATATTTGAAGAAGTAGCCTCAAAAAGAGATAATGCTGTCCTTTTGTTGGTTGGAAACGGCCCAAATCTTGATAAAATAAAGCAAAAAATTGAAGAACATCCGTATCGAGATAGGATTATTTATTATGGTATCACGGATAATGTTACGGAACTTTATTGTGCAATGGATGCTTTTGTGCTGCCAACGAAGTACGAAGGTCTGGGAATCGTTTTTGTTGAGGCACAGATAAATGGACTGCCAGTCATTACATCCGATAGAGTGCCTAGAGAAGTGGATATTGCGGGAAACACAAAATTCTTGTCACTAGAAAGGGGTGAATCTCTTTGGGCGAATTGTATTCTAAATGTGCATCGAACTAATAGGGAGCAATTCTATAAAGCAAATGAAAAATCAATTGAAAAATACGATATCTATAGTAATGCAAGAAGGCTTGAACATATTTATAAAGTATTAACAGATCAAGAAGATTAGTATGTGCATTTTCGTATTGACATTAAAATATAATTCGGAGGAATAATTAATTATGAAAATCTTGGTAACAGGTGCTAACGGTTATCTTGGACAGGGAATTGTGAAAGCAATTCTCGACAACGGAAATCAAGTGGTTGCAGCGGACTTTAAAACAGACTATGTGGATGATCGAGCAGAGAAGAAGGCCTGTGATCTCTTTGCTATCGAGGAGCCATATATGTATTTTGGAAAGCCGGATGTGCTGTTACATTTGGCTTGGAGAGACGGCTTTGTACATTATTCGGAAAACCATATTGCCGATTTGCCGAAGCATTATCATTTTTTGAAGCAAATGGTTGATGCTGGTATTGCAAAGATTAGCGTTATGGGTACAATGCACGAAATCGGTTTCTTTGAAGGAAGCATCAATGAAAATACTCCCTGTCATCCTATGAGTCTTTATGGCATTGGTAAAGATGCGCTTCGTAATTGCGTGGCAATGATGACTAACGGTAAGCATACAAACTGGCAATGGCTGCGTGGCTATTATATTGTGGGTCACTCTGAGTTTGGCTGTTCGATTTTCTCAAAAATTACGGCAGCTGAAAAAGAAGGCAAAGCTGAGTTCCCGTTCACAATGGGTCAGAACCAGTTCGATTTCATTGACTATGAAGATTTTTGCGCACAGGTTGCGGCAGCAGTTGGACAAGATGAAATCAATGGAATTATTAACATCTGCTCTGGTAAGCCGGAAAAACTTGCGGATCGAGTTGAGCGATTTATTAAGGAGAATGGTTATAGCATCAAATTGAAATATGGTGCGTTCCCGGATCGTCCGTATGATTCTAAAGCTGTTTGGGGTGATAATAAGAAGATTGCACAAATACTAAGTGAAAAAAAATACAAGATGTAACCTACATAAAAGTAGCGCGCTCTTTTTTATATATGAGCGATTACCCCAAATGAAGATAGCGAGGTGATGTGAATGAGTGTGTCGTTATTCGGTATACTTTGGTTAATAATTGAAGTTGCGGTTTTTATAAGGCGTGATCCAAAATATATTACAATTGTTACTATTATTTGTATGACCCTTCAATGTACGAATGTAGTTACAATTAATGGGCAAGGAATCGGACCACAGCTTTTGTCATCGATGGTCATGATTTTGTATTATGTATTTTGGAACGCACGACATTTTCGGTTGAAGGCGGATTCATCATCATTGGCAGCTATGTCGTTAATACTAGTTATTATAATTTCTGTGATAGTTAATGATGGTGGCTTGTCATTTGAAAAAGTCCTAAAAATCATTCAATTGATTTCGTATATTTTCTGCTTTCTTACAATTAAAAAAATTTGTTATGTAGATACTGGTTTTTTGGACAAAGCAATGAATCAGGTGGCTGTTTTTTTGCTGGCAATGGGTGTTTTGCAACTGATAATGACATTGAACATTATTCCGAAATTACCAGTGGTTGTTCAATTAATATATAATGATACAAGTAATCCAAACATTGCTTTTAATCATAGCTTCTATAAGAGAATATGCTCGACTTTTATGGAACCCTCGTATTATGCACCGGTGGTTTGTGCTTTAATTGTACACTATTACTTAAAGAAAAATAAATCGAATAGAGATGTTGTTCTATTAGTTATATTATTGTTGGAACTTCTCGGAACCTATTCCACAACAGCTTATATCGGCATTGCGTTGACATTTGTATTGTATGTATTGCTTGATAGAAAAAATCAACGCAGAAAACTCAATACAGTAGCCTTGGCATTGATAGCCGTTTTTGGCATTTTGGCTACTAGCAATGTTCTTCAAAGTGTGCTAATAGATAAATTTAATACAGGCTCTTTTTATGAGAGATCCAATTGGAATAAAAAAGCATTGGAAGGCTTTCAAAATTCAATGTTAATCGGATTGGGTTATAAGAACTCACGGGCCTCAAGTTTACTTTTGCAATTACTAGGCGAATTGGGATTTTTAGGATTTGCAACATATATGTTTTTCATGTTTGAACAAATAAAGTTTATTTTTAAGAGAAGTTCGAAAATTTCACAGTATTCATGGATGATAGTTGCTGTTTTAATTTGTCAAATGATTGCGATTCCGGATTTGGATATCTGTTCGACGTGGATGATTCTCTACATTTTCGCTATAAATTTTGGCTTACGAAGAGAGGAGTTAAATAATGAGAAAGTTAGGAATAGTAATTGTAAACTATAACGGAGCAAAGTTCCAGAATGCATGCGTTGATTCGATACTTCAGTCTGATTATGATGATTTTTATCTTATTGTTGTGGATAATGGCTCGACAGATGAATCGATGAAAATGCTTGATAAATATGATGATGATAGAATTATAACCATTTATAATAATGTAAATCTTGGAGTTGCTGCGGGAAATAATATCGGAATTAAAAAAAGTATTGAAATAGGATGCCAATACACTCTGCTTCTGAACAATGATACAGAAATCTTAAAAAACACATTAAGCGTTATTATAGAGAAATTGCAATGTCATAAAGTGGTTTCGCCGAAAATTTTGTACTGGGATACGAAAAAAACATGGTACTTTGGCGGAGAAATTTCATTTGCGCTGGGCAGAAATAAGGACTGGAATTTGGATGCTCCAAATACAGGCTTGGATCATGATATAGAATGCGATTATGCACCAACATGCTGCATGGCTATTGATAATGATGTTTTTAATAAGATAGGATTTATGGATGAGGACTATTTTTTGTATTATGATGACACAGACTTTTGCATGAGATTAAGAAATGCTGGAATTAAAATACTTGTAACACCGGATACGCTACTATATCATAAGGTGAGTTCTTCGACAGGGAAAAAACAGTCCTTTGTACGTGTCTACTATTTGAATAGAAACCGTCTTTATTTTTGTAAAAAGTATCGAAGAGAATTTCTGATAGGCACTTATGCAATGGCACTTTTAGTTAGATATAGAAAGATTTTCTTTGGAACACCGATGGAGAAAAAGTATTGTAGACAAGCTGTTACTGATTTTAGAAATGGCAAAATGGGAGCAGCGGAATTTAAATGAAAGTTTGAAATTAACATAGGTAAAGAATGATGAAAATTAGTAAGTTCAAAGAGAAAATACGAAATCTTCATGATCAAATGGGGAACTTTGGATTAAAGTACGCATCGGTTGTGTTGTTGTCGGGCGTATTTAAAGGGTTAAAACCGGCCATGAGAAAGATGGCGATAGATTTGTTGGATTGCGAGTTTGGATATATTTTCCAAAACCACAATGCGAAAGAATACTCTATTCCGCAAGAATATTTGTTTCCCACAAAAATTTTTGTTTATTGGGCGCAAGGTGCAGACAAAATGCCATATATCCCGACACGAGTGGTAAACCGACTGAAAATGCTGTACAAGGAGTATGATATAATTATTATAGACGATAATAATTATAAAGAATACATTGATATTGAGCCAGAAATAGAGCAACTATATAAAAATCGGCAGATTTCGATTCAGACATTTTCTGATATCTTGCGTTTCAATTTGCTGTATAAATATGGCGGCACATGGATCGATTCAACACTTTTGTTTGTGGAATATTTACCATTTCATGAATATGCTCAACAGTGTGGATTTTATAGTCTTAATCATGATAGCATAGAAAAAGATATTCTCTGGAAAGATGTATATCCCGTTACATATACAACCTTTTTTTTGTCTACACATATCCATAATGATATTATGGGAGCATGTGTCGATTTTTATAATACATACTACAAAAAATACAATCGTGCAATCGATTATTTTATGAATGATTATATGATGATTTTAGCCATGAAATATCATTTGTGCGACGATGCATTAGCAAAGATCAAAAAAAATGAGGGAAATCCTTTTGCACTAATGCATTATTTTGAAGGAGAAAATCTTGACTTGGAAGATTGCAAACTTTCTCCACAAAAATTGAATCTTAGAAAAACAAATATAGATCAATTGCGAAAGTATCTGAAGGAACAAAGTATAGAATGTTAAAGATAAAAAGAATTGTAAGATATTTTGGAATAGGAATTTTCAGGATGATATACTCTAGGTGGTATAGTTTTGTTTGGCTACTAAGAAAAGGAAGCGTTGTCCGGAAACCAAAACATGTAAATTATGGGAATATGGTAGATATTGGATGCTCATCAATTGATAGCGGATGTAGACTAGATTGTTATCCAACTGAGAAATGCCCTAGGCCGACTATTATAATAGGCAATAAAACGATGATTGGCTTTAATTTTACAGCCTTGTCCGCTGGAAAGCTGACGATTGGAGATAATTGCTTGTTTGCAAGTGATGTTTTTATTTCCACAGAAGATCATGGTATGATTCCTGGTGGTGAAAAATATATTGAACAACCACTAACAAGCAAGGATGTTACAATTGAAAATAATTGTTGGATTGGTGAAAAGGTTTGTATCTTGGCAGGCGTTCATGTTGGGCAGTGGTCGATAATTGGTTCGGGAGCAGTCGTAACACATGATGTCCCAGAATATTCAATCGCTGTTGGTAATCCAGCGCGTGTAATTAAACGATTCAACTTCCAAAGTTGGGCGTGGGAAAAGGTTACAGGAGAAGATGAATGAAAAAGAATAGGGCATTTACAAAAGGTACTCTAAGGGCAAATTATTTTTACAATTTTGCAAGTCAAGTATTAACACTGATAATCCCGCTATTAACAACGCCATATTTGGCGCGTGTTTTTCATGAAGAGGGCAATGGTCAAATCGCCTTTGCAAACACAATAATTACTTATTTTACAATGTTTGCGAATCTTGGCTTTTCAACATATGGTCAAAGAGAAATTGCAAAGTATCAGGATGACGATTATAACCGTACAAAAGTATTCTGTGAGGTGTTTCTTCTTAGAGCCATTTTTACTCTTATATCATTAATACTCCTTGTAATCTCAACTTCAGTGGGTATTTATGGACAAAAATACAATACATTAATCTTTCTTTTTTCTATTCAGGTCTTTGCAGTATTATTTGATGTTAATTTTTTTTTTCAAGGACAAGAAGATTTCAAATCGATTGCGATAAGAACAATCACATTAAAACTTGTTTGCCTTGCCTGCGTTTTTTTGTTTGTTCGTAAGTCAACGGATACTTGGATTTATGCATTGATTTATTCATTGTCTGTCTTGATTGCAAATGCACTAATGTGGCCGAGATTGATTACAAGAATCATTAAGATCCCGTATAATAATTTCGATTTACGGAAACATTTAAAGCCCTCACTCATTATTTTCTTCCCGACACTTGCTGCGACCATTTATGGTTCGTTAGATAAGCTCATGATTGGGTATTTGTGTGGCAATCCTGATTACGAAAATGGTTGCTATAATCAAGCTTTAAAGTTAAATCAGGCAATGCTTGTGGTTGTAATTGTCTTGAATTCAATAATGATTGCAAGAAATTCGCATGATTATGCTGTTGGAAATCGCACAAAGGTTAAGGAACATATAAATTTCTCATGTAATTATGTTATATCATTGGGCATACCAATGATAGCAGGCGTGGTGGCATTATCAGAAAATTTGAGTAGTTGGTATTTGGGAAGTGGATATAAGGAAGTGCCAATACTACTGAATATTATGTCTACTAGATTTATTACAAGTGGTTTGGCATGTGTTTTCGGGAATGAATTGTTCATCTCTATTGGCAAAGAAAAATATCCAACGATTGCGCATATAATTACTGCTGTAACGAATTTGATCCTCAATGTTTATTTTATATCCCACTGGGGGGCTGTTGGAGGGGCAATAACAACAGCTTTGTCTGAATTTACAGATTTTGCCGTTCTTTTTTTGCTGGCGTGTAGAGAAGAATATGTTAAACCTAAATCTTTACTCATAATGTCCTTGAAGCCATTGGTGGCTTCAGTGGTTATGTTTATGACTGTTAAATGGATTGATGTAACTATGAGGACTTCCTTTTTCTCGTTCGCTATTTGTGTTTGTGCAGGAACCACTATTTATGTATGCTGTTTGTTACTTTTCAAGGACACATTTGCGAACACCATATTTGCAAAATATGCTAAACCATATTTACTCGTTATAAAAAGGAAAGCAGCAACTATTAGAAAAAAGTAAATATTGCATAGCATGGCCTAGGTAAAGGACATGCCCGATAAAGGCAGAACAGGCTTCTGCGAACTCTTGGGGTCAGAACCTATGAAGAAGGAATGATTTTTTTCTATAAAAACTATAAACGAAAACGAGAGCAATAGGCTACTAGCGTTGCTTTAATAATCACACAAATTTTTGTGGAAGGCACATTGGGGCACTTCAAGGTGTGGAAAGAGTGACAAAAATGAACACAACATTACTTATCATGGCGGCCGGAATCGGCAGCCGATTCGGAACAGGAATAAAACAGTTGGAGCCGGTCGATGATGCTAACCATCTCATCATGGACTACTCAATCCACGATGCGATTGAGGCAGGTTTCAACCATGTGGTATTTATTATTCGCAAGGATATTGAGCAGGAGTTTAAAGAGGTCATCGGTGATCGCATTGCCTCCATTTGCAAGTCCCACAATGTAACTGTGGACTACGCATTTCAGGATATTAACGATATTCCGGGAGAACTTCCGGCAGGCCGGACAAAGCCGTGGGGAACCGGACAGGCTGTGCTTGCAGCGAAGGACGTAATTAAAACTTCGTTCATCGTCATCAATGCAGATGATTACTATGGCAAGGAAGGCTTCAAGGCTGTACACGAGTATCTGGTGAATGGTGGCAGGTCCTGTATGGCAGGCTTTGTGCTGAAGAATACCCTGTCTGATAATGGCGGTGTGACTCGTGGTATCTGTAAGATGGACGAGGATAACAATTTGACTGAGGTTGTGGAGACCAAGAACATCATGAAGACTGCAGATGGAGCAGAGGCAGACGGTGTGGCTGTTGATGTGAATTCTCTGGTTTCCATGAACATGTGGGGATTGACACCGGAGTTCCTAGATGTGTTGGAGAACGGATTCAAAGAGTTCTTCGAAAAAGAAGTACCGAGCAATCCTCAGAAAGCCGAGTATCTGATTCCAATCTTCATCGGTGAACTGCTGGAGCAGGGCAAGATGTTTGTGAAGGTTCTGAAGACCAACGATACCTGGTACGGCATGACCTACCATGAAGATGTTGCAGCAGTGAAAGACAGCTTCAAGAAAATGTTGGCGGATGGCGTGTATAAGGCTGATTTATTTACAGACTTGTGATATAATGGGAGCGGTAGCTCCCTACGCTGCTCGTAATAATATCACACACCTCTCCGTGGTGAGCAGCAGGCAACGATCTTATGGTCGGCGAAGATGTGAGAAAAAACTTAGTGAGTTGTTATTATGAACATCCTTACAGAATTGAAAAATGAACTTGGATATGCGAATGTCACAAACCAATATATAGAGCTGGCAGCAAGGACTTTTCAGGTGGATCATGGAAATGATAACTTGCAGGAACGAGCAGGAATGGTGGGACTATCGATCGCGACTTTGCCGGAAGATTATCTTAAGCGAATTGCTAATGGATATATCATTGGGGTTCACTCGTGTGTGGAACACTTTCTCGTACAATACCGTCTCCTTCCAGGGAGTCCGGCTCGTGGTCAAAATTACAGCGCAGAAGATGATGGTAACCGGTTGAAGTGGATTCTAAATATTTGCTACGGTAATCGAATCCCACACGATGTAAAGCAACTTTACTTTATTTGTAACTATTACAGGTTGGTAAGGAATGAAATTGTACATTGTGGTACAGGCAGAGTCGAGTTAAGACAAGCGAAAACTGAGTTGAATAATTTAACTGACGATTTAGCAATATCCAATATCAGGGGACATTTAAATGCACCCAACGATTTTACAAATCTTAATTTTGATGATCAAGTGTTATTTTCAAGAGCAGCAAGAACGATTTGTGACAGAATATACAAGGATAGTAAGTATGATTGGGATGTGGTTCTAGAAAATTATAGAACGAAGATTAATAGCTTTATTCTTTCTAATGATTCAGAGGAAAAAAAGAAGGCAAGAATATTAAATTTTCTTTCCCAGATGTATCCGATTAATGTAAATGACTCTAGGCTTATTGAATCTATATCGCATTTTGTGGTATAATTCCATATGGACATTGGCTTAATGGTAGAGCATCCCCCTTCATAAGCGCATAACTTAATGCAAGTTGTACGTTTATGAAGGGGAGGATAGAGGTTCGAATCCTCTATGTCCACTTATTTTTGTAATTTTTAGCTTTGTCATAGATATTGGAGGTTATCACCATGCCCAGAACGAAAGGCAGCAAGAACAAACCGAAGGCAATCAATGACTACGCAACCCAGATCGCGGAGAAGCAGGAGACTATTGCGTCTCTGAATACGGAGATTGTCTCCGTCACCGCCAACATTGACACTTTGAAGGCTGACCTGAAAGAGAAGAAGACTGCTCTGAAGAAGGCCGAAAAAGAAGTGGCAACGCTGGAAGCGAAGAAGGCAAAGGCAGATGCTAAAGCCGCTGAAGCAGCTAAGAAGGCTGAAGCCGAGAGTGTGGTTAAGAAATTATTAGCCAGCGGTGTGAGCGCAGACGAGATCCTCGCAAAGCTGAAATAAACTTTTCAGACCTCAAACCGTGTGGGTGTGGTTACAAAATCCCATCCATACGGTTTTATAATAGAACAATTGTTTCATATCGAACAATAACATACCTGTTTTTTATTCTATAGTCCAAAATTACATCCGGTGAAATTACAGCAAAAGAGGTAGCAGGGGCGAGCGGAGGCAAAGCAAAGGAACATCACAGATAAGAAGTAATCGAATCCGTCAGCACATTAAAACACCTTCAATCACTTCAAAAGTATTCTTCAAAAATCAGAATCAGAAAAATCGTATCATTCAATTCCGTCCATCAATACACCCATCAATCCATCATCCAACCCCTCATCACCCCCACCCTAAGGAGCGCATCTGGGCAGGGCGAACGCCCCGGCGGCAGCCCCGGGTCCCGGACGTTCCGAAGATCAAGCACGAAAAGATAAAACAATTTTACATGGTTGAAATGGGGCGAAAAAGGTGGTAATATTATCTTATCAAAAAGTGCGAATCCCTCTCGTTTACGAAGAAAAAATCTCTCTCGCAATGAGAAATAAGACGATACAACGAAAAAAACGACTTTGCCGAAGGCTGGCAGACACGAGGGACTTAAAATCCCTTTCTGGAGACAGAGTACGGGTTTGCCCCCGCCGACAGTATTAAAAACCCCAGAATTATTCTCTAATTCGAATGATTCTGGGGTTTTCTTTTTGCTCTATTTTCTGGAAGCGTTGGAGGGACGAGAGGCTTTTTACGAAAGAAGAACCTCTCACGCACAACTAAAATCTATGAAATAACTTGGCACATTGCAGAGAGATCGAAGCTGTCTTTTTGTTTACTGTGCAGCAGCCTTTGTATGACACTGCCGCACCCGGCGTTCCAGCGCCTTATAAAACCAGCTCAGGCAGAGCGTGAGCAAAAATACGGTCAGGGTCCAGACCACGGGCTGCACTGTAAGGCTAAACTTGTCCGCAGTCCACTCCATATACCGGATCAGTACCTGATGGATCAGAAAGCCGTAAGGGGAGAGCTGTGCCAGCCACAAAAACGGCTTTGCGGATAGCAGCCGGGAAATGAACCCTTTGCCCATGGCGAGCAGCCAGACCAGCAGCACCGCAGAGGGAGTGAACAGCACATTGTACCGGAAGGCCACTGCGCCCAGAACCCCCGCCTGCTTGGCAGCAATGAAAAGGCAGCCGCCCGCAAGCAGTACAGCGCCCAGTTCCAATAGGGAGAAAGCACTGCGCGGTAGTGTGCTCTCCTGTTTGCGGCTGTGGTAAAGACAGCCCGCGCAGCAGCTGATGGTAAAATCGCCTGCCCGGAACAGCGGACACAGATAGGTCAGGTAGAATGCGGCCTTTCCGCTGAGCCCGGCTTTCCAGACCGCAAGGGAGAAAAGGCACTGTACGCAGAAAATTGCTGCGGCAATGCAGCGCAGTCTGCGGGCATCGGCCTTTTTCAGCACGGCGAGAAGCGTGGGAAAGATGGCATACAGAAAAGCCTGCACCGAAAGATACCAAGCCACTCCATTCAGGCAGAACCAGAAACGGCTGGACGGGATCCATGTTTGCAACAGGAAAATGCTTACCGCAAGCTGCGCCGCACAGGAGAGAACCCCGCGGGCAGAGGGCTGCGCCAGAAGCCCCTTCAGTACAAATAACAGGGCGGTAGCCATCATAATAAGGTGCAGCGGATACAGCCGGCGTATTTTTTTAAAGGAGAAAGCTATGGCAGACCGCAGCCCCGGTGCTGCGCGAGGGCGGTCGTAATAGTTGCAGACCATCAGAAAACCGGACAGCGCTACAAATACTGAAATCGCCCACGGACCCAGCCACGGCGCCCCGCAATGGGAGATGACCACGCACAAAAATGCGACTGCCCGCAGTCCTTGTAAAGATGAGATCAGTTTTTTGTCTGTCACGGTATCCTCCGTTCTGCCGCAAAGCGCGGCAGCTGTGTGTTTCTATCGCAATTTTCAAAAATAGTGCCTATTAAGACGGCTTATTTGCGATATGCAGTTTGCGGCTGTTGCTTGTGCATTAAAAACGCAAACTGCTATAATGCGCTATAAGTAAAAAAAAGGCGGCGCGGCCTGTCAAGGATGCGCCGCTTTTTTGCGTGGCAGAGTACGATTTTTGGGCGTCATAAATTCTTAACAAAGAAAAATCGCAAAACCCCTTGATTTTTCAGGGCAAGATGAGTACAATACACTTAGCACTCAGAGAAAAGGAGTGCTAAACCACTGCGGGGCACACACGAAGCCCCCGCAGGACGCAACAAAGTTTCAAATAAATTCAATATAATTGGAGGGCAAGAATTATGAAGATCATTCCTCTTGCAGACCGTGTTGTCATTAAGACTGTTGAAGTTGAGGAGACCACCAAGGGCGGCCTGATCCTGACCGGCAGCGCAAAAGAGAAGCCGCAGGTCGCACAGGTCATCGCGGTGGGCCCCGGCGGTGTCGTGGACGGTAAGGAAGTCAAGATGACCGTCAAGGTCGGCGACAAGGTCCTCACCAGCAAGTACTCCGGCACCGAGGTCAAGGTGGACGGCGAAGAGTGCACCATCGTGCGCCAGAGCGACATTCTGGCTGTTGTGGAAGACTGAAACTGAATTTTCCCTTTTCAATTGAGCTTGTATTATAAAGGAGCGATGTATTATGGCAAAGCAGATCAAGCAGGGCGAGGACGCTCGCAAGGCACTGTGTGCCGGTATTGATACCCTGGCTAACACCGTTAAGATCACCCTCGGCCCCAAGGGCCGCAACGTGGTGCTGGGCAAAAAGTTCGGCGCACCGGTCATCACCAACGATGGCGTGACCATCGCAAAAGAAATCGAGCTGAAGGACGAGTTCGAGAACATGGGCGCACAGCTGGTGCGTGAGGTCGCAACCAAGACCAACGATGCCGCAGGCGATGGTACTACCACCGCTACCGTGCTGGCACAGGCTATGGTCAATGAGGGCATGAAGAACGTTACCGCCGGTGCAAATCCCATGGATATCCGCCGCGGCATGAGCAAGGCCGTTGCCACCGCTGTGGAGACCATCAAGGCACACAGCCAGAAGGTGAAGGACAGCAACGATATCGCCCGCGTCGGCACCATCTCTGCCGGTGACCCCGAGATCGGCCGTTTGATCGCCGAGGCTATGGAGAAGGTCACCTCTGACGGCGTTATCACCATCGAGGAGAACAAGACCACCGCCGAGACCTACAACGAGATCGTGGAAGGTATGCAGTTCGACCGCGGCTACCTGACCCCCTATATGGTCACCGATACCGACAAGATGGTGGCCGATCTGGACAACGCTGCAATTCTGATCACCGATAAGAAGATCAGCGTCATTCAGGATCTGGTTCCCCTGCTGGAGCAGGTGATGCAGAACGGTATGAAGCTGCTGATCGTAGCTGAGGATATCGAGGGCGAGGCTCTGTCCACCCTGATCGTCAACCGTCTGCGCGGCACCCTGAATGTCGTGGCTGTCAAGGCTCCTGGCTTCGGCGACCGCCGCAAGGAGATGCTGCAGGATATCGCTACCCTGACCGGCGGCACCGTGATCTCCTCTGATCTGGGCTACGAGCTGAAGGACGCTACCGTCCAGCTGCTGGGTCATGCCCGTCAGGTCAAGGTGACCAAGGAAAACACCACCATCGTGGGCGGCGCAGGCGACAAGGACGCTATTGCAGCCCGCATTGCCCAGATCCGCAGCCAGATCGAGGCCGCTACCAGCGACTTTGACCGCGAGAAGCTGCAGGAGCGTCTGGCTAAGCTGGCCGGCGGCGTGGCTGTCATCAAGGTCGGTGCTGCTACCGAAGTTGAGATGAAGGACAAGAAGCTGCGCATCGAGGATGCTCTGAATGCCACCAAGGCAGCTGTGCAGGAGGGTGTTGTGGCCGGCGGCGGTACCGCTCCCATCAATGCCATCCCCGCTGTGCGCGCTCTGTGCAACACGCTGGAAGGCGATGAGCGCACCGGTGCCAAGATCGTGCTGAAGGCTCTGGAAGCTCCTCTGCGCCAGATCGCCAAGAACGCCGGTCTGGAGGGCAGCGTCATCATCGACAAGATCGTCTCTGCCAACAAGCCCAACTACGGCTTCGATGCCCAGAACGAGGTCTTTGTCGAGGATATGATCGCCGCTGGCATCGTGGACCCGACCAAGGTCACCCGTTCCGCTCTGGAGAATGCAGCTTCCGTTGCTGAGATGGTGCTGACCACCGAGAGCCTTGTGGCTGACCTGCCGGAACCCCCGGCTCCCGCCGCACCTGCCGGCGGTGACATGGGCGGCATGTACTAATCCGTACCAGTCTTTCTTAATAAGATACGCCAGAGAGGTGGAATTTCTCTTCGGAGAGGTTCCACCTCTTTTTATGTATACCCTGCACCCCTGCTGCCCACCCTAACCATACAGAAAGGGGGCGTGGAGATGTCCGGCAAACGGGTGCTGGCGGTGTATGCTGCCTTGCTGCTGGGGTTTATGGTGGTGCTGTGCCGGTTGTATCTGCTGGCGCAGCACCCCGCCTATGCCGCGCGGGCGGCGGCGCAGAGCACGGTCACCCTGCAGCTGCCCGCCCGGCGGGGCAGCTTTTACGATGCACAGGGGCAGCTGCTCACCGGGTTAGAGGAGCGCTGGCAGGTGGTGTGTTTTCCCGGGCAGGGCAATTACGACCGGCTGTATGCCTGCACGGACGCCGCCGGGCAGGCGCTTTTGTACCACAGCCGCAGCCGCGCCGCACCATTTTTGCTGGAGGTGAACTGCGACCCCGCCCGCCTTGGGCTGACCGGTTACCCCACCGCCCGGCGGTATGCCGCAGTGCCGCTGTGTCAGCATCTGCTGGGCTATCTGGATAGCACAGGTCACGGCGCTGCCGGGCTGGAAAAGGCATTGGACGCCGTGCTTTCCGGCACAGGGGAGCACAGCAGCCTTGTCTGCGCCGTCACAGCGCAGGGTACGCTGCGCACCGGCGAGACGCCCAAACTTTTGCAAGCCGACAGCGGGGCGCTGGGTGTGCAGCTGACCATCTCCCGTCCGGTGCAGCGGGCGGTGGAAGCGGTGGCGTTCACCACTATGCAAAGCGGCTGCATTCTGGTGCTGGATACCGCCACGGCGGCGGTGCGCGCCAGCGTCAGTGTGCCGGGCTACGACCCGGAGCACCTGGCTGACAGCTTGCAGGCAGAGAACAGCCCCTTTTTGAACCGGGCGCTGCAATGCTACGCGGTGGGGTCAGTGTTCAAGCCGGTGCTGGCGGCGGCTGCACTGGAAGCGGGCTTGCAGCCGGTTTTCGAGTGCACCGGCGCGGTGGTAGTGGATGGACAAATTTTTCGCTGCGCGGGCGGGGTGCCGCACGGGCAGGTTGACCTTGCTGCTGCGCTGGAAAAAAGCTGTAACGGCTATTTTATCCGTCTGGGGCAGCAGCTGGGAGCGGAAAGCTTGCTGGATGCCGCCAAGGCTTTCGGATTTGGGCGGAGCCTGCCGCTGGCAGAGGGGCTTGCCGCCGAGGCCGGGCAGCTGCCCACCGCGCAGGAGCTTGCGCAAAGCGGACAGCTGGCTAATTTCAGCTTTGGGCAGGGCAGTCTGCTAGCAACACCTATGCAGGTTGCGGCGCTGTTCAACACCCTTGCAGCGGACGGCGTATACCGCGCTCCCTATGTGCTGCAAGCCACGCTGGACGAGACCACAGGACAGCCGGTGGAGACCCTCAGCCACCCCCGGGGACGGCGGGTGATTCCGGCACAGAGCGCAGCGCTTTTGCGCGCCATGCTGGTTCAGGTGGTGCAGCAGGGCACCGCGCAGGATGCCGCCGGGCTTTCCGGTGGGGCGGGCGGCAAAACTGGCACCGCCCAGACCGGGCAGTTCACCCCGGAGGGCACCGAGCGCTGCAACCTGTGGTTTGCGGGGTTCTGGCCGGCAGAAAAGCCCCGCTACACCGTTGTGGTGCTGCAGGACGGCGCGGTGCATACGGCGTATTCCGGTGCAGCCATCTTTGCACAGGTGTGCGCTGCGCTGGAAGCGGCGGGATAAATGCGCGGATTCCGCTTGCAATTTTGGCTTTGTTATGCTACTATATAGTTGTGTTTTTGCGTGGATTTCCGTATTTACAAATAAAAGGAGCGTTACGATTCATGTCTGTTATCGAAATTGTTGGCGGTGCCATTCTGCTGGTGGCTTCGCTGGTCATCGTTTTCCTCACCCTCATGCAGCACACCCACGGTCAGGGTCTGTCCGGTGCCATCAACGGCAGCGTGGGCGGTGCCAACAATGCACGTCTGACCCCGGCGGATCAGATGCTGGCTAAGGTCACCCGCATTGCAGGCGTGGTGTTCTTTGTGGTCGCTATTCTGGCCTGCCTGTTCGCAGGCCGTCTGGCAGGCTGAGAAGGCGTTGCAGCCCCGTGAACGGACGGGGCTGTTTTTCTGTGCAGAAAAAAGTGCGGGCAGCCGGTTCTGCGGGCTGCCGCAAAGAGGGGACAGGGGAAAGCGCCCGTCCCAAGGCAGGGCTGTGCTCCGCAGGAGATGCACGGCCACGGAAGTGAAGGAGAAAATATTTTATGGCAATGCGCGATAAAATTGAGCACGCGATCCAGAATCAGCCGTGCACCGTAAAGGATCTGAAAAATAAGTTCGGCGGGGATCGCGGCGCAGACCGCAAGGTGATGGAGGCCGTGGACCAGTTGGTGCACGAGGCCGTCATCTGCCAGCGTCAGGGCGTGTTCTTCACCGTGCGCAGCGGCCGTGCCGACAAGGCACTGCTGTGCAAGGTGGTAAAGCTGGGCAAAAACTTTGCCTTTGTCATGCTGGAGGACGGCACCAGCGATATCTTTATCCCCGGCCGGTTCACCCGCGGCGCAATGCCCGGCGACAAGGTGCTGGTGGAAAAGTTTGCACACCCCCGGGTAGAGGGCAGCGATGAGGGCGAGATCCTTGCTGTTCTGGAAGAGAAGAACGCGCTGGTGGGTACCATGCACCGCATGGAGGGCCGCCTGAAGTTCGTACCGGACGATTGCCCCGCTATCTCCATGCAGGTCATGCGGGACTGCGAAGGCAGCGCCAAGGACGGCGACAAGGTGGCAGTGGAGATCCTGCTGCGCGGCAACCGTCAGGAGGATCACCGCGTGGGCGTGGCCATGCGCTTTGGCAGCTGTGACGAAGCCAAGCGCTGCGCAAAGGCACTGCTCTACGCGCAGGATATCCGCAGCCGCTTCCCGGACAAGGTGCGGGACGAAGCCAAAAAGCTGGACAACGCCGAGGTGTCTGCTGCGGACTGCGAGGGCCGCATGGATCTGCGCGCTCTGCCCATCTTTACCATCGACAGCGCCGAGACCAAGGATATCGACGATGCTATCAGCCTGACCAAGACCCCGGACGGCGGCTTTGAGCTGGGCGTGCATATCGCGGATGTTTCCAACTACGTCAAGCCCGGCACCGAACTGGACAACGAAGCCTTCAGCCGCGCTACCAGCGTCTACTACGCCGATCAGGTGGTGCCCATGTTGCCCAAGCAGCTGTCCAACGGCATCTGCAGCCTGAACGAGGGCGTGCTGCGGCTGGCTTTCTCCTGCCTGATGCGGCTGGATAAGGACGGCAACCTGACCGATTACCGCTTTGTCAAGTCCGTCATCCGCAGCCGGGTCAAGGGCGTGTACTCCGAGATCAACGCCCTGCTGGCCGGCAACGCCGATGACGAGCTAACCGGCAAGTACCACGAGGTACTGGCACAGCTGCCTGCCATGAAGGAGCTGTACGGCCACCGTGCCCGCCTGCGCAAGGAGCGCGGCTGCATGGATATCGAGAGCGGCGAGGTAAAGCTGATCCTCGATGAGGACGGCCACTGCATCGATGTGAAAAAGCGCACCTCCGGCGAGAGCGAAGCCATGATCGAGGAGTTCATGCTGCTGGCAAACCAGTGCGCCGCCCACTTTGCCCGGGTGAAGCAGATCCCCTTTGTGTACCGCGTGCATGAGGAGCCCAACGCCGAAAAGCTGGAGCGTCTGCACGGTCTGCTGCAGGCCTGCGGCGTCAACGACCACTTTGCCAAGGACGTGCCCACCCCCAAGGAGTTGAGCGCTATTCTGGAGGGCGTGCGCGGCACTGCCTATGAGCAGATCATCAACACCGGTATGCTGCGCTGTATGTCCAAGGCTGTGTATGAGGAAAAGCCCAAGGGTCACTACGGTCTGGTTCTGCAGGACTATGCCCACTTCACCAGCCCCATCCGCCGCTACCCGGACCTGGCCATCCACCGCATCATGACCGCCCAGCTCAAGGGCACCGATAAGGACACCATGATCCTGCGCTACAGCGAGTTTGCCGAGGATGTCAGCAAGCAGGCCAGCGAGCGCGAGGTGATTGCCATGCAGATCGAGCGCAAGGCCGAGGACTGCTACAAGGCCGAGTATGCCCGCCGCCATCTGGGCGAGTGCTACGAGGGCCGCATCTCCGGCGTGACCCAGCGCGGCCTGTTCATCGAACTGGAAAACGGCGTGGAGGGCTTTGTGCCCGCTTCCAGCCTGACCGCCACCGGCACTATGCTCACCGAGGGCGTCCGCCTTTCCGACCCTGTTTCCGGCAAGAACTGGAATCTGGGCGATACCATGATGATCACCATCGTGCGCGCAGACGTCAATCTGGGCAAGATCGACTTTGAGGTCGCCCCGGAAAGCGCAAAGCAGTAACCTTATAATAGAACAAAAGCAGACTGCCCCCGAAGCAGTGCACAAGACCGTGCTGCTTCGGGGGCGGTTTTTATGTTTTACGGGGGATAGGCGGGGCGCTGTCGTCCGTAAGACCAAGGATATAATCTGTACTGGTATGGTAGAGGTGAGCAAGCTGGATCAGCACCTCGGTGGGGATATCCCGCTTGCCGGTCTCATAATTGGAGTAGCAGACCTGTGTACATTTCAGATACGCCGCAACATCCTTTTGCAGCAGATCACGATCCTCCCGCAGATCCCGGATACGTTGATACATGGTGCTTACCTCAAAGGCTTTATTTAAGGTAAAGTATAGGCATAACGAAATGTTATATTGACATATAAAACAAAATGTTATATCATGGTATCGTGCCGGGCATAACTATGAATATCCGGCGCAAAAGGGGAGAGCACCATGAAACTGGAATTCCGGCAGACGGTGACCTGCAACCATCTTACGCTTGCAAGGGTCTGCAAAACGATCGACTGGCAGCAGCCGCTGCCCCGGTGCGGAGAATATGTGACCGGGCTGGATACGCTGGACGGCGAGCAGGAACTGCAGGTGCACAAGCTGCTGCACCGGACACAGGACGGCAGCTGCCTTGCGGAGTTGCCGGGCTTTAACATCGCGCAGCTGCGGATTTCTTACCGGGAGCTGGAGCAGCTGGCCGAAAAAAAGGGCTGGACGCTGCAAAAGCTGTAAAAAAGTTAAAATTCCCTCTTGCATTCTGCCTGATTCGTGCTATAATAGTAAGGCAATCGTTTCCAAGGCCGCTCGACGGGGTAGCCGATATTGAAGGTTGTGATGGGCACATACATTAAATATGGCCCCAATACGTCAGAACCAGAATTGAGGTGAAAAGAATGAAACAGGGTATCCATCCGAACTACGTTGACTGCACCATTACCTGCGCTTGCGGTAATGTCATCAACACTCGTTCCACCAAGCCCGAGATCCACGTCGAAGTTTGCTCCAAGTGCCATCCTTTCTACACTGGCAAGCAGAAGCTGGTTGACACCGGCGGACGTGTTGAGCGCTTCAACAAGCGTTTCGGCCGTAAGTAATTATAGGCTATCTCATGCCGCTTCCTTCGGGAGGCGGCATTTTTGCTTTTTGCGCGGGCAAATATTTCGTTTTCCCACACAGGATTGTCTTAATTTAAACACATTTTCCGTCTAAACTATAGCAGTTCCAAACTGGAAAGCGCTGCGTCCATGCCGCTTTCCGCAAAACAGCTTCTAAATAAAAGGAGAGTTTGCTGTGATCGAAGTTTCTCACCTGAGCAAATCCTACGGCAGCCGCCCTGCCGTGCAGGATCTCTCGTTTACGGTGCCGGACGGCCAGATCTACGGCCTGCTGGGGCCCAACGGCGCGGGCAAATCCACCATTATGAATATCCTCACCGGCTATCTGGCACCCACCGAGGGCGAGGTGAAGGTAGCCGGGTTCCGTCTGCCGGAGCAGGCACAGCAGGCCAAAGCCTGTGTAGGCTACCTGCCGGAGCAACCGCCGCTCTACCCGGAAATGACCGTGCAGGAGTATCTGGACTTTGTGGCAGAGCTCAAGGGGGTCAAGCGTGCGCAGCGCAAGCAACAGGTGCTGGCTGCTGCCAGCCGCACCGGGCTGGAAGAAGTGCTGCCCCGGGTCATCCGCAGCCTGTCCAAGGGCTACCGTCAGCGCGTGGGCATTGCGCAGGCGCTGCTGGGCAGCCCGCAGCTCATCATTCTGGATGAGCCCACCGTGGGGCTGGACCCCGCGCAGGTCATCGAGATCCGCAACCTCATTCGGGAACTGGGTAAGGCGCACACGGTCATCCTGTCCAGCCACATCCTCAGCGAGGTGCAGGCGGTGTGCCAGCAGGTGCTCATCCTCTCCAAGGGACGTCTGGTGGCTGTGGGCAGCCCGGAGGAGCTGGGCGAGACCCTGAACCCCGGCAGCCGTCTGCGCGCTACCGCGCAGGGCGAGACTGACACCGTGCTTGCCGCAGTGCGCAGCGTGCCGGGTATCTGCCGGGTAGAACTGGAAAGCGCTGCGGACGGTCAGGTCACCTTTACCGCCGAGAGCGAGGATGCCGCCGACCGCCGCGCTGCCGTGTCCCGGGCACTGACCGAGGCCGGCTGCACCGTGCTGGCACTTGCCGCCGAGAACCGCAGCCTTGAGGAGGTATTCCTTGCGCTGACCGAAAAAACGCCGGAGCAGGACACCCCGGCAGAAGGGGAGGGGAAATGAGATGCTTGCCATCTTTAAACGAGAACTCCGCAGCTGCTTTCACGGCATGATCGGTGCGGTACTTACCGCCTTTATGCTGGCGGCTACGGCCATCTACTTTGTGGCGCTGAATCTGGGCTACGGTCTGCCGGATTTTGGCTACTACACGCTGTACCGCACCATTTTTGTGCTGCTGCTCTACATCCCGGTGCTCACCATGCGCTCCTTTGCGGAGGAACGCCACAGCCGCACCGACCAGCTGCTGCTCACAAGCCCGGTGTCGGTGGGCGGCATCGTGCTGGGCAAATATTTTGCCCTTTGCGTCATTTTTGCGCTGCCCTGCCTTGTGGATGCGGGCATGATCCTTGTGCTGAAGGTGCTGGGCGCTACCGGCACCAGCACGCTGGCCAGCTTTTCTGCCCTGCTGTGCTATTACCTCATGGGCTGCGCCGCCATTGCCATTGGGGTATTCCTTTCCAGCCTGACTGAAAACCAGATCATCGCCGCTGTGTCCGGCGTGGCGGCGCTGCTGCTGGCCTATATGATGCCCAGTCTGCGCACCATGTTCACTACCGGCAGCGCGGTGGCACTGGCGCTGTTTACCGCTATTGCCGCCGTGCTCAGCGTGGCGGCGGGGCTGCGCAGCAAAAGCTTTACGCTGGGCTGCCTTTCCTTTGCGGGGTGCTGCGTGGCGCTTACGGTGCTGTTTCTGCTCAAGAGCAGCTGGCTGACCGAAGCTTTCAGCGCGGTGCTCAGCGCCCTGTGCCTGTTTACCCCCTTTGAAGAATTTGTCAACAGCAGCTTTTCCATCCCCACACTGGTCTACTACCTGACCGTAGCGGCGGTGTTCCTGTTCTTCACCGCGCAGGGGCTGGAAAAGCGCCGCTGGAACTGAGAGGAGGCCACAACGATGAAATGGAACAAGAACGCATCCTCTCAGAAAGGCAGGGTATTCCGCAGCGGACTGCTGTCCACCGCCATGCTGGCAGCAGTGCTGGTGCTGGCGGTACTGCTCAACCTGCTGGTGCGGGCGATCCCCACAAAATATACCGAGTTCGACCTCTCCGAAGCCAAAATGTACACCCTGAGCGACAGCACCAAAGCGCTGGTGGAGGGGCTGGAAAAGGATGTGCACATCTATTACCTCTGCGAAACCGGCAGCGAGGATGCCATCATCACAAAGCTGCTGGATCACTACGCCGCCGAGAGCGGGCACCTGAGCTGGGAACAGAAGGACCCCACCCTGTACCCCACCTTTGCCGCAAAGTACGGTGCGGAGAATGTTTCCACCGGCAGTCTGATCGTCACCTGCGGGGAGAACAGCACCGTGCTGGATGCCGCCGACCTGTACGAGTACGACTACACCGACTACTACACCACCGGCTCTGCCAGCGTGACTTTTGGCGGCGAAAAGCGGATCACCTCTGCCATCTATAAGCTTACCGCAGCCGGACAGAGCCACGCCTATTATACCACCAACCACGGCGAACAGTCCCTGACCGACTCCTTGACCGATGCACTGGACGCCCAGAATATCGACGCCCAGCCGCTGGATCTGCTCACGAACACCATCCCGGAGGACTGCGACCTGCTTATCATCAACGCACCCACCAGCGATTTTTCCGCAGGGAACGGCCTTGTGGACGAGATCAGCCAGCTGCAAGATTATCTGGCGGCGGGCGGCAAGCTGCTGCTGACCAGCAGTGTCTACGCCCAGACCCCGCAGCTGGACGCCGTGCTGGCGCAGTTCGGCCTTGCCCGCGCAGAGGGCATGGTAGTGGAGGGCGACAGCGGCAAGGCACTGTATAACTCTGCATGGTCACTGCTGCCGGACTACGGCACGCCCACCGAGAGCACCGCGCTGAACGGCGTGAATACCAGCACCCATGTCATGCTGTCGGTGGCGCAGGGCATCACGGTCACAGAGACCGAGGATGTCACCGCCGAGCCGCTGCTGAACAGTTCCTCCGCTGCCTATGCCAAGGCCGACATCAACGACCTTACCACCATGGAGCGGAAGGACGGAGACGCAGATGGCCCCTTTGCGCTGGCCGTCTGGGCACGGAACGAAGATACCGGTGCCGAGGTCCTCTGGATCGGCTGTCCCAACATGGATAACGAGCAGCTTTATCAGTCCATGCCCGGCAACCTGACCTTTTTGCAGGGCTGCGCCGCCTCGCTGGTAGGGCAGGATATCCTTGTGGACACCAAGGCACTGGAAGCCGAGCCCATCACGGTGGCAGGCTCTACCGCCGCTGCACTGGGGCTGACCTTTGTGTTCGTGCTCCCGGCGGCGGTGCTCATTGCAGGGGCAGTGGTGGTGCTGCTGCGCCGCCGCAGATAAGGAGACCACCATGAAAACAAAACAGCGTGTCCTGCTGGCGCTGCTGGCAGCGGCAGTGCTGCTGTGCGCGGCGCTGTGGGCGGTGACCCGCAGCAACGCCAAGGCCGAGCAGGCGGCCAGCGCCGCCGCCGAGGGCAGCATTCCGCTTTCCAGCTTTGCCGCCGAGGACTTGGAGCAGATCGAGTACACCTATAACGGCGAGACCTACACCCTGCAGTATTCCGGCGGCAGCTGGCAGCTGGCACAGGACCCCGCCTATCATCTGGACGAAAGCGCCTGCAACACCATGCGCACTGCCCTGATGGCACTGAATGCCAAGCGCAGCCTGACACCGCAGGCAGGGGAGGACTACGGGCTGTCCAGCCCGCAGCTCACTGTTGCGGTAACGGCGGCAGGGCAGAGCACCACTCTGACCTTCGGGGCAGAGAACCCGGTCACCGGGGATCTCTATGTGCAAAAAGCCGGGGACGATGCCATTTATACCGTCAGCGGCAACAAAGCCGCCTGTTTCCAGCTGGATAAGGCCGGGCTCTTCGGCAGCTTCTGCCCCACAGGGCTTACGGCTTCTGCCATTACGCAGGTAGCCTATACGCTGGCAGACGGCACCTCCGTCACCCTGAACGCCGTCAGCGAGCCGACCGAAAGTGCCGACAGCGCCTCTTCCTCTGCCTACGAGACAGTGTGGCGGCTGGCTTCTGACCCCACTGCCAGCCTTGCACAGGACAAGGTGCAAAGTCTGCTGTCTGCCTTGTGCACCTATGCCACCGCCCAGATAACGGACGCCGACCTTTCTGCCAGCGGTTTTGATGCACCGGTATTCACCGCAGCCGTTACCAGCGAGGACGGCTCCACCGTGCAGCTGGCCTACGCCTGCGGCACGGACGGGTGGTATCTGCAGGTGGAAGGGGATACCTCGGTATACACGGTGGACACAAGCACTGTACAGGCGCTTCTGCTGACGGAAAACGACCTGAAAACGCAGGAATGATTCCTTTTGTACGCTGCACCGAAACCAAGGTGCAGCGTATATTTTTTTGCAGCTTTTTATAAAGTTTCAGCAAACATCGGCAGAGTGATTGACAATCCGACTGTGATTGTTTATTATAAACCGTGACAGGGTAAGTCCGCCGCGCAAAATCATGCTGCTGCGCGGGGCGGAGCATCCCTTATACGCAAAAAAGATGGGGCAGGTTCCCTGTCTTTTTTCGTATCTGAGAACAAGGAGGATAACATATAAAATGGACAACTCGGTGGTCGTTTCACTGCGGGATATCGTAGTGGAATTTGATGGACAGCGCATTCTGGATGGGCTGAATCTGGATATCCATGATAAGGAGTTCGTGACGCTGCTCGGTTCCTCCGGCTGCGGCAAAACCACCACCCTGCGCCTGATCGCAGGTTTTCTGGAGCCAAACGCCGGCAAGGTGCTGCTGAAAGGGGAGGACATTACCGGTGTGCCGCCCTACAAGCGCCCGGTGAATACCGTGTTCCAGAAATACGCGCTGTTCCCGCACCTGAATGTGTTCGAGAACGTGGCCTTTGGTCTGCGGCTCAAAAAGCTGGACGAGGACACCATCCGCCGCAAGGTGCGCGATATGCTGGAGGTCGTGGGCTTAAAGGGCTTTGAGCGCCGCAGCATCAGCCAGATGTCCGGTGGTCAGCAGCAGCGCGTGGCCATTGCCCGCAGTCTGGTCAACGAGCCGGAGATCTTGCTGCTGGACGAGCCGCTGGGTGCACTGGACCTGAAGCTGCGCAAGGAGATGCAGCTGGAACTCAAGCGGCTGCAGCGCGAGATGAACATTACCTTTATCTATGTCACCCACGATCAGGAGGAAGCGCTTACCATGTCCGATACCGTCGTGGTCATGAACGGCGGCAAGGTGCAGCAGATCGGCACCCCGGAGGATATCTACAATGAGCCGAAAAACGCCTTTGTGGCAGACTTTATCGGCGATTCCAACATCGTGGACGGCGTGATGCACAGGGACTTTCTGGTGTCCTTCTCCGGTGTGGACTTCCCCTGCGTGGACCGCGGCTTTGCCCGGGAACAGAGCGTGCAGGTGGTGGTGCGCCCGGAGGATATCGAGGTGGTGTCTCCCGTGGAGGGCCAGCTTGTGGGTGTGGTGAACGATGTCATCTTCAAGGGCGTGCACTTTGAGATGCACGTGGAGTGCGAAGGCCGCGAGTGGCTGATCCACTCCACCCGCGCCTGCACCCCCGGCGAGACCATTGGTATGCGCATCGGCCCCAACGAGATCCATATCATGGCGCGGAGCGAGGGGTGATGTGCCATGAAGATCTATGATAAAAAGCTGGCCTATCCGTACTTTGTATGGATGGTGCTGTTTACCGTTGTGCCCTTGTTTATTGTGGTGTACTACGCCATGACGGACGCCGAGGGCAACTTTACCCTGAATAACCTTACCTCCATCAGCGGCTACGGCTCGGTGTTTGCCCGCAGCCTGCTGCTGGCGCTGATTGCTACGGTCATCTGCCTTATCATCGCCTTTCCGGTGGGGTATTTTCTGTCCCGCCTGCGGGTGAACAAGCAGCACATCATGCTTATGCTGGTCATGCTGCCCATGTGGATGAACTTTTTGCTGCGCACCTACGCATGGATGGGTCTGCTCAGCGTCAATGGCCCGGTGAACACCCTGCTGGGCTTTATCGGCCTTGGCCCCTATACCATGCTCAACACCTCCGGTGCGGTGGTGCTGGGCATGGTGTATAACTATGTGCCCTACATGATCCTGCCGCTGTATACCAGCATGACCAAGATCGACCAGAGCCTTGTGGAAGCTGCGCAGGATCTTGGCGCCAACACCACCAAGACCCTTGTGCGGGTGCTTATCCCCATGAGCGTGCCGGGCATCAGCACCGGCATTACCATGGTGTTCGTGCCGGCGGTGTCTACCTTTGTCATCAGCCGTATGCTGGGCGGCGGCTCCAACCTGCTGATCGGCGATTTGATCGAGATGCAGTTTCTGGGCAACAGCTACAACCTGAACGTCGGCTCTGCCATGAGCTTGGTGCTGATGATCATCGTACTGCTGTGCATGAGCTTTACGTCCAGCTTTGACGAGGATGAAATGGAGGGCGTATCCTGATGAAAACAAAACATCTGCGCCTGATGCAGCGGGTCTACATCATCCTGTTCTTCTGCTTCATGTACCTGCCCATTGCTTACATGATCGTGTTCAGCTTCAACCAGAGCAAGGGTTATTCGCTCTTCACCGGCTTTACCCTCAAGTGGTACCGCAGCCTATTCACGAATGCGTCCATCCTCCATGCGCTGTGGGTGTCCGTTGAGGTAGCCATCCTGTCTGCCATCATCGCCACGGTGCTGGGCACGGCAGCCAGCCTTGGCATTGCCTCCATGAGCCGCAAAAGCCGCCTGTTGGTGACCAACATCACCTATATTCCGGTGGTCAACCCGGAGATCATCACCGGCATCTCCCTGATGCTGCTGTTCGTGGCCTACCAGCGCTTTGCCGCGCAGTCCGCGTGGCTGCCGGACAACATCATGGGTCTGCCCACGCTGCTCATTGCGCATATCGCGTTTAATGTGCCCTACGTTATCTTTAACGTAAGCCCCAAGCTCAAACAGCTGGATATCAAGCTGTACGAGGCAGCGCTGGATCTGGGCTGTGATCCCAGACAGGCTTTCTTCAAGGTCATCCTGCCGGAGATCAGCCCCGCTATCCTGTCGGCCTTCCTCATCTGCCTGACCTATTCCATCGATGACTTTATGATCTCCTACTTCAACTGCGGCACGGTAGAGACCCTGCCCATTGCCATCTATTCCATGACCCGCAAAAAGGTCAGCCCGGAGATCTACGCGCTGTCTACCATCATGTTTGTGGTCATCCTCAGCGTCATTCTGGTGTCCAACGCCATGGAGAGCCGCAGCTACCGCAAGGATCAGAAAACGTTGCGAGGGGAGGGCGCATGATGAAACGCATTGTTGCATTGCTGCTGACGCTGGCTGTGGCGCTGTGCGCCGCATTGCCGGTGTTTGCCGCCGGTACCATCGAGGTGACCGAGGACGTCTCGGTGTCGGATGATTACAACTGGACCCGCTTCAAGGGGCAGAACGTCACCCTGAACGTCTACAACTGGGGCGAGTACATCTCCAACGGCTCGGACGACAGCGTGGACGTGGTGGCCGCCTTTGAAAAGCTGACCGGCATCAAGGTAAACTACACCACCTTCGACTCCAACGAGTCCCTGTACGCCAAGCTCAAGTCCGGCGCAGCCAACTACGATGTGATCATCCCCTCCGACTACATGGTGGCAAAGATGATCAATGAGGGGATGCTTGCACCCCTTGACTACGACAATATCCCCAATTTCCAAAAGATCGATGCAGGCTACCGCAACCCGGATTACGACCCGCAGAACGCCTACACCGTGCCCTATATGCTGTGCACCACCGGCATCATTTACAACACTACCATGGTAGACGAAGCCCCCACCTGCTGGGCAGACCTGTGGGACGAACAGTATGCGGGCAACATTCTGATGTTCAACAACAGCCGCGACGCCTACGCCATCGCTGCATTCAAGAGCGGTCACAGCATCAACCCCGCCACCCCGGAAGAGGTGGACGAGGTGGTGGAAGAGCTCAAGGCGCAGAAGCCGCTGGTGCAGGCCTACGTCATGGACGAGATCTTTGATAAGATGATCGGCGGCGAGGCTGCTATCGGCGTGTACTACTCCGGCGATGCCATTACCATGATCGATGATAACCCGGATCTTGCGTGGGTATTCCCGGAGGAGGGCAGTGTGCTTTCGGTGGACTGCATGGCTGTGCCTGCCGCCAGCGAGCACAAGGAAGCCGCCGAGATGTTCATCAACTTCATGTGCGAGACCGACATCGGCAAGGCTAACAGCGAGTATATCGGCTACACCACCCCCATGCACGATGTATGGGAGGTGCTGGACGAGAATCTGAAAACCAGCGAGATTGCCTATCCGTCTGAGGAGGACGCCGCCCGCGAGAAGGTGTTCACCGCCCTGAGCGATGAGGTGAACAGCGAACTGGACCTGAAGTGGAGCGAGATGAAGAGTTACGATGAAGGCGGCGGCAGCTACCTGTTTTTACTGCTGCTGCTGGCTATGCTGGCGCTGGCCTGCTTCAATATCTGGCGCAAGGTGCGCAGAAAGACCCGCAATCAGTATTGATCGTTCAACCAAGGCTGCCGTCCCGGACGTGGTGCGGCGGCCTTTTTCCGATAGGAGGGAAAGAATATGGAACAGTTTTATTATCAAGGCACCGCCGTGGTAGAAAATGCCGATGCAGACTGCCACAGCCTGCTCAAGGCCAGCGCCCTGCTGCGCTATGTGGAGCAGATCTCCACCATGCACGCCCGCCACTTTGGCATGGACGATAAGTTCTTTGAGGATCACGGCGTAGCGTTTCTGGTGGGCAAGCAGGCGCTGCGGTTCAGCCGCGTGCCCCGCCGTGGCGAGACTTTGACCCTTTGCTCCCGCTCAGAAAAGGCTCTCCGCGGCTCTATCAAGCGCGTCACCACCCTTACGGACGAAGCCGGACAGGAGGTAGCCATGGTGGACAGCCGCTGGATCATGTCCAGCCTTGAGAATGGGCACATCCTGCGCCAGCCGGGCTGGACGGTAGAGGGATACTGGAACGAGACGGTGGAAGAGGAGCTGCCCCTTTTGCTGCATAAGCGCCGGGATAACCTGACCAGCGCCGGCCTGTTTACGGCGCGCTACTCCCAGTGCGACCTGCACTATCACATCAACAACGCTTTTTATCTGGATATCGTCTGTGACGCACTGCCGCTGGAGATCATGCGCGATCATGTTGTGAAGTTCGCTTCCATCAACTATCACCGCGAAGTCCCCATGGGGCAGCAGGTGGAGGTGTTCTACGCGCCTTCGGATGATGGCTGGTACTTTATTGCCAAGCGCGCAGACAAAACGGCTTTCGAGTGCTATCTGGAACTGGAGCCGGTCAAACAGTAAACGTCCAAAGGAGAAATGCCTATGTCCAAAATTAGAGAATTGTTCGGCACCTTTTTTAAGATCGGTGCCTTTACCTTTGGCGGCGGCTACGCCATGGTGGCGCTGCTGGAACACGAATTTGTAGAGGAAAAGCGCTGGCTCACCCGGGAGGAGTTTCTGGATATGGTCGCTATTGCCGAGTCCACCCCCGGCCCTGTGGCGGTAAACAGCGCCACCTACATCGGCTATAAGCTGGCCGGGGTAGCCGGTGCGGCGGCTTCCACTTTGGCGGTGTGCCTGCCGTCCTTTGCAGTCATTTATCTTATTTCGCTGTTTTTCGACCGCTTTTTGCAGCTGACGGTGGTGGCGAATGCTTTCAAGGGCATTCAGGCCTGCGTCATCTACCTGATTTTATCCGCAGGAATCAAGATGCTCAAAAACCTGCAGCGCACCCCTTTCAACACGGCAGTGGTGGCGGTGGTGCTGGCGGCCATGGTGGGGTGCTCTATGCTGGCGGTAAAGTTTTCCTCCATCTGCTGCATTTTGCTTTGCGGCGCAGCCGGGGTGCTGGTCTACGCGGTAGGGCAGGGGAAGAAAGGCGGCACAAAATGATCCTGCTGCAATTGTTCTGGAACTTCCTTGTCATCGGTGCGGTGTCCTTTGGCGGCGGCTACGGTATGATTTCGCTGGTGCGGGAAACAGTGCTGGGGCACGGCTGGCTGACCGAGAGCGAGTTTCTCAGCTTTATCGCAGTGTCAGAGTCCACCCCCGGCCCGCTGGCGGTGAACATGGCTACCTTTATCGGCGCTTCACAGGCGGGACTGGCAGGTTCCTTTGCGGCAACGGTGGGGGTGGTGCTGCCCTCCTTTGTCATCATCCTGCTCATTGCGGCGGCGCTGCACAGCCTGATGAAGTATGCCGGGGTCAACGCCTTTCTGGCCGGGGTGCGCCCCTGCGTGGTGGCTATGATCTTAGCCACTGCCTGCACCATGGGGCTTTCCACGCTGGGGGGCTTTACCACCGTTTCCGGCGGCTTTGCCCCGGATGTGCGTGCGCTGGCAGTGTTTGCCCTGCTGGGCATCCTGCATTTTGCCTATAAAAAGAAAACGCAGAAAGCGCCGTCCCCCATCGGGATGATCCTGCTTTCTGCGGTGCTGGGCGCAGTGCTGTGGAGCATCTGACCCGGAAAGAGAGGTTGACCAAATGAACATTACTGTATATCTGGGGGCAAACCTTGGCACCGATCCTGCACTGCCGCAGGCTGTGCAGCAGCTGGGGCGCTGGATCGGCGAAAGCGGCAATGCGCTGGTGTACGGCGGCAGCAAAAGCGGCCTGATGGGGCTTTTAGCCGACAGTGTACTGGCCGCAGGCGGCAGGGTGACCGGCGTAGAGCCCAAGTGCTTTCTGGACGCAGAGCTGCAGCACGAGGGCCTGACCGAATTGATCGTGACCGAGGATATCCCCGCCCGCAAGACCAGAATGATCGAACTGGGCGATGCCTTTATCGCGTTCCCCGGCGGCACCGGCACGCTGGAGGAGATCACCGAGGTCATTAGCAAGCTGTCGCTGGAGCAGTTGGACGCGCCCTGCATCCTCTACGACCTGAACGGCTACTACCAGCCTTTGCACCAGCTTTTGCAGCAGATGATCACCATGGGGCTTTCTACTCCGGCGCGGCAGCGGAACATCGCCTTTGCTGCCGACCTTGCCCAGATCCGCGCGATTCTTGAAAAATGATACTGGGAAGCTTACTTCTCAAACGTAAGGAGACTGCTGTACATGGCTTTGTGCGGTGGTCTTTTTTCATAAAATGGGATACCGGGGCGTCCGCGGACGCCCCGGTATCCCGAAAAAGAAAAAATCATTCCGCTGGTTATGCCCATAGCGCACGCGGAGGGCATTTAAAATCTTTCTGCGCAACCAAAAAGGCCGCTGCACAAAACAATGTGCAACGGCCTTTTGCTATCTTGTTATGTACGCTGTGCGCGTTAAACTTAGGCGGCAGTGGTGGAAGCAGCCTCAGAAGAAGCAGCCTCGCTGGAAGCGGCCTCAGAGGAAGCAGCCTCGGAAGATGCAGCCTCAGAGGAAGCGGCCTCGCTGGAAGCAGCCTCAGAAGAAGCAGCCTCGGAAGAAACAGCGGTGGTGCTTGCGGAAGCAGCCTCAGAGGAAGAAACAGCGGTAGAAGCAGAGCCACCGCAAGCGGTCATGCCAGCAGCCAGAGCCAGAGCGACAACAGCGATGCAAATATTCTTGAGTTTCATATCAATGATCTCCTTAGTCTTCTTGTAAATGTTTAGCAGCGGGCTTTCGGTAACACCTCACTGCGATGCTATATTCTAGTCCGTTTTCGAAAAAAATCAAGAGGTTTTTGGTTGAAAGTTATAATCTATGTAAAGAATCTGCATAGTTGTCATAAAATTTCGCCAAATGTCAAAGACTTTTTGGCAAAAATAAAACTGCAAAAAGACGGGCTGCTATCTGCTGTAGAACCCGCTTTTGCAGAATGTCGCCTGGCAGTTGACCTCTTACCCGGCAGAGTGTGGTATGCTGTGGGTACAGAGCAAAGCCTGCACCGCCGGGCGAGGAACACAAAGTAGAAAAAACTTGAAATGATCTGCCGAAAATCCTTTTTATTGGACTGCAAATGTGGATAATAGAAGCATAACGAGGGACGGACATCCCCCGGAAGGCTTGAACGACAAGAACATTTGCGGAGGATAATACGATGAAAGATTTTGATTTTGGCTACTTCGGCACCGGCGATGAGGGCTATGCCCAGTACATGACCGCATTCGAGCGCAATTTCAGCACGGACAGCACCGACAGCTTTGCGTCCGATGACACAGACTGCGATGCAGACAGCTGCGACAGCAGCGAAGAGGATTTCTAAGGAGGTAAAACCATGAAGTATTATGTAACACTGACCGGCCTGAACTACCGCTACGGCACGATGCCCTTTGCAGTAGGGCAGAAGGTGCGTCTGGTCAAGGAGCCGGAGAATCAGGCCGACCGCGAAGCCATCCGGGCAGAGCTGCCGGGGCTGGGCAAGGTGGGCTATGTGGCCAACAGCACCCATACCGTAAAGGGGGACTGCTACAGTGCAGGCCGTCTGTACGATAAGATCGGCAACACCGCTGTGGCAAAGGTGAAGTACATCCTGTGCGATGCCGTGATCTGCAAGGTAAAGGCAGACACCGCAGCGGCCGTGCCGCCCATGAACCCCGACACCGGCCTGCCCTATGACAGCGAAGAGGAAGCTATCGCATTCTGAAACCGCACCTTTTTGCCCGTTTGTGCATACAAAGGGCAAAGGGGGAATGCGGTTTGAACCGGATCGTTTTCACACTTGGGGTCTGGCTGTTTCCGGCGGCGTGTACCGCGCTGGGAGCAGCAGGGGTGTTTTTGCTGCGCAGGCAGGCAAGACCGGCTACCCGGCGCATTTTGTGCGGAATGGCGGCGGGTATCATGCTGGCGGCCAGCGTATGGAGCCTACTGCTGCCGGCCATAGCTCGGTCGCAGGGCAGGGCGGCATGGGTACCCCCGGCGCTGGGGCTTATTTTAGGTGCTGTGGGGCTTTTGCGACTGGAGGATGCCGCCGGGCAGCTGCTGGCGGGCGGCCCCGGGCATTGCGGGCGCATGGTGCTGGCGGTCACCCTGCACAACCTGCCGGAGGGCATGGTGGTGGGGCTTGCTGCGGCACTGGCGCTGCACGGGGACGCAGACGCCGTAAGCGGAGCGCTGGCGCTGAGCTTGGGCATCGGCTTGCAGAATATCCCGGAGGGTGCGGCGGTCAGTCTGCCGCTGACCCAGAGCGGGCGCACCCGTGGGCAGTCCTTTGCCGCCGGGGCGGCCTCCGGGCTGGTGGAGCCCTTGGGTGCGGTGCTGGCCTTTGTGCTGGCCGAGTGGGTAGGTGCAGCGCTGCCGTGGCTCATGAGTGCGGCGGCGGGCTGTATGGTGTGTGTGACCGCACAGGAGATGATCCCTGAGGCGGTGGAACCGGATGAAGTGGCCGGTGTCATCAGCATCGTGCTGGGGTTTGCGCTGATGATGGCACTGGATGTGGCCCTGTGAAAAAAGGACTGCTGCATCGTTTGACGCAGCAGTCCTTTTGGTGAGAAGATTTCAAATGCCCTCCGCTTTGCTTTGGGCAACGTCAGAGGAAAAATATTTTTTATTTGCAGTTCCGAAACGCCTGCGGGCGTTTCGGAACTGCTTTTTCACGGGAAGAGTTATAACCGAAAGGGCGTTGCTTTGTTCGAAATTGATTATGCCGCCTGTGTCTGCTGCTGGTTCTGACGCAGATGCCGCCGTACCACCAGCAGACAGCCGAGATGCACCAGTGCGGTCAGCGTCCAGCTGATGGGGTAGCTGATGTACAGCATAAAGGGGGTGCGGTTCAGCTGGAAAATGGTGGCGATCCATACCAGCCGCAGTGCGCATACGCCCACAAGGCTTACCACCATGGGCAGCACGCTGTAACCCAGCCCGCGCAGGCTGCTGGCCAGCACGTCCATGATGCCGCACAGCAGATAGGAGCCGCAGATGATCCTTAACCGCTCGATGCCGGTAGCAATGACCGCGGTGTCCGAGGAGTAGAAGCGCAGCAGCTGGTTCCCTGCCAGCGCTGCGCCGCCGCCCAGCACAAGGCCGGTCACCACGACACACAGCAGACAGTTGCGGATCACCCGGTCAAGGTTGTGGTACTTGCGTGCGCCGATGTTCTGGCTGGTAAAGGTGACAGCGGCCTGCGCAAAGGCGTTCATGGCAGTGTACACAAAGCCCTCCAGATTAGAGGAGGCAGAGTTGCCCGCCACCACCATGGAGCCGAAGGAGTTGATGGAGGACTGGATGACCACGTTGGAAAGACTAAACACCGTGCTTTGCAGCCCGGCAGGCAGACCGATGAGCAAGATCTGCTTCAGCGTCCCGGCGTGGAAGGCCAGCCGCCGCAGGTCCAGCCGCAGCGCACCCTCCTCCCGGACGAGCATCCCGGTCACCAGCAGCGCGGACACGGTCTGGCTGATGATGGTGGCCAGTGCTACGCCTGCCACGCTCATGGAAAAGCCGATGACAAAGACCAGATTCAGCACCACGTTGATGACGCCGGCAGCGGCCAGACAGTACAGCGGGCGCTTGGTGTCGCCTACGGCCCGCAGCAGCGCACTGCTGAAGTTGTACAGCATGGTCATGGGCATTCCGATAAAATAGATCTTCAGGTACAGGGCGGAAAGACCGATCACATCCTCCGGGCAGCTCATCAGCTCCAGCAGGCCGCGCGCGGTGCAAAAGCCCACCACCGCCAGCAGCACGCCGCTGACCAAGCCCAGCGCCACAGCGGTATGTACCGTATCCTGTACGCCTTTTTCGTCCCGGGCACCAAAGCACCGGGCTGCCACCACGTTGGCACCCAGCGAAAGCCCGACGAACAGGTTGACCAGCAGATTGATCAGCGCACCGTTGGAGCCAACAGCGGCTAGCGCCGTGCTGCCCGCAAAGCGCCCCACCACCACAACGTCGGCGGCGTTGAACAGCAATTGCAGAATGCTGGATGCCGCCAGCGGCACGGAAAACAAAATGATCTTTTGCAGCATGGGCCCGCTGGTCAGGTCTGCGGAACGGCTGGTCGTAGCCATGAGTTATCTACCTCCTATAATAAACCTGAATTGACATAGCAATTGCCTATTATAGCGCGATATTAGGTAAAAAACAAGAGGTAAAGCGTCCACTTCCTCCAAAATCGCCAAATATCAGCCGCCGGGCACAGCCTGCAATTGAAAAATGCTGCCCATACTGCTATAATAAAGCGGTACACCCGTAGAAAACGGAGGAAGTTTTATTTATGTATCGAAATCGGATCAAACGGCTGCTGGATATTTTGCTGTCGGCCTGCGGCATCCTGTGCCTTTCGTGGCTGTTGCTGCTTCTGGCTGTTGCCATCAAGCTGGACTCGCCCGGGCCGGTGTTTTTCCGGCAGAAGCGGGTAGGCATCGGCAAGCGGCATTTCCAGATCCTCAAGTTCCGCACCATGCGCATCGACACCCCGCACGATATGCCTACCCATCTGCTGCACGACCCGGAGCAGTATATCACCCGCATGGGGCGCTTTCTGCGCAAGACCAGTCTGGACGAGCTGCCCCAGCTGTGGAACATCCTTGTGGGGGATATGGCAGTCATCGGGCCGCGCCCGGCGCTGTGGAACCAGTACGACCTGTTGGCTGAGCGGGACAAGTACGGCGCAAACGATGTGCGCCCGGGGCTGACCGGATGGGCGCAGATCCACGGCCGGGACGAACTGGAAATTGCCGAAAAGGCAAAGCTGGACGGCTGGTATGTGGAGCATATCAGCTTTGGGCTGGATGTGAAGTGCTTCTTTGGCACCATTACCGCCGTGCTCAAGCATGACGGCGTGGTGGAGGGCGGCACCGGCACTTTGCACGATGAAAAATAAGGCGCACTGCCGCCGTACCACGCCTTTGCGCTGCGGAAAAATCGTTTGTGACAGATAGAGCAAGCCCGGAAGGTCTGCGGATCTTCCGGGCTTCCATTTTTACGGGAAGGGACTGAAGCGGAAAGCGGCATCTGCGAAAGCCCTGTTATTTTCGCCCTTTTCTGCGCATAATAAATCCGAAAAATGCGCAGGGAGGCCGTAAAATGTCCAAGCACAGCATCGTCAGGTGGATAAAGATTATAGGGGCTTATCTGCTGGTGGCAGCCGTGGCGGCGCTGGGCTGGCTGTGGTGCGCCCTGCCGGAGAAGGTTTATCTGGAACCGGAACAGCCGCTCATGCTGCCGCGCTTTGGCTGGGTGGAACCGCTGCGCGGGCACGGCAGCCGCAATGTGGCCAGCACTCGGGCAGCGGGCAGCTATCAGACTACGCTGGCGCTGGGCGGCTGGCTGCCGGTCAAGACCATCCGCGCCACCGTGATGCAGCGCCCTACGGTTACGGTATGCGGCACGCCTTTTGGGGTGAAGATGTTCTCAGAGGGGGCGCTTGTCGTGGGCTTTTCCGAGGTGCATACCGCCGCCGGTACGGTGAACCCTGCAAAGCAGGCGGGGCTGCGGCTGGGCGACCGGGTCATCCGCATGGGGAACACCGTCACCGAGACCAACGAGCAGGTCCATGCCGCGCTGGAAGCCGCTGCCGGTGCGGCGGTGGAGGTGGTCTACGTCCGCAAGGGCGAGCAGCGGCAGACCACCCTTTTGCCGGTGTGGGATACCCAGAACGCCCAGTGGCGGGCAGGGATGTGGGTGCGGGATTCCTCCGCCGGGGTGGGTACGCTGACCTTTGTGGACGCGCAGGCCGGGGTGTTTGCCGGGCTGGGTCACCCCATCAGCGACAGTGACACCGGCGAGCAGGTCGCCCTGCGCAGCGGCGAGATCGTGGCCTGCCAGATCGTGGGCTGCACCGGCGGCACCGCCGGCAGCCCCGGGGAGCTGAAGGGCAAATTTATCAGCGACCACGCCCTTGGCAGGATCTGCATCAACGGCGAAAACGGCGTCTACGGCACGGTAAGCACCGCCATTGCCGGGCAGCAGACGGAGCTTGCCTTTGCGCAGGAGGTGCTGCCCGGCGCGGCAGAGATATTGACCACCACCAGCGGCGAAACGCCCCGCAGCTACCGCGTCTATATTGAAAAGGTGAACGATGCCGACCCGCGCCGCAACATGGTGCTGCGCGTCACCGACCCGGCACTGCTGGCACAGACCGGCGGCATCGTGCAGGGGATGAGCGGCAGTCCCATCCTGCAAAACGGGCGGCTGGTGGGTGCGGTGACCCATGTGCTGGTCAATGACCCGACACGAGGCTACGGCATTTTTGCGCAAACCATGCTGGAACAGGCACATTCCGTGTCCGGAACGGATGCGGCAGCATAAAAAAGTAGGACATTCGAGCAGAATTTCCATAATTTCCCAAAATAAACCGTTGAACTGTCTGGAAAATTATGGTAAAATCCATGGTATTAAAGGAACTGCACACATTGGAGGAAACAACCATGGATAAAGTGAGATTCTTGATGTCGGATACCGGTGCTCAGATCACAGAAGCCTGCCGCGAGGCGCTGGAGCAAAAGGGCGTGGAAGTGACCGTTGTGGAAAAGGATGGAAATAAGGTTTTACAGAAGATGCTGGCCGTTCGCCCGCAGGTGGTGCTGCTGGATGCCTTTATGCCCGGGCTGGATGCGCTGGCGGTCAAGCAGCGCTACAATGCCGCCGGCGAGCGCCACACCTCGTTTTTCGTCACCGGCGCGTTCCAGAGCGAGGAAATGGTACAGGAACTGCTGGACGAGGGCTTTGCCTACTATTTCGTCAAGCCCTTTGACGAAAGCGTCCTTGCCGCCCGGGTGCTCAAGGCAGCCAGCGGACAGGAAAAGCACCTGCTCCACACCAGTGTGGACAGTGACGAACTGACCGTCACCGAAATTTTGCACCAGATCGGCGTCCCTGCCCACATCAAGGGCTACCAGTTCCTGCGGGATGCCATTCTGCTCACCATGAACGAGCCGGAGTACATCAACGCCGTGACCAAGCGCCTGTACCCGGAAATTGCCAAGAAAAACGGCACCACCGCCAGCCGGGTGGAGCGCGCCATCCGCCACGCCATCGAGGTGGCGTGGGACCGGGGAGACGTGGATACCCTCAATAGCTACTTTGGCTATACCATCCATAACCTGCGCGGAAAACCCACCAACTCGGAGTTCATCGCGATGATAGCCGATAAGATGCGGCTGGATAAACGGCAGAGGGTGGGATAAACAAGCAGGAAAAACAGAAACGGGGATACTATTATAGACAGCGCGGGATGCTCCAAAGGCTTCATCTGAAAAGGTGGAGCCTTTTCTCTTTGCATTTTCCTTCCCATCTGGTACAATGGTGCAGAAGGGAAGTGACAAAATGCAGGAAATGGATGCGATCCGTGCGCAGCTGTTTGCGCTGCAAGACAAGGAATATCAGATCTTTCACAGCCGCCTGATGCCCACCCTGCCACCAGAAACGGTGATCGGGGTGCGGGTGCCGCTGCTGCGTAAGCTGGCAAAGCAGCTGACAGATACCCCGGAAGCGGAGGTGTTTGTGCAAGATCTGCCGCATTTTTATTATGAAGAAAACGCTCTCCACGCCTTTCTGCTGGAGTCTGTCCGGGATTTCGGCACAGCGCTGGCGGCAACTGAGCGCTTTTTGCCCTATGTGGATAACTGGGCAGTCTGCGATAGCTTCAGCCCCAAGGTGTTTGCGCAGCATAAGCCGGAACTGCTGACCGCTATCCGGCGCTGGCTGGGCTCTGACCAAGTGTATACCGTGCGCTACGGGATCGGGATGCTGATGCGGTATTATCTGGATGATGCCTTCAGCCCGGAATATCTGGCTTGGGCGGCGGCGGTGCACAGCGAGGAATACTATGTCAATATGATGCGGGCGTGGTATTTTGCCACTGCACTGGCAAAGCAGCCGGCAGCGGCACTGCCGTGGCTGACCGAAAAGCGGCTGGACGTGTGGACGCACAACAAGACCATCCAGAAAGCGGTGGAAAGCTACCGCATCGCCCCGGAACAAAAGCAGGCTTTGCGGGCGCTGCGCATTCGTTCACAAAAGCTTTGCGAAGAACGGCGCGTTTGACTGTTTACTTTATGGGAGTTTTATTGTAAAATATAATATAGCAAAACTGCCGGGGCTATCCGGCAAAAGATAAAACAGGTGGTGTTTGGATTATGGCATTGAAATATAAGCGTATCCTTTTGAAGATCAGCGGCGAGGCGCTGGGCGGCGAAAAGGGCATGGGCTTTGACGAGCCCACCATGGACGCCATTTGCGGCGGCGTGAAAAAGGCGCACGAGCTGGGCGTGCAGATCGGCATCGTGGTAGGCGGCGGCAACTTCTGGCGCGGCCGCTCCAGCGGTAAGATGGAGCGCACGCTGGCCGATAAGATCGGTATGCTGGCTACGGTGATGAACGCACTGGCTGTCTCTGATAAGCTGGAGCAGCTGGGTGTGCCCACCGAGGTGTTCACCTCGATCACCATGCCGCAGGTGGCACCTGCCTTTACCCGCAAGGATGCTCTGCGCGCCATGGACGAGGGCAAGATCGCTGTGTTCGGCGGCGGCACCGGCAATCCCTTCTTCTCTACCGATACGGCTACCGCCCTGCGCGCCGTAGAGGTGAGCGCCGATGTAATGTTCAAGGCGACGATGGTGGACGGCGTTTACGATAAGGACCCCCACAAGTACCCGGATGCCAAAAAGTACGATACCCTTACCTTTACCAAGGTGCTGGAGGATCAGCTGGCTGTTATGGACGGCACCGCAGCTACCCTGTGCCGCGACAACAAGCTGCCCATTCTGGTGTTTGATCTGGCCGATCCGGACAACATCGCACGGGCTGTGCAGGGCGAAAACGTGGGCACGCTGGTCTACGAGGGCTGAGCATAGCGCCCCGGTGCAACTGCATACGATTGGATAGAGCAGCAGCGGCGCAGTGCGCTGCCTGCATGGATCAATAGAATAAAGAAACAGGAGAACAACGACAATGAGCAGCAACACCAAGGTTTTCGAAGATAAGATGAAGAGCTCTGTGGAGCACCTGAGCCGCGAGCTGGCTGCGGTGCGCGCAGGCCGTGCAAACCCCGCCGTGCTGGATAAGGTGGTCGTGGATTACTACGGTGCTCCCACGCCCATCCAGCAGTTGGCCGCTGTGGCCGTCTCTGAGGCACGCACCCTCACCATCACCCCTTGGGACCGCACCCTGCTGCGTCCCATCAGCAAGGCGATCATGGCCAGCGATGTGGGCATCACCCCCATTGATGACGGCGTTACCATCCGCCTGAACTTCCCCGCACCCAACGAGGAGCGCCGCAAGCAGCTGGCAAAGGAAGTCTCCAAACTGGGCGAGGATGCCAAGGTGGCTGTGCGCAATGTGCGCCGCGATGCCATGGATAAGGCCAAGGCCATGAAGAAGGCCGGCGAGCTGACCGAGGACACCCAGAAGACCATGGAAGAGGATGTCCAGAAGCTGACCGATAAGTATATCAAGAACATTGATGCTGCCGTGGAAGAAAAGCAGAAGGAGATCATGGCCGTCTGATCCGCAGCACACAATAACGATTGGGAGGTGCCGTGCGCTGGTGGAAGGTGCGCGGCACTTTTTGCAGGCAGCCTTGCTGCCGGGAGGTATAAATGACACACCCCAAAGAATTTGCTGAAGGGCTTTCCATCGGCATCATTATGGACGGCAACGGCCGCTGGGCGAAAAACCGCGGCCTGCCCCGCACCGCAGGACACAAAAAGGGTGCGGAGGTGTTTAAGGATATTGCCAACTACTGCGATGAACTTGGCGTAGCATCGGTGTATTTCTACGCGTTCTCTACCGAGAACTGGAAGCGCCCGCTGGAAGAGGTGGGTGCCATCATGAAGCTGTTCGCCCAGTACCTCATCGAGGGCTTTGACTACAAGAACCGCAATATCCGTATTAAGTTCTTAGGCGACCGCACCGCGCTGGATCCCAAACTGCAAAAGATGATGAACGAGCTGGAAGGGGACTCTGCCTGCAAGACCGGCATGACCCTGAACATCGCCATCAACTACGGCGGTCGCCCGGAGATCGTGCGCGCAGCACAGCAGCTGGCTGCAAAGGCTGCGGCAGGCGAGATCCGCCCCGAGGACATCAACGAGCAGATGATGAGCGATGCCATGTACACCGCCGGACAGAAGGATCCGGACTTTATTCTGCGTCCCAGCGGAGAAAAGCGGCTGTCCAACTTCATGCTCTGGCAGGCCGCCTATTCGGAGCTGGTGGAGATGGATGTGCTCTGGCCGGACTTTACCCGTGCCGATCTGGATACCGCCATTGAAGAGTTCAACCACCGCAGCCGCCGGTTCGGCGGCATCTGAGCGGCGCAGTATCCGTATTGCAAACCCTGCGCCTAGGGTGTATCTGAAAAGTCGAAAATTTAATCTATTTCTACAAGCACAGCTGGCTTTTGCGTTAAACAGCCTTGAAATCCACAAAGGATTCCTGCGGCTATTTGCCTTAAATCCCGCTTGTGCTTGCGAAATATTCGTCATTTTCTTTGTTTTCAGATACACCTTAAGGTGCGGCCCCGGCAGACCCGGTACTTCCTCGGGTCGGAGCGCGCTGCCCCGCAAGGGGCTGCTGCCGGAAGAACAAAGGAGATCGAAACCTATGAAAACACGCATTATTACTGCGATCGTGGGCATTCTGGTGCTCATTGGCGTGATGTTTACCTTTAACACCATGGTGTTCAATCTGGTGATCGCAGCCATCACCCTGATCGCCGTCCACGAAATTTATAACGCCCTCGGCTTTGAAAAAAAGGACTGGCTCATGTACGCAGTGCTGGTACCCTACACATTGCTGGTCATGCTTTCCAGTTACAGCGCCATGCGCAAGCTGGTCATGCCCATGTCCTTTGTGCTGGTCACCTTTTTTGCCATCTATCTGGTGGTGCGCAACGGCACAATCAGCTACCAGAAGGCCAGCGGTCTTTTGGTGTTTTCGGGCATCGTGATCTTCTGCTTCTATTCCTTTATCCTGCTCAAGGAGCGTCTGCCGGTGGAAAAATTCGGCTATGACGCGGTTTTCTTTATTTTGCTCATTCTCTGCTTTGCATGGGGCGGCGACACCTGTGCCTACTTTGCAGGCCGCGCCTTTGGCAAGCACAAGCTGTGCCCGGTGGTCAGCCCCAAAAAGACGGTGGAGGGTGCCATCGGCGGCGTGCTGGGCACCATGGTGTTCGGCGTGGTCGCTACCATCATCTACTCCATGGCGGCTAACCGCATGGAAGCCTTTACCCGCTCTAATATCGGGGTCTCCATGTATTTCATCATCGCGCTGCTGGGCTGCATCGCTGCAGTGCTGGGCATCTACGGCGACCTGTTTGCCAGTGTGGTCAAGCGTCAGTGCGGCATCAAGGATTACGGCACCATCTTCCCGGGTCACGGCGGTATTCTGGACCGCTTCGATAGTGTGATGTTCATTGCGCCCTTCGTGACCATGGTCATCACCGCCGTGTTCTACGTCTGATACAGAGGAGGAAACTATCATGTCTAAAAAAATAACGCTGTTGGGTTCTACCGGCTCCATCGGTACCCAGAGTCTGGATGTCATCCGCGCCCAAGGGTACGAGGTCTACGGCCTTTCTGCCCACAGCCATGTGGAAAAGATCTTGCAGCAGATCGAGGAGTTCCACCCGAAATATGTCTGCATGACCGACCCGGATGCCGCCGCAAAGCTGGACGCCGCGCTGGCCGGCCGGGCAAATGCACCCAAGCTGCTCACTGGCCCGGAGGGGCTGAAGGAACTGGCTGCGCTGGATGGCCCGGATGTGGTGCTGAACAGCGTGGTGGGCATTGCCGGTCTTGGTGCCAGCCTGTGCGCCATCGAGAGCGGCCATGACTTGGCGCTGGCCAACAAGGAAAGCCTTGTCACCGGCGGTCATCTGGTCACGCAGGCTGTGGAAAAGCACGGGGTGCAGCTGCTGCCTGTGGACAGCGAGCACTCCGCCATCTTCCAGTGCCTGCAGGATAAGGAGAGCGCTCCCAGCCTGACCAAAATTCTGCTCACGGCCTCCGGCGGCCCCTTCTTCGGCATGACCACCGAGCAGCTGCGCGGCAAGACCCGTGCAGACGCCCTCAAGCACCCCAACTGGAACATGGGCGCAAAGATCACCATCGACTCTGCCACCCTGATGAACAAGGGTCTGGAGCTCATCGAGGCCGTATGGCTCTTCGGTCTGCCCCCGGAAAAGATCCAGATCGTGGTGCAGCGCCAGAGCGTCGTCCACTCTGCGGTGCAGTTCAGCGATAATTCGATCATTGCCCAGCTGGGTGTGCCGGATATGCGCATCCCCATCCAGTACGCCCTGACCTACCCCAAGCGTGTGCCGGGCGTAGTGCCGGAGCTGGACTTTACCACCCTGAAGCTGCTCACCTTCGATGTGGCTGACGAAGAGACTTTCCGCTGCCTTGCCGCCTGCAAAAAGGCCATCCGCAAGGGCGGTCTTGGCCCCTGCGCCGCCAACGGTGCCAACGAGGAAGCCGTTAAGCTGTTCCTTGAGGATAAGATTGGCTTTTTGGATATCGGCCGTCTGGTGGAAGCTGTTGTGGACAGCGACAGCTTTGGCGGCGACTATACGCTGGCAGATGTGTACGAGTGCGACCGCATGGCGCGCGCATTCGTGCGGGCACATCTGTAACGCTTTATCAGCAATATACGTCCCGGCGCTGTTTCTGTAACGGCTCCGGGGCGATATGGGAGAACGAATGTCATTTATTATTACCATCCTTGCTGCGCTGCTTGTGTTCAGCGCGGTGATCGCCATCCACGAGTTCGGGCATTTTACTGTGGCAAAGCTCTGCGGCATTCAGGTCAATGAGTTTTCCATCGGCATGGGGCCGGTGCTCTGGAAAAAGAATCATAAAGGCACCCAGTACAGTCTGCGTGCCCTGCCTGTAGGTGGCTTTGTAGCGCTGGAAGGGGAGGAAAGCCCCGAAAGCCAGCAGGCAGAAGCTGCCCATACTGTGCAGGAACAGCCCGCCCCGGAGACGGAAGCATCTGTGCAGCTCACCGGCGTCCCCCTGAATGAAGCGCCGGTATGGCAGCGGGCACTGGTCATGGTAGCTGGTGCAGTCATGAACTTTGTGCTGGGCTTTGTGGTGTTGGTGATCCTCATCGCCGCCCAGAACGAGCCCATCACCAGCAAGACCATCTACGCCATTCAGGACGGTGCCCTCTGCGGGCAGACCGGCCTGCAGGCAGGGGACAAGGTTCTGGCGGTGAACGGCCGCCGCTGCTTTGTGGCCAATGATATCCTGTATGAGCTGGTGCGCACCCAGTCCTACAGTGCGGATTTCACCGTGCTGCGGAACGGCCAAAAGGTGCAGCTGCCGAGGGTACAGTTTGACACATGGCAGGACGAAAAGGGCGAGACCCACATGAGCATCGGCTTTTCCGTCTATGGGTTGGAAAAGACCCCCGGCAATGTGCTGCGGGAGGCAGGCAACAGCGTGCTGTACTATGGGCGCATCGTGTTCACCTCCCTTGTGGACTTAGTGCGCGGGCGGGAGAGCATCAACAACCTCTCCGGCCCGGTGGGCATCGTATCGGCCATCGGGCAGGCCGCCAGCTACGGCTGGCAGGATCTGCTGGAGATGCTGGCGCTCATCACCGTCAACCTTGGCATCCTCAACCTGCTGCCATTCCCGGCGCTGGACGGCGGTAAGGTAGTATTTTTGGTCATTGAAGGCGTCACCGGCCATGCAGTGCCGGAAAAGCTGCAAAGCGTGCTCACCCTTGCAACCTTCGGGCTGCTGTTCGGGCTGATGCTCTTTGCAACCTACAACGATATTCTCCGGCTCATCACCGGGACAGTATAAGAAAGGGGAACCCTTATGCGGCAGAAAAAACGTGAAGTGAAGATCGGCAATGTGACCATCGGCGGCAGCAACCCTATTGCGGTGCAGACCATGCTCAATGTGCCGGTGGAGGACATCGAAGGCAATGTGGCACAGGCTAAGCGGTGCGAAGCTGCAGGCTGCCAGATCCTGCGGGTGACCTGCCCCAGCCCGGCAGATGCAAAGTGTATCGAGGCCGTCAAAAACGCGGTGAACATCCCCATCGTGGCGGATATCCACTTTGACTACAAGGCAGCGCTGGCCTGCGCGGACGTGGGTGTGGACAAGATCCGCATCAACCCGGGCAACATCGGTGATGACGACCGGGTAAAGGCAGTGGTGGATGCCTGCCAGCAGAAGAACATCCCTATCCGTATTGGTGTCAACGGCGGCAGTCTGGAAAAGCACATTCTTGCCCGTTACGGTGCACCCACCCCGGAGGCCATGGTGGAAAGCGCTTTGTACCATGTGCGGCTGCTGGAAAAGTTCGATTTTAACAACATCGTCATCTCCATCAAGAACTCTAACGTGCCCCGCATGATGGAAGCCTACCGCCAGCTCAGCGCCGTCACCGACTACCCGCTCCATGTGGGCGTCACCGAAGCCGGCACCTACCAGATGGGTCTGCTGAAAAGCGGCATGGGCATCGGCGGGATGTTGCTGGAGGGCATCGGCGACACCATCCGTGTGTCGCTGGCTGCCGAGCCGGAAAAAGAGGTGGAAGCAGGCTTTAACATCCTGCGCGCTGTGGGCTTCCCGGTCACCGGGCCGGAGGTCATCACCTGTCCCACCTGCGGACGCACCCAATACCCCTGCACTGAGATCGCCAACGAGGTGGAAAAACGGCTGCAGGGCTACAAAAAGTCCATCAAGGTAGCCGTGATGGGCTGCGTTGTCAACGGCCCCGGCGAAGCGCGCGAAGCCGATATCGGCATTGCCGGCGGCAAGGGCGAGGCCGTGCTGTTCATCCACGGCAAGCCCATCAAAAAGCTGACCGGCGATAACATTCTGGATCAGTTCATGGACGAGATCTATAAATTGTAAGTATTCTTTTCCCTACTGCCACACCTGCAAAAACGGGTGCGGCAGTTTGTGCTGTAAAGAACCCACCAAAAAGGAGTACCATTTGTGAAACCACTTGTTTCCCAGCTGTGGCCGCAGTTTATGGCGGACCCGGATTTTGCGGCCTGCTTCGGGCAGGTGATCGTGGAGCACGCCCGGATGCTGCGGCAGGACCGGCAGGTCGAGTTTACTCTGCGCAGCGCCGCCCCGCTGGATCAGAACCTCTGCGCCCGCCTGCTGGCTTCCCTGCAGCCGGACTACGAGGGCTTTGAACTGAAGATCAAAAACCTGTTCGGCTATGCCATGCTGGACGAGCACGCCCTGCGCACCCTGCTGGAGGACATGAAGCGGGACGGCGTGCCCATCAACGGCTTTCTGGACAGGAGCAGCATCTCCATTACCGGGCAGAACATCACGGTGGGGGTGTGCCACGGCACAAAGTTTTTGCAGGAGATGGGCTTTGAGGAGCTGCTTGCCAAGCGCATTGCTGAGCATACCGGCGTTACCCCCAAGGTGACGCTGCAAAGCGCGGTGACTGCGGCTGAGCAGCAGCAAATGGAAGAAAAGCTGGAGCGCAAGATCGCACCGCCGGTGGTCAAGTTTGAGAAAAAGAACACCGCACCGTCTATCAAGGTGGAGGGGCTCAACCTTACCGACAAGCCGGTCACCATCTTCCACGGCAAAATGTTTACTCCCAAAAACCTTACGCCTCTCAAGGACTTGGGCGGCGAGGGCGGCAAGTGCATGATCTGGGGCGATGTATTCTTTACCGAGGTCAAGGGCAACTACCGCAAGATCTACACCGTGTCCATCACCGACTATACCGGTTCTATCAACCTGAAGGTCCGCGCACAGGAAGGGGAGGACTGCTCCAAGTGGGAGGGCATCGGCAAGGGCAGCACGGTCATCGTGCGTGGCGACTGCTCCTACGATAAATACGAGCACGACTACATCGTATACCCCTACGATGTGCTGATCGTGGAGCGCAAAAAGCGGGAGGATACCGCCCCGGAAAAGCGGGTGGAGCTGCATCTGCACACCAAGCTTTCCAGCATGGACGGCTTCTGCGACCCCGGCGGCATCGTCAAACTGGCGCACCGCATGGGACACCCCGCCATTGCCATCACCGACCACGGCGTGTGTCAGGGCTACCCGGAAGCCATGCTGGCAGCCGATGACATCCACAAAAAAGACCCGGATTTCAAGCTCATCTACGGGTGCGAAGCCTACTTTGTGGACGACATGGTGCCCTGCGTCTACGGCGTAAAGGATCAGCCGCTGGACGGCGAGTTCTGCGTGTTCGACACCGAGACCACCGGTCTTGATCCTGGGGTGGAGTACCTTACCGAGATCGGCGCGGTCATCATCCGCAACGGCGAGGTGGTGGAGGAGTTCGACACCTTTGTCAAGCCCGGCAAGCCCATCACCCCCAAGATCACCGAATTGACCGGCATCACCAACGAGATGGTGGCGGATGCGCCCGGTGAAAAGGAAGCGCTGGAAGCCTTTCTTGCCTTTGCGGGCGACCGCATTCTGGTGGGGCACAACGTCCATGCCTTTGATATGCGCTTTTTACGGGCAGCTGCCAAGCGCAGCGGCGTCAAGTTGGAACCTACCTATATCGACACTCTGACCATGGCACAGACCATGTACCCGGGTCTGCACAACTATAAACAGGGCACCATCAATAAGCATCTGGAACTGCCTGCCTACGAAGCGCACCGCGCCTGCGAGGACTCCGCTGCGCTGGGACGTATCTTCTGCGTGATGCTGAACGACCTTGCGGAAAAAGAGGTGACGAAGGTCAGCGAGATCAACACCGGCCTTGGCGGCAACCGCGAGGTGCTGAAAAAGAAATACTATCACCTCATCATTCTGGTCAAAAACCAGATGGGCCTGAAAAACCTGTACAAGATCGTCAGTGAAGCACACGTCAACTACTTCTTCAAAAAGCCCCGTGTGCCCCGCAGCCTGCTGAACAAGTACCGGGACGGCCTGCTGCTCACCAGCGCCTGTGAAGCGGGCGAGCTGTACCGCGCCATCGTGGACGGCACCAGCTACGAAGAACTAAAAAAGATCGCCGCCTATTACGATATCCTTGAGATCCAGCCGCTGGGCAACAACGCCTATATGGTGCGGGATGGCAAGGTGGACAGCGAGGAGCGGATCAAGGAATTCAACCGCACCGTCATCAAGCTGGGCGAGGATCTGCACAAGCCGGTCATTGCTACCGGCGACGTGCACTTTACCGAGCCGGAGGATGCGATCTACCGCGCCGTATTGCAGGCTGGCAACGGCTTTAAGGATGCCGACAACCAGCCGCCGCTGTTCTTCCGCACCACGCAGGATATGCTGGCGCAGTTCTACTATCTGCCCAAGGAAAAAGCCTACGAGGTTGTGGTGAAGAACCCCCGCAAGATCGCCGCCATGATCGACAACAACGTGCGCGCCATCCCCCGGGGCACCTACCCGCCCAGCATCGAGGGTGCAGAGCAGCAGCTGCGCGATGCCACATGGGAGCACGCCAAGCGGGATTACGGCGACCCCTTGCCCGAGATCGTGGAAAAGCGGCTGCAAAAGGAGCTGGATTCCATCTGTGGCCACGGCTACGCGGTTCTGTACGTCATTGCGGTCAAGCTGGTGGCCTACTCCAATGCGGGCGGCTATCAGGTGGGCAGCCGTGGTTCGGTCGGCTCCTCTGCCGTGGCGCACTTTTCCGGCATCTCGGAGGTGAACAGTCTGCCGCCCCACTACCGCTGTCCCAAGTGCAAGCATAGCGAGTTCATCACCGATGGCAGTGTGGACGATGGCTTTGACCTGCCGGATAAAAACTGTCCCCACTGCGGCACCCGGATGCTGGTGGACGGCCACGATATTCCCTTCGAGACCTTCCTTGGCTTCTACGGCGATAAGGAACCGGATATCGACCTGAACTTCTCCGGCGAGTACCAATCCAATGTGCACCGCTACACCGAGGAGCTGTTCGGCAAGGCCAACGTGTTCAAGGCCGGCACGGTGTCCGGTATTCAGGATAAAACCGCTTATGGTTACGTTAAAAAGTATCTGGACGAGCGGCAGCGCACCGTGAACCACGCCGAGGAAAACCGCCTGACGCTGGGCTGCACCGGCGTCAAGCGTACCACCGGCCAGCACCCCGGCGGCATGGTCGTTGTGCCGGACACCTACGAGATCTACGATTTCTGTCCCATCCAGCACCCGGCAGATGATGTGGCGGGCGGTCTGCTGACCACCCATTTCGAGTTTAAGTATCTGCACGACACCCTGCTCAAGCTGGACGAGCTGGGCCACGATATGCCCACCTTCTACAAGTATTTTGAGGAATACACCGGCATCCCGGTGGACAGCATCCCCATGAACGATCCCAAGGTGTACAGCCTGCTGACCAGCCCGGAAGCGCTTGGCGTGACCCCGGAGCAGATCGACAGCCAGACCGGCACCTTCGGCATCCCGGAAATGGGCACGAATTTCGTGCGCGGAATGCTGGTAGAAGCACGGCCTAAAAATTTCTCGGAGCTGATCCAGATCTCCGGTCTGTCCCATGGCACGGACGTGTGGACGGGCAACGCGGACGAACTGATCCGCAGCGGAACCTGCACTATTGCAGAGGTCATCGGCTGCCGTGACAGCATCATGCTGTACCTGCTGCGCAAGGGGCTGGAGCCCAAGATGGCCTTTGATATCATGGAGGCCGTGCGTAAGGGCAAGGTGGCCAAGGGCGGCTTCCAGCCGGGCTGGGAGGAAGCCATGCGGGAGCACGAGGTACCGGACTGGTACATCGAGAGCTGCCGCAAGATCAAGTATATGTTCCCCAAGGCTCACGCTGTGGCCTACCTGATGAGTGCCATCCGTCTGATGTGGTACAAGATCTACAAGCCGCAGGCCTTCTATGCGGTGTACTTTACCGTGCGCGGCGACGATATCGACTACGAAGCCGCCATCGGCGGCGCTGCCGTGGCGCGCGCCCACATGGAAGCGGTCAAGCGCCGCCTGAAAGAGGAAAAGAACGCCAAGGACGAGGATGTGCTGGTCAGCTTGCAGCTGGTCAACGAGATGCTGAGCCGTGGGTACGAGTTTTTGCCCATCGAGCTGGGCAAGAGCCGCGGCTCCAAGTATGTGGTGGAGGACGACAAGGTGCGCCTGCCCTTCAGCGCCCTGAAGGGCCTCGGCGGTGCTGCCGCCGATGCTCTGGAGCGGGTGACCATCCACGGAGAGGAATATATCTCGGTGGAAGAGCTGCAGCAGGCCTCCGGCGTGGGCAGCGGCATTCTGGATCGTCTGCGTCAGGTGGGCGCACTGGGCGACCTGCCCGAGAGCAGTCAGGTAAGCTTTTTCTGAGAAACAAAGGCCGTTGCACAGATTTTGTGCAGCGGCCTTTTATCAGGTCTGGACGATTTTGAATGCCCGCCGCGTGCGCTTTGGGCATTTTCAGCGGAAAAATTTTTTATAATTTCCAAGTCGGGAAGTTCTGCGGAACTTCCCGACTTGCTTTTTCACCAGAAAAAGAGACTGCCGCACGGAGTACCATGCAGCAGTCTCTTTGTGTTTTGTGATAATGTCAAATCAGGGCAGGGGAGTGCTTACTCCACGCTGATCATATAGTAGTAAACGGGCTGGCCGCCGCGGATGTGGCTTACTTCCACATGGTTGGGGCACTTTGCCTTTACGATCTCGGTAACCTTCTCGGCGTCCTCATCGCTCACATCACAGCCGGAAATGATGGTGACGAAGCTGGAATCCTTCTTGCACATATTGCGTGCCAGACGGTAGGTGGCTTTGGTGATATCGGTGGAGGTGGAAACGATCTTGCCGTTCTCCAGCGCCATGATCTCGCCCTTGCGGATGCGCTTGCCATCGTACTCGCTGTCGCGGGCGGCGTAGGTGATCAGACCGGTGGACACCTTGTCGGCAGCAGCCATCATGTTGATGGTGTTGGTCTCAGCGTTCACAGAGGGGTCAAAGTTCAGCAGTGCGGTAATGCCCATGGGCACGGTGCGGGTGGGCAGCACCACCACCTGACGGTCAGCCAGCTTCTGTGCCTGCTCGGCAGCCATGATGATGTTCTTGTTGTTGGGCAGCACGAACACGGTCTTGGCAGGCACGCTCTGGATGGCTGCCAGAATATCCTCGGTGGAGGGGTTCATGGTCTGACCGCCGGACACCACAGCGTCTGCTGCCAGATCGGTGAACACAGCCTTCAGACCCTCACCGGCGGCAACGGCTACAAAGCCGTAGTCGCGGCTGGGATCCACGGCGGCGTAGATGAACTCGCTGGCCTGAGAGGGAGCCTTCTCGGCAGAAGCCTGCTTTTCAAGGCTCTTGCCCTGCTTCTGGCGGGCGAGGAACTGCTCGTGCATATTCTCGATCTTGAAGTTGGTCAGGTAGCCGTACTTGATGGCCTCGCTCAGGATCTTGCCGGGGTCGGCAGTGTGAACGTGCAGGTTGATGACGTCGTCATCCTCAATGCACACCACGCTGTCGCCGTTGGACTCTGCAAAGGCACGCATCTTGGCGGCGCTGGCACCCTCGTTCTTGTTGATGAGGAACTGGGTGCAGTAGCCGTTGGTAATGTCCTCCACCTTCATCAGGTCGTCGGTGAACACGCCCTTACCGGCATTCTCGGTGGACAGCTTTGCCTTGTTGGGAGCAGCTTCGCCGCCGGCAATAATGGCCTCGCCATGGAACACCTTGCCCATGCCCTCAAAGATGACCATAATGCCCTGACCGCCTGCGTCCACAACGCCGGCCTTCTTCAGCACGGGCAGCAGGTTGGGGGTATCCTCCAGTGCCTTCTGGCCGGCAGTCAGCACTACGTCCCACAGGGCGGGCACATCGGCGGCATCACTGGCAGCGGCTTCCTCGGAAGCAACGCGTGCCACGGTCAGGATAGTGCCCTCGGTGGGCTTCATCACGGCCTTGTAGGCACCCTCAACGCCCTTCTGCAGGGCAGCCACGATATCGGCAGCGTCAGCCTCTTTTTTGCCCTCCAAAGCCTTGGAGAAGCCGCGGAACAGCAGGCTGGTGATAACGCCGGAGTTGCCGCGCGCACCGCGCAGCATGGCAGAAGCAGCAGTCTTGGCAGCTTCGCCCACGGTGCAGCTGTCGTCCAGAGCTTCCAGCTCACGCACGGCAGCGCCCACGGTCATGCCCATGTTGGTGCCGGTGTCGCCATCCGGCACGGGGAAAACGTTCAGCTCGTCCACGCGGGAACGCTGGTTGTTGATGTTGTTGGCGCCGGAAATGATGGCGTCGCGCAGGATCTTACCAGAAATCATTGTTCTTACTCCTTAGTAACTGGCCGGAAAATCCCGGCTCGGGTTTACAGACAAATCAGGCGATGACGTCATCCACGGACACCACCACGCGGGCGACCTTCAGCCCGGTGGCCTGCTCCACCTCGTCCTTGACGCGGTGGGAGATGCTGCGGGCGGCGGTGGAAATGTTCAGACCGTAGCTGACGGCAATGTGCAGCTCGATGACCAGACGCCCATTCTGCTGGGTCACGCGCACACCCTTTTCCGGGTAATCGGAACCATATACCATGCTTTTCACAGCGTCAGTCATATCACGGGGAGCCATGGCAGCAACGCCGTAGCACTGTTTGGTGGCTTCACCCACCAGGGTGGAAAAATACCCATCAGTAAAGCTGACATTCCCAAGCGGGAAACGGGAAGTGATCATAGTCGCTCTGCTCCTTTATGTTATTTTTCATAAAAATACACGCAAGGGTCGGGGGCATTGGCTGCGCAAAACAAAGCTTGCCTCAGATAAACACCCACTCTATTATACAACTTTGCACCGTGGTTGTACAGTTCAAATTGTTGGATTTACTGCTTTTTGCGCTTCTTTTGCATCATTTTTGTAAAGAAAAAAGGGAGAACTGCCCTCGACAGCCCTCGCGCTGCTTTGCGCAGCGGGCGTGGTATGCTGAAGGCAGGCTGTGCAGAACCCACCAGAACGGAAAGTATGACAAATAAAGAAAAACAATCTGTGAATAAATTATAAAAGCTTCCTTGCCTGGCTTTCTTTGTCTATGAAAAAGTGCTAAAATAGAAACAAAGAAGAAAAGGGGCTGCCAGCCCCCTTTTCCCATGATACTTCCCGGAATACGCCGGACGCACGGCACATTACATAGCGCAGGCAGACCGTTCCAACAGGTATTGCCTGCAAAAAATGCGATAGGAGTTGTTGGCATGAACATTCTCTTTTTTCTTTCCCCAAAGCAGGATCTGATGTACGTTTACGATGACTTTACCCTCCGGCAGACGTTGGAAAAGTGGGAAAACAACCGCTACGCCTCCATTCCGGTGCTGAACCGCAAGGGCGAATATGTGGGCACGCTGACCGAAGGCGATATCCTGTGGGGACTGAAAAAATACCATGGTCTGGATTTGGAAGCCGCCGAGGACATCCCCATCTCAGAGTTTGCGCATAAGCGGGACTACAAGGCCGTCACGGTGACCACCAGCATGGATGAGCTGGTGGAAGCCGCCATGAACCAGAACTTTGTCCCGGTGGTGGATGACCGGGGCAGCTTTATCGGTATCGTGCGGCGGCAGGCCATCATCCGCTACTGCTACGATAAATCCCGCAAGATCGAAATGACCCGCACCGGCCGCCCCGTAAAGGAACTGGCTGGCGTACATTAAAAACACAAAACGAGGGCGCTGCACGGTAAATGTGCAGCGCCCTCGTTGCTATTTGTTACTTGTTGCGGATGTACTCGTCCATAGCCTTTGCAGCTGCCTTACCGGCACCCATGGCCTTGATGACGGTAGCAGCGCCGGTCACGGCGTCACCACCGGCGTACACGCCGTCACGGCTGGTCTTGCCCTCGTCACCCTCGGTCACGATGCAGCCGTGCTTGTTGGTCTCCAAGCCCGGAGTGGTGGAGCGGATCAGCGGGTTGGGGCTGGTGCCCAGGCTCATGATCACGGTATCCACCTCCAGCTCAAACTCGCTGCCCTGCTTTTCAATGGGACGGCGGCGGCCGGAAGCATCCGGCTCACCCAGCTCCATCTCAATGCAGGTCATGGAGTGCACAAAGCCGTCTTCGTCCGGGTGGATGGCAACGGGGTTGCACAGGGTCTTGAAGATGATGCCCTCTTCCTCGGCGTGCTCCACCTCTTCCTTACGGGCGGGCAGCTCAGCCATGCCGCGGCGGTATACGATATACACGCTCTCGGCACCCAGACGCAGGGCGCTGCGGGCAGCGTCCATGGCCACGTTGCCGCCGCCCACGACGGCAACCTTCTTGCCGGTGCGGATGGGGGTCTTGCTGGTGGGCAGGTAAGCCTTCATCAGGTTGGAGCGGGTCAGGAATTCGTTGGCGGAATACACGCCCTTCAGGCTCTCGCCGGGGATGTTCATAAAGCGGGGCAGACCGGCGCCGGAGCCTACGAACACGGCCTCGTAGCCGTACTCGCCCATCAGCTCGTCAATGGTCAGCACCTTGCCGATGACCATGTTGCACTCAAAATCTACGCCCATCTTCTTCAGGCCGTCGATCTCCTGCTGGACGATGGCCTTGGGCAGACGGAACTCGGGGATGCCGTACATCAGCACACCGCCTGCAACGTGCAGAGCTTCGTAAACAGTCACCTTGTAGCCCAGCTTAGCCAGATCGCCGGCGGCGGTCAGACCGGCAGGGCCTGCGCCGATGATGGCCACCTTATGGCCGTTCCATTCGGGTACGATGGGTGCGGTGTGCACGTTCTCGCGGTGCCAGTCGGCTACAAAGCGCTCCAGACGGCCAATAGCCACCGGCTCGTTCTTGATGCCGCGGGTGCACTTGCCCTCGCACTGGCTCTCCTGCGGGCAGACACGGCCGCAGACGGCAGGCAGGGAAGAGGAGCGGTTGATCACCTGATAGGCGGCTTCAAAGTCGCCCTCTGCAACGTGAGCGATAAACTCCGGGATGTCGATACCCACGGGGCAGCCGGATTGGCAGGGCTTGTTCTTGCAGCCGATGCAGCGCTTGGCTTCGTTCACAGCCATCTCGGCGGTGTAGCCCAGAGCAACTTCCTTAAAGTTCTTGTTGCGGACGTTGGGGTCCTGCGTGGGCATGGGGCACTTTTTGGGGTCCATATTGAAAGCCATTTTACATTCCCTCCTGAGTCTTGAACAGGTTGCAGGCTGCCTCACGGGCGTGTGCCTCAAACGGGCGGTACATGGTGCCGCGTGCCATTGCCTCGTCAAAATCCACCAGATCGCCGTCAAAGTCGGGGCCATCCACGCAGGCAAACTTGGTCTGACCGCCCACGGTCAGGCGGCAGCCGCCGCACATACCGGTGCCGTCGATCATGATGGGGTTCATGGAAACGATGCTCTTCAGGCCGTGCTTCTGGCAGGTTTTGACCACAAACTTCATCATGATCAGCGGGCCGATGGTGATGACCAGATCGTACTGGTTGCCGGCGGCCACCAGCTCATCCAGCGCAGCGGTGACCACGCCCTTGGTGCCGTAGCTGCCGTCATCGGTCATGATGCGCAGCTCGTCGCTGCAGGCGTTGAACTCGTCCTCAAGGATCAGCAGATCCTTATTGCGGAAGCCGATCACGCTGTGCACCACACAGCCCTGATCGTGCAGCTCCTTGGCAATGGGCAGTGCAATGGCGCAGCCTACGCCGCCGCCCACAACGCACACCTTCTTCAGACCCTCGGTCTCGGTGGCGCGACCCAACGGGCCGACAAAATCGTGGACACAATCGCCTGCGTTCAGGCTGTTCAGCTCCATGGTGGTACCGCCCACGATCTGGAAAATGATATCCACAGTGCCCTTTTCGCGGTCGTAACCGGCCACAGTCAGGGGGATGCGCTCGCTGTCCTCAAACGGACGTACAATGATGAACTGACCCGGCTTTGCCTTTTTGGCGATCAGCGGGGCTTCGATGACCATCTTTGTCACGGTGGGGTTCAGCGCGACCTTTTCAGTGATCTTATACATTGCGTTAGCTCCTTTTTGCTGGCAATTCCTTTTTCTTTTCTATAAATGGAAGCTGCACCCGCGCGGGTGCATTTTCCGTTTGACAAAGCGTCCTCTTTATTATAATAGTTTGTAAAATAGAAAGCAACTGTATTTTACTCGTGCACACAGCCGTGCGAAACAGGGTGAAAAGGGCGGAGTCCTCGCCGCACGCAAGATAAAAAAGAACGTATCAGAGCAAAAAGACATTCTTTTTTGAAAAAATGTAAATTTGTGGTTGACAACTGCCGGAGTGTGCGGTATAATAACCAACGTCGCCGGACGAAAGCCCGGTACAAACAAATGGAATGTGCGGCCGTAGCTCATCTGGTAGAGCGCCACCTTGCCAAGGTGGAGGTAGCGAGTTCGAGCCTCGTCGGCCGCTCCATATGTGGAAGTTTAGCTCAGCTGGGAGAGCATCTGCCTTACAAGCAGAGGGTCAGCGGTTCGAGCCCGTTAACTTCCACCATATGGCCCGGTAGCTCAGTTGGTTAGAGCACCAGCCTGTCACGCTGGGGGTCGTCGGTTCGAGCCCGATCCGGGTCGTATTTGCCTCTGTAGCTCAGTCGGTAGAGCAGGGGACTGAAAATCCCCGTGTCATTGGTTCGATTCCGATCGGAGGCACCACGTCGAAAATCCTGTCATTCATCGGGAAGTCTTGCAAGCAAGACTTCTGTGATGAATACCAGATTTTCTCCTTTTCCCCACAAAATCTTGCTCCGCAAGCTTTCGCGGGGGCCCCGAAATTCGCAAGAATCGCTCGGGAGGGTGCAGGGATAAATGCACCGGATATGCGGCCGTAGCTCATCTGGTAGAGCGCCACCTTGCCAAGGTGGAGGTAGCGAGTTCGAGCCTCGTCGGCCGCTCCAATACGAAGCCATCGTTGATGCAGAAATGCAAAAGCGATGGCTTTTTTGTTTTGTGAAGTGATGGCCGGGAATGCCCGCAGCGCCGCGCTTCCGCAGGAAGCGGCGCTGCATCTGCCGTTTTCCATCACGACCCCACCTGTGAAAAAGGAGTAGCGGAACGCCCGCAGGCGTTCCGCTACTCCGAAATCTAAAATATTATTTCCGCTGATTATGCCCAGCAACGACGACGACCGCCGCCAGTGGCGGAAACAGGGAGGAGTTGTTGGGGCAGCGGCCAGCAAGACGCGCGTGCCGTCCAAGGCACGATGCGGATGCTGGGTGCCGCAACCCGTAAGACGCGGAAGGCATTTTAAATCGTCCCGCTTGCCAAAGCAAAGAGCCGCCGTACAACACGATGCACGGCGGCTCTTCTTACAATATTAAATATAGCAGCACCGCCGCAGGGCGTCTTACATCACCATGGTGATGATCAGCGCACACAGCGGCAGGGTGACGATGCTGAGCAGGGTGGTCAGTACCACGCTTCCGGCGGCAAAGTGCTCATCGTGGCCGAACTGCACCGCAAATACCGAGGTGATGGCGGCGGCCGGGCAGCATTCCAGCAGCGTTACCACCTGTGCGGCAGTGCCGTGGAAGCCCAGCACCCCGAACAGCGCCAGCGTAGCCGCCGGGATCAGCAGCATACGCACAGAGGCAAGCTTCCAGATGTGCTTGTCGGTCACGATGCTGCGCACGTCACCGGCGGCAATCAGCATCCCGGTGATGAGCATGGACAGCGGGGTGTTCACTCCGGCCAACAGTTCCAGTGGCTGAGTGATCAGGGTGGGAAGCGGGATCTGCAGCAGATAGATGCCCAGCCCCACCACAATGGCATACAGTACCGGGGTGCGCACCAGACTGCGGGCAACCTCTTTTACACTGGAACCGCCGCTGACAAGGCCATAACCCAGCGTCCACAGCAGAATGTTGAACACGGTAACGTAGGCACTGGCATACAAAAGACCTTCGGAGCCGAACAGCGCCGAAATAAGCGGGAAGCCCATGTATGCTGCGTTGGAAAAAATGCAGGCGAACCGGAAAATGGGCATCCTGCTGCCGGTCTTGCGCGCCGTGAGCAGCAGAGTGATCACAGTGCCCAGCAGCACGGACAGGACGCTCATGCCGAAAGCCGCCAGCAGATTGTGCAAGATCTGGGCGCTGAATTCCATGCGGTAAGAGTTTACCACCATGGCCGGCACAATGATGTACACCAGCAGATTGGAAAGCGCCTGCTTGTTTTCCAGCTTGAGCACGCCGGTTTTGACCGCCACCATGCCTGTGCCGATCAGCAGGAACAAGACCGCGACCTGCTGCACGGTGATGAGAGCCAGTTCCATAAAATTCTCCTCCTCTAGGCCATAACGCATATACCACGAAAGATACAACACAGGTATAGTACAAAACCCTGCGGATAGCAAAGCTGAACGCAGGGCTTTGCAAGATTTTGCAGTTAAAGCTTACAAAATGACATTTTTGATCAGCAGGGAAATGCTGCCGTCATCGGCGTGCAGGAACTCTACCTCCGATTCGGCGTTCAACAGTTCGGTGGGGATCTTTACTTCAATGCCGTTGGCGGTGCGCAGGCTGCGGCTTTCCATCCGGCGGATGCGGGCAGGGGTCACGGTCACCGGCTGGGCGGCGCTGTCAATGACATCGCTCTTTTCCACATAATCGTCAAAGGGCACGGCGGCGAGGGGATATTCCTCCTCCAATTGCTGGCGCACCTGCTGGATGGACACCTGATTGTCGTTGTCGGCAGCCTGATTGGCAATCATCATGGCCACCTGTGCCTCCACATGGGGCGTTTCGGCGTAGTTCTCCTGCACAGCCTGCACGGCGGCTTCCTGAATGGCCTGCAGCTTTTTCTTTTCCGGCTGGGCGGTGGTGTACTGGAACACTATGGTGGAAAGGTAAAACTCCTTGTGGCCGTCAATATCGTACTTCTTTTCCAGCAGCCGCATGGAGTAATCGGTCAGGTCTACCAGTGCGCCCTCCTCCACCTTGCCGCTCTGGGTAGGCAGGCAGGCGCGCTGCTGGATGATGGAGTTCACCGGTGCGCCCTCCACAGTCTCGGTGTAGTGGGTGTAACCGTTTTTGTAGTTCAGCTTCAGGATGCCCAGCCACGGCGCACCGTCCCGGGTGAAATCCACCACGGCAAGGTCTGCCCCGGGGATGGTGGTGTGGGCGTGCATATAGTCGAACAGTACCCCGGCAATGCGGCAGGAAAGGTCCACAAAGTCCTGATTGTGCTCCAGTTCGTTTTTAAAGGCCGAGTCCGGCAGCGGGCGGCACTGGCGGATATCGTCGCTGGCCAGCAGCTTTTCAATGTGGTTCTGCAGGTAGGCGTTCTTTTCGGCAGTCAGCTCCATGGGCCCGCCGCTGAGCACCGGCGCATCCATGGTGGTATCCAGAACGTGCAGAATGGCCTGATGAATGATGATCTCCATTGTTGCTCCTCATTTCGTGACGTAGTGTTTGCGCCCAGTATAGCACAACCGCCGGAAAAAGGCGAGAGCTGCCCGGGGATTTTGCGGATTCTACAATTTACAAATCCCGCCAAAAGGGCTATACTTATAATATCTGTGCAAAGGAGGTGGAGCTGGTGGACGAGCAGTTGGAACAGATCGAAGGCGTCGTGGAGGATATCATCTACGAGAACGAGGATAACGGCTATGTGGTGTTCGAGATCTCCGGCGGCGGGGTGCTCACGGTGGTCTGCGGCATCGTAGGCGAGCTGCACGCAGGCGAAAGCGTCATCTGCCGCGGCAGATATGAAAACCACGCCACCTATGGCCGCCAGTTCCACGCGCAGGAATGCGAGACCGATATGCCCAAGGATCTGGAAGCGGTGTATGCCTTTCTGGCCAGCCGTTCCCTGCCGTATATCGGCGCACGAACTGCGGATAAGATCATTGATATGTTCGGCGCTGAGGCGCTGGAGGTCATCGCCAACGACCCCGCCCGGCTGACCAGGATCCCCGGCATCTCGCCGGATAAAGCCGACCGCATCCAGCAGGAGTTCAAGCGGATGTTCGGAATGCGGGAGCTCATCGCCTATCTGGCGCAGTTCGAGATCAGCCCACGCAAGGCCATGGAGGTGTTCAAAGCCTTTGGCGTGGGGGCGATGCAGGCCATTGCGTCAAACCCCTATCTGCTGTGCGGGGAGCCGCTGCAGCTGGACTTCCGCCACGCGGACAGCATCGCCCAGTATTACCACATGGAAGGGGACTGCGCCCAGCGGCTGGAAGCTGCCCTGCTGCGCACTTTGCGCCACAATGCGGGCAACGGCCACACCTGTCTGCCCCGGGCACAGCTGCTGGCAACTGCCTCCAACTTTATCCACCAGCCGCCGGAAAAGCTGGCGCGTGCGCTGGATCATTGCATCGAAACGGAAGAACTGTGTGTAAAAATGTTCGATGCCGTGCCCTATATCTACTTGCCAGATCTGCTGGCTGCAGAGCAGGACATTGCCGACCGGCTGAACCTGCTGGCAAAGCGCGGCAAGAACACGGCCCGGGATCTGGATAAAAACATCCAGATCTTGGAGCTGACACAGGGCTTTGCCTACGCCCCCCTGCAAAGGGAAGCCATCCGCAAGGCTATGACTGAGAACTGCCTTGTGCTCACCGGCGGCCCCGGCACTGGCAAGACTACTACGGTCAACGCCATTTTGCAGCTGCTGGAAAATCAGGCCGAGCGGGTAGCCCTGTGCGCGCCCACCGGCCGCGCTGCCAAGCGGCTCAGCGAGCTGACCGGCCGCAAGGCCAGCACCATCCACCGCCTGCTGGAGGTGGACTACACCGGCGGCGTGGTCAGCTTTATCCATAACGACAAAAACCTGCTCAAGTGTGACGTGGTCATTCTGGACGAGATGAGCATGGTGGACGTCAAGCTGTTTCAGGCGCTCATTGCAGCGCTGCGCTACACCTGCCGTATTATTATGGTAGGCGATGCCGACCAGCTGCCCAGTGTAGGTGCGGGCAACATCCTCAGCGAGGTCATCCGCTCCGGCTGCGTGCCCACCGTCTGCCTGAACGAGATCTTCCGGCAGGCAAAGCGCAGCCTCATCGTGGAAAACGCCCACCACATCATCTCCGGCGAGCCGCTGCAAAAGGGCAGCAAGACCGATGACTTCTTCTTTTTGGAGTCCGACGGCGAGGCCGCCCAGCGGCTGGTGTGCGACCTTGTCACCACCCGGCTGCCCCGGAGCTACGGCTTTGACCCCATCCGGGATATTCAGGTGCTGTGCCCCACAAAGCTTGGCCCCACCGGCACACAGGCACTGAACGTGGAACTGCAAAACCTGCTCAACCCGCCCCAGAAGGGCAAGCCCCAGCTGCAAAGCGCCGCCCGGGTGTTCCGGGTAGGGGACAAGGTGATGCAGGTGCGCAACAACTACGAGATCGTCTGGAACCGCATCGGCGGTGAGCAGGGCGTGGGTGCCTACAACGGCGATATCGGCATTGTGGAAAGCATCAACGTGCGGGAGCGCTCCATGGTGGTGCGCATGGACGACCGGCGTCTGCTCTACCCGGCGGAAAACCTGAACGAACTGGAGATCGCCTATGCCATCACGGTGCACAAAAGTCAGGGCAGCGAGTTCCCGGCGGTGATCCTGCCGGTGGCGCAGGTGCCGCCAAGGCTGTGCTACCGCAACCTGTTCTACACCGGCGTCACCCGCGCGCGCAAATTGTGCGTTGTGGCGGGCCGCAGGGATGTGGTGAACAGCATGATGAGCAACATCCGGCAGAACCTGCGTTACAGCGGCCTGTGCGCCCTGCTGCAGGCTGGACAGCCGCCGGAGCAGCTTAGCACAGAAGGGAAGAGCTCCTGATAAAACCGCGCAGAACAGCGGCAAAGCTTGTATACTTTTTGCCGCAACTATGTTATACTAAAGCAGTCTTTGTTTTTTGCCCGCAGCTGCGGGCGTTACATACATGATAGAGGAACGCAGAGAAAGGATTCAGGCAATTATGGCACAGAATGATATCGGCATCGACCTTGGTACTACTACCATCATCATCGCGCAGGAGGGCAAGGGCGTGGTGCTTAACCAGCCCAGCGTTGTGGCAATGGATACCCGCAAGAACACCGTGCTGGAAGCCGGCGACAAGGCACTGGCTATGGTGGGGCGCACGCCCAACTATATCTCCGCCATCTTCCCGCTGAAGGACGGCGTCATCAGCGACCACACCATGACCCGGGAGCTGATCTGCCGCTTTGTCAAGCAGGTGTACAGCTCCCACATGGTCAAGCCCCGGGTGGCAGTGTGCGTGCCCGCCGCTATTACCGGCATTGAGAGCGATGCCGTGGTAGAGGCTGTAGTGGCAGCCGGTGCCCGTCAGGTGTACCTGATCGACGAGCCTATCGCCGCAGCCCTCGGCTCCGGCATCGACATCACCCTGCCGGACGGCCGCATGATCATTGATATCGGCGGCGGCACCACGGATATCGCGGTGCTGAGCCTTGGCGGCAAGGTCAAGGCCACCAGTGTGCGCGTGGCCGGCAACCACTACGATGAGGAGATCCTCAAGCACGTGCGCAACAAATACAGCATTGCCATTGGCCAGCGCACCGCCGAGGAACTGAAAAAGCACGTTGCCTGCTGCCCCCAAAAGACCGATTTCCACGAGAGCATGGAGATCAAGGGCCGCAGCCTGCTCACCGGTCTGCCGGTGCGCGTGACCGTTTCTACCGACGACCTGTACGAGCCGGTGATGATGCTCAGCGAGCAGATCGGCACCGCAGCCCATCAGGTGCTGGAAAAGACCCCGCCGGAGCTGGCAGGCGATATCTACCGCAACGGCGTCATGCTGACCGGCGGCGGTGCCCAGCTGCACGGCCTGACCGAATATCTGAGTCAGGAACTGAAGGTGGAAGTGACGGTCTCGCCGGACCCCGTGAACTGTGTTGCACTGGGTACGGCACAGAGCCTTTCCCTCGGTGATAAGCTGGAAACCGGCTTTACGGACGCTACCCCGCGTATCGGCCGCCGCTAAGTCAGGCTCGTTTTGTCCATGCCATATCACAAAGCGGCAAAAAGAAAAATTGTTAATTTTTGTTGAAATGAATGGCAAAATACGGTATACTATATCCAAATTGATTTTCTGCTGACGATGTTGTATCGCTTGCAGTATCCAACAAACAGGAGGAAAAACCATGGACTTAGGTTTCGATGTGGTCGTTACCATTACTGGTATCGTGCTGGTGTTCCTGATCCTCGTGCTGCTGATGGCTATCATCACGCTGGAGGGCAAGATCTTCGACTCGATGAATGCCAAGAAGAAGGCCGCTAAGACTGCTGCGCAGGCACCTGCCGCAAAGCCCGCTGCCGCTCCGGTGCAGCAGGCTGCGCCCGCTCCTCAGGTAGAGGAAGGCATCCCCGGTGATGTGGTGGCCGCTATTATGGCTGCTATCCATGCAATGGGCAACGGCAAGTACACCCTTAAGGCAGTGCGTCGTGGCAAAAATGGCTGGGGCAAGGCCGGCGTGAACGACACCACGGCCCCGTTTTAACACAGGAGGAAGAGCATGACACAGTTTATTGATACTCTGGTCGGTATTTTCCAAAGTTCCGGCTTTGCACAGTTTGGCCAGCCCGGCGGCTGGCTGTACGCCGTGATGATCTGCGTGGGCTGCTTTCTGCTGTACCTCGCTATCGTCAAGGAGTTCGAACCCCTGATCCTGCTGCCCATGGCATTTGGCATGATCCTTGCCAACCTTCCCGGCAGCGGCATCATCCATATGCAGTACTTCGTTGGTGACGGTCTGGAGCACCCCGAGTGGATCGAGATCCTGAACAACGGCGGTCTGGCCGATATGCTCTATATGGGCGTTAAGCTGGGTATCTACCCGCCGCTGATCTTCCTTGGTATCGGCACCATGACCGACTTTGCACCCCTGATCTCCAACCCCAAGAGCCTGCTGCTGGGCGCTGCCGCACAGTTCGGTATCTTCGGTACTTACATGGGTGCCCGTCTGCTGGCCGCTACCGGTCTGGTGGACTTCACCCAGAAGCAGTCTGCTGCCATCTCCATCATCGGCGGTGCCGACGGCCCCACCGCTATCTTCGTTACCTCCCGTCTGGCACCTGAGCTGCTGGGCAGCATTGCCGTGGCGGCATACAGCTACATGGCACTGGTGCCCGTCATCCAGCCGCCCATCATGAAGGCGTTGACCACCTCCAAGGAGCGCTCTGTTGTCATGAAGCAGCTGCGCACCGTCTCCAAGACCGAGAGGGTCATCTTCCCCATCATGGTCGCTATCATTGTTTCCCTCATCGTGCCGGATGCCGCCGTTCTGGTCGGTATGCTGATGCTGGGCAACCTGATGAAGGAGTGCGGCGTTGTGGATCGTATCCAGAAGACTGCCGGTAACGAGCTGATGAACATCATCACCATCTTCCTTGCTCTGTCTGTTGGCTGCACCACCAGCGCAAACACCTTCCTGAACACCCGCACCCTGTTCATCATTGTGCTGGGTCTGATCGCCTTCTCCTTCGGCACCGCAGCCGGTGTGCTGTGCGGCAAGGTCATGTACAAGCTGACCGGCGGTCAGGTGAACCCCCTGATCGGTTCTGCCGGCGTTTCCGCCGTGCCTATGGCCGCTCGCGTTTCCCAGAAGGTTGGCCAGAGCGAGAACCCCTCCAACTTCCTGCTGATGCACGCCATGGGCCCCAACGTGGCCGGCGTTATCGGTTCTGCCGTTGCTGCTGGTATCCTGATCAACATCTTCGGCTAAGCAAAACCTGAAGCACTATCCCAAAGAGCCATCGCACAAGTCTGTGCGGTGGCTCTTTTTGTGTAGAACGATTTCAAATGGCCGCCGCTGTGCTTTGGCCATATTCAGCGGAATTATGATTTATTATTTCGGGATAACGGAGCGTCTGCGGACGCTCCGTTATCCCATTTTCACGGGAGAGGACGTAAGAGATAACAGCAGCCGTTTCCAGTTACGACCCCTTCTGTGAAAAAGAGGTTCTGAAACGCCCGCAGGCGTTTCAGAACCTCAAATATTAAAATATACTTTCCTTGAACAATGGCCAGAGCGACAGCGGAGGCCATTCAAAATCGTTTTGTAATAAGGATGATAGCAACTTTTTCCTGTTTGTGTTTGTCGGCTGCTTGTGCTATCATAGAGAAAACGGGGTACGAAATGCCCTAAAACAGGAGGAAGCCGTTATGGAAAAAATCAAGCTTGAGGTTGCAGGCATTCCGGCTGTCCTGTACGGCAAGCGTAGCCGCAGGGTCTATCTCTATGTCCACGGCAAAAACGGCAGCGCAGCCGAGGCCGCCCGCTTTGCCCGCACAGCCTGCCCATCAGGCTGGCAGGTGCTGGCTGTCGACCTGCCGGAGCACGGCGCCCGGAAAGACAGCCCGGAAAAGCTGGTGCCGTGGGTGGTCACCCGAGAGCTGCAGGCAGTCTACGCCCGGATGCAGCCGGTGTGGAAGCATATCCGTGTGTATGGGGTCAGCATCGGGGCATGGCTTGCCATGCAGGCGTTGCAAACGCAGCAGCCGGAAAAGGCGCTGCTTGTCTCCCCGATCGTGGATATGGAAAAGCTCATCCTTGACCTGATGCAGCAGGCAGGGGTAACGGAGGAGCAGCTGCGCACGGCAGGGGAGATCCCCACCGCCATGGGCGAGACCCTCTCGTGGCCGTATCTGTGCTGGGTAAGGGAACACCCCTTGCACTGGAAAGTGCCCACACAGGTGCTCTATGCCGATACAGATCCCCTTACCGGGCACACCGCCATGGAGCAGTTCCGACAGCAGACCGGGGCGCACCTGACCATTCTGGAGGGCGGGGAGCATTGGTTCCATACCGAGACCCAGCTTGCCGCCCTGCAAGGCTGGGAAAGCTGTCACATATAATAAGCAGCTTCTCTTTTCTCTAGCCTGTGAAAACGTAAGCCCGGAAGATCCGCAGATTTTCCGGGCTTACAATAATGAAATACGCTTCCACAACAAAACGCCGCTGACGGCTTTGTGTATCGTCAGCGGCGTTTTGTTTATTGAAAACAGGATTGTGAATGGTGGGATTAAATCAGACCTTTGCTTCGCTGTTGTGCTCAGCCTTCTTATAAGCGGAGAAGGAGTGGAACACAATATTCAGACCCAGCACGATCAGCAGCACGGCAAGGATCAGCTGCAGGCCGTTTGCGATGAACACAGCGCCCCAAGTGGTCTCACCGGCAGGGATAGTAACAGAAGCGGCGGTGCTGATGGCCTTGACCATAGCGATCAGGCGCTGCACCAGTGCGGTAAAGGTGACGCACAGCATGATGATCAGCGGAGGGAACAGCATCTTGTTGCTGCGGCCGGTCACCTTCAGGAATACGCACAGGGTAGCCAGCACCAGTGCGCTCAGCAGCTGGTTGGCAGAACCGAACAGCGGCCAGATGTTGGCGTAGCCGATCTTGGTCAGGATGAAGCCGAACACCAGCGTGATGAAGGTGGAGAAGTACACATTGCAGAACAGCTTGCGCCAGCCCTCAGCGTGCTCCATGTCGTCCACGCTGAACAGCTCCTGGAAGCTCATGCGGCCAATGCGGGCCACGGCATCCAGACTGGTCAGAGCCAGTGCGGAAACGCACATGGTCATGAACACGGTAGCAGCGTAGGCGGGCACGCCGAACATCTCAAAGAAACCGGCAACGCCGCGGCTGAAGATCTGGAACGGGGTACCGGCGGCAGGGGTGCCGTCGGCAGCTGCGGCAGCACCGGCCACGCACAGAGCCAGAACAGCCAACAGGCTTTCAAGGATCATGGCACCGTAGCCGACCTTCAGCATATCCTTCTCGTTCTCAACGGTCTTGGAAGAAGTACCGGAGGAAACAAGGCTGTGGAAGCCGGAAACTGCACCGCAGGCCACGGTGACGAACAGGATGGGGAACATGGTGCCCAGCTTTTCGTTGGTAAAGCCGGTGAATACAGGCAGGTTCATGGTGGGGTGTGCAACCAGCAGGCCAACCACAGCGCCCACGATCATGGCCACGAACATAAAGGTGGTCATGTGGTCACGGGGCTGCTTGAGCAGCCACATGGGCAGCACGGCAGCAAAAAAGATGTACACAAAGGTGATGTAGCTCCAAGCGGCCTTGCCCAGGATCAGGGGCAGGTTTGCGCCGATAACAAAGGACAGCACGATGAACACGATGCTGATAACGCTTTCCTTCCAGCCGGAGAAGTTGAACTTCTTCTGCAGCAGGCCAAAGACAACGGCGAACACCATGAACATGATGGAAACCATACCGGCAGCGCCGTTGGTCTTGGCAGCCTCGACCATTGCGCCGTCTGCGCCAAAGGCGTTGAAGGTGCCGGCGACCATGTCCGCAAAGGCAGCGATGACGATGCCGCAGAACAGCCAGCAGAACAGCAGGAACAGCTTGCGGCCGGTCTTGCCGATGTACTTTTCGATCAGCATACCCATGCTCTTGCCGTCGTTCTTAACGGAAGCATACAGGGCACCAAAGTCGGTGACAGCGCCGAAGAAGATACCGCCCAGCAGCACCCACAGCAGCACCGGCAGCCAGCCGAAGGCTGCGGCCTGAATGGCACCGGTAACAGGACCTGCACCGGCAATGGAGCTGAACTGGTGAGCAAACACCGTCCAGCCGTTGGTGGGCACATAGTCCCGGCCATCCTCGTGGACGACTGCCGGGGTCTTGGCTGCGGGGTCGATGCCCCATTTGTTAGCCAGCCAGCGGCCGTAAAGCACATAAGCGCCAAACAGGCACACCGCTGCGATCAATACGATGACCAGCGTATTCATAGTTTTCTACCTCTTTCCTTTTTTTCACTCCGCAACAGGTTCGGAACGTTAGGCTGCCGTCCGGCAAAGCGTTGCCCCGGAGCGTAAAAAACCTTCGTCCTCAGCACATGACCGATGTCCCGGTCACACTCCGAAGACGAAGGCTTTTGCACCCGCCTGCCAGGGCAGGGGCATTACTCCGCGGTACCACTTCGCTTGCTGTGTAAAACAGCCACTCTCCCACGCATGGTACGCTGACCATGCTGCCCGATAACGTGGGCTGGACGGCACCGTGCTACTAAGGGGCACAAAACCCGGTTCACACAGGCTGCTCCCAGGCGAGGGTCCTCTGCTCCTGACTGCCGCTTTTTCACCCGAGAAGCGGCTCGCTGAAAGAGGGTGATGCAGAAGATCATGTCCTGTTCCTTGCATTTGCTGAATGATTGTGTCTTACTTTATTCCCGTTTTCATCAATTGTCAATATTTTCGTCACAAGTTCAGAGGATGCGCCAATTCAAGCCATTTTCTGGGAATAATTTTTAGATGATTTTCTTTCATGTATGAAGAGAATAAAACTGAATAGCACATTGATTGAAAACGATTCACCCACAGGTCTTGACTTTCACACTTTGAAGTGCTAAAGTAATAGCGTGCAGAATATTCCGCGCGGCAGCACTGTCTGCTTTGCCCGCTGCCGCCGCTGTTATAATAAGGAGAAAAACAATGGCTGAGAAAAATTCCAGAAGAAATGAGACAACGGACGCACTGTTTGATGCTATCCTCAGTCTGGAGAGCCGGGAGGAGTGCTACGCCTTTTTTGAGGATCTGTGCACTGTAAAGGAAATCTCGGATATGGCACAGCGCCTGCAGGCGGCAAAGCTGCTGCTGGACGGTGCCACCTATGAGCAGATCGTTAAGGCAGTGGAAATCAGCACTGCCACCATCAGCCGTATCAACCGTTGTATCCAGTACGGCTCCGGCGGCTACCGTGATACCATCGAGAAGGTGCGCGCACAGGCGGAAAAGCAGTAACAGCCGCACCTGCCGCAGCATAGGATAGGGCACACGACCGGAAAGGAAGGTTTTGCCCTATGATGATCGATACACCCTGCGCCCGTTCTCAGTGCCCGGAAATGCCCAAGGTCAGCCTGGATCAGGCTGTTGTGGACCTGATGGAAAGCATTGCCCTGCAGGAAACGGCGCTCAGCCACATTCTGTGCGCCGAAAGCCGGAAGATGCAGAAGGCCATGGATCTGGATGGTCTGGATCTTTGCAAGCTGCTGGAGGTGAACGACTCCGCCACCAATATGGTGCACGCCGTCGCAAACCTTGAACTGGTGCTCAAGGATAAGCTGGAGTTCGTCTCCAACAACCTTTATGTCCCGGGGGACAGCAGCTGCCCATCACCTGCGCAGTAATGTTTTTTGGGGCGGGGTGCTCTCCGCTGCAATTTGACCCGTGAAAATGCAATGCCGGGCAGCCCGCAGGCTGCCCGGCATTGTTCTAATAAAATGTTTTTTCCTCTAAATAATGCCCAGAGCGCACGCGGAGGGCATTCTAAATCGTTCTATTGCAAGGGAGACTGCTGCGCAAAATACGGTGCAGCGGTCTCCCTTTTCAGGAAAATTCTGCATAAGAGACAGAAAAATCTTTTGTTGGAATTGCTGATGTATCAAATCTGTGCTATACTATTGGATGTATCACCATGAAAGCGAGGAATAAAACATTGCTGCATTATGATGCGATCCTATTTGATGTGGACGGGACGCTGATCGATTCGGCTCCCGGTATCATTCATACATTGCAAGAGGTTTTCTGTACCATGGGTGTGGATGTATCCGGCATAAACCTGCGCCGGTATCTTGGCCCGCCGCTGCGCAAAAGCTTCGGCGAGCACTTCACCGACCCGGCGCTGATCGAAAAAGCAACCGACCTTTACCGTACGAGCTACGCGGTGAAGGGCAGCCACGAGTGTGCCGTGTTCCCGGGCGTTCCGCAGATGCTGCAAACCTTGAAGGACGCGGGTTTTCTCCTGTGCACTGCCACCTCCAAGCCCACCAAGGTGGTCACGCCCATTCTGGAAGAGCAGGGGCTGGCACCGTATTTTGATTTTATCGGTGGTGCCTCCATGGACGAGAGCCGGGATACCAAGACCGAGGTCGTGCGTTATGTGCTCAGCCAGCCCGCCTTGCAGGGCAAGCGGGTGCTGATGGTGGGCGACCGCAACGATGATATGCGGGGCGCTGCCGACTGTGGTCTGGATGCTGCCGGTGTGCTGTACGGCTACGGCAGCCGGGAAGAGCTGGAAGCCTTCCATCCAGTGCTGCTGGCTGAAAGCTGCGCCGACCTTACCGACCGGCTGCTGGCAGCCCGGGTATGACAGGAAGTTTCATTCCTTCGGAAGGAGAATGGATAGAATATGAGAAGCAATAACCAGAAGGAGAATCAGGCGCTGACCCCGATGCAGAAGCAGGCGGTGCTGGTGTGCATCGTGTGCGCACTGGCGGCGCTGCTGACCATCGGCATCACCCTTACCATGCTCAAGCGGGGCAAGAACCCGACGGAGCAGCCGGGGGATTCTTCCATTATTACCCCCGCGCCCGCCCCGGAAGGGGAGGAGGATATCTCTGACCACTACCAGATCAACGAGACCTCCAGCGCACTGCTCACCGGAACCGCTGATGCAGGCAATGCCTATCAGGAGCAGACCCTTTTTATCGGCGATTCCAACACGGTGCGTCTGTATGCCAATGGCCTGATCTCGCTGCAGCAGTTCTGTGCCAAGGAGGGCATTGGCACCGGTGCCGCCCTGAACGAAGGCATCGTCACCTTCAAGCGGGACGATAACCGCTACACCATCGCGCAGGCAGTGGCAAAAATGAAGCCCCGCCGTGTGGTCATCATGCTGGGCACCAACGATAACGGCATGAATACCGAGGATTTCATCAGCAACTACACCGCACTGGTGCAGGCCATTCAGGCCAGCTATCCTTATACCGACATCATCGTCAACACGGTGCCGCCGGTCCCGTCCAACCACTCTAATTACCCCAATATGGACCAGACCCGCATTGATGATTTCAATATGGCGCTGCTGACCATGTGCGAGCAGCTGGGCGTCAAGTTCCTCAACTCTGCCGAGGCGCTCAAGGACGCCAACGGCTACGGCAATGTCGATTACTACCAGAGCGGCGATATCCACCTCAAGCCCGCAGGTCTGAAGGTGCTGCTGAAGTATCTGCGCACCCACGCCTATGAGACCGAGGACCGCCGTCCGGATACCAATAACATCCCCACCCGTGCCGAGTATACCGCAAACCCCAGCTCTGCGGTGGAAGCACCCAGCAGCTCGGAGGAAGTCTCTTCCTCGGCCGTTGAGGAGAAAACGGAGTATCAGGCCGGTTACCGTGTAGATAAAACCGGCGGCGGCTCCCTGACCTGCGGCAATGAGAGCGGCAAGTCCCTTACCGTCAAGGTGACCAGCGCCACCCAGAGCGTTACCGTTACCGCTGTGCCGGAGGACGGCTATGTGTTCGTCAAGTGGAGCGATGGTGTGACCAAGCGCACCCGCACCGACACCAATTTTGACCAGAATGTGGATGTGACCGCTGTGTTTGCAGCCGCTTCCATCCAGATCAGCAGCAGCGGCAAGGCTGCGCTGGGGGATTCCTACACCTTCAAAGCTGCCCTCAAGGGCAAGTATCTGGATGCTTCCAGCATCCGCTGGTATGTCAACGGCAGCGAGGTGACACAGGCTGCCGGCAAGACTTCCGTAAAGGGTGAGGTGGATCCCTCCATGCTGGGCAGCACCTTCCGGGTGTACGCCACTGCCAGCTATAACGACTGTACAGTGACCAGCAATAAGCTGGAGTTTACGGTCAGCGGTGCACCGTCCAGCTCGTCCACCAGCTCCAGCAGCTCTGATGCTTCCTCTAAGGAGGATAAGCCTGCTTCCTCTAAGGAAGAGACGTCTGCCTCCTCCAAGGAGGAAAAACCGGCTTCTTCTAAAGAAGAAAAACCCGCTTCTTCCTCCTCGAACGGCACCTCTGAAAGCACCGGCAGCTCCTCTAAGGCGGAAAAGCCGGCTTCGTCTCCTGCTTCCTCCAAGGAAGAAAAGCCCGTCTCTTCTTCGCAGAGCAGCACCTCCTCCAAGGAAGAAACAACTGCTTCCTCTAAGCAGGAACACACAGCTTCCTCCAAGGAAGAACAACCGGCTTCTTCTAAAGAAGAAAAGCCTGCTTCCTCCAAAACGGAGGCAAGCGCCAGCAAGGAAGCCGCCAACTGAGCGCACACTCCGCTCCCGCTCCGCATAGGCTGGCGTGAGAGGAAGGTGGAGCCCTATGTACTGGCAAGCGATGCGCACGCCCGCCCTGCCCGGGGAAAATGACGTGACCGACGGCAGCGTGGACTACTACGACACCGACTGGGAAAACGTGGATAACAGCGCACTGGAGGAAGAAATGCAGAAATGCGGTCTGACGCCCTGCGAAGGAAAGGCAACGTGCCCGGACAATACCCCGGCACAAACAGACCTGTCTGCGTATGAAATCGTTTCTGAATAACGAGAAGCCAGCTCTGCCGGGGGTGGGGCTGGCTTCTCCCTGTTGATACACCAAAGTGGGAAATGCTGAAAAGAAAGTGAGATACTATGGCAAAATACTATTGCATCCTGTTCGATGCAGACAATACGCTGCTCAACTTTGACGCAGCCGAAAACAAGGCGCTGGCCGAAACGCTGGTGAACTACGGCATCGAGCCGGACGCCGAGACCGTGCAGACCTACCGCACCATCAACGAGGAACTGTGGCGGCAGCTGGAAAAAGGCCAGATCCGCCGCGAAAAGCTGTTCGGCGAGCGGTTCAGCCGCTTTTTAAAGGCCATCAATGCCGCCGGCGACGGCGTGGAGATGAACCGCTGCTATCTGGAGCAGCTGTCCACCCACCCGGACCTGATGAGCCCGGAGGTGCTGGACGTGCTGCGCGAGCTTTCTGAGGTGGCAACGCTGGCCATCGTCAGCAACGGTGCCCAGAAGGTGCAGACCCGCCGTCTGGCGGAAAGCGGCGTGATGAACTTTATGGAAGATGTGTTCATCTCTGAGAAAATGGGCTGCGAAAAGCCCAATGCCCGCATCTTTGATGCTGCCCTGCGCGCGCTGGGCGTGGAGAACCGGGAGCACGTTCTGATGGTGGGCGACAGCCTGCCCAGTGATATTCAGGGCGGCAGCAACGCCGGGCTGGATACCTGCTGGTACAACCCCAACCACGCCGAGAACCCCGGCAAGGTGATCCCTACCTACGAGATCGCCAGTCTGGAAGAGCTGTATCCGCTGGTGATGGAGCGGGAGGAGCTGGCCAATGTTGGCCTGAAGAACCGCCGCCATCAGTGCTGAAATATGAAAAAGAACGGATAACGGATCAAAACTATGCTGATACATTTGGAAAAACTGGGTAAGACCTTTGGCGAAAAGGTGGTGCTGCACGATGTGACCGCCAGTGTCGAGCGGGAGGACCGCATCGGCATCGTGGGACAAAACGGCGCAGGCAAGACTACTCTGCTCAAGATCCTTACCGGCGAATATCAGGACTACGAGGGTGAGTTCAGCGTGACCCACGGGGTAACGCTGGGCTATCTGGAGCAAAACGCAAAGCTGGACGCCACGCTGGATATCTACGGCGAGATGCGCGCCACCTTTGCCCCGGTGCTGGACGCCATGGCGCAGATGCAGATCTTAGAGCGCCGCATGGCTGCCCAGCCCGATAACGCCGACCTGCTGGCGCAGCACGATGCTTTGCAAAACATCGTAGATGCTGCCGACGGCTACAACATGGATGTGAACATCAAAAAGGTGCTGTCCGGCATGGGCTTTGCGCAGGATACATGGCAAAAGAACATTGCGGTGCTCTCCGGCGGCGAGCTGACGCGGCTGCGTCTGGCGAAGCTGCTGCTGGAAAAGCCGGATGTGCTCATTCTGGACGAGCCCACCAACCACTTGGACTTTGCCACCATGGAATGGCTGGAAAATTACCTCAAGGGCTACTCCGGCGCGGTGCTGGTGGTCAGCCACGACCGCTATTTCCTCGATAATGTCTGTACAAAGATCTGGGAGGTATCCTTCCAGACCATGACCACCTACAAGGGTAACTTCTCGGCCTACCTGCCCCAGAAGGAGGCCGCCGATGCCCTGCGCCAGAAGCAGCACGATGCTGACGTAGCACTGGCTGAAAAGCTGCAGGACTATGTAGACCGCAACCTTGTGCGCGCTTCCACCACCAAAATGGCGCAGAGCCGCCGCAAGCAGCTGGAAAAGCTGGAGATCACCGAGGCACCCAAGGACGAGACCAACCAGCTGAAATTCCGCTTTGAATATGACGTAGAGCCGTGGAACGAGCTGGTGCTGATGAAAAACCTCAGCATCAAGATCGGGGAGCGTACCCTGCTGGAACCCTTTACCTATACGGTCTGCCGCGGGCAGCGGCTCATTATTGCCGGCCCCAACGGCGCAGGCAAATCCACCCTGATGCAGGTGCTGGACGGCAAGCGCCGCCCCTCCGGCGGCATGGTGCGGCTGGGCACCGGGGCGCGTCCCAGTATTTTTGCCCAGCAGCAGAACCGTCTGGGGCAGGGCAGGGTCATTGATGTCATCTGGAACAAGTACCCCCGCATGACCGAGCTGGAGGTGCGCAGCCACCTTGCAAAGCTGGGGTTCCGGGGCGATACCGTGTTCAAGCCCTGCGAAGCATTGTCCGGCGGCGAGCTGGCGCGTCTGCGCTTTGCAGAGATCGTGCTGGAACGGCCGAACCTGCTGTTTCTGGACGAGCCCACCAACCACTTGGACATCTACACCCGCGAAAACCTGACCGAAGCACTGATGGCGTACACCGGCACGCTGCTGCTGGTCACTCACGACCGTCACCTGATGAACAGTCTGGCCTGTCCCATCCTCTATCTTGAGGACGGCAAGGCGGTGCTTTACCCCAGCTACGATGCCCTGATGGGACGTGCCGCCCCGGTGCAGGCTGCGCAGAAGGCTGCCGAGCCCGTCAAGACCGGCTACGGCAAGGAGCAGCGCCGCCGCCGCGCCGAGCTGCGCGCCAAGATCAAGGCCTGCGAGGACGAGATGGAAGCCTGCGGCGCACGCGAGGTGGAGCTGGACAACGAGATCAACTCCCCGGAGGTGTACAACGACCCCGACCTGCTGCGCCAGAAAAGCGATGAGCTGAGCGACCTGCGCTTCCATCAGGAGGAACTTTTTGCCGCATGGGAAGCCGCCATGGAAGAGCAGGAAGCCTACGAGCAGACGCAGCAGCCCGAAGAATAAAGGAGCGTATCCTCTATGCCTAAAAATCACCGCAACTATCAAAAAACACGGCACATTGCCCTGTCCGGTCTGCTGTTTGCGCTGGCCATGGCGCTTTCCTTCATCGAGGGCACGCTGGTCATCCCGGGGCTTTTGCCGGGCATGAAGCTGGGCCTTGCCAACATCGTGGTCATGTACGCGTTGTTCTTCATGGGCGCTCGGCAGGCACTGGTGCTGGATGTGCTCAAGGCGCTGTTCGTCTTTCTGGTTTCCGGCTTTACGGCGGGCTTCCTCTCGCTGTGCGGCGGGCTTTTGTCCCTTGCGGTGATGTGGGTGCTGTACTATCTTCTGCCGGTGCGGCCTACATGGTTCATCCTGTCGGTCTGCGGCGCACTGGCGCATAACGTGGGGCAGCTGCTGGGCGCAGGGGTCATCATCTCCTCGTCCTTGTCGCTGTACTACGCGCCGGTCATGCTGGTGCTGGGGCTTGTCATGGGCGCGCTCACCTCGGTCACCCTGCAGGCGCTGCTGCCCGCACTGGGCAAAATGGGCTTCAACACCCACGAAAACCGCCCCGAATGATCGACCATTCCGGCAGGGCAGTTGCATTTTGGCCGGAAATCTGTATAATAAGGAAACAACTGTATTTTTATCTAGGGTGTATCTGAAAAGTCGAAAATTTAGTCTATTTCTACAAACACAGCTGGCTTTTGCGTGAATCAGCCTTGAATTCCACAAAGGATTCCTGCGGCTATTTGCCTTAAATCCCGCTTGTGCTTGCGAAATATTCGTCATTTCCTTTGTTTTCAGCTACACCTTAAAAGGCCCCAAAGGATAGCGCTGCCGCAGTATAGGGATTCAAGCGGCAGTCGGGAGGTGTTTGTATATGTCTGAAAAAGTTACCATCAAGGTCGAGCGGAAGGAACTCCATCTGCCCACCATCGCACTGCGTGGGCTGGTGGTGTTCCCCAACAACCTTGTTCATTTTGAAGTCGGGCGGGAAAAGAGTATTGCCGCTGTGGAGTGGGCTATGGCCAATAACTCCAACGTATTTCTGGTAGCCCAGAAGGAGATGGAAACCAGCGAGCCCACCCAGCAGGATCTGTACACCTACGGCGTAGTAGCCGAGGTCAAGCAGGTGCTGCGCGTGTCGGACGAGCTGGTCAAGGTGCTGGTAGAGGGCAAGTACCGCGCCAAGCTGACCGAGCTGGATACCACCGGCGATTTTCTGCTGTCTGCCGTGCGCTCCGCTCCGGTGCGTGCCGCAAAACCCGAAGAAGCTGTGGAGACCGAAGCACTGCTCCGCGCCCTCAAGACTGGCTTTGACGAGTATCTGGGCATGAACCCGCGCCTTGCAAAGGACGTGGTGTTCACCATCGTTTCCAGTGATGACCCTATGTTCCTCACCGAGTATATGCCGGCAAATCTCTTGTTCCGCTACGAGGACAAGCAGGCTGTGATGAACGAAAACACCCTCAACGGCCGCCTGCAGCGCCTTGTGGAGATGCTGCGCCGCGAATGTCAGGTGATGAAGATCGAAAAGGAGATCGCGGAAAAGGTCAACGAGTCCATGGACAAGAACCAGCGCGATTACTACCTGCACGAGCAGCTGCACATCATCAACGACGAGCTGGGCGAGGGGGACGATACCCACGCCGAAGCCGACGATTACCGCCGCAAGATCCGGGAGCTGCACCTTGCCGAGGACAGCGAGAAAAAGCTGCTCAAGGAGGTAGACCGCCTTTCCCGGATGCAGAGCAGCAATCAGGAAGCTACGGTCATCCGCACCTATCTGGATACCTGTCTGGACCTGCCGTGGAACACCATGACCGTGGATGATCTGGATATCCACCGCGCCCAGCAGATCTTGGACCGGGACCACTACGGCCTGAAAAAGGTCAAGGACCGCATTCTGGAAATGCTGGCCGTGCGCAAGCTGGCACCGGACGTGAAAGCACAGATCATCTGTCTGGTCGGCCCTCCGGGCGTTGGCAAGACCAGTATTGCGCGTTCCATCGCGGAAAGCCTTGGCCGCAAGTATGTGCGCATCAGTCTGGGCGGCGTGCGGGATGAAGCTGAGATCCGTGGCCACCGCCGTACCTACATCGGTGCTATGCCCGGCAAGATCATCAGCGCCATGATCACCGCCAAGTCCTCCAACCCCCTGATGCTGCTGGACGAGATCGACAAGCTGGCAGGGGACTTCCGGGGCGACCCGGCGGCAGCTCTGCTGGAGGCGCTGGACCCGGAGCAGAACAGCACATTTAACGATCATTTCATTGATATCCCCTTTGATCTGAGCCATGTGCTCTTTATTACCACCGCGAACGACTTGGGCAGCATCCCCGGCCCGCTGCGGGATCGTATGGACGTCATCGAGCTGCCCAGCTACACCCGCGTGGAAAAATACAATATTGCCCGCAAGCATCTGCTGCCCAAGCAGCTCAAGGCCTGCGGTCTGACCGGCAAGGTCACCATGAACCAGAGCGCACTCTACGGCATCATCGACGGGTACACCCGCGAGGCCGGTGTGCGTAATCTGGAGCGCACCATCACCAGTGTGCTGCGCAAGTGTGCCCGCAAGATCGCTGCCGGCGAGGTGGAGAGCGTAGCCGTGACTGCCGCCATGCTGGAGGAGCTGCTGGGTCCCCGCATCGTCAAGCCGGACTTCCTCAACCGTACCAACGTTGTGGGCATCGCCAACGGTTTGGCATGGACGAGTGTAGGCGGCGAGACCCTGCCCATCGAGGTGCAGGTCATGGACAACGGCACCGGAAAGATCACCGTTACCGGCTCTCTGGGCGATGTGATGAAGGAGAGCGCACAGCTGGCAGTTACTTGGGTGCGCGTCCATGCCGAGGAATACGGCATCGACCCCGAGCGGCTGAAAAAGTGCGACCTGCACATCCACGCCCCGGAGGGTGCTGTGCCCAAGGACGGCCCCAGTGCAGGCGTCACCCTGACCACGGCACTGGTATCTTGCCTGTCCGGCGTGCCGGTGCGCGGCGATGTGGCCATGACCGGCGAGATCACCCTGCACGGCAACGTGCTGCCCATTGGCGGCCTGCGGGAAAAGAGCATGGCTGCTTACCGTGAGGGCATGAAGACCGTGCTCATCCCCAAGGACAACGAGCCTGATCTGTATGACGTGGATGAGGAGGTCAAGAAGAACCTGACCTTCCTGCCTATGCAGAATCTCTCGCAGGTGCTGGCTGCCGCCCTGCTCAAGCCGAAAGCTGCCAAGAGCACCACAGGCCGTCCCCGCACCAAAAAGTCCAAGGCAGGGGAGAGCCGCATCCCCGCCGCGCCTGAGAAGAACCAGCCGGGCGCTGTCTGCTGAAATAATAGAAAGGAACACGCCATGATCTTCAATAAAGCTGATTTTATTGCCAGCTATGGCATTTCCAGCCAGCTGCCCGAAAGTGACCGCCCGGAGCTGAGCTTTTCGGGGCGCTCCAACGTGGGCAAATCCAGCCTGATCAACAAGCTGTGCAGCCGCAAAAATCTGGCGCGCGTGTCCAGTACGCCGGGCAAAACGGCTACCATCAACTTCTATTCCGTGGACGATTGCTATTTTGTAGATCTGCCGGGCTACGGCTATGCCAAGGTGAGCAACGCCGACCGCGAGCGCTGGGACGACCTCATCAACAGCTACTTCGAGGCACCCCGCCACCACACCCTGCTGGTACAGCTGCTGGACTGCCGCCACGCCCCCAGCGCAGACGATCTGCAGATGCTGCGCTACCTGCACTACCACCGCATCCCTTATGTGGTGGCTCTGACAAAGGCGGATAAGCTGAAAAAAAGCCAGCTTGCCAAAACGCAGGAGGACTTTGAAAACATCTGCCGCCCCTATGGCTGTCAGAAGGTGGTGCTGACCAGCGGCGAAAACGGCTACGGTATCCCGGAACTGCAGGCAGTGCTCAACGCCGCAGTGGCTGCGGAAAACGAGGAAGCGGAGTAACGCCATGGCTTACAACGAATTTGCCTATTTCTACGATGAATTCAACGGCGAAGCGGACTACGACGCCCTGTACAGCCAGATCCATGCAAAGCTGGAAGCCCACGGCATCCATGACGGCATTGTAGCCGACCTTGGCTGCGGCACCGGGGAACTGACCCTGATGCTGACGCAGGCAGGCTACGATATGATCGGCATCGATCAGTCGGAGGAGATGCTCTGCGTGGTGCGGGATAAGGCCGAGCAGTTGGGGCTTTCCGGCCGCCTGCTGCTGCTCCGGCAGGATCTGCTCAAGCTGGATCTCTACGGCACCATCCGGGCAGCGGTATCTACCTTTGATACCTTCAACCACATCCCGGATCTGGATACCGCCATTGCCAACGCAGGCTTTTTTATGGAAAAGGGCGGCGTGTTCCTGTTTGATATGAACACCCCCTATAAGCACCAGAAGGTTCTGGGCGATAACGCGTTCACCTTTGAGGAAGAGGATGCCTCCTGCGTGTGGCGCAACCACTATAACGTCGCCGACCGCAGGGTGGAGATCACGGTGGATATTGATTATCACGAGACCGGCGAGCATTTCCACGAGGAATTCTGCGAGTATACCTATGATCTGGATACCATCCGTGCGGCGCTGGAAAAGCACGGCTTTGTGCTGGAAAGTGTCTGCGATGGCGAAACCTTTGGCCCGCTGACCGAGGAAAGCCAGCGCTACTTCTTCTGCGCAACAAAACAGTATACACAACTGGAGGAATAACCTATGGCAAACCTGATCCGCGGCCTGTCCGAGAACGGCGGTGTCGTGTTCTGCGGTGTGGATTCCACCGATATCGTCCGTAAAGCCGAAAAGCTTCACACCACAAGCGCCACCTGCAGCGCGGCACTGGGCCGTCTGCTCACGGGCGCTACCCTGATGGGCTCCATGCTCAAGGACGACCGCGACCGTATCACCCTGCGTGTGGCGGGCGGTGGCCCTGCGGGCGTGCTTATTGCCTGCACCGACGGCACCGGCAACGTGAAGGGCTGCATTGATAACCCGCTGGTGGAACTGCCCGCCAAAGCCAACGGCCACTTGGACGTGGGCACCGCCGTGGGCAAGGATGGCGTGTTGACCGTCATCCGCGATAACCGCCTGCAAAAGGAGCCCACAGTCGGGCAGGTGCCGCTGGTATCCGGCGAGATCGCCGAGGATCTGACCAGCTACTATGCCTACAGCGAGCAGGTGCCCACCGTGATGGCGCTGGGCGTTCTGGTGGACAAGGATCTGTCCATCCTCTGCGCCGGCGGCTTTATGGTGCAGCTGCTGCCCGGCGCTACCGATGCCGAGATCGACCAGCTAGAAAAGAACATCAACGCCATGCCCTCCGTCACCGAGCTGCTCCATGCGGGCAAGACCCCCGAGGACATGATGCAGATGGCACTGGCAGGCTTTGCCCCCAATGTGCTGGACGAGCGTACGGTGCAGTACCAGTGCGATTGCAGCGCCGAGCGTACCAAAGAGATGCTGCTCAGCCTTGGCCGTGCCGAGCTTGCGCGGATGCGGGACGAGGACCCCACCTGTGAGGTGGTGTGCCACTTCTGCCACAGTAAGTATCAGTACGACCTCAACGCTCTGCTTGCCGAGTATGATGCACAGGCCGCCGAAGCCGCCCAGTCCAAAGAATAACCACACCGAAGAAGCGATACGTACCCCCAATGCCGGATATCCGGTACTGGGGGTGTTTTTATGAAAAAATCAGTGTGCCGAACACTGCCAGCAAGAAAAATGCGCAGAAACGCCAGCAGGTGTAAACAAAAAGCGGACTTTTATAGAACGTGCAGGCTGTTTTGCACAAAAGAACTGTCGCTTTTTTAGCAATTCAATGTATTTGCGGGGCAAACGGTAGAACTTTGCGGTGGGATATGTTATACTATACTGTAATTGCTAGCCCCGGAAAAAGGGGCTGCCAAAGGAGAAAGGACTTGTTATGAAGATCATTCTGGTGGGCGGCGGCAAGGTCGGCACGGCTCTGGCGCGCCAGCTCAGCGAGGAAGGCCACAACGTGACTGTGGTGGACACCAACAAGGCGCGCGTGGAGCACCTGACCGAAAGCTACGACGTGCTGGGCATCGTGGGCAATGGCTCGTCCATCACCACCCTGTCCGAGGCGGGCATTGAGGATGCGGACGTGTTCATTGCGGTCACCGGCTCGGACGAACTGAACCTGCTTTGCTGTATGTTTGCCAAAAAGGCGGGTCACTGCCACGGCATTGCCCGTGTGCGCAACCCGTCCTACAGCCATGAGCTGGACTTTATCAAAAAGCAGATCGGCATTTCCGCCATCATCAACCCGGAAATGGCAGCGGCAAAGGAGATCTCCCATCTGCTGCGGTTCCCCGGTGCCAGCAAGATCGATACCTTTGCGGACGGCCGTGTACGGCTGATCAAGTTTGCGCTGCCCGATGCACTGGACGGCGTAGCCATCCGCGAGATCCCCACCCGGCTCAAGAGCGATATTCTGGTGTGCGCGGTGGAGCGTGAGGGAGGGGTCATCATCCCCAACGGTAACTTTGTGCTGCAAAAGGGAGATCAGGTCACTTTCCTTGCCACACAGGAAAAGGCGCACGCCTTTTTCCAGCAGCTGCATCTGCCAGTGCAGCCGGTGCGCAACGCCCTCATCGTAGGCGGCGGTGCCATTGCCTACTACCTCAGTCAGGAACTGCTGGAAAACCATGTGCGGGTGCGCATCGTGGAGCGGGACGCCGCCCGCTGCGTAGAGCTGGCCGAGCAGCTGCCCGGCGCACAGATCCTGAACGAGGACGGTTCCAACCGCGAGTTTTTGCTTTCCGAGGGTCTGGAATCCACCGAGGCTTTTGTGGCGCTGACCAACATTGACGAGGAGAACGTGCTGCTGACCCTGTTTGCCAAAAAGCACTCCAACGGCAAGCTGGTGACCAAAGTCAACCGTCTGGAATTTGACGATATTCTGGCCGGGCTGGATTTGGGCAGCGTGGTCTACCCCAAGTACATGACCTGCGACTACATCGTGCAGTATGTCCGCGCCCTGCAAAACGAGGCGGGCAGCAACATCAAGACCCTGTACCGCATTCTGGATGACCGCGTGGAGGCACTGGAGTTTACGGTGCACGAGGAAAGCGCCGCCACCGGTGTGCCCCTGAGCCAGCTGCACCTGAAAAAGAACCTGCTGCTGTGCTGCATTACCCGCGGCAGCGAGATTTTGATCCCCCGCGGCGGCGACCAGATCCAGGTGGGCGACAACGTCATCGTGGTCACGCTGGAGCATGGCCTGCACGATCTGCGCGATATCGTGGAGCACTGACGGAGGCAGACTATGAATTATGCGATCGTTTTCCGTCTGCTGGGCTATGTGCTGATGATCGAGGGCGCATTGCTGCTGCTGCCCGCCGCCGCCAGCTTAGTGTATGGCGAGTGGATGGTGCTGGGCGTGTTTCTGCTCACAGCTGCGGTCAGCGCCGGCATCGGCTACGCCCTGCACACCATCAAACCCCGCAGCAAGGTGTTCTATATGCGCGAAGGCTTTGCAGCTACCTCGCTGTGCTGGGTGTTCATCTCGGTGATGGGCGCGGTGCCCTTTGTGCTCACCGGCTGCATCCCGAAACCCGTGGACGCCCTGTTTGAGACGGTCTCCGGCTTTACCACCACCGGTGCCAGCATTCTGCCCGGTGTGGAGGATCTGCCCAAGGGCATTCTGTTCTGGCGCAGTTTCACCCACTGGATCGGCGGTATGGGCGTTCTGGTGTTTCTGCTCTCGCTGCTGCCGCTGACCGGCGGCTCCCACGTCAACCTGATGAAGGCGGAAAGCCCCGGCCCGCAGGTGGATAAGCTGGTGCCCAAGGTGCAGTCTACCGCTAAAATTCTGTACGGCATCTACTTTGCCCTCACCGTGCTGGAACTGGTGTTCCTGCTGATTGGCAAAATGCCCCTGTTCGAAGCACTGCTCACTGCCTTTGGTACGGCGGGCACCGGCGGCTTCGGCTTCCGCAACGATAGCTTTGGCAGCTTTTCGCCCTACATCCAGTGGGTCGTGACCATCTTCATGATCCTGTTCGGCGTCAACTTCAATGCCTACTTCCTGCTGCTCATGCGCAAGTTCCGCCGCGCTGCGGCCAGCGAGGAGGTGCGGGGCTACTTTGTGGTCATCGCGGTGGCAGTGGGCATCATCACCGCCAATATTTATAGTATGTACAACAGCTTCGGCGAGGCGCTGCGGCAGGCCGCTTTTCAGGTGGGCTCCATCATCACCACCACCGGCTTTTCCAGCTGCGACTTTGACCTGTGGCCGACCCTCTCCAAAGAGATTCTGGTCATGCTCATGTTCATTGGTGCCTGCGCCGGCAGTACCGGCGGCGGCATGAAGGTGAGCCGCCTCCTCATTCTGGCCAAGACCCTGGCCAAGGAGCTTAAGACCGCCCTGCACCCGCAGGTAGTAGCGCCCGCCCGCATGGACGGCAAGCTGCTGAACCACGAGACCATCCGCACCACCAATGTGTTTGTGGCGGCGTATATCTTTATTTTTGCGGGCTCCTTCTTCCTCATCAGCCTGAACGGCTTTGATATGGTGACGAATTTTACCGCTGTAGCCGCTACCCTGAATAACATCGGCCCGGGTCTTGTCAAGGTAGGCCCCATGCAGAACTTCGGCTGCTTTACAGACCCCGCAAAGCTGGTACTGATCTTCGATATGCTGGCCGGCCGTCTGGAGATCTTCCCCATGCTGGTGCTGTTTATGCCGGATACATGGCGGAAGTTCTGAGCCTTTTGCGGCGCGGGACAGGCAAAATATTATTTCGGAACACCGGAGTCTCTATGGACGCTCCGGTGTTCTTTTTTGTGAAAGAAGTCGGAAAGGCAGATGACAACGGTTAGAAATGCCTTGCGTTCAGCGCCGCATTGCAGTATGATTATAATATCAATTATCTGACCCTTACCCCTGAGCAGGCAGAACCTTTTTACAAACGAACTCGTTCTGCATGATAAAAAAGAAGAAAGCAAAACAATAAAACGTACAGGAGGAAATTACTATGGGTTTGATCAAAGCAGGTATGGGCGCACTGGGCGGAACTCTTGCAGACCAGTGGAAGGAATTTTTCTACTGCGATTCTCTGGATAAGGACGTGCTGATGGTCAAGGGCCAAAAGCGCACCTCCCGCCGCAGTTCCAACCACGGCGATGATAACATCATCACCAACGGCAGCGGCATTGCTGTGGCCGATGGCCAGTGTATGCTTATCGTGGAGCAGGGCAAGGTGGTGGAGGTGTGCGCCGAGCCGGGCGAGTTCACCTTCGATTCTTCTACTGAGCCCAGCGTGTTCACCGGCAACTTTGGCGACAGTCTGGCAGCTACCTTCCAGACCGTGGCCAAGCGCTTTACCTATGGCGGCGACACCGGCAAGGATCAGCGTGTGTACTACATCAACACCAAAGAGCTGGGCGAGATCCTGTACGGCACTGCTACCCCCATCCCGTTCCGCGTGGTGGTCAGCGAGGAGCGGGGCTATAAGCTCTCGGTGAATATCCGTTGCAACGGCAGCTTTACCTACCGCATCTGCGACCCGCTGCTGTTCTACACCAATGTGTGCAGCAATGTCTCCAACCAGTATGATGCCTCGGAGCTGGCTCCCCGCCTGAAGAGCGAGCTGATGAACGCTTTGCAGCCGGCGCTGGCCACCCTTTCCGCCAACAAGGTGCAGTATTACGAGATCCCCGCTCACACGCTGGAGATCTCGGACGCCCTCAACGAGCAGCTGTCCAACGTCTGGCGCAAGAAGCGGGGTATTGAGGTGTTCTCCTTCAACATCAACTCTCTGTCCATCCCGGAGGAACAGCAGAAGAAGATCACCGAGTGGGAAGAGAACGCCATGACCACCGATCCCACCACCGCCGCAGCCCGTCTGGTGGGCGGTCAGATCGACGCCATGAAGACTGCCGCAGGGAACACCGCCGGTGCTATGACCGGCTTTATGGGCATGGGCATGGCAACCGGTGCAAACGGCATGAACGCCCAGAATCTGTTTGCCATGGGTCAGCAGCCCGCAGCGCCCCAGCAGCAGCCTTCTGCCGCTGGCAGCTGGCAGTGCAGCTGCGGCGCTACCGTTACCGGCAAGTTCTGCCCGGAATGCGGCAGCAAAAAGCCGGAGCCGAAGCCCGCTGCGGACAGCT
>OBIA01000026.1_pt1 | contig 120307 bp, 112 predicted proteins | sample 1519911 | NCBI WGS metagenome assembly OBIA01 (sample SAMN04209236, study PRJEB22552) | human gut metagenome | biome: gut; material: feces | host: Homo sapiens | place: USA: Oklahoma | reverse complement strand
TTTTGTTGGCGGAGATGGTGGGATTCGAACCCACGTGCCCGATTAAGGACAAAACGATTTCGAGTCGTTCTCGTTACGACCGCTTCGATACATCTCCATGATAAACTTTATATAGTATAGCAAAAAAGCCTGTTGGCGTCAACACTTTTTCGCATTCCAAACCCCGGGGCTGCGATGCAGCAGTCCCGGGGTTTTCAGCTTTTTGCGCAGCACGGAAAATTTTGCAAAAAGGGACTGGTATTTTTGCGGGTTTTGAGTATAATAGAGAAGAGATAGTTCAAATTTGAAGTATAGCAGTTTGCGTTTTTAATGCCTTGGCAACATCCGCAAACTGCATATCGCAAATATGCCGTTTTGATAGGCGCTATTCTTGAAAATTGCGATAAAAAGGAGAATCACATCCATGGCACAGGCAAAACAGGATATGGGCTCTGGCAGCGTAAAAAAGCTGATGCTACAGCTCATGATCCCGGCGGTCGTTGCACAGGTGGTCAACCTGCTGTATAACATCGTGGACCGCATTTACATCGGACATATCGCCGGCATCGGCGCGGCAGCGCTGACCGGCGTGGGACTGTTCACCCCCATCCTTATGCTGCTGAACGCATTCGCCATGCTGGTGGGCGCGGGCGGCGCACCCCGCACCGCCATTGCGCTGGGACAGGGCGACAAGGAGCAGGCGGAAAAGATCATCTCCAACAGCTTTACCATGCTGCTGCTCTTTTCGGTGGTGCTGACCGTGGTGTTCTACGCCGGAGCACCCACCCTGCTGCGGCTCTTTGGCGCAAGCGATGCCACCCTGCCCTATGCGCTGGCGTACAGCCGCATCTACATTCTGGGCTCGGTGTTTGTGCTGCTGGTGCTGGGCATGAACCCCTTCATCACCACGCAGGGCTTTGCCAAGACCAGTATGCTTACCACCGTCATCGGTGCGGTCATCAACATTATTCTCGACCCCATCCTGATCTTTGGTCTGGGGATGGGCGTGCGGGGCGCTGCCATTGCCACCGTGCTCAGTCAGGCGGTGGGCGCGGTGTGGATCCTGCGCTTCCTTACCGGCAAAAAGACCATCCTGCGCCTGCGCAAGGACTATATGCGCCCGGAAAAGAAGGTCATCCTGCCGGTGATGGCGCTGGGCATCTCCACCTTTGTGATGATGTCCACTGAGAGCCTGCTGTCCATCAGTTTCAGTTCCAGTCTGGCGCGGTACGGCGGCGACGTGGCTGTGGGTGCCATGACCGTCATCACCAGCGCTTCCCAGCTGTGCACCCTGCCCATTCAGGGCATCTGTCAGGGCGGTCAGCCGGTGATGAGCTTCAACTTCGGCGCGGGCAAAAAGTCCCGCGTCAAGGAGGCGTTCCGCTTCCAGCTGCTGCTGTGCGGCTGCTACACCTGCCTGTTCTGGCTGCTCATGATGCTGGCGCCGGGGGCTGTGGCGGGCATCTTCACCTCGGATACGGCGCTGATCGACTACACCACATGGTCCATGCGCATCTACATGGCAGGTATCTTTGCCATGGGCTTCCAGATCGCCTGCCAGCAGAGCTTTATGGCGCTGGGTCAGGCCAAGGTCAGCCTGCTGCTGGCCTGTCTGCGCAAGATCATTTTGCTGATCCCGCTCATCTTCATTCTGCCGCACCTGCTGCCGAACCCGGTGTTCGGCGTCTTTCTGGCAGAGCCGGTCAGCGATATTCTGGCGGCTACCATTACCACCATCACCTTCTTCTCCCGCTTCAACGGGATTCTGGAGCGTGGCGCTGCAAAAGTGTAATAAATTAGAACAAGCCCGGAAAGTCTGCGGACTTTCCGGGCTTGAATTTTTGGCTTTAAACGGCCTCCGGCTCACCCAGAGCCAGCACCTTCGTCAGTTCGGCCTGCACCTTGGCGTTGGTGGCATCGGTGACGGCCAGCACGTCGGAGTAGAACTTTTCCATCTCGTCACGGGTGGAGAAGGTAGCCACATACATCTGGTTGCCCATGGCACCGGACAGCGCCTCGGGGATGCGGTCCACCATGCGCATATTGTCCTGATACTTCTGCATCAGCTGCTCGTGGCTGTAAACAAAACTCTTGCCGTCCCGGCGGCCGGCAAAGGCGCAGTAGTAGTGCTCACCCACCGGCATATCGGTGCCGCCGAAGGCGATCATGTCCGCCCAGATCTTGTACACGTTGGTGGAACGGGCAAAGTCGATCATGTCCGGGGTAAAGCCACCGCAGGGGCGCATATTGACTTCCAGCGCCACGATCTGGCCTTTTTTGCCCATGCTGGCCTGATCCTCGGTCATGCGGAAGAACTCGAAGTGGACAAAGCGGCTCTTCACCCCAAAGCTCTTGACGGCGGCACGGCCTGCGGCGCGGGTGTCCTCCGGCAGATCCTTGATGATGTAGTAGATGGAGTTGTCATCGTTGTTCACGATGTCCATGATGGACACCGGGCTTACGTTGCCTGCCTCAAAGATGGGGTTGCCATGGGCGTCGATGATGGCATCGTAGCTGTTCACCTCGGCGCGGACGAACTCCTCCATGATGTAGGCCACATCCGGGTGCTCCTTCTCCTTGTAGGCCAGAAATTCTTCCAGCTCCTTGTCGCTGGAAAGGCGGTGGGTATCCGAAGCGCCCACGCCGTTGTCCGGCTTGACCACCACCGGGTAGCCTACCTGTGCCACAAAGGCCTTGCAGCCTGCAAGGTCATCCACCATGTGGTAGCGGGCGGTGGCGATACCGGCCTTCTGATAGTACTCCTTCATCTTGCTCTTGTACTTGATGCGGGGCATATCAGAGGTCTGGAAGCCGCTGGTGATGTGGAAATCGGTGCGCAGGGCGGCATCCCGCTCCAGCCAGTATTCATTGTTGGACTCCAGCCAGTCGATGCGGCCATACTTGAAGGTGAAAAAGGCCACGGCGCGGTACACCTCGTCGTAGTTTTCCAGACTGTTCACCTTGTAGTATTCGTTCAGGCTTGCCTTCAGTTCGGGCTTCAGCTCCTCGTAGGGCTGGTCGCCGATGCCCAGCACGTTCAGGCCGTTGTTTTTCAGCTCCCGGCAGAACTGCCAGTAGTTCGTGGGGAAGTTGGGGGAGATAAAAATAAAGTTCTGCATAGTATTTGTTGATTCCTCTTTCCGTTACCTCTATGATTGCAATGCCCCTGCGGGGCGGGACAGACTTTAATATTGGGAAACAACGGCGCGTCCATGGACGCGCCGTTGTGCCATTTTCACGGGATGGGTCACTGCTGGCCCAGAATGTAGGGCATATAGTACGCCACCTGCTTATACCACCAGTTCCAGTCGTGGTTGACATCGTGACCCCACAGGTCCACCCAGATGGGGATATGCTTTGCCTCAAAGATGCGCTTGAGCAGCCATGTGGTGTCCGGCTGTTCCCAGTCGCCCTGACCGCAGCAGATGACAGCCTTCTGGCTGCGGAACAGCTGCATATAGGGGTGATCCTCCGGGAAGTTCTTCATGTAGTCCACGGGGGAGTTCATGTACACCAGCTCGTCCATATAGTTGCCAAAGCCGTAGTGGGCGGTGTAGATGCCGCTGAGCGCCAGACAGCCGCAGAAGATATCCGGGCGGCGCAGGTACAGGTTTACCGCATGGGTAGCGCCCAGACTGCAACCAAAGGCGATGACGCCGGGCAGGTCGCTCCAGCCGTTGCGCTGCTGCGCCAGATGCTGAAGCATCGGGGCGGCCTCGCGGGTGATGTAGTGCAGCCACTGCTCATAGCGGCGGATGCGCCAATAGGGGTTGCCCTGTGCGTCCGACCATGTTTCCTGATCCATGGTGTCGATGGAAAGCACCATGATCTGCCCGGACTCGATCCACGGGGCAAGGGTGTCGGTCATGTGGAAGTTTTCAAAATCAAAAAAACGGCCGTCCTGACAGGGGATATACAGCATCGGGCGGCCGGCGTGGCCGTAAAGTTTGCACTCCATATCCCGTCCCAGTTCCGGGCTGTACTCCTTGAAATACTGCATCTCCATGGTGTTTCCTCCTTTGATAGTCTGTGCAATCAAAACCCCTTTGGGTTTATCAAAAGTGGGCAGCGGGCTCGCCCTCTCAGTCATCGCTGCGCGATGCCAGATTCCCCCTTTTGTCGCTGCGCGACATCTTCCCCCGGCCGGGGGAAGTCGGCCCTCAAAGTGGGAGCCCTTGGCAGTCCACGCAAACTTCATCTCTTTGCCAAGGCCTCTCCCTTTGGGAGAGGTGGCAGTGAGCAAAGCGAACTGACGGAGAGGGCAAGGACGCTTCCCATAAGCGTTTTTTTACTCCTCCACCTCATACAGCAGGGTGTGGAACACGAAGGGCAGCTGTTTTTCCCAGCTGGCTTCGCTGTGGGTGCCGCCGGGCACGATGCGGCTGGTCAGGTGGATGCCCCGGGTCATCAGCTTGCCGCTCAAGGCAGAAAACTGTCGGCGGATGCCCTCGTGGTTGCCCATCTCCCGGGAGCCGTAGTCCATGTACAGCACCGTGCCGGGGGCAAGCTTTGCGCGCCCCACAAGGCCGGAAATCTTATCCGGCGCCACCCAGATGGAGGGGGAAAGTGCTGCGGCACGGCTGTAAGTATCGTTATACTGCAGCAGGGCATACAGGCTCATCAGTCCGCCCATGCTGCTGCCGCCGATAAAGGTATTTGCCCTGTCCGGCAGGGTGCGGAAATTCTGGTCGATCAAAGGCTTGAACCGGTGGATGAACCAGCTCATGGTGGCCTGTCCCTTGCCGTCAAAGTGACCGTAGGTGGGGTCATCGAAACGGTAGGGGGAATACTCCACCAGACGCTCGTTGTTTGCCCCGGCGTTGCACTCGATGGCCGCCACGATCAGCGGGGTGTCGGTATAGTCCAGATAATCCGCCACGCCCCAGCTTTTGCCGTAGGTGGCATCCTCGTTGAAAAACACGTTCTGCCCATCGAACATATACAGCACGGGGAACCGGCGCTCCGGCTGTGCTTCGTACATGGTGGGCAGGTAGACATACACCCGGCGCTGCTCGGTGCCGTTGACCGCCGGGTAACTCATGCTCCATTTTTTGATCATGGTGCTTCTTTCCTCTCAAATCTTCCTGCAAAGGGCACAGGCAGCAAGCCCACGCCCTTTATAGGTAGTGTAGCACCATGCGGCGGGAATTGCAATCTTTATGCGCAAAGGCGCGGCGAGACGATTTAGAATGCGCTCCGCTTTGCTTTGCGCATCATCAGCGGAAAGAATATTATAAATTTCGCGTTTGTCGCGGCCTGCGGGCCGCGACAAACGCATTTTCACGGGAGGGGTCGTGACGGTGAACGGCATCTACAGCGCCGCTTTCTGCGAAAGCACGGCGCTGTGGTCGGTGTGCTCGCCCTCTCCGTCACGGCTTACGCCGTGCCACCTCTGGCGAAACCGTACACTTTGCACTTCAGCCGGAAACTGCACCGCCATGCCAAGGGCTCTCCCTTTGGGAGAGCTGGCGCGTAAGCGCCTGAGAGGGCGAGCCAGCTAAAGCAGCAAACGGCATCTGCGGTGATGCAAAAGGGACTGTTGCCCCAGACGGTGTGCAACAGTCCCTTAAAAAGCCGTAGGGTGACAGGCGGCTCAATATTTCTTTTCCACAGGCACGATCCAGCCCTTGGTATCGGGCAGCTTGCCCCACTGCATACCGGTCATGGTGTCGTACAGCTTCTGAGTGACAGGGCCGATCTTGCCGTCGCCGATAAAGGCGTGCTCGCCCTTCCAGACCAGCTCCTTGACGGGAGAGACGACAGCGGCAGTACCGGTGCCGAACACCTCTTCCAGCTTGCCTTCACGGGCAGCAGCCATGATGTCGGCAATGGCGATCTTGCCCTCAACGACCTCGTAGCCCCAGTCCTTCAGCAGCTCGATGCAGCTGCGGCGGGTAACGCCGGGCAGCACGGTGCCCACAGTGGCGGCGGTGTACACCTTGCCGTCGATCTTGAACATGATGTTCATGCTGCCCACTTCTTCAACGTACTTCTTCTCCACGCCGTCCAGCCACAGCACCTGTGCGTAGCCCTGCTCCTCGGCCAGCTCGCCGGCCTTGATGGAAGCGGCGTAGTTGCCGCCGCACTTGGTAAAGCCGGTCAGACCCGGGGCGGCGCGGATGTACTCGTCCTCCACGTAGATGCGCACGGGGTTGATGCCCTCGGCGTAGTAAGCGCCGGAGGGAGCGCAGATGATGCAGAAGATATAGTGCTTGGAAGCGTGCACGCCCAGACCCACATCATTGGCAAAGATGAAGGGACGGATGTACAGGGAAGCGCCGTCGGTGTGGGGCACCCAGTCGCGGTCCACATCCACCAGAGCCTCAACGGCCTGAATGTAGTCCTCTACCGGGATCTTGGGGATGCACAGACGGTCGGCAGAATCCTGAAAACGCTTGGCGTTGCAGTCCGGGCGGAACAGCTGCACGGTGTCGTCAGCGGTGCGGTAGGCTTTCATGCCCTCAAAGATCTCCTGTGCGTAGTGGAACACCACAGTAGCGGGGTCCAGCTCAAAGGGGCCGTAGGGAACGATGCGGGCATCGTGCCAGCCCTCGCCCTCGGTGTAATCCATGACGAACATATGGTCGGAGAACTTTTTGCCGAAGCCGAGCTTCGTCTCATCGGTGGGCTTTGCCTTGGGCGCAGCCGTGCGGGTGATCTTGATATCCAACATAGTGAGTTTCCCTCTTTCCTTTTATGCGCGTGCGCACGATTTCCGGCGCTTTATGACACAAATGTTGGTTTCTATTATAATATTCCCAGCCGGTTTTGCAAGGAATCACAAAATGTTTCATCTTTCCACCCGGTAAGTTGCACCAAATTATGAGCACAGTGGTGTGCAAACTGCCAAATCTATGGTACAATAGGGGCACAGAGCACTTTGCGGGGCACAGCCCCGCTTTTCTATGGAAGGAGCATACTGCCATGATCGACAGCGTTATTTTTGATATGGACGGCCTGATGTTTGACACCGAGCGGGTGTGGGCGACCCTGTGGGAGCCGGCACTTGCTACCCTTGGGCTTTCTTATAAGGAAGGGCTGGACGTTGCCGCCCGCGGCACGGCGGGAGACACCATGCGGGCGGTGCTGCGCCGCTTCTACGGGGAAAACTGCGACACGGACGCCATCATCGAGGCGCTGCACGCACAGGCGGAAAAGGCGTTTCAGGCACCGCCGCCCAAAAAGCCCGGACTGGACGAAATTCTGACATGGCTGGACGCGCAGCACATCCCCATGGCGGTGGCTTCCTCCAGCCGGATGGCGTCTATCCGGCATCATTTGGACGGCTGGGGTCTGACCCACTACTTTAAGGTGATCGTCTCCGGCGAGCAGTTCTCGGCATCCAAGCCCGACCCGGAAATTTTTTTGCGAACAGCGGAAGCGCTGGGCACTGTGCCCGGCCGCACCCTTGTGCTGGAGGACAGCTACAACGGCGTGCGCGCCGGTGCCGCCGGGCACTTTGTCACCGTGATGGTGCCGGACATGGCCCCCGCCGATGACGAGATGCGCCGTCTGTACACCGCCGAGTGCCGCGATTTGTACGAAGTATTGGACGGGTTGCAGAACGAAAGGTTCTGACCGTAAAAACATCATGCCGGACAGCCCGCAGGCTGTCCGGCATGGTGTTTTCTTTATTCTTCAAATTCCAGATCGCTGGGCTGGATGAGGTCAAGCTCTGCGGCAGGCTCAGCCACAAGGCGGCGGCTCTGGTTGAAGATGGCCTTTTCCAGCGTGTTGCGTGCCAGACGGCCATTGCCGGCGGTGCGGCTGTCCAGCGCCTGACGGCGCTTGTAGTACCCCAGCAGCGGGAAGGTGCAGCTCTCGGCAAGGCGGTAGCCCTTGCCCTTTGCCAGCACGGCGGTGATGTCCAGCAGCTCGTCCGCCGTATAGTCCGGGAACTCGATCTTGTTGGGGAAGCGGCTGGCAAGGCCGCTGTTGGCGGTGAGGAACACCTCCATCTCCTTGGTGTAGCCCGCAAGGATGACCACCAGCTCGTCCCGGTGATCCTCCATGCCCTTTACAAGGGTGTCGATGGCTTCCAGCCCAAAGCTGTCCTGCTCGCCGCGGTACAGACTGTACGCTTCGTCAATGAACAAAACGCCCCCCAGCGCGCTCTCGATGACGCTGTTGGTCAGCGGGGCGGTGTGCCCGGTGTAGCGCCCCACAAGGTCGGCGCGGGTCACCTCCACCAGCTGCCCGCCCCCCAGCGCGCCGATGGCCTTGAGGTACTTTGCCACCAGCCGGGCAATGGTGGTCTTGCCGGTGCCGGGGTTGCCGGTAAAGATCATGTGCATGGACAGGCTTGCGGTCTTGAAGCCCGCCGCCGCGCGGCGCTGCTGCACCTGTAAATTGTCTGCCAGACCGAACACATACTCCTTAACCGGGGCAAGCCCCACCAGCGCATCCAGTTCGGCGCGGATCTGCTCCACCGCGCCGGTGTAGGCCGCCGGCAGCAGGCTGAACAGGTCTGCCGGAGCGGCACCGTTCAGCGCAAATTGCAGCCCCTCGGGCGCGGCGGTCAGCGCCACCGTGCCGGACAGCTTTGCATCGGTCTGCAAACAATACTCGCTCAGGGCGCGGAAAATGCGCTCACAGCAGTCTGCCAGCCCCTCTGCGCCCTTTTCTTTGGAGCACTGCGCTGCCACATAGTCCCGCACCTCCGCCCCGGCGGTGAGGGTCAGCCCCAGACGGCTGTGCACCCGCTGCGCCAGCGCGTTCAGCTGCTGCGCCGCCAGTGCTGCCAGTGCTTCCGGGGTGAAGGGGGCGGTCTGGCACACATCCCCTACCGCCGCCACAAAGGACGCGCCGAATTTATCTGCCAGCGCCTCCCGTCCCTTGCGGGAGAAGAAGATCAGGTACTTGCCGCAGGGGTCGATGCGGCTCACTGCACCGGGGGCAAGCGCCGTGCCGGCTTCCACCAGAATGCCCTCCTTGTTGACCAGATACCGGCTGGACAAAGGCGCACTGCCCTTGACCGCGAGGTCGGAGAGGATGCGCAGAAAGCCGGGGTGGCAGCTCTCGTAATGCTCAAACACCACGATCTCGCCCGGGGCGTGCAGCGCAGCGTACAAGTCCTGCAAAAACAGCTTTTCCGCGCCGGGGTCGGGGTAGAGTGCGAGATCCATCACCGCCATCCGGTCGCTCTGCAAAAGCCCCCGCGCCGCCATGATGCGGGCAGTCTCTGCCAGCGCAAAGTGCCGCCCCGTGCCCGGTGCGCCCCACAGCAGGATCACGTTGCGGGCGGCTGCGCCCTCGGTGCCCAGCACAAAGGGGCGGCGCATTGCCCGCACCACGCTGTCCACAAAGGCATCCTGCCCAAGGACAGTCTTTTTTACCTCGGCGGCAAGGCCCTCAAAGCTGCCCAGCTGCTCCGGCTTTGTGTCTGCCGTGCCCTTGGCCAGCAGGCCGTCCGCTTCCATGTCCCGCAGCATCTGGCGGCTGTCCTCCAGCGCCGTCTGCACCCCGGCATCCTGCGCTTTCAGCCGGGCGTTCTGCTGCTTGAGCATTTCGTCCAGCTGCTTTTGCTGTTCCAGCAGCGCTGCGTTCAGATCAGGCAGGCCGCTGCCCGCCGGTTTTTTGGGCTGCGGCTTTTCCGGCTGCGGCTGTGCGCCGCCGAACTTCAGTTTGCCGCCCGCGCCGAACACGCCGTTCATCAAGCTTTCCCAATCATCGGTATATGCCATGGTGCTGCCCTCCATCGGTGTTTTTCTTCCAGTATAGTGAACTGCGCGGCATTTTGCAAGGGATTCCCTCTTGAAAAAAAGCGCGTTGTCCGATACACTGAATATAATGAATCTTACAAGAAGGAATGAAGCTGACCATGGCCGCAAAAACGCCTGCCCAGTGGAAAACACTGTTTGAAAACGAACCCTTCCACCGCGAAAACTACTACACCGGCCCCCTTGGCCCGGACTACACCCCCGGCGGCACCTGTCTGCGGCTGTGGGCCCCCACCGCCGAAGCAGTCACCGTGACCTTGTACCATAAGGGAGACGGCGGTGCCGTGCTGGGCACAGAACCCTTTGTGCGCGGGGCACAGGGCGTGTGGAGCATCTGGCTGCCCGGGGAGCAGCACGGCCGCTACTACACCTTTGCCGTTACCGTAAACGGCATCACCCGCGAGACCGGCGACCCCTACGCCCGGGCGGTGGGGGTAAACGGCGTCCGCAGCATGATCGTAGATCTTGCCCGCACCGCGCCCTCCGGGTGGGAGCGGGATGTGCGCCCCGCTATCCCCCCGGCGCAGCGCGCCGTGTGGGAGGTGAGCGTGCGGGACTTCTCGCAGGATGCCGCCAGCGGGGTACGCCCGGCATGGCGGGGCAAATATATGGCCTTTACCCAGCAGGGCACTACCCTGCACGGCGACGGCATCCACCCCACCTGCCTGAACTACCTCAAGCGGCTGGGGGTAAAATACGTCCAGCTGATGCCCATTTTCGATTTTGGCAGCGTGGACGAGGCAAAACCCTTGCTGCGGCAGTATAACTGGGGCTACGACCCCACCAACTTCAACGTGCCGGAGGGCAGCTACTCCACCGACCCCACCCGGGGCGAGGTGCGCATCCGGGAGTGCCGGGAGATGATCGCCGCCCTCCATGCGGCGGGCATCGGGGTAGTGATGGACGTGGTGTATAACCACACCTACCGTACCGAAAATCCCCTGAACAATACCGTGCCCTATTACTTTTTCCGGCAGAATGCGGACGGCAGCTTTTCCAACGGCAGCGGCTGCGGCAACGAGTTTGCCAGCGAGCGTCCCATGGCGCGGCGGTACCTCATCGACTCCATCCTCTACTGGGCGAAGGAGTACCACATCGACGGCTTCCGGTTCGACCTGATGGGCCTGTACGATGCCGAGAGCATCAACGCGGTGCGCGCCGCGCTGGATGCCCTGCCCGGCGGGCGGGACATCCTGCTGTACGGCGAGCCGTGGCAGGGCGGTGCCAGCCAGCTGCACCGGTACGAAGCCAACAAGGCCAACCTTGCCATGCTCAACGAGCGGGTGGGCATCTTCTGCGATGACACCCGGGACGCCATCAAGGGCGGCTGCTTCGATGCCCGGGAACCGGGCTATGTGGAGGGCAAGCCCGGCAGCTTCTGGGATATCGGCGCGGCGGTGGCGGCATGGTGCCGCAGCGACCGTCTGCCGCCCCACGCGCCCAGCCAGATCGTGAGCTACGTTTCCGCCCACGACAACTTTACCCTGTGGGACAAGCTGCTCTGCGTCCGGTACGAAAAGCCGGAGTTCACCGCCCGGGACACTGTGGCGCTGGCGCAGAACCGGCTGGCGGCGGGCATCTACCTGACCAGCTTCGGTCTGCCCTTTATGCAGGCGGGCGAGGAGTTCGCCCGCACCAAAAAGGGCGTGGGCAACAGCTACCGCTCCTCTCCCGCCCTGAACCGGCTGGACTGGAACCGCGCCGAGCAGTACCACGCCCTCGTGGACTACTACCGGGGGCTTCTGGCGCTGCGGGCAGCCTTTCCCCGGCTGGGCAGCACCGACCGTCACGCCCCGGAGGCTTTGCAGTTCTTTGCACTGGAGCAGCCGCTGGTGGGCTGGACGCTGCCCGCCGTCTGGGGCGACGGCGCGGCGTGGAGCGCCCTGTGTGTCTTTTATAACCCCACCGAAACCGCCTGCACCGTCTCCCTGCCCGCCGGGCAGTGGAAACTGCTGAGCGACGGCACCTCCTCCAGCCTGTGGCGCGGCCCCAGCCGTATTTTTACCGGCAATGCCCCCCTTGCGCCGTATAGCGCCACTATTTTTGGTGCGGTGTAAATAAAGAACGAACTCCCTCAGTCAAAACCTGACGGTTTTGCCAGCTCCCTCGGAGAGGGAGCCTCTGGCGCGCCCGGAAGCTTTGCACTTTAGCCGGAAAGTTTACCGTTATGCCAAAGGCCCCATCCCAGAGGGGGCTGTCGCCGTAGGCGACTGGGGGAGTTTTTCCCACAACCAAAAAAGGCTGCTGCACATTCCGTGCAACAGCCTTTTTACTATTTTCAGTTATTCTCTGCACCCTTTTCGCCAAGGGTGACGCTAACGGTCTGCATCTGACCGCCGCGTGCGACGGTGATCTCGATGGTGTCACCGGCCTTGTGGTCCTGCATCAGGGTGCCAAGGTCGCTCTGGGTGGCAACCTCGCTGCCGTCTACGCTCACGATGCGGTCACCGGCCTGCAAGCCCGCCTTGTCGGCAGGGCCGCCCTTGACCACTTCCACGATGTAGACACCGTAGGCGTTCACGCCCAGCTGGGCGGCAGTCTGGGCGTCGGTCACGGCATAGTAGCTGATGCCCAGATAGGGACGCCCGGTCACATAGCCGTTTTCCAGCAGCTCCTGCGCCACCTTGACGGCGTCATTCACCGGGATGGCAAAGCCCAGACCCTCGGCATCGCTGTCGGAGGACTTTGCATTGACGATGCCCACCAGCTCGCCGTTCATGTTGAACAGGCCGCCGCCGGAGTTGCCGGGGCTGACGGAGGCATCCATCTGGATCAGGGACATGGTGTTGACAGAGCTGGAACCCTGAATGCTGACGCTGCGGTTCAGTGCGCTGACGATGCCGCTGGTCACGGTGCCGCCCAGCTCACCCAAGGGGTTGCCCACAGCCATGACGCTTTCGCCCACCTTCAGGTTATCGCTGTCGCCCACGGTGGCGGGGGTCAGGCCGGTGGCGTCGACCTTCACCACGGCGATATCACTGGTGGTATCCTCGCCCACCAGCGTTGCGGGGTAATCCTTGTCGCCGATGCTCACAGTGATGTTGGAAGCGCCGCTCACCACATGGGCGCAGGTGAGGATATAACCATCCGAGCTGATGATGACGCCGCTGCCCGCGCCGCTCTCCACCTGGCTCTGACCGTACCACGACCACTGGGAGTAGACCACCTGCTCGGTGGTGATGACCACCACGCTGGGGCTGACCAGCTCTGCCACCTGTGCGGTGCTCAGGCTGGTGCCGCTGGTGGCGCTGATGGAATTGCCGGTGCTGTCGGTGCTGCTGTCAGAGCTGGCAGGGCGCTCCACCTGCTGGATGACCACCTTGCTGCCGCCGCCGTATTTTGCACCCACAAAGCCGCCCGCAAAGCCCATGGCAGCTGCCAGCACCAGCGCCACGGCGCTGCGCACCAGCTTTCCGCCATTGAACTTCTTCTTTTTGCGGCGGGGCTTTTCCGGCTGCTGCGGGGCGCTGTACTGCGGCTGCTCCGGCGGGGTGGGCGGCACGCTGCCGCCGTCTGCCGGGGCGGTATACGCCGGGCGCACGGGCTGTGCTTCCGGCTCGTTATACTGGTTTGCCGTGTTCATGCCGCTGCTGCCCACGTTGGGGTAGCCGGTCTCGTTATTGGAAGCGGAATAATCATATTCCCACTTGTTCTCGTTTTCCATGTTACTACATCCTTCCCTCAAAGGCCGGTCCGCAGGGACATCTGTTCCTTTGAACTGTCCCTATTGTAACCGTCAAATGTGAAAATCAATCGCTTGCGCCGTGAAGAATATGTGAAATGCGGTCCTGCTTTTCTGCCCTTGACAGCTGCGCCGCCGCTTGCTATTGTAACGGAAGAATATTGGCCCGTCAAGGAGGAGCTTTTTATGGAACTGCGCCGCACCGAACAGGGGTTTGCCCTGTATAAAGAAAAGGACTGCATCGGAGAGTGCACCCTCTCCCCCGCCCCCAAGGGCGCACAGCTTGCCGCCCTGTGCATCCTGCCCCGGTGGCGGCGCAAGGGCTACGGTTCCTACCTGTTAAAAGAAGTATTGCGCAGCTTTGGCGGTTATGACCGGGAAACCGCCACGGTTTTTACCGCCCCGCTGCCGGAAAACGCCGCCGAGCTTGCCTTCTGGGGCAAATTTGGCTTTGCCGCCGAGGGCGGGCAGCTGGTGCGCCGCCGCACCCCGGATTTAACGGCGGTCAAGTTCGTGCAGGACTTTTTAGCCGCCCGGCTGGTGCACCCGCAGCTGTGTGTAGACGCCACCTGCGGCAACGGCGGCGACACCGCCTTTCTGTGCGGGCTGACTGCCCCCGCCGGGCGGGTGCTGGCCTTTGACGTGCAGCCCGAAGCCATCCGCTCCACCCGCGCCCGGCTGGAACAGGCAGACGTGCCCGCCGACCGGTACAGCCTTATCTGCGGCAGCCATGCCGACCTGTTACAGTATGTGCAGCCCGGCACCGCCGATGCGGTCATGTTCAACTTCGGCTGGCTGCCGGGGGCAGACCACGGGGTGTTTTCCACCGCGCAGAGCAGCATCCCCGCCTTGCAGGCGGCATTACAGGCGGTGCGCCCCGGCGGCATCGTAAGCGCCATCCTGTACAGCGGGGCAGTCATCGGTTCGGACGAAAAACAGGCGGTGCTGCGTTTTCTGCGGGCACTTCCACTGAAAAGTTTCACCGTTCTGGTGTGTGATTTTGCCAATTGGGCCGAAACTGCCCCTCTGCCCTGCCTGATCCTGAAAAAATAACGAAAACCCTTGCATTATCACGCGTTTTCGTATAGAATAGGGTGCGTATGTGTAAAAACAAGAACCCTCTCAGTCACGGCTGACGCCGTGCCAGCTCCCCCGAGGGGGGGGAGCTCCGCGCAAAACCTCCCCCTTTCGGGGGAGGTGGCATGACGCAAAGCGGCATGACGGAGAGGGTTTTCTCAGAAAGCAGGATGGAGGCTCCCATGTAAGACACCACCTGTCTGCCATTCATTCTCTGCCTTGCAAAGGCAATTTTTATAGGAGAAACTACGATCTATGACAAATCGTGAAGAGATCGAACGCCGCAGGACGTTCGCCATCATCAGCCACCCCGACGCAGGTAAGACCACCCTTACCGAAAAGCTGCTGCTGTACGGTGGAGCCATCAATCAGGCTGGTTCCGTCAAGGGCAAGCAGAGCGCCAAGCACGCTGTGTCCGACTGGATGGACATCGAAAAGCAGCGTGGTATCTCGGTCACCTCTTCGGTGCTGCAGTTCAACTACGCCGGCAAGTGCGTGAACATTCTGGACACCCCCGGCCATCAGGACTTTTCGGAGGATACCTACCGCACCCTGATGGCGGCAGACTCTGCCGTCATGGTCATCGACGCCGCAAAGGGCGTTGAGGCGCAGACCATCAAGCTGTTCAAGGTTTGCACCCTGCGCCATATCCCCATTTTTACCTTCATCAACAAGATGGACCGCGAAGCCCGCGACCCCTTTGAGCTGATGGAGAACATCGAGGAAATTCTGGGCATCAAGACCTACCCCATGAACTGGCCCATCGGCTGCGGCAAGGAGTTCAAGGGCGTGTTCGACCGCAACACCCGCAAAGTGCTTGCTTTCTCCAGCGACGGCCGCGCCAACGGCGTCAAGAAGGTCGAGGAGACCGAGGCCGAGCTGGGCGATGCCGCACTGGACGAGCTGCTGACCCCCTACCTGCACCAGCAGCTGGTGGACGAGATCGAGCTGCTGGACGGCGCTGCCGAGGAGTTTGATCTGGACAAGGTGCTGCGCGGCGAATTGAGCCCCGTGTTCTTCGGCTCTGCATTGACCAACTTCGGCGTGGAGCCCTTCCTTGAAAACTTCCTGCGGCTCACCTCTGCCCCGCTGGCCCGCGTGGACAGCCTGACCGGCGAGCCGGTGGACCCCTGCCGGGACGAGTTCTCCGCCTTTATCTTTAAGATTCAGGCCAACATGAACAAGGCCCACCGCGACCGCATTGCCTTTATGCGCATCTGCTCCGGCAAGTTCGAGCGCGGCATGGAAGCCTACCATGTGCAGGAGGGCAAGAACATCAAGCTGGCCACCGGCACCCAGCTGATGGCGCAGGACCGCGCCATCGTGGACGAGGCCTACGCCGGCGACATCATCGGCCTGTTCGACCCGGGCATCTTCTCCATCGGCGATACCCTGTGCACCGGCAAAAAGAAGGTCCAGTTCGCGGGCATCCCCACCTTCTCCCCGGAGCACTTTGCCCGCATTGAGCAGAAGGACACCATGAAGCGCAAGCAGTTCGTGAAGGGCATGGAGCAGATCGCACAGGAGGGTGCCATCCAGATCTTCCGCGAAGTGGGCGGCGGCATGGAAGAAGTGGTGGTCGGCGTGGTCGGCGTGCTGCAGCTGGAAGTGCTGGAGTACCGCCTGAACACCGAGTACAACGTGGAGATCCGTATGCAGCAGCTGCCCTTTGAGCAGCTGCGCTGGGTGCAGAACGATCCCGACACCTACAACCTGCGGGATCTGGACCTGACCAGCGACACCAAGGCTGTGGAGGACATGAAGGGCAACCGTCTGCTGCTGTTCACCTCCGACTGGGCGGTGCGCTGGGCAGAGACTCACAACGAGAGCTTGCAGCTGAGCGAGTTCGGCAACATCTGATAAAAGAGCGCTGCGGAGTGCACCTGCGCTCCGCAGTTCTTTTTTATAGAATAAAAAACACAACAAAGTATGCCAGACATCAGAATGAGGGTTCCCATTGCGGGGAACACTGCTGGCATGGAGGGTAAAGTATATGCAGAACATCAACATTGGCAAAAGCGGCATTTCCGTGCCGTTTCTGGGCATGGGTACATGGGCCATCGGCGGCGGTGCATGGTGGGGCGATAACGACGATGCACTGTCGGTAAAGGCCATCCAGACCGCCGTGGAGCAGGGCATCCAGTGGATCGACACTGCGCCCATCTACGGGCTGTACCACAGCGAGGAAGTGGTGGGCGAAGCCATGAAGCACATCGACCGCGACAAAGTGGTGCTTTCCACCAAGTGCGGCCTGGAGTGGCGGCACGAGTCCCCCATCCTGCACAAGGTAGTGGACGGCGTACAGGTGTACCGCGACCTCTCTGCCAAGGGCATCATCGAGGACGTGGAGGACAGCCTGCGCCGTCTGCACACCGACCATCTGGACGTGCTGTACACCCACTGGCAGAGCCCGGACTTCGGCGTATATCCGCTGGAAGAGACCATGGAAGCCATGATGAAGCTGAAGGAGCAGGGCAAGATCCGCGCCATCGGTGCTTCCAACGTCACCTCCGACATCATCCGGGGCTACTGCAAGTACGGCCAGCTGGACGTCATTCAGGAAAAGTACAGCCTGCTGACCCGCCGCATTGAAAAGCAGCTGCTGCCCACCTGCAAGGAGCTGGGCGTCTCGGTGCAGGCGTACTCCCCGCTGGAGCAGGGTCTTTTGACCGGCAAGGTGACCATGGACACCACCTACCCGGAGGGCAGCACCCGCAACACGAACCCCTGCTTCCAGCCCACCCGCCGGGCACAGGCGCTGGAACTGCTGGCAAAGTGGAGCGACCTGACCGAAAAGTACAACTGCACCATGGCACAGCTGGTCATCGCCATGACCGCCCGCATGATCCCGGGGCTGCACGTTCTGTGCGGTGCCCGCAAGCCGGAGCAGGTGCTGGATAACGCCGGTGCCATGCACATCAAGCTGGACGGCGCCGACGCCGTCCGCATGAAGTGGGACGTGGACGCGATCTCCTGAGGATAAACAGAACAACACCGGAGCATCTTCGGACGCTCCGGTGTTGTTTTATTATTTCTGCTGTTCCAGCATGGTCTGGATACGGGTCTTGGCGCGGTAATAGGTCACCCGCGCCCATGCGGCATTGTGACCAAAGATCGCCCCGATGCGGTCAAAGGGCAGTTCGCCAAACACCCGCAGGCTGAAAACCTCCTTGTAAGGCTCTTCCAGCGCGTGCAGACACTGGTGCACCGTAAAGGCGGCATCCTTATCCACCAGCAGCTGCGCGATGTCCGGGCTGTCGGCGGCTTTTGTTTCGGCATCTTCCAGCGGGGCGGCCTGCTTTGCGCGGCGGCAGTGGTCGTAGTAGGCGTTGCGCGCCACGGTGAACAGCCACGCCCGCACATCCTGCTTGCCGTCGTAGTCTTTCAGGCCGTCCAGCGCCCGGAAAAAGGTCTCCTGCGTCAGTTCCTCGGCCAGCGTTTCGCTGCGGGTAAGCCCCTGCAAAAACAGGCAGACGTCCCGGAAGTAGAGCCGGTAGATGGTTTCAATGTCCATAGGCATCACTCCGGCCATTCGACCTCGTCCCATGCCGCAGGGGCGCTGCCCACCGCATACCATGTGCCGTCCTGACCGTTGAACGCCACCGTCATGTCTGCTGCATCCACCACCGCCGAGTGGTCAGTGCGCATCCATCCGGTGCTGCGGAGCAGGTCTGTGTCCTTTTGCAGTAGCTTGTCAAGGGCATCGTGCACCCACGGAATGCGGTAGCGGATGACCTCGTAGTGCCAGTCGGCATGGGTCGGCTTCAGGTATACGTCCTCGGCGCGGGTCTCCAGCACCCAACCGTTGGCACCGTTTTCTGCCTGCCGGTAGTAAGCCTGCAATCGTGCATCAAAAAAGGATACCCGGTCGCAGGCGGTGTAGCCGTACCAGCCAAAGCCGCACACCGCAGCCAGCGCCAGCGCTGCCGCAAAGCTGCACAGCATGGTGCGCAGACGGCGGCGGTTCAGGCTGCTGCGGATGTTTTTCAGCGGTGCATCCAGCTGGGGTTCCGGCTGCACAGGCACCGGCTTTTCCATCCGTTCCAGCTCTGCACGGCAGGCGGGGCACGCTGCAAGGTGCTGCTCCACCAGCGCACTGCTGGCAGGGCTGGCAAGCTTTTCGGCGTACAGGGGCAGTAAATCGCGGATCACGTCACATTCCAGCTTCATGGTCATTTCCTCCTTTGCGGGCTTTCGTGCGCCCTTTCACCCCAATAACGCACAAAGAGGAAAAACGTTACAGGTTTTTTCAAAAACTCCCCCAGCCACGCAGAAGCGAAGACTGAGGGAGTTTGTTCAGTTTTCCTTCCAGAACAGCCCGCCGGAGGTCTGGAACAGCAGGCGCGGGTTCACGCTTCTGCTGCCCAGCTTGAAGTCCATGGTCAGCTCCTCGCCCAGTGCGCCCACGGCCTGTCCCTTTTCCACGGTCTGTCCCCTGCTGACCGAAATCTCCTGCAAGCCGTACAGGTAGCTGCGCAGCCCGCAGCCGTGGTCGATGACCACCGTATTGCCGGTAAGCGCAAGATCGCCCGCAAACACCACCGTGCCGTTGGCTGCGGCGCGGCAGGGCGCACCGGGGATGGTGTACAGCTTTGTGGAGTTGGAGCGGCTGCCCTGCTGGCCGTCCGTTACTTTGATCTGTCCGTAGTCCACCAGAGTCATGGAGTCCTCAGCCGGGGGCACAAAGCCGCCCTGCCACTGCTTGGCGGTGGCGGCAGCTTCGTACAGCGGCCAGATGGCGCTGCGGAACTGGGCGTTGGCGCTCTCCGCAGCCGGTTCTTCGGCTTCCACCTCCACCGTGCCGAAGTCCTTCGGCAGCACGGTCAGGGTGCGGGTGATGGTCTCGCCGTTCACCGTGATGTTCACCTCGTGTCCACCGGAGGAGGCGTTATACGCCGCCGGGATATAGGCGCGCCAGCCCTCGGCGGCGCGCACGCACTGCACGCTGCCAAGGTCAGTCTCGATGGTGGGCACGGCGTCCCCGGTCATGCCGGAGATGCGCACGCCCACTGTGCCGCCCTGCTCCACCCGCTCGGCGGAAAGCTCCACCTCCGCGCTGGCCTGCAGGGTAAACCGGAAGCTGTACCGGTACCAGCCGGTAGGCTTTGCGGGGCGCTCTAACCCCAGGTTTTTGCGCAGCTGCCCGGTGCTGCCGCCCTCGAACTGGGTAACGACCCCGCCCTTGGGCACGCGCCACGCGGTCAGTTCCGCCTTATACTCGCCGTTCGCGGGGAAGAGGAAGCTCTGGTACTCCCCTGCGCTGCCCGCAAACAGCACATCCCCCGCCGCATTCTGGATGGTCAGGGCGGTGTAGCCCGTCCAGTCCGGCAACGTCAGCTCCGGGTGGGCAGTGTACAGCACACCCAGCTTCTGCACGGTCAGGGTGGCGGGGCTGGCAAACACCTTATCCAGCTGCCCGCCCAGCAGCGGCACCTGCCAGCAGGAGCCGTTCGGCTCCAGCGCCTGCCCGCCGCACTGCGCCGCCCCGTCCGGGCAACCGCCCTCGGTGGTAAAGGCATAGCTTACCCCCATCACAGCCGCCAGCAGCACCACCACACCCAGCGCCACACTGATGAGCCAGAGCAAAAAACGCTTCATGTTCCTTCTCCTTATGTACAAAAAGGGCGCACCGGGACAAGTCCGTTCAGACAGACTGCTCCGTGCGCCCCGATGCGCTTATCTTCCCGGCAGTTTCCGGTATTCAAGGATCATTCTGCCTCGGTCTCGTCCTCAGCAGCAGCTTCCTCCGGCTCTACGGTTTCTGCATCATCCTCGCCGAACAGCAGACGCTCATATTCGTCCAGCTCCTTCTCGCGGCGGTTCAGGTAAAGTGCCACAGCAGCCAGCGCACCAGCCACAGCAGCCAGAACAGCGATCACAGCGACCAAGCAAGATTTTTTCATAGATTCAGTACACTCCTTTTTGCAGTTGAAACATTGTTTCAGCTTGATTTTTCCAGCGGGCGACCCGCAAAAGGATCTTGATTCAAGCGGCGATCAGCGCCGCCTTGTAGCTTTTATTATACCCGTTCCCGCCCAAAATTACAACCGTTGCACCCCAATTTTCACGCCCTGAAGGTGCTGCGTGGCGCAGTTTGGGCAGTGTGCCGGTTTTGGCGCGGTTCATTACAGCAAATTGCCAAAGTCACAGCAGCAGCGGCTTATATGCCCGGAACGCCCCGGGCAGGGCGTAGGCGGTGCGCAGCTGCTCCCGGCTTGCCCAGACATAGCCCGCCGGGGCACTTTGCGCCGCAACGCGCAGCTGCACGCCGGACATGAGCCACTCGATATGGGTAAAGATATGCTTTGCGGCGGGCAGGGCGGCGGGGGCTGCCGTGCCGGTGTCCAGCCCCAGCGCCGCCAGCCGCGCCAGCACCTCGGCCTGCAAAAGATGCTCGTCCTCCCACAATACCGGCTGCCACAGCCCGGCCAGCAGCCCTTTTTGCGGCCGCTGCTGCACCAGAAAGCCCGCCGGGCTTTCCACCAGTGCCAGCGTTACCGGCACAAGCTTGCGGGGCTTTGGCTTTGCCTTTTGGGGCAGCTGGGCGGTGGTGCCCGCCGCCCGGGCAAGGCAGAGCGTCGCCAGCGGGCACTGCCCGCACAAAGGCGCACCGTTGGGCACGCAGACCAGCGCACCCAGCTCCATCAGTGCCTGATTGTAGTCCCCGGCCTTTTCCGGCGGCTGATGCCCCATGACCCGGGCGGTAAAGGCTTTTTTTACCGCCGGCTCTGTAATCACACCCGGGTCATTATACAGACGGGAAAACACCCGCAGCACATTGCCGTCCACGGCGGGCACGGGAAGCCCGAAGCTGATGGACGCGATGGCTCCGGCGGTGTACTCCCCGATGCCGGGCAAAGCAAGCAGGGCGGCGTAGTCGGCGGGCAGCTGCCCGCCGTACTGCGCACAGACGAGTTTTGCGGCCTTTTGCAGGTTGCGCACCCGGCTGTAATAGCCCAGCCCCTCCCACAGCTTATGCAGCTTTTCTTCCTCGCAGGCGGCAAGCGCCGGGATATCCGGCAGCGCTTCCAAAAAGCGGTAGTAATACGGCAGCACCGCCGATACCCGGGTCTGCTGCAGCATCACCTCGCTGAGCCACACATGGTAGGGGGTGGGGTCCTCCCGGAAGGGCAGGCTGCGGCGGTTCTTGTAAAACCACTCCAAGAGGGCAGGCGAAATGTTTTCCACTTGTTTTGTGCTCCTTGTTGAAAAATAAAGAACTAAGAAAGCCGCCGCAAAGGCGGCGGCTTTCTTTGATTACAGTATGCGTGCTTCTCAGAAGCCGTATGCGGTGCGGGGGAAGGGCAGCACGTCACGGATGTTCTGGATGCCGGTGAGGTACATGATCATGCGCTCAAAGCCCAAGCCGTAGCCTGCGTGCTCCACACCGCCGAACTTGCGCAGATTCAAATACCACTCGTAGTTGGTCTTGTCCATGCCCAGCTCGTCCATGCGAGCCACCAGCTTGCCGTAGTCCTCTTCACGCTGGCTGCCGCCGATCAGCTCGCCGATGCCGGGCACCAGCATATCTGCTGCTGCCACGGTCTTACCGTCGGCATTCTGCTTCATGTAGAAGCTCTTGATCTCCTTGGGGTAGTCGGTGACAAAGACCGGCTTCTTGAACACCACCTCGGTCAGGTAGCGCTCGTGCTCGGTCTGGATATCCACGCCCCACTCCACGGGGTACTGGAACTTCTTGTTGTTCTTTTCCAAGATCTCAATGGCTTCGGTGTAGCTGATGCGGCCGAACTCGCTGTTTGCCACCAGCTCCAGACGTTCGACAAGGCCCTTGTCGATAAACTGGTTGAAGAAAGCCATCTCGTCCGGGCAGTTGTCCAGCACATAGCGGATGACGTACTTGATCATGGCCTCGGCGTTGTCCATATAGCCGTTCAGGTCGCAGAAGGCCATCTCCGGCTCGATCATCCAGAACTCCGCAGCATGGCGGGTGGTAAAGCTCTTCTCGGCGCGGAAGGTGGGGCCAAAGGTGTACACCTTGCCAAAGGCCATGGCCATGGCCTCGGCTTCCAGCTGGCCGGAAACGGTCAGGTTGACCGGCTTTTCAAAGAAGTCCTGGCTGTAATCCACAGCGCCGTCCTCGGTCTTGGGCACATTGTCCAGATCCAGTGTAGTCACGCGGAACATCTCGCCGGCACCCTCGCAGTCGGAGGCGGTGATCAGCGGAGAGTGGGCGTAGACAAAGCCATTTTCCTGGAAGAACTTGTGGATGGCATAAGCAGCCACGCTGCGCACGCGGAAAGCGGCGTTGAAGGTGTTGGTGCGGGGACGCAGGGTGGGCATGGTGCGCAGATACTCCATGCTCATCTTCTTTTTCTGCAGGGGGTACTCGTCGGCGGGGCAGTCGCCCAGGATCTCCACGCTCTCGGCGTTCAGCTCAAAGGGCTGCTTTGCCTGCGGGGTGAGCACCAGCTTGCCCTTGATGCGCAGGCTGCTGTACAGACCGGTGTGGATGACTTCATCATAGTTTGCCAGCTTGCCGGCTTCCAGCACCACCTGCAGGGTCTTGAAGCAGCCGCCGTCCGACAGGGCGATGAAGCCGATGTTCTTGGAGTCGCGGATGTTCTTTGCCCAGCCGCATACGGTGACGACCGTACCATCGGCGGGGGTGTTCTTGTACAGCGAAACGATCTCAGTGCGTTCCATAGTTTTTCTCCTTATCGATTTTACAAAAGAAAAAGACAGCTTTTCTCCCTGAAAGTTCAGGGCGAACAAGCTGTCTTGTAATGTCCGCGGTGCCACCTGAATTACCGGAAGTGCCCGGTCGCTCACGCGCTCTTTGTTTAAGCGCTGTCCCTGTAACGCTGAACCTGCGGCGCACCTACTTAGCGGCAGACGCGCTGCCGTGTTCAGTTTGCTGCTCCCGGGTGTTCGTTCACGCGGCGCACGGGCGCGGCTCTCAGCTGTGCCGCACTCTCTGGGCCGGACGGCCCGCGCTACTTTTCCCGTTCCTTGCATTTGTTGTTTTAAGATAGCACGTTGGCGGCATTTTGTCAACCTTACCGTACGGAATCGGGTAAAATTCTGCGTTTTTTCTTGTCAGATCGCCTTTTCTCTGGTAAACTGGAAAAAAGCGGTATTCCGCAAAAACAGATTCTGGAGGAAATCATGAAACACATACACCATATCATCCGTCTGCTGACCCTTGCCGTGGTCAGCTGCACACTGGCTGCTATGCTGAGCGGCTGCACCAAAGAGGAATTCATTGCCGGATACAACGAATTCATGTTCGGCGACTGGCTTCCCGCCTACGGAAGCACTTCCCAGTCCGGCACATCGGGTAATGCCAATGATCCCGGCCACGTCTACGACCCGCCAAACCCCGAGTGCGATGCCAAGATCTCCTCTCTGATGAGCGAGCTGTATTCACTGGAGTCCTCGGCACGGTCGGATGTCAGCAGCGCCATCCAGAGCGCAAAGGATGAGTACCACGCCCTGCCCGCCGAAGAGCGGACCTTTTCCAATAAGGTCAGCATCGCCTACAAGCATCTCTCCTCGGTGGAGAGCACCTACGACAGTGCCGTCTCCTCGGTGGTCAGCGAGATGCGCAGCGTGCTGCGGCAGTATAACCAGCCCGAGACCGTGGCCGATCAGGCATGGAGTTACTATCAGTCTGCCAAGAGCAGCATGATCTCCAGCCTTGGCGGCTGATTCAGCTTAATAATGCATCCGCGAGGCCCTGTGCTGCCAGATATCCGGCGTACAGGGCCTCATTTAAGTTGTTGCCGTGCCCGCCGATCTCGATCAGCAGACTGCCGGTGGTCAGGTCCTGATTATAGAACCGGTAGCTGAACAGCACCGGGCGGGTAAAGCCGGGGTATTTTTCCTCCATGCTGCGCTCCCACGCAGCGGCAAAACGAAGGTTCTGCCGCCATGCGGGCAGCTGCACGCTGGTGCCGTTGTCGCACCCGCAGATGATCATCACCTGCGCCGCCTGCCGTCCGTCTATGGTGCATACCGGGGCGCAGCGGGTGCCGTTTTCCCGCTCGATGGCGTCGCGGTGGACGTCCAGCACCACCTTGATGCTGGGGTACTGCGCCAGATACTGCTGCACCACCGCCCGGCTGTTGGCGTAGCTGCCGGTGTAGCTGGGGTAGTCGTTCAGGGTCTCGTCGTGCAGGGTGCAGATGCCCGCCGCGTTGAGGGTATCGGCCATCACCCGCCCCACCGCGCACATATTGATGCTGCGGTCGGTGCTGCGCGCCCCGTCCCCGGGGGTGAACCACAGCCCGGCAGAAAGGCGGTAGTCCTCGGTGGCGTGGGTGTGCATGATGAGCACCTGCGGCGCAGCGCTGTCTTTTTCGATGGCAAAGGGCAGGGGCTGCGCTGCCTCGGCGGCGATGTCTGCCGCCGTCTGCCGGGTGTTATTCTTGATGCTGCCCGCACCGCAGGGAATGTACTTTTCGCCGCTGCCGTGCCCAAACTGCTGCTCCGTCACCGTACCTGCATCGGCGGGGCGGGCTTCGTCCGGCTGCAGCTCCACAAAATACCGCTCCACCCCGGTCTGCACCGGGACGTCAGCTTCCTGCGCCGGAGAGGGCGCGGACACGTCCTCCGGCACGCTTTCCGCAGATGCCGCAGCGCGGCTCTCCACGGCCTGCTGCCCCAGATGCAGCAAAGTCTGTGCGGCAGGCACCGGCGCTGCCAGAAAGGCCGCCAGCACCAGCGCGGCGCTGCGGGCAAAGATGCACAGCGCTGCAAACAGCACCGCAGCCTGCAAAAAGGGCACTGCCCTGCTCTGCCCCGCAGGCAGACGCCAAGGCTCTCTGCTGCGCATGGCAAGACCTCCTTTCTTCACCCCGTCAGCCAGCAGAGCTGCTGCACGGTAAGGCGGGGCTGCAAGGCGCGGTTGACGCTGCCCGCCAGCAGAGCCGCGCCGTGGGCGATGACGCTGTCCAGTGCGCGGGGCGTGACCACAAGGTCTGCGCCCTCCTGCGCCTGCATCAGGGTAGGGATGCCCGCCGCCACCACCGGCACGCCAAGGGTGTCCCGGGTCAGGTGGCGGGTGTGGTCGGCCTGCGCCGGGTAGAGCCCCGTGTCCGAAAACTGCACCGTGCGCCCCAGCCGCTGCCCCTCGGCGGAGCAGAGACTGTCCACGCAGACCACCGCCGCCGGGTGCAGCTGACCCACCAGCGCCGCCGCCAGCTGCTGAAGCGAAAGCCCGGTGGCCGCCGCCACCCCGGGCGCAACGGCTGCTACCGGGCGCAAGCCCCGCACCGGCGGGGCAGCGCCCGCGCCCATGGTGACAAGGATGCGCTGCACCGTGCGCGGGCCAAGGGCATCTGCGGTGATGCGGCGGTTGCCCACACCCAGCACCAGCACCGGCCCTTCCGGCGGCAAAAGGGCGCGCAGCTCCCGGGCGCACACCTCGATGACGGCGGCGTCCCGCTCGTCCAGCACGCTGACGCTGGGCATTTCCAGCGTCACATACCTGCCCCGGGGGCGGCTGAGCCCCTCGCGGGCGATCTCCACCCGGGTCACTGTCACCCCGCCGTGGCGGGCGGTAGCCAGCCGCACCCCTGCGGGCAGCGGCTGCGCCGCGCCGCTGAACAGCTCGTCAGCCATATCCGTAGTACGCATTTTCCACACTCTCCGTTCCTTTTTTGGGGCAAAAGCCCGCTTTCTTGCCGGAAAGTATGGGAAAAATAAAACTTTTCCAAACAAAAATCAAAAAAACGCTTGCGCTGGTACGCGAAATATGGTATCATAGGGTGCGCTGTTATAGGTAGCCAAGGAGGTGGAACGAATGCCTAACATCAAATCTCAGAAGGACCGCGTCGTGCAGGCTGCTGCAGAGCAGGCTCACAACAAGGCCATTAAGACCAACCTGAAAACAGTCGTCAAGAAGGCAGACGCTGCCATCGATGCGAATGCCGCTGACAAGGACGCAACCGTCCTGGCTGCTGTTTCCGCGATCGACAAGGCTCGCGCTAAGGGTGTCATCAAAAAGAACACCGCCAGCCGCAAGATCAGCCGTATGGCAAAGCGTGCTAACAAGAACGCTTGATCGCGCAGTTTGATTGACGAACAAAACCTCTGTACCGGGTACCCGGCACAGGGGTTTTTGTTTTTTCCGCTGTTATGTCCCACACAGCGCGGCAAGGCTCTGCCGCTGCACCGGCTCCAGCAGCTGCTCCGGCGGCAGGGGCTGCGGCGGCACCGCCATCCACCACGCCGCCCACGCGGCGGGCACAAGCACTGCCAGCGAAAGCCCCGGGTACAACAGCGCCGGCTCGTGCAGCCACGGACTGCCCGGCGGCAGCACCAGCGCCGTGCACAGGCACAGCGCCGCCCACAGCTCCCATAATACGGTCTGACCGCTGTGTTTCATCCGCTTCACCTCCGTTTTGCCCCCAGTTTACCAGCCGCCGGGCGCAAAATATAGCGAAGCAGCGCGGACAAAGTGATGATGTTCTCTTGTATTTCTTTAGCGGGCTCGCCCTCTCCGTCACCTGCGGTGACACCTCTCCCAAAGGGAGAGGCCTTGGCAAAGAGATGAAGTTTGTGTGGACTGCCAAGGGCTCCCACTTTGAGGGCCGACTTCCCCCGGCCGGGGGAAGATGTCGCGCAGCGACAAAAGGGGGAATCTGGCATCGCGTAGCGATGACTGAGAGGGCGAGGATGCTGCCCGCAAACGCATTCCATTATTCAGTTCTGGTCGTGGCTCTTGCCCGCAAGGCTGCACACCACGCCGCAGACAAGGCTTGCGGTGATGCCTGCAGAAGCAGCAGTCAGCCCGCCGGTCAGGATGCCGATGGCCCCCTTTTCCGCCACGGCGGTGCGCACCCCCTTTGCCAGCAGATGCCCAAAGCCCAGCAGCGGCACGCTCGCCCCCGCACCGGCAAACTCTGCCAGCGGCGCATACAGCCCCACTGCCGAGAGCACCACCCCCGCCACCACATAGCCGGTCAGGATGCGGGCCGGGGTCAGCTTTGTCAGGTCGATGAACAACTGCCCCGCCGCACAGATAGCGCCGCCTATTAAAAATGCCCACAGATAGTTCATTTCAGTTCTCCTTTTCCGGCGCGGTCAGCTCTACCAAATGCGCCACCGCCGGGATGCTCTCCTTCTGCAAAAAGGTGGTCTGGCTCATCAGCGCCCCGGTGGCGATAAACAGCACCCGGCGGCTGCCGCGGCGCAGAAGCTTTGGCAGGATATGCGCGCAGAGCACGGCGGCGCAGCAGCCCGCACCCGAACCGCCGCTCTTTACCCGCTGCTCCTCGGCATCGTAGAGCAGACAGCCGCAGTCCGCGTGGTTTTTCAGCAGCAGCCCCTCTGCTGCCAACAGCTCCCGCAGCATCTGACTGCCCACCAGCCCAAGGTCGCCGGTGTAGATGCAGTCGAAATCCCGCAGTTCTGCATGGGTGTCGGCAAGATACTGCAGCAGCGTAGCGGCGGCTGCCGGTGCCATGGCTGCGCCCATGTTGTTGATATCCTTAATGTTATAGTCCTGCACCCGCCCAAGGGTCGCGGCGGCAATGCCCACCCCCTGCCCTGCCGGGCGCAGCAGACAGCACCCGGCGGCGGTAGCTGTCCACTGGGCGGTAGGGGTGCGCACCGCGCCGTAACTCAGTGGGGTACGGAACTGACGTTCTGCCGCGCAGAAATGACTGGAGGTCATGGCCAGCAGGTTCTGCGCCGCCCCGCTGCTGCACAGCGCCGCGCCCAGCGCCAGCGCCTCCGCCATGGTGCTGCACGCCCCGAACAGCCCCGCAAAAGGCACACCCAGCTCCCGCAGTGCGTAGCCGGAGGCGGTGCACTGCGCCTGCAGATCTCCCGCCAGCGCAAGGTCCACCCGCTCTGCGGGCAAGCCAGCCTTTTGCAGGCAGAGCCGCGCCGCCCGCAACTGCAACTGCTTTTCGGCGGCTTCCCAGCTGCACTGTCCCAGCCGATTGTCGGTAGTCAGTTCGTCAAAGCCCGCTGCCAGCGGGCCCTCGCTCTCTTTTTTGCCGCCCGCCGCCGCCTGTGCGGCGATGACCGGCGGGGTATGGAACAACAGGGTATCGCCCCGACGCTCTGTCATAAAAAATTTCTCCCTTTCTGCAAAAAATGCCCCGGAACGTGCTATACTGGTGCTGTGGCACTGCAATATCCGGCGGGGCTGTTCCGTATTATAAGGCAGAAGCCCCCAGCAGCCACAGCACCACACCGTACACCACCGCCGCCAGCGTGCCGTACACGATGACCGGCCCGGCGATGAGGAACATCTTGGCTCCCGTGCCCGGTACACGGCCCTCGGCCTTGAACTCGATGGCCGCACTGACCACCGCGTTGGCAAAGCCGGTGATGGGCACCAGCGACCCCGCCCCGGCCTTTGCCGCCAGCTTCTGGTACCAACCCAGCGTGGTCAGCACCGCCGAGAGCAAGATCAGGGTGCAGCTGGTCAGGGTGCCCGCCGTTTCGGCGTCCGCGCCCTGCCGCAGAAACAGCTGCCGCAGCCCTTCGCCCAGCAGGCAGATACCGCCGCCCACGCAGAACGCCCAAAGGCAGTCTGCCAAAAGCGGCGAGTGCGGCCCGGCCTTCTGCACCCGGCGTGCGTATTCCTGCGCTGTCATCTTCATCTTCCCGCGCCCCCTTTTGCGGATAGTCTGCCCGGGGCGGCGGGCACTTATCCTTTTTTGTGAAAGAAGGTAGGTTCTATGTATTCTTCCCACCACCATAAACATCATGCCCGCCGTCTGCTCTGCCTGACGGCGCTGCTCTGCTTTGCGGCGGGCGGCACCGCCTACGCCTGCACCCGCAAGGCCGCCGTGCCGCAGCTGCCCGAGCTGTCTGCCGAGAGCCTTGAGCAGCCCGCCGAATACGGCGTGCAGCAGAGCACCCTTACCGCCGCACAGGCACAGGCTATCCTGGACGACCCCCGTATGATCCTTGTGAGCCGCACCCACCCGATAACGGAGGACTACCCCGTCGAGACCAAGGAATGCGGCTCGGCTACCGCCATCAACAAGACTTTGCAGACTGAAGCCGCCGATGCCTTTCTCTCCATGCAGGCTGCTGCCGCCAAGGACGGCGTGGATGTGCGGATGCAGAGCGGCTACCGCAGCGTCAGCTACCAGAAAAAGCTGTACGACAACAAGACCCAGTATTACCGTGATAAGGGCCTGAGCGAAGCCGCCGCCCGGGAAAAGGCGGCTGTCATCGTCAACCCGCCGGGCTGCTCCGAGCACAACTGCGGCCTTGCCGCCGACCTGAACAGCCCGGAGCACACCACCCTTGACACCGGCTTTGCCGACACCGCCGCCTTCCGCTGGCTGTGCGAGAACGCGGAACAGTACGGCTTTATCCTGCGCTACCCCAAGGAAGCCGAAAGCGTGACCGGCATCACTTACGAGCCGTGGCACTGGCGCTATGTGGGCGCGGAAAACGCCGCCCTGCTCAACCAGAGCGGCCTGTGTCTGGAGGACGCGGTAGCCGTTTTGCAGCGCATTGCCGCCGGGGAGACCGTGACCGGTTAAAATCCGATGAAAACTGCCGGAAAACCCTGTGGGGTGCGTTGCAATTTACCTGCCGTTATGGTAAGATAAATACAGTCTGCCCGTGTGCGCGGTGCAGCCCCGCACCCCGACAAACGAATTCAACAAAAGAAGGAATATTTTATGATAAACCGCACAAAACTTTCTGTGATCGCCGTCAGTGCCGTGCTGGCTGTTGCCCTGACCGGCTGCGGCGGCAGCGCTTCTTCCGCGCCGTCCTCCGTGTCCAGCGCCGCCACCTCTGCACCGGCTTCCAGCACTGCCGCCCCGGCGGCGGATACCACCGAAAACGGCACCGCCGATCTGGACAGCGCCGTGGAGACCCTGCTGGCTGCCAACCCCATCTCCAACCAGTTCGAGATCGCCGCCATGAACATCGAGTACGACTTCGGCCTGAAGGCGGAGGACGTAGCCGCCTACAAGGGTGTGAAGAGCAATGACAACGGCGATGCCGGCCTTGTGCTGGTTGTGGAAGCTGCTTCCGGCAAGGCACAGGACGTGGTGACCGCGCTGGAGAGCTACAAGCAGGATCAGGTGGCTTTCTACGGCAACTACGCCGAGTTTGCACAGGCACAGAGCAACGTGGAAAACGCCATCATCTCCTCCAAGGGCGACCGTGTGGTCATGGTGATCGCCTCCAACGAGTGCTCCGCAGACCTGAACAGTGCTGTGGACAGCGCCCTGAACAGCTGAATCTGATCTTCTGAGCCGGTGCCATCTGCGGCATCGGCTTTTTTCAGTCAAGCCCTCCCGCACCCGGGATGGAAAAACCGTTATTGCCCGCAAAACTTGTAAAAAAGGAGGCTGACCCCTTGGTTTTCAGCACCATCATCTTCCTGTTCCGTTTTCTGCCCATCACGCTGGCGCTGTACTATCTTGCCCCCGCAAAACTCAAGAACACCGTGCTGTTTTTATGCAGTCTGGTGTTCTACTGCTGGGGCGAGGTGCGCTTTTTCCCGGTCATGGTGGCGCTTATCCTCATCAACTACCTCAGCGGCCTTGCCATCGAGCATTTTGATACAAAGCCCGCGCTGCGCCGCTTTTTTCTGCTGGTGGCGCTCATTGGCAGCTTAGGGATGCTGTTCTACTTCAAGTACGCAAACTTTGTGCTGCGCAGCGCAAACGCCCTGCTGGGCACCGCCTTTGCCGAGATACAAGGCATCGGCACTTTGCCGCTGGGCATCAGCTTTTACACCTTCCAGACCCTTTCCTACTCCATCGATGTCTACCGCCGGGATGTAAAAGCCGAGCGCAACATCATTGATTTCGGCGCTTATGTGGTCATGTTCCCGCAGCTCATCGCGGGGCCTATCGTCAAGTACCGGGACGTCTCCGACCAGCTGCACGTCTACAAGCACCGCTATAACCTCAAGCAAATTGAAGAGGGCATGACCCTGTTCACCTTCGGTCTTGCCAAAAAGGTGCTGCTGGCGGACGCCGTAGGCGCATTGTGGACGGACATCATCGGGGTGGCCGACAGCCCCTCCACCACCTTTGTGGGTCTGGCAAACGCTTCCACCCCGCTGGTGTGGCTGGGCATCATCGCATACAGTTTGCAGCTGTACTTCGATTTTTCCGGCTACTCCCTCATGGGCATCGGCATGGGCAAGATGCTGGGCTTCGACTTCCCCGCAAACTTCAACTACCCCTATATCTCCGCTTCCATCACCGAGTTCTGGCGGCGCTGGCACATGACCCTGTCCGGCTGGTTTAGGGAGTATGTGTATATCCCGCTGGGCGGCAACCGCAAGGGGCTCAAGCGGCAGATCTTGAACCTGTTCATCGTGGAGCTGCTCACCGGCATCTGGCACGGCGCGAACTGGAACTTTATCTGCTGGGGTCTTTACTACTTTGTGCTGCTGGCGGCTGAAAAGCTGTTCCTGCTGCCCTACCTGAAAAAAGGCAGGGTGTGGCCGCACTTCTACACCCTGTTCCTCGTGGTGGTAGGCTGGGCGATGTTTGTGGGCAACGACACCGGCGTATCCTTCGGGCTGCTGTTCCAAAAGCTCTTTGTCCCCTCCGGTGGGGTGTCGCCGCTGTATTTCCTGCGGAACTACGGCGTGCTGCTGGCGGTAAGCGTGGTGTGCTGCACCCCGCTGATCGAAAAGCTGTGGGACGTGCTGCGCAAAAACGTGGTCACCCGCTGCGCCGCCATCCTGACGCTGCTGGTGGTCTCCACCGCCTATGTGGTGGGCAGCACCAACAGCCCGTTCCTGTACTTTAACTTTTAAGGAGGCGGGAAGATGTCCAAACACGAGAAAAAGACCTCCTCCCTTTTGCACTACCCGGTGCTGGTGGTGTTCAGCCTGTTTTTCATCGGGCTGTTCGCGCTGGATATGGTCACCCCGGACCGCAGTTACAGCGAGCTGGAGAACACCACCCTGAGCCAGCGCCCGGCGCTGACCCAGTTCACCGCCAAGGGGCTGAACAGCTACTTTACTGCCTACACCAAATACGTCAAGGATCAGGTGGCGGGGCGCGACCAGTGGATCAGCCTGCAAAGCGTGGTGGAGACCACTCTGCTGCAAAAGCAGCAGAGCGGCGGCATCCTGCTGGGCAAGGAGCACATGATGTTCCCCCGCACCTACGGGCTGCTTTCCAGCGAGGAGCGCACCCTGCCCAAGAACACCGCCGCGCTCACCAGCCTGTGCCAGCGCTACCCGGGCAAGGTGAATGTGCTGCTGGCACCCGCCGCCAGCGATATCTACAAGGAGAACGTACCCGCAAACGCCCCCCTGCTGGACGAGGACGGCTATCTTGACCAGCTTTCCGCTGCGGTGCAGGCGGCCGGCGGCAGCTTTGTGGACGTGCGCCAGACCCTTGCCGCCCACAAGAGCGAGTATATCTACTACCGCACCGACCACCACTGGACGAGCCTTGGCGCCTACTACGCTTACAGCCAGCTGTGCGATGCCCTTGGCCTTGCCCCCTTTGACACCGCCGCCCACACCGCCCTGACTGCCGACGGCTTTTACGGCACTCACTACGCCAAGGCGCGCACATGGAACGCTGTGCCGGACGTGATCACCTACTACGACCTTGCCAACACCCTGACGGTATGGAACGTGACGGCGGCGGGTCAGCCCGCCGAGGGGCAGACCACCGGCCTGTATGATACGGAGAAGCTTTCCGTCTACGACAAGTACGCCATGTTCCTGCACGGCAACAACGGCCTGAGCCGGGTGCAGGGCAACGGCAGCGGACGCATCCTTGTCATCAAGGACAGCTACGCCAACTGCTTTGTGCCCTACCTGACCGCCAACTACGCTGACATTGACGTGGTGGATTTCCGCAACTACAACTACGGCTTGGATCAGCTGATTGCCGATAACGGCTACGACCAGATCCTTGTGCTGTACAATTTTGACAGCTTCAAGAGCGACCCCTACCTCTACCGCGCCGGCGTAAAAGGCTAAACAGCCAAATGCCTAAATTATTGCAGTCTATTTTCACAAATTTGCAGCCGCAATTTCATGCGTCCCGCCAGTTTTTGCACAGATGTGCCAAAACCCCTTGATAAAATCCGACTGCTGTTGTAGAATGACCATATAGAGAACAATGCTCTATCGGCACTTGGATATAGACGCCGTGGGATCGGGATGCAATGCGGCATTTCCCCTTAACAAAGGAGTATTGAAAATGAAAAAGATGAATTATCCCGCAGATTATGCGGTACTTTCCAACGAAGAAATGACCTATACCACCGGCGGCGGCACGATCGATGATGCTGCCGGGATCGCCACTACTGCCGCAACGGTCGTAGGCGCTGTAGTGCTGGCTTCCAGCTATGTCTGGGGCATTGGGCAGGCACGCACATGGCTGCAGCAGGAGGGCAACCGAGACGGCAACTTCTTTACCGTGCTGGGCCGCGCTACCGATGCCATTGCCGCCGATATGGGCAAATCTGCCAGCAACTTTGTACGGGACGCCGTTTCCGCCACCACGGTAGTGGCACTGGCTCCCCTGAGCGCCATCCTGCTGATCGTGCGCTGAACCTTTTAATCAGATAAAACGGTGCGTTTGGGTGCACCGTTTTGGATAGCTTTGTTTCAAAAGGAGTGTTATTATGGAAAAAATGATGATGCCCGCGTACTACAATGTACTGTCCACTGAGGAAATGACCTACACCGAAGGCGGCGCTACTGCCACCATGACCGAGGCTCTGCTGTGCTGGCTGATCCCTCCGTACGGCTGGTTCAGAGGCGTGACCGCTGTCCGCGACTACCGCCGTAAGAACCCCAACACTTGGACTGAGACCGGTCTGGATGCTCTGACTGCCGACATGAACAAGGGCACTGCCAACGCCATCCGTGACATCGCTTGCACCGCTTACATGATCAGCACCAGCGCTACCGGTGTCGGCCTGATCATCAACGCAGCGATCGTCCTGCTCTGATCCATCTTCTCTCATAAGACCGGCTCGGAGTACACCAAAGAACAAAGCAAGTGGAGGCGCTGCCCGAAAGGGCAGCGCCTCCGCTGTTTTTATGCTCATTCTTCCGGCAAAGAATCCTCTTCCAAAGATTCTTCCCTTGTTTTATCAAACAACACGCTCAGATAGTCCCTGCGACCATAGAGTACACGGTCGACCGTAACCACTGCTTTTCCGGTATGGTAAAAGATCAAATAGTTCTCGCATACAAGGAACCGTTCTTCTCCTATTACTTCCGATATGGATGAAAGCAGCATTCCGCTCTCCGCAAAATCTTCCAGCTGATCCACTCTGTCCATGATTTTATTGACAAGTCTTTCCGCCGCCTGCTGATTTTGCAGATCAAGTGCAATATAATCCCAGATCGAATCCAGATCACAGCGCGCCTCATCTGTGTATAAGATCTTATTTTTCATTTGCTCTTGCACGGAAATGCGCCCTCATTTCTTCATTGGTCAGGCAGCCCTTCTCTTCCCCGGAGCGGCGGCCTTTTGCGATCTCACTCATCAGACGGATCGTTGCCTGTGCTTTCTCGTAATCACGCAGTTCCACAATGGCATATTTTCCGCGGCCGTTTTTGGTCAAAAAGACCGGCGAGCCTTCTTCCACATCCCGCAATACCTCGTTATAATTTCGCAAATCAGAGATCGGTTTAATGTTCGGCATACTATCCACTCCTTTCAGTTTTAGTATAACGCATCTTGTTGTAAAGTTCAACGTAAAATTTGCAGCAAAAGCAAAAATCCCCTGAGCTGCTGTTCCCGGCAGTTCAGGGGATCTCATATCTTATGCGTTGAACATATCCTTCAGCTTTTTGAAGAAGCCCTTACGCTTTTCGTAGTTTTCTTCTTTCAAAGTGCCCTCAAATTTTTTCAGGGCATCGCGCTGCGCCTTGTTCAGCTTTTTGGGGATCTCCACCTCGCACTTAACGTACATATCACCGCGGCCACGGCCGTTCAGGTACTGGATGCCCTTGCCGCGCAGGCGGAAGGTGGTGCCGCTCTGGGTGCCCTCGGGCACGGTGTACTCCACCTTGCCGTCAATGGAGGGCACGGTGACGCTGTCGCCCAGCACAGCCTGACTGTAAGTGATGGGCACGGTGACCCACACATCGTAGCCGTCGCGCTGGAACACCTCGCTGGGGCGCACGGTGACCATGACGATGACATCACCGGCGGGGCCGCCGTTGGTACCGGCATCGCCCATGCCGCGCAGTGCAAAGCTCTGGTCGTCGTCGATGCCCATGGGGATGGACACCTCCAGCGTCTTTTTGGTGGCCACCTTGCCGCTGCCATGGCAGACCTTGCAGGGGTTCTTTACCAGCTTGCCCTTGCCGCCGCAGCGGGAGCAGGGCTGCTGGGTCTGCATCACGCCAAAGGGGGTGCGCTGCTGGCGGATGACAAAGCCGCGTCCGCCGCAGTCCGGGCAGGTCTCAGGGCTGCTGCCGGCGGCGCAGCCGGAGCCGTGGCACTCAGTACACTCCTGCTGACGGGTGATGGTAATGTTCTTCTTGCAGCCGTGCACGGCCTCGTCAAAGCTCAGGGTGATGCGCACCCGGATGTCCTGCCCCTTGCGGGGGGCGTTGGGGTTGTTTGCCTGACGGGACGAGCCGCCGAAGCCGCCAAAGCCGCCGCCGAAGATATCGCCAAAGATGTCGCCCAAGTCCACACCGTCGCCGCCAAAACCGCTAAAGCCGCCGGGGCCGCCGCCGTTCTGTGCTGCGTAGGTGGGGTCAACACCGGCAAAGCCGTACTGGTCGTACAGCTGGCGCTTCTTCGGGTCCGAAAGCACCTCGTTTGCTTCGTTGATCTCCTTGAACTTTGCCTCGGCGTCCTTATCGCCGGGGTTATAGTCCGGGTGGTACTTCATGGCAAGCTTGCGGTATGCCTTTTTGATCTCGGCATCGCTTGCGCCCTTGGATACCCCCAGCACTTCGTAATAATCACGCTTTTCCTGTGCCATATCCACTCACCTCTCCGGGAACGCCCTCCCCGGGTAACGCCCCGGTCGGTTCCTCCTGTTCAAAAGCTCCCGCTTTGGTCTTTCGCAGCTGTTGTCTGCGCCCTCATCCGTCATGCCACCTTCCCCCGTCCGGGGGAAGGCTTTTGCGGCAGCGAGAACTCTTTTACTTATAAACCAGCAAGAGCCGCTCCGGCCTAAACCGGAGCGGCTTTTGCTCTATTGCGCGTGTGCCCGCCGGTTTGGCCGGACACAGCGCTTTGTTTCAGACTTAGACTTCCTTGAAGTCGGCATCCACAACGCCGTCATCGTTGGGCTTTTCGTTGGCTGCGCCTGCGTCAGCACCGGGCTGTGCACCGGCGGCCTGCTGTGCGGCAGCGGCTGCCTGATACATCTTCTCGAACACCTGGCTCAGGGCTTCCTGCTTTGCCTTGATGTCGTCCACATTGCCGGACTGGACAGCGGTCTTCAGGTCAGCAAGCTTTGCCTCGGCATCGCTCTTCACGTCTGCGGGCAGCTTGTCGCCGTTCTCCTTCAGCATCTTCTCGGTCTGGAACACCATCTGGTCGGCACCGTTGCGGATATCGACCTCTTCACGCTTCTTCTTATCGTCGGCAGCAAACTGCTCAGCTTCCTTCACAGCCTTGTCGATGTCCTCCTTGGACATATTGGTGGAAGCGGTGATGGTGATGTTCTGCTCCTTGCCGGTGCCCAGATCCTTAGCGCTGACCTTCACGATGCCGTTGGCATCGATATCGAAGGTAACTTCGATCTGAGGTACGCCACGGGGAGCCGGAGCAATGCCGTCCAGATGGAACACACCCAGACTCTTGTTGTCGCGGGCAAACTCACGCTCGCCCTGCAGCACGTTGACCTCAACAGAGGGCTGGTTATCGGCTGCGGTGGAGAACACCTGGCTCTTGTGGGTGGGGATGGTGGTGTTGCGGTCGATGATCTTGGTGCACACGCCGCCCAGCGTCTCAATACCAAGGCTCAGCGGAGTGACATCCAGCAGCAGCAGACCCTTCTTCTCGCCGTTCAGAACGCCGCCCTGAATAGCAGCACCGACAGCCACGCACTCATCGGGGTTGATGCCCTTGAAGGGCTCGCAGTTCAGTTCCTTCTTCACGGCGTCGTAGACAGCGGGGATACGGGTGGAACCACCGACCATCAGCACCTTCTTCAGGTCGGAAGCGCGCAGACCTGCATCCTGCAGAGCCTTGCGCACGGGGGTCATAGTACGGTCGACCAGATCAGCGGTCAGCTCGTTGAACTTTGCGCGGGTCAGGGTCATATCCAAGTGCTTGGGGCCGGTAGCATCGGCGGTGATGAAGGGCAGGTTGATCTGGCTGCTCATTGCGCTGGACAGTTCGATCTTAGCCTTCTCGGCAGCTTCCTTCAAGCGCTGTGCAGCCATCTTGTCCTTGCGCAGGTCGATGCCGTTCTCGGTCTGGAAGGCGTCTGCCATCCAGTCGATGATGCGCTGGTCGAAGTCATCGCCGCCCAGATGGGTATCACCGTTGGTGGCCAGAACCTCGGTAACGCCGTCGCCCATCTCGATGATGGACACATCGAAGGTGCCGCCGCCCAGGTCGTAGACCATGATCTTCTGGTCGTCCTCTTTATCCACACCGTAAGCCAGAGCAGCTGCGGTGGGCTCGTTGATGATACGGCGGACGTTCAGGCCTGCAATGGTGCCTGCGTCCTTGGTGGCCTGACGCTGGCTGTCGTTGAAGTAGGCGGGCACAGTGATGACAGCCTCGGTGACGGTCTCGCCCAGATAAGCCTCGGCGTCAGCCTTCAGCTTCTGCAGGATCATAGCGCTGACCTGCTGGGGAGTGTACTCCTTGCCGTTCAGGGTCACCTTATGGTCGGTGCCCATCTGACGCTTGATGGAAGAAACGGTGTTGTCGGGGTTGGTGATAGCCTGACGCTTTGCAACCTGACCTACCAGACGGTCGCCGGTCTTGGTGAAGCCGACAACGGACGGGGTGGTGCGGGCGCCCTCAGAGTTGGCGATGACAACAGGCTCGCCGCCCTCCATAACAGCCACGCAGCTGTTGGTAGTACCAAGGTCGATACCAATAATCTTACTCATAATGAAGTCTCCTCTCGAAAGAACAAATCTTGTTTATATGATGCTTATGATGATGTCAAGCGGATGTTATTGCAAACTCCCTTGCGGGAGGTTCGGCTTATTTATTCGGCCACCACAACGGTTGCATGGCGGATGATCTTGTCACCCAGCTTGTAACCCTTCTGGAAAACGGTGACCACCGTGCCGCTCTCCTGCCCGTCCGGGGCGGGGATCTGCTGCACAGCATTCATAAAGTTGGGGTCAAAGGGCTTGCCCAGCACCTCAATCTCCTCCACATGGAGGGCTTCCAGTGCCTTTGCCGCCTTATCCAGCGTCATGACCACGCCCTTTTTGTAGTTCTCATCGGTGGTGGGGGCGTTGGCAGCCATATCCAGCGTATCCAGAATGGGGATGATCTTTTCCACTGCATGGGAAACACCGTCGCCAAACTTCTGGTCGGCCTCGCGGGTGGAGCGCTTGCGGTAGTTGTCGTACTCGGCAGCCATGCGCAGCAGCTGATCCTTGGCCTGTGCAGCGTTCTTTTCCGCTGCATCCAGCTTAGCCTTAACGGCTTCCATCTCCCGGGCCTTCTTGTTGAACCAGCCGCCGTCCTTCTTCTTGTCCTCTTCGGTGGCAGCTTCGGCAGCAGCCTGTTCGGGCACTGCGGCAGCGGTCTTTTCCTCGGGGGCAGTCTCCGGCTGCTCGGTCTCGGGCACCGTGTTCTTTGCTTCTTCGCTCATTCCAGATCCTCCTTATAGATCACAGTCCGCCGTGGTACGGCAGCCTGCGGGGTGTCTTTTCGTTTACCGCTCATGCCCTCGCCCAGCTGGTCTGCAAACTCGTGCAGCAGGGGCATCAGCTTCTGGAAGGGCATCCGGGTGGGGCCGATCAGGGCAATGGAGCCCCACAGCCCGCCGCCTACCAGATACCGGTCGCTCACGATGCACAGCCCGGGGATCTGCGGTTCCAGATCCTCGCCCAGCAGCACGCTTTCGCTGCGGTTTTCCGGGGGGGCGATCAGGCTTGCGGCCTGTTCCTCGTCGTTCAGCAGGGTAAGGATATCACCCACCCGGCCGTCCAGCTGCGGCCAGTCCAGCAGGTACTGCTCGCCACCCAGAAATACATGGGGCTTTACGCTGTCCTGCAGAATTGCGGCTGCGGCGCTGACCACCGGCACAAGCTCCGGTGCGATCTGGCTGCACAGCTCGCTGAGCATCCGGGTGGAAAGATCCACCGGTGCCACAAAGGTAAGGTTGCGGTTGAGCAGCGCCGCAAGGGCGGCTGCATTTTCCCGGGAAAGCCCGGTGCGTACCCGCGCCACCCGGGTGCGGACGTAACCGGCGGTGGTCACAGCCAGCACAGCGGCTGCGCTGCGGCCCACCTGCACCACCTCGTAATGGGCGATGCACAGATCCTCGGCGCAGGGGGTGCTGACGGCGGCGGTGCAGCCGCTGATGGCGGCCAGCGCCTTGGCAGCGCCCTGTGCCAGCTTTTCCGGCTCGTGGTCAAGGCTGGCGAACACCGCATCCACCCGGGCGCGGGTAACGCGGTCCAGCGGCTGATCATCGGTCAGCAGGTTGTCCAGATAATACCGGTAGCCCTTGGCGCTGGGCACACGCCCCGCGCTGGTGTGGGGCTGCTCCAGCAGACCCAGCTTTGTCAGCGCCGCCATCTCGTTGCGCAGCGTTGCGCTGGACACTGCCATGTCAAAGTAGTTTGCCAGCACGCTGCTGCCCACCGGCTCGCCCTCAAGGCCATACAGCGCCACGATTGCCTGCAAGACCCGTTGCTTGCGTGCATCCATCGTCATAGCGCCTGCCTCCTTTTTGTATCGCTTTTGTTTGTTTAGCACTCCTTGTTCCTGAGTGCTAAGACCATTATAACCGTTTTTGCCCTGCTGTCAAGCCCTTTGCAAAAATGTTTATAAAGATTCATAATTCTGTCATAAAGGGGGGTTACCCCCTCAGGCAAGCGGGCTCGCCCTCTCAGTCACCTACGGTGACAGCTCTCCCAAAGGGAGAGCCCTTGGCATGGCGGGAAAGTTCGTGGTTGAAGGGCAAAGCCGCTTGCAAAATAACCCCTTCTGTCTTGCCGCTTTGCGTCAAGCCACCTTCCCCAAGGGGACGGCTTTAGCGGTAGCGGCAAAGTTTTCTTCCAAAAGAAAAAGCGCCTGAAACATTCGCTTTTGAATTTCAGAAAACTTAGCGAATTTCGTTACAGACGCTTCTATTTTAGCGAGCTCGGCATCTCCCCAAAGTGGGAGCCCTTGGCAGTCCACGCGAACTTCATCTCTTTGCCAAGGCCTCTCCCTTTGGGAGAGGTGGATTTGCGTAGCAAAGACGGAGAGGGCGAGGACGCTGACCTTGTGCAACAGTTTCTTTAATATTACATCTTACTCCTCCATCTGCTTTGCCAGAAAGGCCGCTGCCACCGCCACTGCCTTGCACTGGGCGTCCTCCGGGCAGGCGGCGCGGTCCTCGGTCAACAGACCCACCGCGCCGGTCACGTCCCCGCCCGCCAGTACCGGCGCGGCGCATAGCAGCACCCGGGGTGCGCCCTCGCAGGGCAGCAGGGTCTTTTCCGGGTTGCCGGGGCTCTGGTAGGGCTTGCGGGCTTCCATCAGCTTTTCCAGCGGCTGGCTGATGCTGCGGTCTGCCAGCTCCCGCCGCCCGCTGCCGCTGACCGCCAGAATGCGGTCCCTGTCGCACACAAAGGCAGTCAGTGCAAACTGGCGGCTGAGCACCTCTGCCAGCTGGGCGGCAAGGGTGTTCACCTCGCCCATGGGCGAGTACTTTTTAAAGATCACTTCCCCGTCGCCGGTGGTAAAGATCTCCAGCGGGTCGCCCCGCCGGATGCGCTGGGTGCGGCGGATCTCCTTGGGGATCACCACCCTGCCAAGTTCGTCGATGCGGCGCACGATACCGGTTGCTTTCATTTATAGTGTCCTCCTTTTGGTTTCCTTTGTATGTAGTATCTGTCAGCGGCGGCAAATTATACCGGCAGCGCATTTTTTGCTTTGCCCGCCGCATTGCGTTCCGGGCGGGGTTCTGCTACAATAAATAGGAATAAACCCAAAGAAAGCAGGTGTCCGCATGGCACACATCCTTATTCTGGGCGGCGGTGCCGCCGGACTGGCCGCTGCGCTGGCGGCTGCACAGGCCGCGCCCTCTGCCCGCGTCACGGTGCTGGAGCGCAACCCCAAGGTGGGCAAAAAGCTGCTGGCTACCGGCAACGGCCGCTGCAATCTGGACAACACCGCCATTGCGCCGGAGAAATATTTCACCGCCGACCCCGCCGCGCTGCGGCCTTTGCTGGCGGCGGTGGATGCCGCCGCACCGCTGGCGTGGTTCGAGCAGCTGGGGCTGTACACCCGCACCGATGACGCCGGGCGGGTGTACCCCTATTCCAATCAGGCCGCCGACGTGCTGGCGCTGCTGGAACTGCATTTGCAGCGGCACAAGGTACAGCTGCGCACCGGCTGCACGGTAAGCACCCTGCGGCAGAGCAAGGGCGGCTACGCCGTACAATTTGCAAACCCCGAGGGCGATATGGAAAGCCTGCGGGCAGATGCCGTTATCTGCGCCATGGGCGGTACTGCCGGGCCGCAGTTCGGCACGGACGGCTTCGGCACTCGCTTTGCCGCCGCCTGCGGCGGGCAGATGCGCCCCCTTTACCCCTGCCTGACCGCCCTGCAATGCGCAAAGCCGAACAAGAGCCTTGCGGGCATCCGCGCCAAGGCCGCTGCCCGCCTGCTGGACGGCGACCGGGTATTGGCTGAAGAAATGGGCGAGGTGCAGTTTACCGACTACGGGCTTTCCGGCATCTGCATCATGCAGCTGTCCGGCCTGCTTGCCCCCGGGCGCAGACCGAGAGCCCCGGTCGTGGAACTGGACCTGTTCCCGGAACTGAGCGAGATGGACCTGACCCGTCTGCTTGCCCGGCACGCCATTCAGACCGCATCCGACACCCTTGCCGGGTTCTGGACAGGGCTGCTGAACGTCAAGTTGGGCTACGCCCTCTGGGAAGCTGCCAATATGCCCAACAACCGCTCGGTCAAGCAGATGCAGCCCCTCGCCCACGCCGCCAAGCACTGGCGGTTCGAGGAGCTTACTCCCTGCGGCTGGCGGCAGGCGCAGACCACCGGCGGCGGGCTTGCCCTGACCGAGGTGGAACCGACCTTCCAGTTCAGGGGCTGTCCGGGGCTGTACTTCGTGGGGGAAACGTTGGACTGCGCCGGAAGCTGCGGCGGCTTCAACCTGCACTGGGCGTTCGGCAGCGGCCTTGCCGCCGGGCAGGACGCCGCAAAGCACCTTTGCAGCCGAAAACGATAACAAAAAAGGGCTCCTGAAGCGCCAGCTGGCGCTTCAGGAGCCCTTTTTATTTTTACTCGCCCTTGGAAAGCAGCTTTGCACGCTCCAGTGCGGGGCGCAGTGCCAGATACAGCACCACGGCGCAGGCGGTGGAAGCCACACTGTTCACAAAGGTGACACCGCCGGCGATCTTGGTCAGCGCCTGTGCCACGGTGTACTCCTGCCCAAAGATGTACACGTTGCGGAAGTAGCCAAGGAAGGGGTCGGTGAACACGTTCAAAAGCAGGCCGGAACCCGCAGAGACGATCACCTTGACCAGATACCCGGCGCTGTGACGATCCTGATCCCGCAGCTTGAACACCTTATGTGCCACGGCACCGCAGGTGATGCCGATGATGAACTTGAGCACGAAGGTAGTAATGGCGTAGCCCGGGTCACCGGCAAGGATATCCGCCAGCGCCAGACCGATGGCACCTGCCAGACCGCCGGATACGCCGTCCAGCAGCAGCGCCGTCAGGGCGGTAAAGGTGTTGCCCAGATGGAACGAGGAGCCGCCGTAGAACGGGATGCGGAAGAACAGGTAGGCCACTAAGCTCAGCGCAGCCATCACGCCGGTAAGCGCCAGCTCGTGCACCGTAAAGCGGCGCTTGTACAGAACACTGAAAAACAGGATCAGGATAACGACGACTGCCAGCAGCAGCCACATTGCAGTAGTAGACATGATACTTTCCCTCCAATCACGCCGATAACCCCACAAAACTACTTGACATTTGGGTGTCCGGCGGGTATGCTCCTATTATACGCAGAACTGACCCTATGAAAATACCCAGAACAAAGTTTTTTTATGGGGTCAGTTTGACAAAATGCCTACACGGGAGGGACATTCTATGGTACATCTGACCACGGCACTGGACCCGGCTTCGGCGGTGCCGCTGTACGAGCAGCTCTACCGCAGCCTTGCCGCCGAGATGCGGGCGGGCACTCTGACGGCGGGCACCCGGATGCCCGGCAAGCGGCGGCTGGCGGCGGAGCTGTCGGTGTCGGTGAACACGGTGGACACCGCCTACCAGATGCTGGCAGCCGAGGGCTACCTGACTGCCCGGGAGCGCAGCGGGTTTACGGTGCAGGAGTATCTTGCCCTGCCGCAGGGGACGCAGCCGCCCGCCGCGCCCTCTGCGCCGGTGGCAGAGCACCCCGCCGAAACTGCCCCGCCGGTACAGTTTGATTTATCCACCCGGGGCGTGGACCCGGGGCTGTTCCCCTTCCGCACATGGGCACGGCTGCAAAAGGAGCTGCTTTACTCCGCGCCGGAACTGCTCACCCCCGGGGATGCCCGGGGCGATGCCGCCCTGCGGCAGGCGCTGGCAGGGTATCTGGCCGAGTACCGGGGCGTGCAGTGCGACCCGGAACAGCTGGTGGTGGGCGCAGGGCTGGAATATCTGCTGGGGCTGCTGGCACCGCTGCTGCCCGGCCCCGCCGCCGTGGAGACCCCCGGCTACCCCCGCGCCCGGCAGGTGCTGGAAAACAACGGTGTGCCCTGCCGCTGTCTGCCGGTGGACGCGGACGGGCTGTCGCTGACCGCCCTTTCCGCCAGCGATGCGGCGGTGTGCTACGTCACCCCCAGCCACCAGTTTCCCACCGGGGTCACCATGCCCGCCGGACGCCGGGCAGAGCTGCTGCACTGGGCAGCCCGCGCCCCGGGGCGGCGGTACATCATAGAGGACGACTACGACTCGGAGTTCCGTTTCGATACCCGCCCGCTGCCCAGCTTGCAGGGCATGGCGGGCGCAGACGGCCCGGTGGTGTACCTGTCCACCTGCTCCCGCAGCCTTGCCCCGGGCATCCGCATCGCCTACATGGTGCTGCCCCGGCAGCTGCTGGGCGCGTGGCAGGCCAAGTACCGGCTGTACTCCGGCACGGTAGGGCGGTTTGAGCAGCAGACGCTGGCGCGCTTTATCACCGGGGGGTATTTCACCCGGCACTTAGCGCGGGAGCGCACCGCCTACAAAGCCCGGCGGGATGCGCTGGTGGCGGCGCTGCGCACCTCCTTTGCGCCGGAGGAGCTGACCCTTGCGGGGCTGCACACCGGCCTGCACCTGCTGGCACAGCTGAAAGACCCGCCGCCGGACGCCGCCCTGCGGGCTGCTGCCCGGCAGTATGGGGTGCGCTGTTCCCTGCTGAGCGACTACGACCTGACCGGCACGGCACACTCTGCCGCCGGGACACTGGTGCTGGGTTACGGCTCGCTGCCGGACGCGGACTGCGCCGCCGCCGGGGAGAGGTTAAAAAAGCTCTGCACCGCCGCCCGGGAAGCATCGGACACCGTATAGTGCCCGCCCGCCCAGTCCCCGGGCAGGGCGTCGGCGGTGATATCCACCGGCTCGGCGCTGGTGGCTAAAAATTCCAGCGTGCGTTCCAGTGTAGCAAGGTCTACGGCGGTCAGACTGGTCAGCAGACTGCTGCTCACCTCCCGCAGACCCTGCGGCAGGGTGGTGGGCAGCAGCTCCAGCGCCTGCCGGAAAAACGCATCCCACACCGCTGCCCGGGCGGCGGCGCTGCGCCGGGGCGAAAGAGAAGTGTCGGCATCCAGCGCCGCTAAAAAGCCGTGAGCATCGGCGGCGGAGATACCCTGCACCCCAGTGCCCTTGCCGTACCGCGCCAGCTGCTCCGGGGTGAGCGCCCCGGTAAAGCCCACCCGCACTGCGCCGTACCGCGCCGCCAGTTTTGTCAGCACCGCAGGGGCGATGGCAAGATAGTCGGCGTCCTCCGGCAGGGCGAATACCTCGCCCAGCGCTTCCCGGCAGCGGGCGGGTCCTGCGGCTGCGTAACAATCCGCAAGGGGGACGTTTTTGCCCCCAAAGGGCACTTCCAGCGCGGCGGGCACCGCCAGCAGATGGATGCAGTTCTGCCCGGCGTTCAGGTAGGCCAGCACAAAGCCCGGAGTCTCGTCTGCCACACACAGCAGCACGGTGCACTGGTCTGTGGCTTTGGGCAGACGGATGGGCACCCCGCTCTGGCTTTTTGCGGCCTGCCGCAGACTGCTGCGCAGCTGGGCGCGGCTGAGCAGCACCGTGCCGCCCACCAGCGGCAGCAGCACCAGCAGGGCGGCGCACAGCGCCGCCCAGAAGGGACGCCAGCCGCTGCGTTTTGCGTGTTTCATGGCTCTTTCCTCCTTTTTGTGCATAAAGCATGACCCAACGGGCGACCCTTTATGCAGAAAGGCAGGGATGCTGTATGGATAAAACGGATAAATCCAACAAAAAAGACCGCGAGGAGCAGGAGGATTTCTGGCTGACGCTGGAACCCCTTCCCGCACCCGACCCCGACAAATCTCCGCTGCCCGCACCGCATGAGGACTAGGGCTGCTGCATAGGATGGTAAGGGAACTCCCTCAGTCAAAACCTGACGGTTTTGCCAGCTCCCTCTGGGAGGAAGCCTTTGGCATAGCGGGAAAGTTTCCGGCTCAAGTGCAATGCTTGCGGGCGTGCCTGCTCCCCCTCGGGGGAGCTGTCGCGCAGCGACTGAGGGGCTTCAAATCGGTGGAGCCGAAAAAAACGGTTAAAAGATCTTCACGCCGAACAGGCGTGAATCTTCAGTTTTTTCCGGTGTAGCCCACCCCTTTGGGGTTAAAAGGGGCGAGCAGCCCCTTTTTCGTGGCTCCAGCGCGTCGAAATCGCTGGCACTTTTCTGGTTCTCTTTTGGTGTCAAAAGAGAACATCCCTCGGCAAGCAGAAACTTTTCATCAGCAAAGGAGGGCCGCAGGATGCCGGAGGGGTTCATGCGGGGAATCGAGGTCGTGAACGGCATCGTGTGGGGGCCGATGGGGCTGGGGCTGCTCTTCGGCACCGGGCTGCTGCTGACGGTGCGCACCGGGTGCTTCCAGCTGCGGCGGTGGGGCTACTGGATGCAGCACACCCTCGGCGCTATCCTGACCGACCGGAGCGTCACCGCCCATACCGCCCGCGAGGAACAGGCCATCAGCCAGTTCCAGAGCCTGTGCACCGCGCTGGCGTCCACCATCGGCACCGGCAACCTTGTGGGGGTGGCTACCGCCATCCTTTCCGGCGGGGCGGGGGCGGTGTTCTGGATGTGGGTCATGGCGCTGCTGGGCATGATGACCAGCTACGCCGAGAACGTGCTGGGTATCTACTACCGCCGCAAAGACCCGGCGGGCGGCTGGCGCGGCGGGCCGATGTACTATCTGCGGGACGGCCTTGGCGGCAAGCCGGGGCGGGTGCTGGCGGTGCTGTTTGCTGCGTTCTGCGCGCTGGCAAGCTTTGGCATCGGCAACCTGAGCCAGCTCAATTCCATCGCGGGCAACCTGAAAGCGGCCTTTGGCGTGCCGGAGACCGCTACCGGCGCAGTGCTGGCGGCAGTGTCGGCGGTAATTTTGCTGGGCGGGCTCAAGCGGGTGGCTGCTGTAGCGGAAAGGCTTGTCCCCGCCATGGCGCTGCTGTACATCGTGGGTGCGCTCACCGTGGTGGGGGTGCACATCACCGCCGTCCCGGCGGCGCTTGCCGCTATCGTAAAGGGCGCGTTCGGGCTGCGGGCCGCCGGTGGGGGCATCATAGGCTACGGGCTGTCCCGGGCGGTCACATGGGGCTTCAAGCGGGGTGCTTTTTCCAACGAGGCCGGACTTGGCTCCTCAGTGATGGTACACGCGGCTTCCAACGTAAAAGAGCCGGTGCAGCAGGGGATGTGGGGCATTTTTGAGGTGTTTGCGGACACCATGGTGGTGTGCACTCTGACGGCGCTGGTGGTGCTGACCTCCAGCTTTGTGGATCTGGACACCGGGCGCATCGCCGCCGGGGCGGCGGGCAGTGCGCTGGTAGGGCAGGCCTTTGACGCCGTGTTCGGCACACTGGGGTCAAAGCTCATTGCGGTGTGCATTCTGCTGTTCGCCTATTCCACCACCCTGGGCTGGAGCTGTTACGGCTGCAAGGCCGTGGAGTATCTCTTCGGCGCAGGGGCAGGGGCGGGCTACCGGGTTCTGTTCGTGGCGCTGATGCCGGTAGGCGCAGTGATGCGGCTGGACCTTGCATGGACGATTTCCGACACCTTCAACGGCCTGATGATGCTGCCGAACCTCATCGGCGTAATTGCGCTGTCCGGCACGGTGGTGCGCATTACCCAAAACTACCTTGCCCGTAAGCTGCACGGCAGCCCCGCGCCGCCGCTGTTGTCGGCGGGCGAGACGATTTAGAATGCGCTCCGCGTTGCTCTGCGCATCATCAGCGGAAAATTTATTTGTAATTTGTAAATCGGGAAAATCTGCGGATTTTCCCGATTTACTTTTTCACAGGGAGGGGTTTGGAACGAACTCCCTCAGTCAAAACCTGACGGTTTTGCCAGCTCCCTCTGGGAGGGAGCCTTTGGCATGACGGGAAAGTTTCCGGCTCAAGCACAAAGTTTGTGGGCGTGCCTGCTCCCCCTTGGGGGAGCTGTCGCGCAGCGACTGAGGGGCTTCAAATCGGCGGAGCCGGAAAAAACGGTTAAAAGATCTTCACGCCGAACAGGCGTGAATCTTCAGTTTTTTCCGGTGTAGCCCACCCCTTTGGGGTTAAAAGGGGCGAGCAGCCCCTTTTTCGTGGCTCCAGCGCGTCGAAATCGCTGGCACTTTTCTGGTTCTCTTTTGGTGTCAAAAGAGAACATCCCTCGGCTAGCAGAATCTTTCCCTGCGGAGCGCACACTCTCAATCGTCAGCCCCGCCCCTTGTCCCAAGGCGGGGTTTGTGCTATGCTAAGGGGTATAAGCGATTTTTTGCGCTGAGAGGAGGAACCCCATGGCCGCCGTAAAGACACGGAATACCGCTACCCTTATGACCGAGGGCAGCATTGTAAAAAGCCTGCTGCTGTTTGCCCTGCCGCTGATCTTCGGCAACCTGCTGCAGCAGATGTATAATACCGCCGACAGTATCATCGTGGGCAATTTTGTGGGCAGCAATGCCCTTGCCGCCGTGGGCTCCAGCGGGTCGCCCATCTACCTGCTCATCGGCTTCAGTCAGGGACTGGCCGTAGGTGCGGGCGTGGTGGTGTCGCAGTATCTGGGCGCGGGCGACCACAGGGAGACCCGCGAGGCGGTGCACACTGCCCTTGCCATTGCGGTGGTCATGGGGCTTTTGCTGACCGTGGGCGGCGTTGCCTGCGGGCGCGCTTTGCTGGTGGCCATGAACACCCCCGCCGAGGTGCTGGCAGACGCCGTGACCTATATCCGCATCTACTTTGGCGGGGTGCTGTTCAGCGTGGTGTATAACATGACCGCCGGCATCCTGAACGCCGCCGGCAACTCCCGGCGCTCGCTGGTGTATCTGGCATGGGCGTCGGTGACCAACATCGTGCTGGACCTTGTGTTCATCGTGGGGCTGCGGATGGGAGTGGCAGGCGCTGCCATCGCCACAGACCTGAGCCAGCTGGTGTCCTGCGTGCTGAGCCTGCGCTTTCTGATGAAAAGCGAGGATGCCTGCCGGGTGGAGCTTTCCGCCATCCGGCTGCACCGCAAAATGGCCAGCCGCATCATCCGGGTGGGTCTGCCTACCGGCATCCAGAACATGGTCATCTCCTTTTCCAACGTGCTGGTGCAGGCCAGCGTGAACAGCTACGGTGCCGCCGCCATGGCGGGCTTTGCCGCCTACATGAAGATCGATGGTTTCAACATTCTGCCGGTCAGCAGCATCAGCATGGCCGCCACCACCTTTGTGGGGCAGAACTACGGTGCGGGGCGTCTGGACCGGGTAAAGCGCTCGGTGTGGGTCACCCTTGCCATCGGGGTCATCTACACCCTTTGCACTGGCGCTGCCCTGCTGGCCGGGCAGGATGCCATCCTGCACCTGTTCACCGCCGACGAGGCCGTGGTCACCTACGGCAAGCTGGCCATGCGGTGGTTCTGCCCGTTCTACTTCCTGCTCAGCATCCTGCACGGCCTTGCCGGTGCCGTGCGCGGCACGGGTGCCAGCATCCCGCCCATGGTGGTGCTGCTGGTCTCGCTGTGCCTGTTCCGGGTGGTGTGGATCCAGTTTCTGCTGCCCTTCTTCTCCGGCATCGAGGGCGTGTTCATCCTCTACCCCGTCAGCTGGGGTCTGGGCGCAGTGCTCATGATCCTGTATGCATGGAAGGGTAAGTGGATGGAGTATCATACATAACCATTTTTATAAACAACGACCCGCCGCACTGAAGGAGGTGCGGCGGGTCGTTGTTTTTTCAGGAACTTCTGCAGCTTACCATGCAAAGCCCACGGAGTCCATGTCGATTTTCTTTTCCACCAGACCCAGACGGCTCTCGATGAAGTTCACCGCCATATCCGGCCACTGGGCGATCTGGGTGTAGTAATCCACATAGCCCTTGGTGCCAGTGCCCAAGCCCACACCGTGGGGCGCATCGGGTGCCAGATAGAAGCTGAAATCCTTGAAGGTATTCGCGCACTCCGGCAGAGAGGGCAGCATCATAGCGCTCAGGCCGTCCTTCTGCCCCACAACACCAAAGACCGGGGGCAGGTTGGGGTTCTTCGTGAAGTCCAGACCGGTGACGAACAGTCCGTAGATGGGGATCGCCACATTCAGGTCAGCGCTCTCATAGTCCACAGCATCGCAGACGTAGCTGGGGTAGACCTTATCCGGGGTATTCGTAGTGCCGAACTGGTCGGCCACCACCTGCATCACATTCATGCCGCCAGCAGAGAAGCCCACAGCGATCATGATATCGGTCTTGCCGATGTGTTTTTCAGAGGCGTTGTGGCGGATGTAGCGGATAGCGCGTGCCAGATCCAGCCGCTGATCCACAGCGGCATAAGGGTTGACGCGGCGCTGCAGCACAAAGGCGTTGTAGCCGTTCTTGTTGAAGAACTCGGCCACAGGATAGCCCTCCACCACGTTGTTGCGGTGGGTGCTGCCGCCGCCTGCAATAATGATCACGTTGCCCTTCACCTTGCCCTGATCTCGCAGCAGGTACGGGTTCAGGAAGGGACGGAAGCCCTCGTTATCGTAGCAATTTTCCCAGTTGGTGGGCAGCGGAGATTCCACGGCCATCTGATCTCCCCAAATTTCCCAAACGGTGCTCTTGGGGTCCTTGATCTGGCGCAGCGCCTTGCGGGCATTGGTCAGAGCAACACACATATCGTAGTGAGAAGCATTGATGCCGGGCGCAGCTGCACCGTCCACCTTCTCGTACTGAGCGCGGGACAGCTTGTGGAACAACACATAGAACTTATCAAAATCGCCCCGGAAAGCAGCCGGATAAAAGGCCACCTCGCGGGAGAGACGGAGTTCCTCTGCCACCATGGCCTGCACCTCAGCATCGGTGTGCACGCCAGCGTTCTCAGCAAAGGATGCGGGCGCCATGCCAGCCACTGCGCCCATGGTCACGGCAGAAGCGGCGGAAAGCTTCATAAAGTCTCTTCTGTTCATCATCATTTCTCCTTTTAAATGCAGACGGCTCATTTGTGCAGAACAAAGCCGCCCGAAGCTGTACAGCAAACGCCCTGCTGCCGGGCCCAACGGACATTTCGACAGTATCGCGCCGTCGGAATCTGTGCAAAGCGTATCACAAATCAGATGGATTGTAAATAGATTTCATCGCTTTTGAGCAAAATTGATATATTAGTATGCCAGTTCTTGTGAAAATCGACAGGCGTTGGACGGGCACAAAAAAGGACTGCCGTACATCTGCACGGCAGTCCTTTTGTATCTTATTACAGCTTTTCAAACACCAGAAAGCGGAAGGCGATGGTGGTGGTGAGCTGCGGCAGAGCCGCAAGGCGGGCGGCACCGTCGCGGGGCGTTTTCCAGTAGTAGGGGGTCATGGCGAACAGGGCTTCCAGCTGGGCGGCGGGCACGGTGATGGTGCCCTGCACCTCCCGCTCATCAATGGAGCGGAAACCCGGGTACTCCACCTGCTGCACCGGGTTCTTGTAGGGCTTTTCGTAGAGCACGGCCTTCATCTGGTACAGATGCTCTGCTCCCGGCACAACGTAGATCATGCGCCCGCCCGGGCGCAGCACCCGGCTGAACTCCTCCTGTGCAAAGGGCGAAAAGCAGTTCAGCAGCACATCTGCCCAGCCGGTGCGTACCGGCTGGCTGAAGCTGGACGCTACCGCGTACTGCGCGGCAGGCAGCGCCTTTGCAGCCAGCCGCACGGCAGGCTTTGCGATATCGAACCCGGCCAGCTGCAGCGGCTTTTCTGCCGCCGCGAACTGCTGCGCGATGCAGCGGTCGTACCAGCCCTCGCCGCAGCCTGCATCCAGCAGATGCAGCGGGGCGTCCTTCGCGGCGGGCACGCCGTGGGCAAGGCACAGTTCCCCCAGCGCCTGCCCAAAGATGCCGTAGTATCCGGCGTTCAGGAAGGCGCGGCGGGCGGCTACCATCTCCTTGCTGTCCCCGGGGGCTTTGGTGCGCATACTCTGCACCGGCAAAAGATGCCAGTAGCCCTCCCGGGCACGGTCAAAGCAGTGGCCTTTTTCACATTTCAGGTCATTCTCCCCTTGCAGCGCACCGCCGCACAGGGGGCACTGCCACGGGGCAAAGGCTTCGTTCCGGCTCATACTTCTTCGCTGTGATCCTCAATGGGTGCGGTGGCACCGCCGTGGGCGTCCATATACTCCTCAAAGCTGGTGTACTTCTGCTGGGGCGGGCGGCGGCTGATGAGCATCAGCCCCGGGTCCTCGTCCCGGGCAGCGGCATTGCGGCCGCGGCGGGCAGGCTCGGCCTTGGGGGCGCGGTTCTGATTGCCGACGCTGCCGCGCTCATTGCGGGCAGGACGGGCATTGTTGCTCTGGGCTGCGGGGCGGGCATTGCGCTGTTCAATCCGGTCGCTGCGGTCATTGCGGCGGCTGCCGCTGCGGTTTGCGTTCTGGTTATTCTGGGGCTCCTGTGCGCTGCGGATGGCGGGTGCTGCCGGGGCGGCAGGGATCTTGCGTGCCGGGCGCAGCGGGGTGGCCTCCGGGGCGCTGACAAAATGGGGGTCGAACTTGGGCTGGGCGTTGCTGCCCCGGGCGGGGGCGGCATTCTCGCGGCGGGCGCGGGGCGCTGCCGCCTCCTTGGGGGCGTTTGCGCCCCGGTTGTTGGCGCGGCGGTCGTTGCGGGCCCCGCGCTTTGCGTTGCTGTCTTGCATCAGTGTTTCCTCTTTTTTCGGTTTTGCAGGCACCGCGTTCTTTGCGGCCTTCGGCTCCTGCTTCGGCGCGGGCGCAGCTGCCTTTGCAGCTTTTGCGGGCGCAGTTTCGGCCTGTTTTTTCGGCGCTTCGGCCGGTTTTTCTGCTTCGGGGCGGGGCTTTTTGCCGCGCACGGGCAGCACCGGGCGCACCGGGGCGGGCACGCCGTCCCACGGATGGCCGGATACCACTGGGATCTTGCGGCGGTTCAGCTTTTCGATGCCTGCCAGATACTCCTGCTCCTCCGGGGCGCAGAAGCTGACGGCGGTGCCGTCTGCACCGGCGCGGGCGGTGCGCCCGATGCGGTGCACATAGGTCTCCGGCACCTCGGGCAGGTCGTAGTTGAACACATGGGAAAGCTCGCTGATATCAATGCCGCGTGCGGCGATATCGGTGGCCACCAGCACCCGGGTCTTGCCGGACTTGAAATCCTCCAGCGCGGTGACGCGGGCGGTCTGGCTCTTGTTGCCGTGGATGGCGGCGGCGGGGATGCCCTGCTTTGTCAGGTCCTTTGCGATCTTATCCGCGCCGTGCTTGGTGCGGCTGAACACCAGTGCGTTGACCACCGGCGGCTGCAAATTTTTGATGAGCCACGGCAGCAAAAGCTTTTTGTTGCCCTTTTCCACATAGTAAAGGCTCTGCTGGATGCGGTCGACCGTGCTGGACACCGGGTCCACCTTGACAAAGGCAGGCTCGTGCAGGATGCCGGCAGCCAGCTGCTCGATCTCGGCGGGCATGGTGGCGCTGAACATCAGGTTCTGGCGCTGGGCGGGCAGCTTTGCAATGACCTTTTTCACGTCATGGACAAAGCCCATGTCCAGCATCCGGTCGGCCTCGTCCAGCACAAAAATTTCCAGTGCGGACAGGTCGATAAAGCCCTGCCCGATCAGGTCGTTCAGCCGTCCCGGACAGGCGATGAGGATGTCCACGCCCTTTTTCAGCGCTTCCACCTGCGGTGCCTGTCCCACCCCGCCAAAGATGACGGTGCTGCGCAGCTTCAGATACTTACCGTAGGCTTCAAAGCTTTCGCCGATCTGCAAGGCCAGTTCCCGGGTAGGGGTCAGAATCAGGGCGCGGACAGCGCCCTTGCGGCGGGGCGCATTGGCGGTGAGCCGATCCAGCATGGGCAGCGCAAAAGCCGCCGTCTTGCCGGTACCGGTCTGGGCGCAGCCCATCAGATCCCGGCCAGCCAGCACCGGCGGAATCGCCGCCGCCTGAATGGGCGAGGGGGTCTCGTAGCCCGCTTCCTGCACAGAACGCAGCAGCGGGGCGGACAGATTCAGTTCTTTAAATGTCATGGTTCTCCTATTTTATTCTGTGATCTTCCGGCACTCGATGTAGTAGCGCTTTTCCTCCGCGTGTCCCATGCTGAAGGTCTTGCGGGGCAGCACGCCGCCCATCACAACGCCGCGGAACAGGTCGCTCTTGGCGAAGGGCGGCATCAAAAACGCCACCGCGCCCTGCTTGCACAAAGCGCGCACAGCCGGCTCGTCATGCACATAGTCCACCTTTGCTTCCGGGTGGCGCTCGATATAATCCGAAATAAAGTCGTCGATGGTGCCCACGGTCAGCGGCTCGGTGGGGTCCTCAAAGCTGAGCACATTGGCCATGTGGGGGCCTGCCAGCGTAAAGGGCTGCTTTTTGCTGCCGCCAAAGCAGCAGCCGGCCATGTTGGCATCGCTCCATGTGATGAGACTCAGCAGCACGGTGGCGCAGTCCACGTTGAACAGTACCCGGTGGATGGGCTCGATCTCAATGGCCGGGGAGTGCACGTTGCACACCTCTGCCAAGCACCAGCGGGCAGGGTGGTTTTCTGCCTGCTCCGGGGTCAGGGTCTTTTTCAGTTCCTCCCAGCAGGCCTTTGCGGTGGCCAGCGAGTGGTTGCCGTCGCCCACGGCCAGCGTCAGCGGGTCGCGGCGGGTGGCATCGGGGTATTTCTTGTCAAATTCTTCCTGACTGCCCAGCACGGTCAGCGCGTTTTCGATCTGTGCGATGAGGGCGGGATCCTCCACCGCCCAGCCGGCCACATGACCGCCGCCCAGCATCAGCTCGCCCTCGTACACCTTGGGCAGGCTGTCCTTGTGGGCGGCAATGGGCTCGATGAGGGTGCAGTCCGGGTCATCCGCCAGCATCATGATGTGGGGCGTTTCCAGCGCAGCGCCGGTGCGCACCTTCATGCGGGGCGGGATGCGGCTTTCCACCGTGCACTCGCTGGGGCGCACGGTGCATTTTTCGCCCCGGCGGTAACTGTAAGCTTCCAGGTCCACACGCCCCACAAGACCCTGCCGTACCCGGCCGCTCTGCTCGGTGCGCTCTACATAGATAAAGCCGTCCACCGCCCGGGTGAGCACGTTCTGGGCGTAATCCTGCATGGTGGCGTGGATCTTTTCCACCCGCGCGTCAGCGTCTCCGTCCTCCAGATACACCTCCGGCAGGATCAGGTTCAGAGTGCTGGGCGCACCCGTAGCGGTCTTTTCTGCCCGCTGCCAGTAGCTGCGGTCACTGGTAAACTGGTCACAGGCAATACAGCCCCACTGCTCCAGCGGCACCTGCTCCGAAGGCAGCAGGATGTGTGCAGGTGCAAAACAGGTAGTCGGTTTCATAGTTGTTTCCTCCCCTCTTTATTGCAATTCAACTTTTTTAATGCAACAGCAACAACGTTGAATTGCATATCGCAAATATGCTGTTTGAATGTTGCGCTAATTTTTGACTTGCGATAAATGCCGCTTTTCAGCGGAATGCTGCGGCGTCGTGCACCACAACGTGCTGCACACCGGCGTCGGCAGCGGCCTGCTCCAGTGCAGCGCGGCTATCCGCGTCCAGTGCGGTGCTGCTGGTGACCAGCAGATTCTCCATGCCAAGGGACACGCCGGTGGTGCCAAGGGCATCGGTGGCGGCGGTGCACAGTGCGTCCGGGTAGCTGACCCACAGGGTCACGCTGCCTGCAAAGCGGGTCTGCCACGCGGCGATATCTGCGGTAAGCTGGGCGGCGCGTCCCTCCCGGCTCTTGCCGCCGGAAGCGCCGAAGTCCTGCTTGCGGGTGATGATATTGGGGAACTGCACCCCGGTAAGCACCACCTGCTCGTAGCCCATGCCCTGCACCTCTTCAATGAGGTCGCCGACATACTGCACCGCGCTTGCGGCAAAGGGGTTCATCCACGCCTTGCCGCCCTTGGCTGCGCTGACGTTGTCCAGCCAGAGACTGTTGCCGTCGTAGTGCACGCCCATGCTGCGGTCGGTGTACACCGACACCGGGTCGGTAAAGGCGGCAAGCTGCGCCGCCGGGATAATGCCTTCTTCCCGCAGGATGGCGGCGATGCTTGCCGCATCCACCGGGCTTTCGGTGATGCTTTGGGCGGCATTTGCCACCCCGGAAGCGTAGTACACCGTGCCAGCGGCGTCCTTCAGGGTGACAAGGGCATAGTCTGCGCCCTGCTGCTTCAGCTGCCGGGCAGCGGCGCGGATGGCGGCTTCATCGGTCAGGGCTGTCACGTCCAGCTCTGCCCAGCTGCCGCCGGTGATGGCCTTGCCGTCCAGCGGCTTTTCCTTCTCCGGCTCCGGCTCAGACGCTGCCTGCGAAGCGGCGGCGCTGCTTGCCGCCGCAGAGGAAGCGGCTGCTTCGGCGCGGGAAGCGCTTTCGGCTTCCAGGTCCCGATCCTTGACCACGGTATACCATGTGTGGGTGGCCCAATCCAGCACATGGGGTGCGGCAAACCATGCGGCTGCCAGCACTGCCGCCACCAGCACAACAATGCCGATGCCGCGCTTTACGCGCGTTTCCCGGCTGTAAAAGCTGCGGTTATAATGCTTGACCTTCTGACGTTTATACTTAGCCATGGTATCCTTTCCTCCCTGTCTGCATTACAGGATAACGGAATGTCCGGTAAAGCCATAGATTGCCAGCGCCAGCACGCCGATATACACCAGCGTGATGGGCAGGCCGCGGAATGCCTTGGGGATGGCTTTGCTGCGCAGGCGGTGACGTGCCTCGGTGACCAGCAGCACCGCCAGCACATAGCCAAGGCCGCTGCCAAGGCCAAAGCCAAGGCTCTGGCCAAGGGTAAAGCTCTGGGTGCGCTCCACCAGCACCGTGCCCAGCACGCCGCTGTTCAGCGCGGCCAGCGGCACGATGCGCAGCAGCTGGGCGCGGCGGGGCAGGCTGCGCAGCAGCCACAGCACCAGATGCTCTGCCAGACACACCACGGCAATGCTGGCGATATACACCAGCGGGCGCAGCTGGGCGCGGTTATCCAGCGGGGCGATGAATCCACCGGCAATGAAAGCCACGGGTGCTACCAGCACCTGCGTGATGCACAGCATCATGCCGAACAAGGCGCTGCTGGTGCGGTCGTCCCCCACCAGCTGCACCATGCGGGACACGCCCAGTGCACGGGTAAAGACAGCGTTCTGTGCAAAAATAGCCAGCAGTGCATAGCTGAAAAACACTGCCGAGCTGCTTACAACTTCCTTCACGGTTCGCGGTCCACCTCCTTCTGGTAGTGCACGGTCAGGGTATCCTGCGCTTCCTTTTTCAGAAATTCCCTGCGCTTTGCGGCAGCGGCGCGCCAGATGGCGCACAGGATGCCCAGCACGATAAAGCCGCCCGCCGGCATCTTAGCCAGCGGCAGCAGCGCCCAGCGCCCCACCGGGGCACCGAACACGGTGCCAAGGCTGAGCCACTCGCGCACCATGCCGATCACGAGCAGCAGCAGCGCGTAGCCCACGGTGATGCGCACGCCCTTGGAAACCGCCTTGTGCACCGTCTCCTGCACGCGGCCGAAGCGGTAGGTCAGAAGCGGCTCCACCACCAGCATGGGCAGGTAGATGCCAAGGTTCAAAAGACCCGTGCCGAACACAAGGTTCAGGATGGGATACGCCGCCAGATACACCACAGCGGCGCTGGCTGCGTACAGTATAGCGCGGGGCAGCAGCTTTTTTTGCAGCTGTGCGGGCGAGGGTTCCTCGTCCCGCAGGGGCACAAGGCGGCTGAGCAGGCAGGCCAGCACGCGGGAGGGCACCAGCAGCAGCGCCACCGCCGCCGCCAGCATCAGGCTGTTCTGACCGGTGGTAGCCACGACCACCAGCGGTGCCAGACCCATGCCCTGCATGACCACCGGGTTATTCAGGAACACGCGGTCGTGATGGGCAAACTTTTCGGGATCTTTTAAAATCAGTTCCGCAGTACGCTTTTTCATTCCGCAGCCTCCTTTCGTTCGGACGGCAGACGGTGCAGCAGACGGTACAGCCGCTCCTCGGTGCGGTCAATGAGCGCGGACACACTGTTGACGGCCAGCAGTGCAAAGCAGACGCCGGTCTCGTACACGCCAAAATAGCGGAAGCCCATGGTGGCGATGCCCACCAGCGCGCCGTACAGGATGCGCCCAAGCCGGTGATGCGCACAGGTGTATGGCTCGTTGAGCAGGAACACCGCGCAGAACAGCATTGCACCCGTGTGCAGCTCGTCCCTGATGCCCTGCAGGCGGGGCAGCAGGCTGCTGAAGAGGGTGCTGTCTGCCAGACCTACCTGCCGCGGGAAGAAGAAAGCGATGAGCCCGCAGGTGATGAGAAAGCTCGCTGATGCGCCGATGTGCACGTCCTTCTGAGTCCACAGCACAAGGCCGCAGGCCAGAATGACCAGCGCTGCGCCGGTGCCCATGGGGGCGGCAAACTCGCCCAGCGCAACAGCAAGGGAGTTCAGGTTCAGGATGCCGCCGCTGCGCAGGGTATCCTCGATGGTGCTGCTCACCGGCACGGCGGAAGCGTCCCACAGGGGCAGCGGGGTGTAGGGCTGCGGGTAGCGCACCACCTGCTCCGGCCACGATACCGCCGCCACGGCGTAGCCCACGGCAGCGGGGTTGAAGGGGTAGCTGCCGTAGCCGCCAAAGACCTCCTTGCCGATGAGCACGCCCGCCAGCACTGCCACCACCAGCACATAGATGTCCACGGTGGCGGGCATGAGCAGGGCGATGATCAGGCTGAAACTCTCGTTGGAGAGATCTTTATTGGTGTACACCCGATGGCGCAGCAGCGCCACCAGACGGTCGCACAGGTTGCCGGTAAGCAGGGCGATGCCGCACAGCAGCAGCGGACGTGCGCCGTAGAAATAGCAGGCCATGCACAGCAGCGGCACGCACAGCCAGAAAACGTGCCTATAGTACCGCCCGGTCTTTTGCAGCTGCCGCTCCTGCTCTTGGATCAAAGCTTCATCCATATACAGCCCTCCTTACAGGCTGGCCAGTGCGCCCACAGCCGCAGCGGGGTCGGCAGCGCCGAACACGGCACTGCCCGCCACCAGCACGTCGGCACCGGCTTCCACGCACAGGGGTGCGGTGGCGGCATCCACGCCGCCGTCCACCTCCAGCAGGTAGGAAAGACCGCGTGCTTCCCGCTCTGCCTTGAGCCAGCGGAGCTTATCCAGCGCCGAGGGCATGAACTTCTGCCCGCCGAAGCCGGGCTCCACGCTCATCACCAGCACCAGATCCAGCTGATCCAGCCACGGTGCCAGCGCCTCGGCCGGGGTGCCGGGCTTGATGGTCAGACCCACCTTGCAGCCCAGCGCACGCACTGCATCAATGGTGGCCTGAATATCATCTTCGCACTCCAGATGAAAGTTATACAGGGTCGCACCGGCCTTGATGAAAGGCTCGGCGTATTGCAGCGGGTGGCTGATCATCAGATGCACGTCGTAAAAGGCATCCGGCAGCGCCTTGTGCAGGCTTTTGAGCACCGGCACGCCAAAGCTGATGTTGGGCACAAAATGCCCGTCCATCACGTCGTAGTGCAGCATCTGTGCGCCGGCATCCAGCACCATGCGGCAGTCTGCACCCAGCTTGCCAAAATCAGCAGAAAGAATCGAAGGACTTACGATGGCCATAATATTTCATTACGCTCCGTTATTTTTAGCAGTTTTTATCCCACGCGTTGTGCATTTTGCGGGGTTTTCCCGCCCGGAAAACACACGGGCATGGTTACTCTTTAGTTTACATGAAAACGGCCAAAAAATCAAACCCGCAGCCGTTTTTTTCACTGAAAAGTCGTAAATAGCGCAAAAAGTCCATAAGGCGGGCTCGCCCTCTCAGTCACCTTCGGTGACAGCTCTCCCAAAGGGAGAGCCCTTGGCATAGCGGCAAGGTTTTCGGTCAAGCCGTAAAGTTTACCGCACCAGAAGATTTCAGCATCGCAAGGTTTCCGGTCAGAATATAAAGCTTACGGTTTCGCCAGAGGCTCTCCCTTTGGGAGAGCTGGCAAGCCCGACAGGGCTTGACTGAGAGGGCGAGCCCGCTGACCGGTCACCAGCGCCGCCCCCCAAGCGCCAAAGCAGCCAGACCGCCCGGGCGGGGCAGTCTGGCTGCAGGGTCTTATTCTACCGGCTTCATGCTGGCGGGGTCTTCCACCGCGCCGGGCTGACCGGCGGCGTCCGGCAGGCGCTTCATGCCGCCGGGGTTGGGGGAACAGGTGGGCAGGGTGAACACAAAGCGGCACCACTCGCCCTGCTGGCTCTCCACGCGGATCTGCCCGCCGGCCAGATTGACCAGCACCTTGCAGATGTTCAGCCCAAGGCCGGAGCCGCGGGCGTGCAGACCGCGGGAGCGATCCTCCTTATAGAACCGCTCGAACACATAGGGCAGCGCCTCCGGGCTGATGCCCTGCCCGGAGTTCCAGATGGAGATCTCGGCTTCGGGGCCAAGCTTTTCTACGCTGAAGCGGATGGTGCCGCCCGCCGGGGTGAACTTGATGGCGTTGTCCAGCAGATTATACGCCACCTGATGGATCAGGTCGGGGTCGGCGTAGACCAGCACCTTTTCGTCCATGGTCAGGCCCTCCAGCTCGATCATGCCGTCATTGATGCGCTGCTCTGCCGCCAGCGCCACGCCGGTCAGGGTCTCCCAGATATTGAACATCCGGGCGTTCACCTGATACTCCCCGCTTTCCAGCTTGGAGAGATCCAGCATATTCTGGATGAGCCGCGCCAGACGCCCGGTCTCCTCGCTGACCAGCTGCAGATAGTGGTTCTGCATCTCGGGCGGGATGGTGCCATCCAGGATGCCGTCCACAAAGCCCTTGATGGTGGTCATGGGGGTGCGCAGCTCATGGGCGATATTGCCCATGAACTGCCCCCGGGAGTTATCATTGGACTGGATGTTCTCCGCCATCTGGTTAAAGGTGCGGGCAAGGTCTGCCACCTCGCCATCGCCTTCCACGCCCTCCACGCGGACGGAGAGGTCGCCGCCGCCAAAGCGCTGGGCGGCATCGGTGACCTTTTGCAGCGGGTCGGTGAGCTGACGCATCAGCAGGCGGGTCAGCACGCTGGCGCACAGCAGCATCACACAGGCGGACATGAGGAAGTTCGACCAGAACTGCTGTTTAAAGTCGGTGAGCTGCGCACCGGAGGAGCACAAAAACAGCCAGCCGCTGAACAGGCTCTGGTCGTCGATGGTCTCCACCGCCGCGATATAGCTTTTTTCGGTCAGGGCACCGCCCAAATCGCCGAAAGCGTGGTAGTGCCGGGCGTCCGGGTCAGCCACTGCGTTGGCGCGCTGGCAGATATCCAGCGGCACAGTGCCGGTGGTAAGCTTGTCCGGGTCGGAGGCGATGAGCACATTGCCCTGCCGGTCAGTGAAGAACAGATACGCCTCGGCGCTCTCGCCGATGATCTCCAGCTTGGTGTTCAGCGCATCCAGCTCTGCGCCCTGCGGCATGGTCTCGCTGTTTACCAGATATTCTGCGGTGCGCTTGGCGACATTTACCACCTGATCCAGTGTTTCGTAGCGATCCTTCGCAAAATAATTTTTGAACAGCACCCACTCCGAGCAGCCCATCAGCACGATGCCCAGCACCATCAGGGTGGACACCATGGAGAAAAAGGCCGTGGAGATACTTTTACGCATTACTGACGCACCTCGAACTTATAGCCCACACCCCAGACGGTTTTCAGCTCCCACTTATCGGAAGCACCGGCCAGCTTTTCGCGCAGGCGCTTGACGTGGACATCAATGGTGCGGCTGTCGCCGTAATACTCAAAGCCCCACACCTCGTCCAGCAGCTGGTCGCGGGTGTACACGCGGTTGGGGTGGGATGCCAGACAGTTGAGCAGCTCCAGCTCCTTGGGGGGAGCTTCCACCACCTTGCCCTTGACCCGCAGCTCGTAGCTGTTCATATCCAGCCGCAGGTTATCGAACTCGATGACACCCTCGGTGCTCTCGGCGGCTGCGGAGGTCGTCTGGCAGCGGCGCAGCACCGCCTTGATGCGCGCCACCACCTCTTTTGCGTCAAAGGGCTTTACCATGTAATCGTCTGCGCCCAGCTCCAAGCCCAGCACCTTGTCGAAGGTCTCGCCCTTGGCGGTAAGCATCATCACCGGGGTGTTGCCCGCCTTGCGGATGCGGCGGCAGACCTCAAGGCCGTCCATGCGGGGCATCATCACGTCCAGCAGCACCATGTCCGGCTTGACGGCGTTGAACTTTTCCAGTCCCTCCTCGCCATCGTTCGCCACCGTGACCTGATAGCCCTCCTTGGTCAGGTACAGCCGCAGCAGCTCGCAGATGTTGGCGTCGTCGTCCACCACAAGGATCTTTTCGTTTGCCATAAGTGTTTCCTCCCCTTTTATGCAGGTTTTTGTAGTATTTGCAGCCCTTCCGGGCGTTTTGACAGTCTCTTACCCTTCTATTATACGGAACAGTTATGACAAAATAAAGAAGGAAGTGTAGTTTTTTTCACATTTCTGCCCGGATCATTTCAGGATTCCTTACTTTAAGATAGCCCCTCCCCCTTGCGCTGGCGGGGTTCATCGCGTATAATGGTAGATGTATCGTTATGCCAAAAAACGTGTAAGGAGCGTATTTTATATGAAGTTAGGTATCGTCGGCCTGCCCAACGTGGGCAAGTCCACTCTGTTCAACGCCATCACCTCCACCAAAAATGCTGAAGCTGCAAACTATCCCTTCTGCACCATCGAGCCGAACTCCGGCATCGTGGCAGTGCCGGACAAGCGGCTGGACAAGCTGGCTGAGATCTGGCAGACCAACAAAAAGACCCCCGCCATCGTGGAGTTCGTGGACATTGCGGGTCTGGTGAAGGGTGCAAGTCAGGGTGCCGGCCTTGGCAACAAGTTCCTTGGTCATATCCGCGAGTGCGACGCCATCGTGCACGTGGTGCGCTGCTTTGACGATGACAACATCATCCATGTGGTGGAGGACGTGACCAAGGCCGAGGCCGTGGACCCCATTGCCGATATTGACGCCATCGACTACGAGCTGATCCTCTCCGACCTTGAGGTGGTGCAAAACCGCGCCGGCCGCATGGCAAAGGCTGCCAAGAGCGGCAACAACAAGGGCGCTGCCGCCGAAGCCGCTTGGCTGCAGCAGCTTGCCGACCATCTGAGCACCGGCAAGCCCGCCCGCAGCTTCGATTTTGACCCCGCCGACACCGAGCAGCAGACCGTGCTGCACGAGATGGGTCTGCTGAGCGCAAAGCCGGTGCTGTACGCCTGCAACGTGGGCGAGGACGATCTGATGGAGGGCATCGAGAACAACAAGTACGTCCCGCTGGTGGCTGCCCGCGCCAAGGAGGAGGACGCCCGCTACATCCCCATCTGCGCCAAGACCGAGGAGGATATCGCGGATTACAGCCCCGAGGAAAAGAAAGCGTTTCTGGCTGAGATGGGCATCGAAGCCAGCGGTCTGGACAACCTCATCACCGCCAGCTACGACCTGCTGGGCCTGATCTCCTTCCTGACCGACGGCAAGAAGGAGTGCCGCGCATGGACCATCCGCAAGGGCACCAAAGCTCCGCAGGCTGCCGGTAAGATCCACAGCGACTTCGAGCGCGGCTTCATCCGCGCCAGCGTCATCGGCTATAACGATCTGGAAGCCAACAACTTCGACTACGCCGCCGTCAAGGCCAAGGGTCTGCAGCGCACCGAGGGCAAAGAGTACGTTGTGCACGATGGCGATGTCATTGAGTTTTTGTTTAATGTCTGATATCTGAATAGCAGCCCTGTAAAACTCTGCCGGGCTCGCCCTCTCCGTCTTTGCTTCGCAAATCCACACTCCCCTTTTTGTCGCTGCGCGACATCTTCCCCCGGCGCGGGGGAAGTCTTTCCTCAAAGGGAGAGGCCTTGGCAAAGAGATGAAGTCAGCGTGGACTGCCAAGGGCTCCCCCTTTGGGGGAGCTGGCAAAGCCAACAGGCTTTGACTGAGAGGGCGAGGTCGCTATAAGAAAGCAATCCTACCATAAAAGGAGTCCACCATGATCTTTGGTATTATGGGCGCTATGCCCGATGAAGTAGACCAGCTGTGTGCAAAGCTGGAAAATGTCACCGTTGAGCCCTACGGCGGCGTGGAGTACCACAAGGGTACGCTGGCCAACAAGCAGGTGGTGGTGTGCTGCGCCGGTATGGGCAAGGCCAACGCCGCCGCCACCACGCAGGTGCTCATCACCAAGTTCGGCGCAGAGAAGATCATCTTCTCCGGCATTGCCGGCAACATGACCAGCAAGATCGGCATCGGGGATGTGGTCATCGGCAAAACGGTGCTGTACCATGACGCCCAGCTGGATATGATCTGCCAGAACCCGCCCTTTTTGAAGGAGTACACCGGCGACCCGGCACTGATCGCCGCCGCCGAAGCTGCCTGCGCCGAAGCCGGGGTAAAGGCACTGGTGGGCAAGATCGCCACCGGCGATTTGTTTGTGGGCGACAGCGAGACGAAAGCCGCCATTGAAGCCAAGTGCGCCCCGGACTGCGTGGAGATGGAAGGCGCTGCGGTAAGCCAGATCGCCGCCAAGAACGGTGTGCCCTGCGTCATCCTGCGCGCCATGAGCGACAACGCCGACGAGGACGGCCACGAGGTACTGGTGGTGAAGAAGTTCTCCATCGGGGAGTATGTCGCCACCGCCACCAAGATCGTGGCAGCGATGGTGGAAAAGCTGTAAAAGCGGCGGGTCTGCCGCGCACGGCAAAAACAAGCTTGCATTTGGGGAGTCCTGAAAAAACGCCTGCGGGCGTTTCAGGGCTCCTTTTTTTGCGAACGGGTCAGCAGCCTTGTATTCCGCCGCACAAAGGCGTATACTGGGGCAAAAAGGAGGTGTTTGCCATGTGGTTCGTTTACGCGCTGGGGTCTGCGGTGTTCGCTGCCCTTACCTCGATTCTGGCGAAGATCGGCATCGAGGGGGTCAACTCCACCCTTGCCACCGCTATCCGCACGGCGGTAGTGCTGCTGATGAGCTGGGGCATGGTGTTCCTCACCGGCACCCAGACCGGCATTGCGGATATCTCCCGCCGCAGCTGGCTGTTTCTGGTGCTGTCCGGCCTTGCCACGGGTGCAAGCTGGCTGTGCTACTACCACGCCTTGCAGGTGGGTGCAGCGTCCAAGGTAGTGCCCATTGATAAGCTGAGCGTGGTCATCACCCTTGCGCTGGCCTTTGTGGTGCTGCACGAGCCCTTTACCGCCAAAAACCTCATCGGCTGCGCCCTCATCACCGCCGGTACGCTGTTTATGGTTTTATAACTCCCTCAGTCTTTGCTATGCAAAGCCAGCTCCCTCAAGGAGGGAGCCTCTGGCGCGCCCGCAAGCTTTGCACTTTAGCCGGAAACTTTCCCGCCGTGCCAAAGGCCCCATCTCAGAGGGGGCTGGCATCGAGCAAAGCGAGATGACTGGGGGAGTTTCCTCCAACGCAAAACGGCTGCTGCACGTTCTTGTGCAGCAGCCGTTTTATCGTTCTTATTCCTCGCCTTTTTTCAGTATGTCCAGTTCCGGCATCAGCTCGGTGCTCACAATGGTAAGCATCTGCTCCAGCTTAGCGCATTCCGCGGGGGTAAAGCGCTGCCGGGCACGCTCCACTACGGTGTGCAGGTAAGAGTAGCTGATGTTGTAGTAGTCGATATACTTCTGGGTGGGGCGCAGGTGGTACTCCCGCCGGTCGGTGGTGGACTGGATCTTTTCCACATAGCCCTTTTTCACCAGACTGCCGATCTTATACGCCGCATTGGGGGTGGAGATCTGCATCATGCGGGAAAACTCCGCAATGGTGGGCTCGCCCATCGCCATGATGCCCTCCATGCAGAAGGACTCCACCGTGGTCAGGGTAGCCTCACGGGTGGCAAAACGCTGGAACACGTTCTGATAAAAATGCAGCTTGAATTTGGTGTAGACGTCCTGAAAAGCTTTTTCCAGCATGGGTCATGCGCCTCCGATGCTTTAGTTTTCTTGCTATACGGCTAGTATACCACGAAAATGCCCCGCTGCATAGCGGAATTTTACGCAGCATCCCCGGAAGTTTTTGCCCGGGTGCGGGCGCGGATGACGCTGAGCACCGCCAGTTCCAGCACGATGGCCACCACCAGCAGCACCAGCGAGGTGAGCAGGCTTGCGCGGCTGCCCAGCACCGCCTGTGCAAGGCCGGTGATGATGTAGCACACCGCCGAGCAGGCTGCCGCCGTAATGGCGTAGGGCAGCTGGGTGGAAACGTGGTTCACATGGCTGCAATGTGCGCCCGCCGAAGCCATGATGGTGGTATCCGAGATGGGAGAGCAGTGGTCGCCGCACACCGCGCCGGACAGGCAGGCGGCAATGGACACCACCAGCATCTCGCCGTCCGGGAAGGCCTGACAGACAATGGGGATCAGGATGGAGAAGGTGCCCCAGGAAGTGCCGGTGGCAAAGGCAAGGAACACTGCCACAAGGAAGATGATGAACGGCAGCAGATACTGCAGCGCCGCCGCAGAGCTGCCCAGCAGGTTTGCCACATAATACTTTGCGCCCAGCAGGCCGGTCATGCCGGACAGCGTCCATGCAAGGGACAAAATCAGCATGGGGCTGACCATGGCCTTGAAGCCCTCGGGGATGCAGGCGGCAAAGTCCTGAAAGGTCATCACGCCGCGTACCCGGTAAAATACAAAGGTGAACAGCAAAGCGATGCTGCTGCCCAGCACCAGACCCGCCGAGGCGTTGCAGTCCGCAAAGGCGGTGATGAAGTCCACGCCCTCAAAGAAGCCGCCGGTGTACACCATGCCGAAGATGCAGGCCGCGATCAGCACCAGCACCGGCGCGATCAGGTCGATGACATGGCCGTTGGTATCATTACCGTCGTCCACATCATCGCCGTAGGGACGGTCGGCGGTGGTAAACAGGTCGCCGTTTTGGGCGTTGTCCTCGTTCAGCTTCATGGGGCCGAACTCTGCCCCGGTAAAGATGAGGAACAGGCTCATCACCACGGTCATGACGGCGTAATAGTTATAAGGAATGGTGCGCAGGAACATGGTAAAGCCGTTGATGCCGGAACCCGCCGGGACGCTGGAGGTGACCGCAGCCGCCCAGCTGGACACCGGCGCAATGATGCAAATGGGCGCGGCAGTGGAATCGATCAGGTAAGCCAGCTTTGCGCGGGACACCTTCTGCCGGTCGGTCACCGGGCGCATCACCGAGCCCACGGTCAGGCAGTTGAAGTAGTCGTCCACAAAGATCATCACGCCCAGCAGCAGGGTGGCAAACTGTGCGCCCGCCCGGCTGTGGATGTGGGTGGACGCCCAGCGGCCGAAGGCTGCTGAGCCGCCCGCCTTGTTCATCAGCGCCACCAGAATGCCCAGCATCACCAGAAAGGCCAGAATGCCCACGTTGCCGGAGTCCGACAGCTTGGTGATCATGCCGCCGTCCTCGTTGAAGAACAGGGTGTTCAGCGCCAGCTCAAGGTTGCCGTTGGCATACAGCAGCGCACCGGAAGCAATGCCCACCAGCAGCGAGGTGTACACCTCCTTGGTGTTCAGTGCCAGCACGATGGCAATGACCGGCGGCAGCAGGGAAAAAAAGGTGCTGTACACCGCACAGGTGTAGGTGGCGGGGTCGGCTACCTTGCCGGGGGTCACCGCCGTGCACCACAGCAGCAGGGCAAAGACGAACAGCGCCCCCGCCCAGGATAAGTTTTTGTTTTTCATAAGCTCCTCATATCAGGTGTCAATCATTGTCTGCGAAAAATACGGAAATCAGTTTTCCTCTAAAGGCTTCCCCCGGTCGGGGGAAGCTGTCACCGCAGGTGACTGATGAGGGCGCAGGCAAGCAGCTGCTTGCGGGAAATCACCCCTCATCCGGCGCTGCGCGCCACCTTCCCCCCAAGGGGTGAAGGCTTTTGCACCGGGGAAAATTTCAAAAGTTGATTTCCGTGGCGGGAAACGCTCCGGCGTATCGGGGCGCAGGCTGCGGGGCAGACTACCCACAGAAATGCAAAGGGGGTGTGCACCGTGCCGGATTACAAGGCCATGTACTTTGAGCTGTTCCGCGCCAGTGTGCAGGCTGTGCAGCTTTTGCAGGACGCGCAGACCCGCGCCGAGCAGCAGCTGTTGGCTGCAGACTTGCCGCCGCTGCGGCTGGACGAAACAGAACCGGACGATCCTTAGCCCTTTTTGGCCTCGGCCTTAGCAGCAAACTTTTCCTCAAAGATGACAAAGCGCTCGTGGGTGCCGCCGCCCACAGGGCCTTTCTCATCCGCAAGCGTCACCTTAAAGGTCAGCTTGCGGCCCTCCACTGCCACCAGCTCGCTGTGGCAGGTCACAGTCATGCCCACAGGGGTGGGTGCGGTGTGCTCCAGCTCCAGCTTGGTGCCCACCGTGCCGCTGCCCGCTTCCAGCGCAGGGGCAACGCTCTGCCAGCAGGTCTTTTCGGCCAGTGCCACCAGTGCAGGGGTAGCAAATACGTCCAGCGTGCCGCTGCCCATGGTCTTTGCGGTATTCTCTGCGCTCACGCGCACGCTCTGCTCGCCGCAGATGCCAGTTTCCAACTTCATATACAGTTCCTCCTTATGCGTCCTTTGGACGCAGTTGTGTTATTTGTGGTCATACACCTTTATAAGATATCACAAAACGCGCCGGAATGCACTATTTTTTGCATATTTTTTCAGGGGGCTTTATACCCCCTCAGTCTCGCTGCGCTCGCCAGCTCCCCCAAGGGGACGCCTTTGCGCTATGCCGACAACTTTCCCGCCACCACTGAAGCCGTCCCCTTGGGGAAGGTGGATTGCCGCGCAGCGGCAAGACGGAAGGGGTACGCCCGGCAAGCCGCTTTGCACTTGAGCCGCAAACTTTCCCGTCATGCCAAAGGCTCCCTCCCAGAGGGAGCTGGCAAAACCGCCAGGTTTTGACTGAGGGAGTTCCAACCCGCACCCTGTTTGCAAATTAAATTTGCATCTTTTTTGCGTTTTACGGCGATTTTCAGCAATTCTGCGGCAATGTAAAAAACTTTGCGGATTTTGCTTGACAGGGGGCTGTCTGCGTGCTATCATGAACACATGAACAGATGCTCATATATCGAAACGAAGGGAGAGGACAGCATGACCGGGCTAGAACAGACCGCACCGGAAAAGGAAAAGCAGCCGGTGGAGATGCCGGACGATGAGGTGCTGTACGAATTGGCTGACCTGTTCCGCGTGTTCGGCGATTCCACCCGCATCAAAATTTTGTATGCCTTACATGACAGCGAACTTTGCGTGCAGGATATCGCGGACGCCGTGCAGCTGAGCCAGTCTGCCGTCAGCCACCAGCTGCGGGTGCTCAAGGATTCCAAGCTTGTGCGCTTCCGGCGGGAGGGCACAACTGTTTTTTACGCACTGGACGATGACCATGTGCGCAGCATCCTCTCCATGGGGATGGACCATATCGAAGAATGACCGGGCACACGCCCGCACAAAAAGAAAGGCTGGTACTTATTATGAAAAAGACCTACAAGATCGAAGTGGACTGCGCCAACTGCGCCCAGAAGATGGAGGATGCCGCCAACACCGTTTCCGGTGTGGAAAAGGCTACCGTCAGCTTTATGACCCAGAAGATGAAGGTGGAGTTTACCGAGGGTGCCGACCCCCACGCCACCATGGAGAACGTGCTGTCTGCCTGCAAGAAGGTAGAGGACGACTGCGAGATCTTTGATATCTGATGTGCGGCAAAGCTCTCCCGGTCGGTACGGACTGGGGGAGTTTTTCTGTGGAAAAATCCGCCACTTTTCAACAATTTCCACCGGGTTTTCAACACGCTTTGCGGAAAAAGAGAAAAAGAAGCGTGGAAAAGCGCTTTTTTAGCGGAAAACTGTGTGGAAAACGCGGTTAAAACTGTGGAATAACCATTTTTTTGCCGAAAAACCTGTGGAAAACCACCTGTTTTTCACCCGCTGCACCCCAAAACGAGGAGCGTTGCTTATGAACAAAAAACAAAAAAAGACCCTTGAGCGCATCCTGATCGCCGTGGCGTTGGTGATCGTGCTCAAGCTTTTGCCCGCCTTGCCCATGCCGGTAGAGCTGGCGCTCTACTGCATCCCCTACCTTGTGGTGGGCTGGGACGTGCTGCGCAAGGCGCTGAAGGGCATCAAGAACCGCCAGCCCTTTGACGAGTGCTTCCTGATGGCAGTCGCCACCGTGGGCGCGTTTGCACTGGGCGACTATGTGGAGGGCTGCGCCGTTATCATCTTTTACCAGATCGGTGAGCTGTTCCAGAGCGTCGCTGTGGGCAAGAGCCGCCAGAGCATTGCCAGCCTGATGGACATTCGCCCGGACTACGCCAACATCGAAGGCGAGGACGGCAAGCTGGAACAGGTAGACCCGGATGAGGTCGAGGTGGGCACGGTCATCGTGGTGCAGCCCGGCGAGCGGGTGCCCATTGACGGCGTCATCGTGGAGGGCAGTTCCGCCCTGAACACTGCCGCCCTGACCGGCGAAAGCCTGCCCCGTGACGTGAACGCCGGGGACGAGGTCATCAGCGGCTGCGTGAACATGACCGGCCTGTTGAAGGTGCGCACCACCAAGGAATTCGGCGAGTCCACCGTCTCTAAAATTCTCGACCTTGTGGAAAATTCCAGCATGAAAAAGGCCCGGGCGGAAAACTTTATCACCCGCTTTGCCCGGGTGTACACCCCCGCCGTCTGCTACGGCGCACTGGCGCTGGCTTTCCTGCCGCCGGTGGTGCTGCTGCTTATGGGACAGCCCGCCCGCTTTGGCGATTGGGTCTACCGCGCTTTGACCTTCCTTGTCATCAGCTGCCCCTGTGCGCTGGTCATCTCCATCCCGCTGAGCTTCTTCGGCGGCATCGGCGGCGCTTCCTCCTGCGGCATCCTTATCAAGGGCTCTACCTATCTGGAAGAGCTGGCAAGCACCGGCGTTGTGGTGTTCGATAAGACCGGCACCCTGACGCAGGGCACCTTTAAGGTCACTGGCATCCACCCCGCCGAGGGCGTGACCGACGCTGCACTGGTGGAAGCCGCTGCGCTGGCGGAAAGCTGGTCGAAGCACCCCATCTCCCTGAGCATCAAGACTGCCTATGGCAAGCCCATCGACACCGCCCGGGTCACGGACGTGCAGGAACTGGGCGGTCATGGCGTGACCGCGAAGGTGGACGGCAAGAGCGTTGCCGCCGGTAACGCCCGCCTGATGGAAAAGTTGGGGCTGACCGTGCCCGCCGTAGAGGGCGTGGGCACCATCGTGCACGTTGCCGTAGAGGGCAGCTATGCGGGCTATCTGCTGATTGCGGACGTGGTAAAGCCCCACAGCGCCGATGCCATCCGCGCTTTGAAGGCTTCCGGCGTGCGCAAGACGGTCATGCTGACCGGCGATGCACAGCCGGTGGCGCAGGCGGTGGCGCAGCAGCTGGGTCTGGACGAGTACCACGCCGGTCTTTTGCCCGGCGACAAGGTGGACCAGATCGAAAAGCTGCTTGCCGCAAAGCAGCCCAAAGAAAACCTTGCCTTTGTGGGGGACGGCATCAACGATGCACCGGTGCTGTCCCGCGCAGACGTGGGCATCGCCATGGGTGCGCTGGGTTCGGACGCCGCCATCGAAGCCGCAGACGTGGTGCTGATGGATGACGACCCCGCCAAAATCGCGCTTGCCATGCGCATTGCCCGCCGCACCCTGCGCATCGTGCACCAGAACATCGTGTTCGCGCTGGGCATCAAGGCGCTGTGCCTGCTGCTGGGTGCACTGGGCATTGCCGGAATGTGGGCAGCCATCTTTGCGGACGTGGGCGTGATGGTCATTGCCGCGCTCAACGCCACCCGCGCCCTATATACCAAAGACCTTGCCGGAAAGTAATGGTCTAAGCTGCGCATCCTTAGCAAAAAGAATATTTTTTGAGGTTCAGGAAGGTCTGCGGACTTTTCTGGACCTCTTTTTTTAACAGAAGCAGCCGCGCAGGGGGGATCTTTCTGCTGTCCGTTTCAAAAAGCGACGAATCAGCCAAAACTAACCGCAATGTGTTTCAAGAAGTAACACATTGCGACAAGAAAATTGAACAAACTCTGAATACGTTTCAAAAAAGAACGCAACAAACCAAAAAATGATTGTGACGCACAGCGGAAAACTATATACTTTTAATCAAGAAAGCCGCATCGGAATTGTGCAAAGGGTCGGGCTCTTGCGCAACAGGTACTGCGGACACAAAAAAGGAGGACACGTTCTATGACACTTCCCATGATCATTGCTCTGGCAGTGACTGTCCTCATGATCATCCTGATCATGGTGGATAAACTGCCCTTCGGTGCACCCCCGCTGCTGGCGCTGCTGCTGCTGGTGGTGTTCGGCGTTACCGACATCAAGACCGCCTTCGGCGGCTTCGCAAACCCCACCATCGTCATGCTGGCATCCTTCATGGCCATCATCGCGGCTCTGCAGAAGACCAGCTTCATCGTCAAGTTCAAGCAGACCATGTTCAACATGGCCAGCAAGGGCGGCTTTAAGGCATACGTCCTGCTGATCCTCATCGTTATGCTGGGCTGCAGCCTGTTCGGCACCGGTTCCACCGCCTACTATGTGCTGGTCATCGGCCTGCTGTCCACTCTGCCCTACTCCAAGCAGCTGCCCCCGTCCAAGGTGCTGATGCCTGCGGGCTTTGCAGCAAACCATCCCCTGCTGCCCTTCAACACCGCTCTGCAGTACGGCATCGTCATCGCCGTTCTGCAAAGCGCAGGCGTTGCGGCAAACGTCAATCTGGTCAAGTTCTCTCTGGTCAACCTGTGCCTGTCCATCGGCTTCCTGGTGTGGTGCATCCTGGCTTACAAGATCATGCCTGACCACCCCATTGCCGAGGCCAAGGAAGAGGCTCTCCACGCCGGTGAGCAGAAGGTTGCCCTGACCAAGAATCAGGAGCTCATCACCTACTTCAGCTTTGTGCTCGCCGTTGTGGGCATGATCCTGCAGAGCAAGATCGGTGACGCAGGCTACGCCATCACCGGTCTGGCCGTGGGCGTCATCCTGATCTCCGGCGTTATGGACTTCAACGAGATCCGCAACTCCATCAGCGCACCCATCATCCTGATGTCCGCAGGCGTCATCGGCATTGCCGATGCTCTGGGCAACACCGGCCTGACCAGTCTGGTGGGCGAGACCGTTGCCAAGATGCTGGGCACCAACGTCAACCCCTTCGTGCTGATCTTCGCTTTCTGCATCCTGACCAGCCTGCTGGCAACCCTGACCGGTTCCACCATCGGCACCGTGTACGTCTTTGCTCCCATGGCCATTGCCACCTGCGTCAATCTGGGTCTGGACCCCACCGCAGCCGCTGCCGCTATCGTGGTCTCCGGCTGGTGCGGACACTTCCTGCCCATTGACGGTATGCCCGCCATGATCATGGGCGCCGGTGACTACAAGATCACCGAGTTCTGGAAGTTCACCATTCCGCAGTATTTCATCCGTCTGCTGGCGCTGACGGTGGGTGCTGTGCTGATCTTCCCCATGAAGTAACAGGAGAAACACCAAATGAAAAACACGTTTGAGCTGGAGCACGTCGGCATCAACACCGACAACGCAGGCGAGGCCGAGCAGCTGGCGCTGCTGCTGTGCAAGCTGTTCAACTTAGAGCCCCGCCACGGACAGAAGTCCGAGTTTGCCGGCAACTATTTCGAGTGCATGAAGAGCCCCTTTCTGGGCAAGAACGGCCACATCGCAATGCGCACCCCCGACCTGAAGGCTGCGATGGAGGAGCTGGAGGAAAATGGCTTTAGCTTCCGCATGGAGACTGCTGCCTATTTTGAGGACGGCCGCATCAAGAACGTATATCTTGACGGCGAGTACGGCGGCTTTGCCATCCACATCATGCAGAAATAACGCCAACTGACCGATCTTGTGCAGAACCGGGGATGGAGCGATCCGTTCCCGGTTCTGCAGGTTCATGCCCCGCGAAAATTCAGAGGAGAAAAATTATGCTGGTTCCTGTATTGTTATTTATTGTCGGTCTGCTGTTCCTGATCAAGGGCGGCGACTGGTTCGTGGACGGTGCTTCGGCACTGGCACGGCGGTTCCACCTGCCGGAGCTGCTCATCGGTGCAACGGTGGTGTCCATCGGCACCACCCTGCCGGAGGTCATGGTATCCACCATGTCCGCTGTCTCCGGCCATGGTGAGATCGCCTACGGCAACGCCATCGGCTCGGTCATCTGCAACTCTGCCCTGATCGCCGCCATCACCATCGCCGTCCGTCCGGGCAAGGTAGACCCCAAGACCCTGCGGGTGCCGGTAGCCTTCTTCTTTGCCGCAGCCGCCATCTACTGCGTGGCTGCCTACGCCATGGGCGAGTTCACCCGCCCGCTGGGCTTTGTGATGCTGGCCATGTTCGTGGCTTACATGGTGGCAAACGTATTGCAGATGAAAAAAGCCCCTGCCGCCGCCGAAGCGGAGGCCGAGGCCGAAAATGCCGGGGAAGAGATGTCCCTTACCAAAACGCTGGTGCTGCTGGTGCTGGGCGCTGTGCTGATCGCACTGGGCGCAAACCTGCTGGTGGATAACGGCACCCTCATCGCACAGGCACTGGGCGTGCCGGAGTCGGTCATTGCGCTGACCTTTGTGGCGCTTGGCACCTCCCTGCCGGAGCTGGTCACTGCCATCACCTCGCTGGTCAAGGGCTGCAGCGATCTGTCCCTTGGCAACATCGTGGGCGCAAACGTGTTCAATCTGGTGCTGGTCAGCGGCGTGTCCGTCACGCTGGCACCCTTCACCGTGCCGCAGAGCTCTACTTTGTTCGGCATCAATTCCAGCCTTGTGCTGGAGATCCCGGTCATGCTGGCTGTCATGGCGATCATGACCCTTCCCGCACTGAAGCGCGGCAAGCTGTCCCGTGCGCAGGGCATTATCCTGCTGTGCATCTACGCCGCCTTCTGCGCCATCCAGTTTACCATGTGACATTCCCGGAGATACTTCCTGAAAAAAGGCTGCTGCACGAAAGTGCAGCAGCCTTTTTGTGGTTCTCTGGTTTTCAGCCCTTGCAGCCCTGTTCCTCCCAGTCGCCGAAATCGTTGGCATCGGCGATCTTGGTGGCGTCGAACTTTCCGCTCTCGTCCTTGGGGGCAACGGCGGGGCCGGCCTCCACGGGGTTGGCGTTCGGGGCTTCGGGGTCGTAGGCGGGGCGCTGGGCAGCGGTCTCCGGCTGGGTCTGGGGTGCGTTCTCAGCAGGGGCAGGTGCTTCCGGTGCGGCTTCCTCGGCAGCTTCTGCGGCAGCATCGGCAGCCTTTGCCTCTTCCTTGGCTTCGGCTTCCGCGTAGGCTTCGGCGGTCTTTTCGGCCTCCTCGGCGTCCTTTTCGGCGTCCTCCGGGAACTCGACCTCCTCCACATGGAGCGGGTCTTTCTGGTTCAGGATCTTGTCCAGCACCACGATGGCAGCGCCGGTGACGGCCACGGCAGCAGCCGTGCCAAGAATACGGAACAGAGTTTTCATACCAGAACCTCCTTGTTATAAAGAAACGTTAAGAGAACGTTACGACCTCTTCCAGGGGCTTTTCGGCGGGCTCCACCGACACGGCGGTCAGCACCGGGCCCTTGCCCCGGTAGATGTTGTGGAATTTGTACCCCACCTTGGCGGTCACCCGCACCCATGCGCGCTGCTCCAGCGCCTTGTAGCCATCGTAGCTGCAGGGGAAGCCCACAAACTGGATGTCCTGCACGCAGCAGGTCATGGCAAAGCGGCCGGGCACAAAGCTGTTTTTGCCGGCGCGGTTGGTCTGGCAGACCTGTGCCAGAAAACGCACCGTCTTGCCGGTGTACTTCTGGGGCTCGTCCTGACAATCCATGTACCAGATGCCGAAATCGTCATCCGGGATGTCGATGGGGTCGGCGTTGATATCAAAGGGCAGCGGGTCGGGGATATCGTCGTAGGCTACGCTGCCGTCCTTGAACTCGTAGGCGATATCGCACTTACGGGAGGCCTGCCGCACCAGCTTGTGCAGCTCCTGCCGGGCGTCATCGTTGTTCACGGCTTCGGCGCGGTTGAACACGATCAGCTCACTGCGGGCGATCTTATCCAGCATCAGACTGCGCATGGAGTTGTCGCGGGCGTAGGTCAGGGCGGTGGTGCCGTCGGCAGTGGCGATGCACTGGTACACCAGCCAGTTCTCGGGCAGGGCATCCGCTAAATCCTGCAGCAGCCACATTCCGTTGTACTCAATGACCACGCGGCCTGCGTCCGCTTCCTTGCCCAGCTTTGCAAGGTTCTGGGGGTTCAGCTCGGACTTATCCTCCAGCACCTTCACGGTCACGCCGGGGAAGGCGAACTTCTTCTCGTTGTACTCCTCTTCGCCCTCCTCGCAGATCAGCAGCAGGGTCTTGTCGCCGGAGTCAAAATTGGGGTCTTCAAAGGTCTCCTGAATAAACTTGGTCTTGCCGCTTTCCAGAAAGCCCACAAACAGGTAGACCGGGATCTCTTTTGCCATAATAAATGGTTGCTCCTTTTATCAATGATAGGCCCCCCTTGGGGGAGCCGGCAATGCCGTCAGGCATTGACTGAAGGGGGTCAGCAGCCGAACAGCTGGGCGATGGCGGTCTCGTTCAGCTTGGAGCCGATGACCACCAGCTTGCCGCCCACGTCTGCGCTGCGGCTGCGCACTTCCCACTCGCCGGGCACATAGTCGAACTCCAGCCAGCCGTCTGCGCCGCCGTCCACGATGCCCTTGCTGCGCAGGATCATGCCGTAATTGCCGGTATCCAGCTCGGTGAGGGCGTGCTCCACTTCAGCCTTGGTGAACTTGCGGGCAGTCTCCACGCCCCAGCTGGTGAACACTTCATCGGCGTGGTGGTCGTGATGATGATGACCGCAGCAGCAGTGGTCGTCATGGTTGTGGTCATGCTCGTCATGATCATGGTGATGCTCATGCTCGTGCTCGTCATCATCTTCATCATGATCGTGGTGGTAGCCGCAGCAGCAATGGTCATCGTGGTCATGCTCGTCGTGGTCGTGGTGATGATGCTCGTGCTCATCCTCGTCATCATCATCGTCATCATGGTCGTGATGATGGCCGCAGCTGCACACACCGTTCTCATCGTAGTGATGATGGTGATGCTCGTGCTCTTCTTCCTCGTCCTCGTGGGCGTGCTCCTCGTTGGCCTTGGCAGCCATGGCGATCAGCTCGGCCTTGAAGTCGTCCTTGGTGGACATGGCTTTCAGGATCTGCTCACCGGTCAGGTGATCCCATGCGGTGGTCACGATGGTGGCAGTGGGGTTCTTTTCCCGCAGCATTGCCACGGCAGCGGCGATCTTTTCCTCGCTGGCGGTCTGGGTGCGGCTGAGCAGGATGCAGCTTGCGTGGCTGATCTGGTCATCGTAGAACTCGCCGAAATTCTTCATATACATCTTGACCTTGTTCACATCGGCCACGGTGACAAAGCTGTTCAGCTGCACGTCCAGATGCTCGGCCACGCCCTCCACGGCGCGGGTCACATCGCTCAGCTTGCCCACGCCGGACGGCTCGATGACGATGCGGTCGGGGTGGTACTGCTCCACCACCTGCTGCAGAGCGGTGCGGAAATCGCCCACCAGAGAGCAGCAGATGCAGCCGGCGTTCAGCTCGTTGATCTGGATGCCGCTTTCCTTCAGGAAACCGCCGTCAATGCCGATCTCGCCGAACTCGTTCTCGATCAGCACCACCTGCTGGCCTGCAAAGGCCTCGGTGATCAGCTTTTTGATCAGGGTGGTTTTGCCGGCGCCAAGGAAGCCGGAGAAGATATCGATTTTAGTCATGTTCCAAATGCCTCTTTCTTTTTATCGCAATATTCGCAATTGTTAGCGCAAAGGGCCGCAGAGTGCTGACCCATAAAAATACTACACCTCTATTATAACAAGGCTGTCAATGGGAAACCGGCCTTTTTCAAGAAAAATTTGTAACTTTTTTTGCAAATTGACGGCGTTTTGGGGATGGAGATGAACTCCCTCAGTCAAAACCTGACGGTTTTGCCAGCTCCCTCTGGGAGGGAGCCTCTGGCGCTCCCGCAAACTTTGCGCTTTAGCCGGAAACTGTACCGCTATGCCAAAGGCCCCATCTCAGAGGGGGCTGTCGCCGTAGGCGACTGGGGGAGTTCGCTCCTAAACCCTCCCCCGCATTGCATTCTTCCCCGCAGAATGATACAATAGCAGCAGCAAACCATCGCCGCCGGACGTTTTTCCGGCAAATGACAGAAAGAGGGCTTTTGTTATGAGTATGAACACAGTTCCCGAGCGTCTGGCCGCGCTGCGTGCCGCTATGAAGGCAAACGGCGTGGACGTCTATCTGATCCCGGTGGGCGACCCGCATTCCAGCGAGTATCTGCCCGACCACTACACCTCCCTGACCTACTTTTCCGGCTTCCACGGTGAGAACTCCAACTTTGTGGTCACTATGACCGAGAGCGCCGTCTGGGCAGACGGCCGGTACTTTGTGCAGGCAGAGAAAGAGATCGCCGGCACCGAGATCCAGCTGATGCGCATGGGCGAGCCGGGCGTGCCCACCGCTGAGGAATACTGCGGCAAGGTACTGCCCGAGGGCGGCACGCTGGGTCTGTGCGGCCTGACCGCCAACTGCGCGCTGGTCAACAACCTGAAAAAGGAGCTGGAGTCCAAGCACGGCAGCATCAAGACCCTGTTCCTGGAGGACGAGCTGTGGGTGGAGGGACGCCCTGCCCGCCCGGCTACCCCGGCATGGATCCTGCCCAAGGAGTACGCAGGCTTCTCCCCGGCAGAAAAGCTGGAGCAGCTGCGCGCAAAGCTGAAGGAGCAGGGCTGCACCGCCCAGCTGGTTGGCAAGCTGGATAATCTGGCTTGGCTTCTGAACCTGCGCGCCATGGATATCGAGTGCACCCCCTACGCCATGGCCTACTGCTATGTTACCCCCAGCCGCGCCGTGCTGTTCATCAATCAGGCGCGGGTCACCCCGGAGGCAAAGGCAGAGCTGGAAGCCAACGGCGTGACGCTGGCCGACTACGACAGCATTCTGGACGTGATGGCCGCCGAGACCGAGCCGCAGACTGTGCTGGCCGAGAGCGCTACTGTGAACTACGCCGTGTATCAGGTGTTGGAAAACAACCCCGCCCTGACCGTGAAGGACGCCGCCGACCCCCTGCTGGCCATGAAGGGCGTGAAGAACGAGGTGGAGCTGGCGCACCTGCGCGAGTCCCATCTGCGGGACGCCGTTGCCATGGTGCGGTTCCAGATCGAGCTGGAGAACCGTCTGGCTTCCGGCGAACAGCTGACCGAGCTGACCGTGGACGAGATCTTGCACAAGTACCGCAGCGCGGATGACAAGTTCCTTGTGGAAAGCTTTGGTACCATTGCAGCCTACGGCGGCAACGCAGCCATGATGCACTACCACGCCACCCCGGAGGATCACGCCGTCTTGCAGCGCAAGGGCTTTTTGCTGGTGGACAGCGGCGCTACCTACATGGACGGCACCACCGACATCACCCGCACCTACCCGCTGGGCGAGCTGACCGAGGACGAGCGGCTGTTCTATACTTGGACGCTGCAGTGCCACATCGACATCGCCAAGGCCGTCTGGCTGGATTACTGCGACTGCCATATGCTGGACACCATCGCCCGCGAGCCGCTGTGGCGCCACCTCATCAACTACCGCTGCGGCACCGGCCACAGCGTCAGCTTTGTGGGCAACGTCCATGAGGGCCCCCACGCTTTGAACGGCCGCAACACCACCCTGATGCGCCCGGGCATGATCGTCACCGACGAGCCCGGCGTATACGAGGCCGGAGAAGTGGGCATCCGCATTGAAAACGAGATCGAGTGCTACCACAAGGCCGACAACCAGTACGGCACCTTCCTTGCCTTCCGTCCCATCACCTTTGTGCCCATTGCCACCTCCCCCATCGTGCCCGGCGTGCTGGACAAGGAGCAGGTCGCATGGCTGAACGACTACCACCGCAAGGTGTTCGAGCAGCTGGCACCCCGCCTGACCGAGGACGAGCGCGCATGGCTGGCTGAGAAGTGCGCCGCCATCGGCTGCTAATGCTAAAAAGAACAAAAGTCAGCTGCCGCTTGCCGTCCTGACTCTTGCCGTAAAAATGCAATTCCGGGCAGACCGCGGTCTGCCCGGAATTGCTTGATTTAAGATGATTTTTCCGCAAAGGAAACCAAACCATGATCTTTCACATTGCGATCTGCAGCCCGGACGGGGCGCTGCGCAGCAGGCTGGAGCACCAGTGCATGGAGTTCTTTGCCCGACGGGAGGACGCCTGCATCGTGGAGCAGCTGCAAGGCCCGGATGCGCTTTTGCAGCAGGATGCCGCCGGGCTGCGGTACGAACTGTACCTTATCGAGCTTGCGGCGGTAGCCCGGCCCGAAGGGCTTACAGCGGCGGCAGAGCTGCGCCGCCGGGGCCGCCGCACCCCACTGGCCTTTGTGGCGCGCACCCCGGCCCACGCATACAGCGCCTACCGGGTGGACGCCATGCAGTATCTGCTGCAGCCGGTGCACCAGACGGAGATCTCTGCCCTGCTCAAGCGGGCGGTGGAGCCGGAATACGGCCCCACCCTTACCGTGACCACCGCAGACGGCGTGCGGGCGCTGGCCTATGCCGAGCTTGAATATCTGGAGTGCACCCACCATATCGTGCACTTCCACCTGACCACCGGGGAGGATGTGGCTTCCCTCTCGCTGCGGGTGCCCTTTTCCGCCGTGGCGCAGCCGCTATTGGCAGACGGACGCTTTGTGCAGCCGCACCGCTCCTATGTGGTCAATCTGGAAGCAGTGCAGCTGCTTTCCCCCGGCGAGGTACGGATGCGCAGCGGGGCACGCATTCCCATCCCCCGCGGACGGGAAACCGCCGTCCGGGAAGCCTTCTGCGCCCGGTTGGGATAAAAGCAAAAGCCGCTGCACAGTGTTTGTGCGGCGGCTTTTTTGCTTGACGATATAATTGCCTTTTCACGGGAAAGGCCGTAAAGGCAAACGGCATTTACGGTCGTTCAAAGCGTCCCGGCTGTAAATGGCTTATTCTGTCTTATCCCGGGGCTTTTTGCGGCGGGCGTGCTTTTTGGGCTTTCGCCGGGGCTTTTTGCGGGAGGGCTCGGGCTGGACAGAGGCATCGTTCAGGCGGGACACGGCATCCAGCAAAGCGCCCTGCAGGCTGTCCGAGGGCACACCGCTTTCCGAAAAGGCGAACAGGAATTTGTAGATCTGGGGCTGCAGCTCCTCGTACAGTCCAAGGCGGGTGTACACCTCCTTGAACAGCTGAAAGACCTGCGTTTTGTTCTCCACGATCCCGCGCAGGTCGATCTGGGTGTGGCAGATGCTTTTGGGGTTCTGGATATAGTGATACCCGGCATCGGGGATGGAAACGAACACCTCCGCGTGTTCGAGATACCCCATGTTGAAGAGCAGATCCTCCGCCCAATGGACATCGGGCGCAAAGCCAAGCTGGTTTTCCGCGATGATCTCCCGGCGGTAGAGTTTGTTCCACAGCACGCCGTAGTAAAAGGAGGCGGGCTGCTGCATCAGGCGGCGGGCGTAGTCCTCCCGGCTGTAAACGCCCTGCGGCAGAAAGCCGTATTTGTGCACCTCGATCTTGGGCGCTTCCGGCTCGATGCCCAGCGATTCCTGCAATGTTTCCAGCGCGTGCCCGGTCTTGCTGGAGTTGGAGGGGATCACCATCCAGTACGGGGCGATCACCAGATCCGCGCTGTGCTGCAAGGCGGCCTGCACAAGTTTCTGGGTGTAATCGGGGTCCAGAACATCATCGCTGTCCGCAAACTGGATATAGTCGCCCTGCGCAAGGGCAAGCCCGGCGTTCCGCGTGCGGGAAACGCCCTCGTTCTCCTTATCCACCACCACGAGACGGGGATCCTTTGCCCGGAACTGCTCGCAGATGGCAAGGCTGTCGTCCGTAGAGCCATCATTCAGCACGATGATCTCCAGCTCCTGATAGGTCTGGCTGCAGATGCTTTCCAGACAGCGGGAAAGCCCCTTCTGGGCGTTGTACACGGGCACGATGATGCTGACGAGCGGATTCGTCATGACAGGGCCTCCTTTTTCACGACAGGATTTGAGTATTATTATTATCATACTCCTGCGCCGCCCGGATTACAAGAGCACTGCGCTGGGAAATATTACACCTGCGCCCAGTCCAGCGCGGTCCAGTCCGGCAGGAACTGGTCGCATACCCGGCGCAGAGCAGGGGCATCGGCGGCGCTGGAGACGTCCTGAATGCCCACCAGATAGAAGCCGGCATCGTGGGCAGTCTGGGCGGCGTAAATGGCGTCCTCGCACACGGCGCACCCGGCAGGGCTTGTGCCGCCAAGGCGGTGCAGCGCCTCCATAAAGGGGGCGGGGCTGCTTTTGCTCATCGCGCCCCGTGCTTCGATGTAAAAATCAAAGTATTCGTCGATGCCAAGGCGGGTCAGCACGGCGCGGCACTGGCTGCTCCATGTGTTGGAGCAAATGCACATCCGCGCGCCCTCGGCCCGCAGCCGGGCAAGGGTGTCCCGCACGCCGGGCTTCAGCTCCACCTTTTCGTACAGCTGGGCGATCACCTCGCGCATCACGTCCAGATAGCCGTTCCTGTCCAGCGGCAGCGCATATTCCCGGATGAGGTACTGTGCGCCGTCCTCCATGCCCATGGTCAGCAGGGTCTCGTGCAGGTCTGCCTTCGGGGTGCGGCCAAAGCGCGCCAGCAGCGCCTCCGGGGCACCCTCCCATACCACCACCATGCTGTCGGTCAGGGTGCCGTCCATATCAAAGATCCATTGTTTGCAGTGCATACTTTCCTCCTGTTGTGCGCCCTCCGGGCTGCATCTATACTTATCTCTGGCTAGTATAGCACGAAACTTTCACAGGAAAAAGGCATGATCTCTGAAAATTCGGGAGAATTTTATCCGAAAGTATGGTATAATTATAACAATTTTAGAAAATACCGGGAACGTGCACGGGAGGGTTTGATATGGAACGCAGAGATCCCACGCAAAAGGCGCTGGTGCTGGCAGGCGGCGGCGCGCGCGGCAGCTATCAGGTGGGCGTCTGGCGGGCTTTGATGGAGCTGGACTGGCACCCGCAGATCATCACCGGCACCAGCGTGGGCGGGCTGAACGGTGCCATGTTCGTGCTGGACCGTTACGAGACTGCCCGGGATATGTGGCTGACCATCCGCAGCCGGGATGTGATGGAACTGCCGGAGGAAAACGCCGACCTTTCCGCCCTGCATCAGTTTCTGCGCCGGGTGGTAAAGGAAGGCGGCATGGACGTGACCCCGCTGGAGGAGATCGTGGAGCGGGTGCTGGACGAGGACGCGCTGCGGGCAGCGCCTATCCGGTTCGGCATCGTGACGGTGGAGCAGCGCGGGCTGCGCCCCCGGGAACTGACGCTGGAGGATATCCCCGCCGGGCAGGTGCGGGACTACCTGATGGCTTCGGCAGCCTGCTTCCCCGCATTGCGGGCGCGGCAGATCGACGGGGTAAAGTTTTTGGACGGCGGGTACAGCGATAATATGCCCACCGGCCTTGCCAAGACCATGGGTGCAGAGGAGCTGGTCTGTGTGGACCTTGAGGGCGTGGGCATCACCCGCCCCAACCTGACCGGTCTGCCCACCACCATGATCCGCAGCTACTGGGAACTGGGCGATATCCTCCACTTCGACCCTGACACCGCCAAGCGCAACATGGAGCTGGGCTACTACGACACCCTGCGCGCCTTTGGCCGCATCCGGGGCTGTGCCTACGCGGTGGACAGCGGTGCGGACAGCAGCGCCGATGCCGAAGCCTTCCGTGCCGCCTTTGACGCGGTGCAGAAGGAGGTGCGGGAGAAGTACCCCGTCACCCTGACCGCAGATGCCGCTTTGCTGCTGGCGCGGATGAAGGACGACCAGCTTGCCCCGCTGGAAGCCGCCGCCGAGGATGCCGGGGTGGACCCCACCCACTTTTATACCACCCGGACGCTGGCCCAGGCGTTTCTGGCGGCGTGCGACAAAGAGCGTATGGAAAGCTTTGCTCCGCTGTTTACAGGCAGCAGCACCGCCGGGCAGGCGGCGCTGGCCGCTTTGCTGCCCAATACATTCTTACAGGCGCTGGTGTGGCGCACTTTGACCGCATCGGCTTTGCCGGAGGTGACAGAAGATGAAGGTTTATAAAGGCGTATCCGCTTCCCCGGGGTTGGTGCTGGGACAGGTGAGCCGGCTGGAACATCATGTGGAGACCTTCAGCCACGGCCCTTTCAACCCGGAGCGGGAGCTGCGGCTGCTGGCAAATGCCGTGCACACGGCGCAGAATGAGCTGGACTCCATGGCGGAGCGCGCCGCCCCCACCGAGCAGGCCATCTTTTTGTTCCAGAGCATGATGCTGGACGATGAGGGCATGATGAACGAGGTGCGCTTTTGCATCAATGCAGGCATCAGCGCCTCGGCGGCGATGCATCAGGTGGGGCAGCGCTACGCCGACCAGCTTGCCAACATGAAGGATAACCCCTATATGCAGCTGCGCAGCGTGGATATTCTGGACGCCACCCGCCGGGTGATCAATATCCTGACCAACCGCCCCCGGGTGTGGCTGGCGCTGGATCATCCGGTGATCCTTGCCGCCGACCGGCTGATGCCCACCGACCTGTTCAGCGTGCCCTCCGGCATGATCTTGGGCGTCATCACCGCCGAGGGCAGCGGCCAGAGCCATGCCGCCATTATTGCCCGGGCAATGAACATCCCGGGCATCGTGCAGGTGGGCAAGGATTTTCTGGACGACTGCGACGGACGCACCGTCATTCTGGATGCAACCAACGGCAACTGCATCCTCGACCCGGACGCCGTCGCCCGCCAGCAGGCAGAAGCCAGCATCTGCCAGCTTCAGCGCGAGGACGCGGAGATGAAGCAGCTGCACAGCCTGCCGGATGAAACGCGGGACGGCGAACCCTTTGAGCTGCTGGCCAACTGCTTTGGCCCGGAGGATATCGACACCGCCATGCAGTCCGGTGCAAAGGGCGTTGGGCTGCTGCGCAGCGGCTACATGATGCTGCCCGGGCGCATTCTGGACGAGCAGGAACAGTATTTCTTCTATTGCTCCTGTCTGGCGGCGGCAAACGGCTGCCCGGTGACCGTGCGCACCTTCGACTTTGGCTCCGACCGCACCGTGGCCGATGCCAATCAGGGGCCGCAGTCCTCTAAACTCGGCCTGCGCGGCATCCGCAACAGCCTGCGCCAGCCCCAGCAGTTCCAGACCCAGATCTGCGCGTTGCTGCGCGCCGCCGTCCGGGGCCCGCTGCGAGTGATGTTCCCCATGGTGACCGAGGTGGAGGACTGGGATGCCGCCATGAGCATCGTGGAGCACTGCCGCCAGAGCCTGCGGGAGCGGGGCGTGCCCTTTAATGAGGATGTCAAATTCGGCGTGATGCTGAGCATCCCCGCCGCCTGTCTGACCGTGGAGGACTTTGTAGCCCACGGCTGCGATTTTCTGGTCATCGGCACCAACGACCTGACCCAGTACACCCACGCCGCCGACCGGGAGCTTGCCAGCGCAGAGCACTACTACCGCCCCGCCAGCCCGGCCATGAAAAAGCTGATCACCATGGTGATGGATGCCGCAGGTGCGCACCACGTCCCGGTAACCATCTGCGGCCTTGCCGTGGGCAACCCCGCCAACACGGCGCAGTACCTGCACCTTGGTCTGCGCAGCTTCTCGGTAAGCCCGCAAAACCTGCTCAAGGTAAAGCGAGCCCTGCTGGACACCGATGCCCACCCGGATGCAGGGGAAAAGGGCTGAAAGCACTTTACAAAGCGTAATATAATGCAAAATAATAAGAGGCTGTTGCACAAATCCCTGTGCAGCAGCCTTTTTCGCCATACAAACATTTTTGTTGTAACGAACAAAAAAGTATGCTACAATAAAAATACCGCCTGAAAAGGCGGTAGACTAGGTGTTGCCTGCATTGCAGGTGGTCATGCTTCCGTACCCGGCTCGCAAAACTCGTTCTTCGGAATGAATCAGGCGCAACGCCGGGAAAGGAACTTTTTTGAGAATTTGTGATCTTCCCGGAGCCTGACGGCAAAGGGGGGATGCCCTATGACGCTGCTGGAAACCTTGGCCTTGGCAACGCTTATCGTTACCGTGGTCTACGAAACGGTTGACGTTACGTTAAAAGTTTTACAGTACATCGAGAGCAAGCAAAACAAAAAAGATTGACCGCCACAGTTTTCCCGACTCAAACGGCCAATCTTTTCTGATTGTCTAGGGTATGGAAGCTGACCGTTGCCGGGCAGCACCTTTTCTGTTCTCAGTATAATCATTCCGGGCGTATTTGTCAAGCAGATACGTCCTTTTTTATGTTTACTCCAGATTCCCCGTCAGGGTCATGACGGCGGAGAGCACCGCCAGCGGGGCGGTCTCGCACCGGAGGATGCGGGGGCCAAGACCCACCGTTTTTGCCCCGGCCTTGGCAGCCATTTCGGCTTCCTCGGCGGCAAAGCCGCCCTCTGCGCCGGTAACGATGGCAAGGCGCAGCTTCTTCCCGTCGGCGGGCTTTGCTTCGGCCAGCAGCTGACGCAAAGGCGCGCCGCCGCACTCGTAGCAGAACAGCACCAGATCGTACTGGTCAAAGCTGCGGCACACCGCCCCGAAGTTCGGCAGCGGCAGGGCTACGTCCGGCAGAACCCCCCGGCCGCACTGCTTGGCGGCTTCCAGCGCAATGCGGTTGTAGCGCTCGTTCTTCTGCTCCTCTTTTTTGGGGGCGGCCACGCAGTAGCGGCTGAAAAAGGGCACGATATGCGCCGCGCCCAGCTCCACCCCGTGCTTGATGATCTGTTCCAGCTTATCCTGCTTGGGGTAGCCCGCCAGCAAAGTTACCTCCACGGTGGGCTCGGCGGCGCTGGGGTAGCCCGGCTCTACGGCAAAGTCTACCCTGTCCTCTCCAAAGCCGGTGATGGTGGCAGTGTACTCTACGGCGTTGCCGTCGCAGAGGATGACGGTATCCCCCGGCTTTGCCCGCATCACCCGGGCAAGGTGATGGGCATCCGCACCCCGCAGGGTGGCGGTGCCGTCAGAGATCTCGGTGGTAAAGTAGCGGTGCGGCATACTGTGCGCTCCTTCTCATAATGTATGGATATCAGGCCTTTTTGCAGACGATGCACTCCCAGCCGCGCTTTTCCTTCACTTCCACAATGGCAAGCCCGGCCTTTTCCAGCCCGGCGATCACCTCGTCCTTGCGGCTGTCGATGATGCCGCTGGCAATAAAGGTAGCGCCCTCGGCCATCAGGCCGGGCACGGCGGGTGCAAGGCTGAGGATGGCGTTTGCCACGATGTTGGCGGTGATGATATCATAAGTGCCGCTGGCTTTATCGGACAGGTCGCCCACCAGCACGGTGAGCTTATCCTGCACGCCGTTCAGGGCAGCGTTCTCCCCGGCGGTGCGCACCGCCACAGGGTCGATGTCCACGCCCTCGGCGCTGGCGGCACCCAGCTTGAGGGCGGCAATGGCAAGGATGCCGCTGCCGGTGCCGATATCCAGCACCCGCTCGCCGCCGCGCACCTGCTCGTCCAGCGCTTCAAGGCAAAGGCTGGTGGTCTCGTGACCGCCGGTGCCGAAGGCAAGGCCGGGGTCAAGGATCAGCTTGACCCGGTCGGTGTCGTACTGCTGCCACGAGGGCACCACAGCCAGACGGCTGCCGATCTCCATGGGGTGATAATATTTGCGCCAGCCGTTCTGCCAGTCCTCCTGCTCCACGCCCTCGGTCTCCACGGTGTAGGGGATGCCGGCGGCTTCCATGCGGGCGGCGATAAGCGCCAGCGTTTCCACCTGAGAAGCGCCCGGCTCCAGATACAGATGGATGATCACGGTATCCCGGGGCTTGTCCAGCAGCTCCTGCTCGATCAGATCCACGTGGGCGATCTCGGCCACCTGCTGCTCGATGTCGCTGTAATCCTCGATGTAGATGCCGCCCTCGGCGATCAGGGTAGCAACGGCTTCGGCGTTTTCGGCATCAGCCTTGGCCACAGTCAGGCGGATATCGGTCCATTCCATAAGGCATTCTCCTTTTACGTTGTATCCATGCCGCCCGGCGGGGCAGATGGAAAAAAGTTCTCTTATCTGTATAGTACCCGATTCTGCGCTGGGATGCAAGCATTTGGACAAAATAGACATAAAAAGAAAAGATTTTTCAGCACTTAAATCAGGACGCGTGCAGAAAAAACAAAAAATACTGACAAGCGTACCGTTAAACAAGGACTTTTGGTGCATTTTAATAGAAAAAAGAAAAAACCACTTTCTTTTTTTGCAAAAATATGTTACTATTCTGTTACGGAACTATGGACAGCCTACAACCAGAGACTGTCTGTAAACACAAACATTTCTTAAGGAGGAATGTGTCTTATGATGAAGTATCTCCAGAAACTGGGCAAAGCGCTGATGCTTCCCGTCGCTGTGCTGCCGATCTGCGGCATCCTGATGGGTCTTGGTTATGCCCTCGCTCCGGGCGTTATGGGCGTTCCCGGTGCTGCAACCTCCGGTGCAGCTTACACCGTCGGCTTCCTGCTGGTCAAGGCAGGCGGCGCTCTGATCGATAACATGGCATGGCTGTTTGCCATTGGTGCCGCTGTCGGCCTGGCTGACAACGACGGTACCGCAGGTCTGGCCGGTCTGGTCAGCTACCTGATGATGCAGCAGCTGCTGAGCCCCGGCGTGGTCGGCATGGTGCGCACCCTGGAAGAGGGCACCGCTACCTACATTGCCTTCCAGAAGGTCGCCGGCAACTCCTTCATCGGCATTCTGGCCGCTGTTGTGGGTGCTGCCTGCTACAACAAGTTCAAGAATACCCAGCTGCCTGACTGGCTGGCATTCTTCTCCGGCAAGCGCTTCGTTGCGATCGCTACCGGTCTGATCTCCATTCTGGTGTCCGTTGTTCTGCTGTTCGTCTGGCCCGTCATCTTCGACGCTCTGGTCGCAATCGGCAACGGCATCGCCGGCATGGACGGCATCGGCGCCGGCATCTACGCCTTCCTGAACCGTCTGCTCATCCCCACCGGCCTGCACCACGCTCTGAACAACGTGTTCTGGTTCGATACCATCGGTTTGGGCGACCTGAGCCACTTCTGGGCTGGCGAGACTTCCGCTGATGTGGACTGGAGCCTTGGTATGTATATGTCCGGCTTCTTCCCCTGCATGATGTTCGGTATCATGGGCGCTGCTCTGGCTATGGTCAAGACCGCTAAGAACAAGAAGGCCGCTATTGGTCTGGTTCTGTCCGCTGCAATCTGCGCATTCGTCTGCGGCGTTACCGAGCCCTTCGAGTTCGGCTTCATGTTCCTGTGCTTCCCGCTGTACGTTGTGTACTCCGCTCTGTACGGCATCTTCACCATCATCACCTACTACACCGGTTTCCGTGCTGGCTTCTGCTTCTCCGCAGGCGCTACCGACCTGATCTTCTCTGCATCCCTGCCCGCAGCTGCTAAGACCTGGATGATCATTCCTCTGGGCATTGCAGCATTCCTGGTGTTCTACTTCGTGTTCTACTTCGCCATCACCAAGTTCGACCTGAAGACCCCCGGCCGTGAGGATGACGACGAGGAAGCTGAGAAGAAGGTCGTTCTGGCCAACAACAACTACACCGAAGTCGCTTCTGCTGTTCTGGCTGCTATCGGCGGCAAGGAGAACGTGAAGGACGTTGGTTACTGCGCAACCCGTCTGCGTTTTGAGGTGAAGGATAACGCCAAGGTCGACGAGAAGGCTGTCAAGGCTGCCGGTGCTGCCGGTGTTATCCGTCCCAGCAAGAACGCTTGCCAGGTCATCATCGGCACCAAGGTGCAGTTCGTGTACGACGAGCTGAAGAAGATGCTGTGATCCTGCACTTCTGAAAAGAATGAACTGCAAAAGTCTGGTTGATTTTGCAGTATGAACCGGGCCGCCGGGGGCGGGGTGCACAGCGCCCCCTCCCGGCGGCTCGTTCTTTTTGCACGGCGGTACAATGTTTACACAAAAGGACTTTTGTAAAAACACCCGGCGTGCTATACTGGGTGAAAAGCAAAAAGCTGTTTTCGTAAGCGGGGTGCAATGCTTATGAAAACGGCTTCAAGGAAAGAACGAGGTGTTTTGTATGATCCTTCAGAATGCACTGGTCTATACCCCGCGCCACACCTTTGAGCGCGGCACCATCATCATCCGCGATGGCCGCATCGTGCCCTTTGCCGCCCCGGAAGAGGGCGAAGAGGTGCTGGACGCCGAGGGGCTGTACGCCCTGCCGGGCCTTGTGGATATCCACTTCCACGGGGCAATGGGCAAGGATTTCTGCGATGGCACCGAGGAGGCCATCCAGACGCTGGCAGATTTTGAGGCCAGCAAGGGCGTGCTGGCCATCTGCCCCGCCACCATGACCTACCCCGAGGAGATCCTGAACAAGGTAATGGACGCCGCTGCCGCCCATAAAAACGGCAAGGGTGCCGACCTTGTGGGCATCAACATGGAAGGCCCCTTCATCAGCCCCAAAAAGGTGGGCGCACAGAACCCGGAGTATGTGCAGGGCGCAGACGCCGCCATGTTCCGCCGTTTGCAGAAGCGTGCGGGCGGTCTGATCAAGCTGGTGGACGTTGCACCCGAAGAGCCGGGCAATCTGGACTTTATCAAGGAGTGCCATAACGAGGTGCGCATCTCCATCGCCCACACCTGCACCGACTACGACACCGCCGTCAAGGCCTTTGAAGCCGGTGCCACCCACATGACCCACTTGTACAATGCCATGCCCGGCATCACCCACCGTGCGCCCGGCCCCATCATTGCAGCCATGGAGCACGATGCCGAGGTGGAGCTGATCACCGATAACGTGCATATTCACCCCGCCATGGTGCGGTTCACCTTCAACACCTTCGGGGACGACCGCGTCTGCCTGATCGCGGACAGCGCCATGTCCTGCGGCCTGCCGGACGGCCAATACAGTCTGGGCGGACAGGCCATCACGGTCAAGGGACCCCGCGCCACCCTGACCGAGCACCCGGACACCATTGCGGGCAGCAATACCTGTCTGTACGACTGCATGAAGCGTGCCGTGCTGGAGATGAACGTGCCGCTGGAAAGCGCCGTCCGCGCCGCCAGCGAGACCCCCGCCAAGAGCATTGGCGTGGACAACGACTACGGCAGCCTTGCCGCCGGACGCTACGGCAACGTGATCCTTGCGGACAAGGAGCTGAACATCAAGGCTGTCATCCAGAAAGGAAACCGGATCGTATGAGAGAGCCTGCGTTTATCTGGCGGCTGCTCACCGGCCCGGAGCTGACCGATGTGTATCTGAACGAGATGCGCCGGGACTTTCCTGCCGGGGAGCTGAAGCCCCTGAGCATGATCCTGAACAGCGAAGCGGATGGCACTGCCCACACATGGGGCGTGTTTGACGGGGACACCCTTGCCGCCTATCTGCTGATGGTGCGTCCCGAGGGCTGCCGGATGAGCCAGCTGGATTATTTTGCCGTAGTGCCCGCCTACCGCGCCCACGGCATTGGGGCGCAGCTGCTGGCGCAGCTGCCCGCCCACGAGGACACCGCCGAGGCCATTTTAATTGAAGCCGAGATGCCGGAAAAGGCCGAGGACGCAGCCATGGCAGTGCGGCGGCTGGGCTTTTACGCCCGCTGCGGCGCGTGGGACACCCACTACACCGAGCATCTTTTTGACGCGTGGTTCCGCATTCTGGTGCTGGACTGCCCGGGCTGCGCGCCCCTTGCCCCGGAGACTGCAGTGAAAGCCCTGACCGACTGCTACCGCCGCACCATCAGCCCTACCCAGTGGCAAAAGCACGTGCAGTTCTTTGCCCCGGATGGCAGCGTGTGCGGCTGAGGGCAAAACGCACATAACCATAACATAAAAGAATGCCCGCCCACCGTGGTTTCCCACAGGTGGGCGGGCATTTTGCGGTCTATCGTTTGTGCGCTGTAAAAGCGCTCAGAGGGCAGCGGTCTGGGGGAGCAGGCGGAAGAGCATTACGGGAAGCTCGCTGTTTGCAAAATCCAGCGTAAAGATGAGTTTGCCGTTCTTTGCTTCAAAAGGCAGCTCCGTCTGCGTGCCGTCCGGGGCAATGCGCACAAGCTTTTTGCCTTCCAGCAATCCGGCGGGCAGCGCAAGCCTTACCAGGCCGGTGGGCTGCGTCAGGCTGCCGGCAGTCTCAAATGCCACACTCAGGTATTCCCCGTTCGTCCGTGCGGTCACATCCTCCGCAGAAAGACTGCCGCTGATAGTCCACGCCGTTGCGGCGTCGATCTTTTCCAGCTGCGCGGCGTTTTCTGCCTGCCCGCACACGGGGCAGAAGGTCAGCGTTTCGCCTTCCGCAGTGCGGAAAGTAAACTTCCGGCAATCGGTACTGCCGGTGTGCACGCAGCCCTGCCGCAGACAATCGGCGCTCTGAGCGCCGGTTCCGTTCGGGGACCATGCACCGAACTGGTGTTCCAGCTTATCGGTCGGGTCTGCGGTGTAGCTGTCTTTGCAGCGGGAGCAGGTAAAAACAGTATAGCCGTCTGTTTCACAGGTAGGCTCTACGGTAACAGCCTGATAATCATGATTCAGTGCGGGCTGCTCTGCATAGGTGGTATAGTCACAACGGGAACAGGTGTCGTAAGCGTTCCAGCCCTTTTCCGTGCAGGTAGGGGCTTTTGCATCGTGATTTACCAGATTATGGTTCAGTGCGGGCTGCTCCGCATAGGTGGTATAGTCACAACGAGAACAGGTGTCGTAAGCATCCCAGCCCTTTTCCGTGCAGGTGGCGGCTTGCGCGTCATGCTGCACCAAGTCATGTTTCAGTGCGGGGATTTCTTGATAAGTGGTATAGTTGCAGCCCAAGCGGGAACAGGTGTCGTAAGCATCCCAGCCCTTTTCCGTGCAGGTGGCGGCTTGCGCTTCGTGCTGCACCAGATCATGGTTCAGTGCGGGCTGCTCCGCGTAGGTGGTATGGTCGCAGCGGGAGCAGGTTTCGTAAGCGTTCCAGCCGGGTTTCGTACAGGTGGCGGCTTGCGCTTCGTGCTGCACCAAATCATGGTTCAGTGCGGTCAGCTCTGTATAGGTGGTATAGTCACAACGGGAGCAGGTTTCGTAAGCGTTCCAGCCCTTTTCCGTGCAGGTGGGGGCTTTTGCTGCGTATTGCTTCAAATCATGATTCAGTGCGGGCAGCTCTTTGCGGGTAGTATAGTCGCAGCGAGAGCAGGCTTCGTAAGCATCCCAGCCGATTGCCGTACAGGTGGGAGCTTTTGCTGCGTATTGCTTCAAATCATGATTCAGTGCGGGCAGCTCTTTGCGGGTAGTATAGTCGCAGCGAGAGCAGGCTTCGTAAGCATCCCAGCCGATTGCCGTACAGGTAGGGGCTTTTGCTGCGTATTGCTTCAAATCATGGTTCAGTGCGGGCAGCTCTGTGCGGGTGGTATAGCTGCAGCCCAAGCGGGAACAGGTATCGTAAGCCCAGCCCTTTTCTGTGCAGGTGGGGGCTTGCGCTACGTGACGCACCAAATCATGGTTCAGTGCGGGCAGCTCTTTGCGGGTGGTATAGCCGCAGCGGACGCAGAGGTCGTAAGCGTCCCAGCCGATTTCCGTACAGGTGGGGGCTTTTGCACGGGGATGCACCAGAGCATGGTTATCGGGGTCTTTTTCGCCGTATTCCCCACCACACACCTCACAGACCGCTTTGGCGGTGCAGGTTGCTGTGCCACCGGTACAGCTTGCAGTATCAACTTCGCGGCAGTAGTTCGTGCAGCTGCGGGTGTGCGTGCCGTTGCCGGCGGATGACCACTCGCCCCATGCGTGACCGCCGTAGTAACTCCCTCCGCAAGTATTGCACATTCCCAGAGTGTCGCAGGTCGCGTAGCCGCCGCTGCAGCTTCCAGTCTCTTCTGCGTTGCAGTTGCTGCGCTTGCATCTGCGGGTGTGCGTGCCGTTGCTGGCGTAGTTAGGCGTCCACGCGCCCCAGTCGTGACCGAGAATGCCGTATTCCGCGCCGCATTTTTCACAGGTTTTGCCCTTGGTGCAGGTGGGAGTTTTGCCGTCGTCGGTATGCTCCGAATACCTTGCATCAATAATGTCGTTCTCCTTGCTGCAGCTCTTGCATTTTATATGGAGCGTATGAAAGCTCGAATCAAATTTTTCGTATCCAAGGATCTCACAGTCTGTAAACTTATCACAGTAGCGACAGTACAAGCTTTCCGCTTTAGCGTTTAACACGGTCCCCGGTATCAGGCACACCATTGCCAGCACCGTCAAGCACCCGATCAGCCATTTTTTCATGTTACTCCCTCCTTGTCATCAAACCTTGTTATCCTTTCAAATCAAACTGTACGGACAGCGATGCAAGCACGGCATCTACCACCTTCCGCGCCTGGGCAAGCATATCGATCTCCGCCACAAAAGCGATGACCTGCTCGCGCTCCTGCGCGGGGACCTGCAGCGCACTCAGGCTCATGCTCAGGAACCGCCGTATTTTGCGCTCCAGCGTAAAGTAGGGGTCGCACTGCCGTGCCATGTAGCCGCGCATCATGCCAGCCGTGCCCAGCTCCATCTCGTAGAAATCGCACTCGGCGCACCCGGGCAGATACGCGCTGAACGCCGCCTGCAGCTCGGCCGTGGTGCTGCGGTGGATGATCTCTGCCGTGGCGGGGAAGGTGTACGCTTCCACATAGATATCCCGCAGATTCTCGCTCAGCTCGGTCATCGCCAGCTGCAAAGCCGTTTCCACCGCGTAGAGGTACACCGGCGAGGGGGCGTTTGCCGCCAGCGGCCTTACCGCGCCGAACTGCCTGCTGAACATCATGCCGATCAGCTCGGTCAGCACGCCGTCCTTGGTGCGGAAAATATTCTGGAACGACCCGGCAGAAACATCTGCTTCCTTTAAAATTTCTGCCACCTTGGTGTTCGTGTAGCCTTTTTCCAGAAAAAGCCGGACACAGGCGGTCAGTATCCGCCGTTTTGCTTCTTTGCTGTCGTATCTGCGCGCCATTGGAAATCATCCTTTTCTACAATTGGTTTCTGACCCAATTATATATTGATTTTAAAATCGCGTCAAGTAAACTTTTCAGGGCGTTTTTTGGGCAGGTTGACAAAATTTGAACTTCCCGCCGGTGTGCAAAAGTGTGCAGAGCCCCAGAAAAAGGAAAATCCCACGAGGAATCTTATGATTCTTCGTGGGATTTTGGTGCGCTCGAGGGAACTCGAATCCCTGGCCCTCTGATTAAAAGTCAGATGCTCTACCGGCTGAGCTACGAGCGCATATTCCGCAGCAAAACAATACTGCCGAATAATATTACCACAATTGACTGCAAAAAGCAAGAGCAGCGCCGAAAAAAGCGGAAATTCCCGCGCAAGCGCCCGGATTTGCGGCGGGAGAGATTTTCCGGCGCACAGCATTCGGCGGAAGCCGGTGCGCGCCGCCTATGACTGGATGCTGCTGTGCAGCGTTTGCAGCCGACAGTGCTCTGCCCCAAAACCGGCGTGCGGAGCATACCCGGCGGCGCACGCTCCCGTCGGGCAGAAAAAGCAGTGCGGAGCGGCAGTGTCCCGCTATTATATTTAAGGTACGATAAAATGGTGAAACCTAAATTCCGATAGTTGACAACGTGGTAAAATGTGGTACTCTTAGGGTACAAAAAAGCTTTTGAGGAGGGTTTTTATTATGGCTATGAAGATGGATCGCCGTTCCTTTTTAAAGACCTCTGCTGCGGTGGCAGCGGCAGTATCTATGACCGGACTGCTGGGCGGCTGCAGTGATGGAGCCATTGGCACGGACTTTGGCCTGTTCCAGGCAACGGCGGGCAAGGCTATGGGTAAAACCAATGGCGTCGACTTTGGCGGCACAGCGGGAACCGAGTGGGAAGGCTATATCAATGTCTGGGTGCGCATCAAGGAGTCCTCCGGCATCAAAAAGCCGCAGCCGATCCCTGCAAAGGGCTATTTCTTCCTGAAGATCGATGGACAGCTGATCGATGGCTATACCGATGGAGGTCTGCTGGAAAACGGCGGTAAGATCAATCTGACGCAGGGACAGCTCAAAGAGGGCTGGATGTGCTTTACCCTGAAAAATGAGCAGAGAGCGCTGTACGAAGCTGTTGTAGCTCGGAAGGCCGAGGTTACTTTTACGATCTCGAGCGCAAGCGTAACGGAGGTCTATAAGCTGGATTATACGACCGAGACTTTTGTAAAGCAGACCGTCTGATCCCGCAGAACAAAGTTTTCTGAGGGATACCCGACACAGGAGGTGCATCGCTATGATCAATCGCAGAACATTTCTCAAGCTCAGCGCCGGGGCACTGGTGCTGACCGCCGCAGGGGCTTTGACCGGCTGCGGGGATACCGTAGTCGACAAGACCAGCGGCGTAGCCAAGATCGGTGATGTCACCTTTATCTGTGCAACACCGTTTCTGGGCGGCGGCGATAATTTTGCACTGACCTATTGCACAGAGTTCACTGTCCAGAACAACAGCGCTGAAAGGGTGGTCATCAAGCCGGAGGACATCACCTGCATCTTCCGCGAGTCAGATACAGAGGAAACGCTGTATTTCAAGCGGAACGAGCTGATCGCAGCGCCGGGACAGACGGTCGTCTACAATGGCTCGCAGAAGTTCTATCTGGAGACCAAGGAGCGCATCCCGGAAAAGAACAGTCCCGGCACCTATGAGCTGCGCGTGCGCTACAATGGCAAAACCGCTGTGTTCCTCTACGGGAACAACGGCAAAAACGTAACAGGCCGCGTAGAGTAAAACCCAATACATCCCGCCGCCGGGCACTTCTGGAAACAGGAGTGCCCGGCGGCTTTTGTTTTGTGCCGCATTACCTGTTCTTTACATTGGGGCTGGCATTGTGCACAAAGTTTTACGCACTTTTTGCACGTCCATGGTCGCGGCAAGGGCGGCAAAGCGGTAGAATAAGGCCGTTCCCAAGGAAAACACAAAAAGACAGTGCCGGGCGGGAGCCCGGGTTTTTAATGGAGGAAATTTTATCATGAAAAAGATCTCTCGTCGTTCGTTCCTGACCGTTTGCGGTGCAGCTGCTGCGGTTGCTGCTCTGACTGCCTGCGGCGGTTCTGCTTCTTCTGCATCCAGCACCGCTGCTTCTGCTTCCACCACCGCTTCTTCCGCTGCGGAGAGCGCAGCAGGCACCCTGAGCGGCAACGTTGCTACCGGCGGTTCTACTTCCATGAAGAACGTCATTGCTGCCCTGACCGAGGGCTTTGCGGAGGTCGAGCCGGGCGTCACCGTCAGCTACGACCCCACCGGTTCCGGCGCTGGCATCACCGGCGCTACCGACAAGACGCTGGACATCGGCCTGTCCTCCCGCGCCCTGAAGGACGACGAGAAGAACGATGTGGACGGCACCATCGTGGCGCTGGACGGCATCGCCATCATCGTGAGCAAGGACAGCAAGGTCGCTGACCTGACTGTGGAGCAGCTCAAGAAAATGTTCACCGGCGAGATCACCAACTGGAAGGATGTCGGCGGCGATGACGGCGAGATCGTTCTGGTGGGTCGTGAGGCCGGTTCCGGCACCCGTGATGGCTTTGAGAGCATCGTGGACGTGAAGGACAGCTGCAAGTACGCACAGGAGCTGACCGCCACCGGCGCTGTCATCAGCGCCGTGGAGGCTAACCCGCTGGCCATCGGCTACGCTTCCCTGTCCGCTGTGGGCGACACCGTCGCCATGGTCACCGTGGAGGGTGTGGAGTGCAGCGAGGACACCGTGAAGGACGGCACTTACAAGATCCAGCGTCCCTTCGTGTTCGTTACCAACAAGAGCGCTGCCCTGTCTGAGCAGGCACAGGCCTTTGTGGACTTTGCCACCAGCAAGGACGCTGCCGACCTCATCCGCACCGCAGGCGCTGTGCCCGTGAACGAGTAACGGTTAGCGGGCTCGCCCTCTCCGTCATTGCTTGCGCAATGCCACCTCTCCCAAAGTGAGAGGCCTTGGCAGTCCATGCAAAGTCTCCGGTTTCGCCAGAGGCTCTCCCTTTGGGAGAGCTGTCGAGACACGAAGTGTCGAGACTGAGAGGGCGAGGCCGTTCACAAAATACCCCGCCGCGCCGGCCTGCCGTTTCTGCGAGCCGACGCGGCTTTTATAAAGGATTTCAGCTATGAACAAAAAATCCTATCTGCGCCGGGTGCGGCTGCCCCGCACCCCCGCCGACTGGCTGGAAGCGGTGATGAATTTCATCTTCTTCCTGTGCGGAATGCTGGCGGTGTGCTGTGTGGTGCTCATCTCGGTATACATGGTGGTCTCCGGCGTGCCGGCTATCCATAAGATCGGCATTTTCAAGTTCCTGTTCGGCACCAAATGGGCGTCCACTGCGGCAGAGCCGCTGTTCGGCATTCTGCCCTTCATCCTGTCCAGTGTCTACGGCACGCTGGGCGCTACCATCATCGGCGTGCCCATCGGCCTGCTGACGGCGGTGTTCCTCTCCAAGGCCGCAGACCCCAAGCTGCGCACCGTGGTGGTCACCGCCATCGAGCTGCTGTCCGGCATCCCCAGCGTGGTGTTCGGCCTTTTGGGTATGCAGGTGCTGGTGCCCGCCGTGGCAAAAGCTTTCGGCAAGGCTTCCGGTGCCTGCCTGCTCAGCGCCATCGTGGTGCTTTCCATCATGATCCTGCCCAGCATCGTGTCCGTGTCGGTGACGGCGCTCAACGCCGTGCCGCCAGAGTATGAGCAGGGCAGTCTTGCGCTGGGTGCCACCGACACCGAAACATGGTTCAAGATCAGCATTCCGGCGGCGAAAAGCGGCATTGCCGCAGGCGTTGTGCTGGGCATCGGCCGCGCCATCGGCGAAGCCATGGCCGTGATGATGGTGGCGGGCAACAGCCCCAATATGCCGGACAGCCTGTTCCGCAGCGTCACTTTGCTGACCACCGCCATTGCCAAGGAAATGAGCTACGCCGGCGGCTTGCAGCGGCAGGCACTGTTCAGCATCGCGCTGGTGCTGTTCGTGTTCATCATGCTCATCAACGTTGTGCTGAATGTGGTACTGAAGGGAGGAAACCGCGATGAATAACGGCTTTTCGCCCTCCCGCCGGGCATGGAACCGGGTAATGACCGTGCTGGTCTGGGCAAGCGCAGTGCTGGTGATGGTACTGGTGGCCGGGATCATCGGCTTAGTGCTGGTGCGGGGCATCCCCCACATCAGCTGGAAGTTCCTTTCCACCACCGCCAGTGTGCTGAAAAAGACCGACGGCATCCTGCCCGCCATCCTCAACACTCTGTATGTCATTGTGCTGACATTACTCATCGTATTGCCGCTGGGCGTGGGTGCGGCGGTCTACCTGACCGAATACGCTTCCAACCGGCGGCTCATCGAGATCATCGAGTTCACCAACGAAACGCTGGCCGGTATCCCCAGCATCATCTACGGCTTGGTGGGTATGCTGGTGTTCAGTCAGGCACTGGGCTTCCAGACCTGTCTTTTGTCCGGCAGCCTGACGCTGGTAGTGATGAACCTGCCCACCATCATCCGCACCACGCAGGAATCCCTCAAAACCGTGCCGCAGGGCTACCGTGAGGGTGCCATGGGTCTGGGTGCAGGCAAGTGGCACATCATCCGCACCATCGTGCTGCCCTGCAGCATCGATGGCATCGTCACCGGCTGCATTCTGGCGGTAGGACGCATCGTGGGCGAAAGCGCCGCGCTGCTGTTCACCGCCGGTGCGGCAGAGGTGATCGCCAAGAGTGTGTTCAAAGCCTACACCTCCAACGGCGCCACCCTGTCGGTGCTGCTGTACCTGCGCGCCTTTGAGGACGGCGATTTCACCTCCGCATGGGGCATCGGCGCAGTGCTGCTGGTGCTGGTGCTGCTGATCAATCTGGCAGCACGGCTGGCGAAAACAAAACTGAAACAGAAGCAGTAAAAGATTGCAGATATTTGATAGCGGCCTCGCCCTCTCAGTCTCGGCACTTCGTGTCTCGACAGCTCTCCCAAAGGGAGAGCCTCTGGCGAAACCGAAAGCTTCGCATGGACTGCCAAGGCCTCTCACTTTGGGAGAGGTGGCATTGCGCAAGCAATGACGGAGAGGGCGAGGATGCTGAAAAAACGCGATCGTCCTATAAAATATGAGGTACTCTATGGAAAACACGAATGTGCCGGTGATATCGGCAAAGGATCTGAACCTCTGGTACGGCGACTTCAAGGCGCTGAAGAGCATTTCGCTGGACGTGGGCGAGCGGGAGATCACCGCACTGATCGGCCCCTCCGGCTGCGGCAAGTCCACCTTTTTAAAGACCCTCAACCGCATGAACGACCTTGTGCCGGGCGTGCGTATCGAGGGCGATGTGCGGCTGAAGGGCGAGGACATCTTTGCCCGCGAGATGGAACTGACCGACCTGCGCCGCCGCGTGGGCATGGTGTTCCAGAAGGCAAACCCCTTCCCCATGAGCATCTACGACAACATCACCTACGGCCCCAAGCTGCACGGCGTGCGCAACAAGGCCGAGTTGGACGAGCTGGTGGAAAGCTCGCTGCGGGGCGCCGCCCTGTGGGACGAGGTGAAGGACCGCCTGAAAAAGAGTGCCCTTGGCCTTTCCGGCGGGCAGCAGCAGCGTCTTTGCATCGCCCGGGCACTGGCGGTCAAGCCCGAGGTGCTGCTGATGGACGAGCCCACCAGCGCACTGGACCCCGGCTCTACCATGAAGGTGGAAGAGCTGATGAACGAGCTGAAAAAGAACTATACCGTGGTCATCGTCACCCACAATATGCAGCAGGCTGCCCGTATCAGCGACCGCACCGCCTTCTTCCTGCTGGGGGAGCTGGTGGAAGTGGGCCCCACGAACCAGATCTTCAGCACGCCCCGGGACAAGCGCACCGAGGACTACATCTCCGGCCGGTTCGGTTAATGCAGGGAGGAACAAAGCAATGAGCATTCGCAAACAATACGACAGCGATCTGGAAGCCCTCAGGACCGCGCTGGTGGAGATGGGGCAGAACGCCGCCGAGGCCGTGGAGAACGCGCTGGAAGCGCTGTGCACCGCCGACACCGCAGCCGCCCAGAAGATCGTGCAGGGGGACGACCGCATCAACAACATGGAGCGGGACATCGAGCACCGCTGCATGACCTTGCTGCTGCGTCAGCAGCCGGTAGCGGGTGACCTGCGCCACATTTCCACCGCCATGAAGGTGGTCACCGATATCGAGCGCATGGGCGACCACGCTTCGGATATCGCGGAGATCATCCCACATCTCGTCACCGTGCGTAAGGAGAGAGACCCCGCCGTCAGTCAGGCTATTGCCATGGGACGCAAAGCCTACCAGATGATTTTAGACGCCATGGACGCCCTGACCGCCGAGGACGAGATCGCCGCACGCCGCGTCATCGCCGCAGACGACGCCGTGGACTACGACTTCAACGCCATCAAGCACACGCTGGCACAGGAGATCGCCGCCGACCCCGCCAAGGTGGACGCCGCGCTGGATCTTTTGATGGTCATCAAGTATCTGGAGCGCATCGGCGACCACGCCGTGAACGTAGCCGAGTGGGTGCAGTTCGTGCGCACCGGGCGCTACAAGGACGAAAGTATGTTCTGATACTCACTCTGCCCCTTTGGGCGCGTGTTTTCCTTATTTTCTTCTGGAAAAGGCTGTCTGCCGTCTGGCAGACAGCCTTTTTCTGTGGGGGAAACTCCCCCAGTCACGGCTATGCCGTGACAGCCCCCTCTGGGATGGGGCCTTTGGCATGGCGGTACAGTTTCAAGCTAAAGCGCAAAGCATCCGGGCGCGCCAGAGGCTCCCTCCCAGAGGGAGCTGTCAAAGCCGTTAGGCTTTGACTGAGGGAGTTCGTTCCAACCCCTCCCGTGAAAAGGCAATTCTGGAAAATCCGCAGATTTTCCAGAATTGCGAAATTATAAATATTCTTTCCGCTGAAGATGCGCAAAGCGAACGCGGAGCGCATTCCAAATCGTTCGCCCTCTCTACAACGAAAATTGACTAAAAAATTTTTATCTTTTCTGCAATGTTTGCGGCGGGTGATTCGTATTCAGGGTATAAGAGCCCGGAAAGGGCTCCGCAGTTATCGTGCGGCGGGTGGTTCCGGCTTCCCCCAGTCCCCCGCCCGCCGCACCGTTACGGAGGACAAATACAATGATGGCAAAGCTTGAACGCTCCCCGCAGCAAGCCCGCATGGAGGCCGTGAGCCGCGATGCACTGGTGCAGGCGGCGCTGCAGGAGATCAACCAAAATTATCGTGAGGCCAGCCTTTCCAACGTGGCAAGGGCTTATGGTGTTTCGCTGGCGTATGTCAGCGAGTGCGTGCGCGCCCAGACCGGGCGCACCTACAAGGAGCTGCTGCAAAAGCACCGCATGGAGACTGCCGCGCGGCTGCTGCGCCGCAGCGACCTGAACATCCAGCAGATCATCGCGCAGGTTGGGTACGAGAACACCAGCTACTTCTACCGCCTGTTCCACGAGCGCTACGGCCTGAGCCCCCGGGAGTACCGTATGGTGCGCACCGGTACTGCTCCCCGCCGCCCCAGCGCATGAATCCCCTCTTGGTTTGCTGTCCCCGACCGCCGTGCTGCCGCCCCGCGCACGGCGGTCTGTCTTTGCCGCAAAATGGAGAAAAATCTGGTGCTTTATGGAAAATTGTGTTATACTGAATAAAATGCACCCCGCGCGGCAGGGCGCGGGCGAGAGAGGATGAGAAGATATGTTTCGCGGAGCGGTAAGAGCGGATATGGCAAAGATCCTTGAGGTCTATGCCCGTGCGCGGGATTTCATGGCGAAAAACGGCAACCCCACCCAGTGGGGGGACAACTACCCTACCCCGGAGCTGCTGGAGGAGGATATCGACACCAACCGGCTGTTCGTGTACATGATCAATGGCCAGATGCAGGCGGTGTTTGCCTTTGTCCTTGGCGAGGACCCCACCTATCAGACCATCGAGGACGGACAGTGGCTCAACGACACCCTGCCCTACGGCACCCTGCACCGGCTGGCTTCGGCGGGCGAGAGCAAGGGCGTGGGCAAAGCAGTGGTGGAGTGGTGTCTGGAGCACTGCGAGAGCCTGCGCGCCGATACCCACGCCGACAACAAGGTGATGCAGCATCTGCTGGAAAGTGAGGGCTTTACCCGCTGCGGCATCATCCATGTGGCGGACGGCACGCCGCGCATTGCCTACCAGCGGATGTCCCTGACCCAGAGCCAGCTGGGGTGAGCAGAAATTAGTTTTATTTGCAGTTCCGAAACGCCTGTGGGCGTTTCGGAACTATTTTTTTCACAGAAGGGGTTTGTATCCCCCCTTTTGTTTTTTCCTTCCATCACCTGTGCGTATGGTGGGGTGAAAAATTTTCGTCTTTCTGTGCAAACGCACTGAAAAATTGTAGGATAAGAATGGAAAAGACGTTCACTTTCACGCTTTACAACTTTACCTAGATAAAGTAAAATAAGGACAGAAGCCTTTCATTCTATGGGCGCGGAGGATGCCGCGCCGGATGTTTTTTGTGTATAGAGACGCCGGAATTGTGCCGGCGCAGGGAAAGAAACGAGGGAGCGAAATGGAGTTCAGTCTGGAGCATCTGCAGCCAAAGGAGCGCGCCTCCTTTGCGCTGCGCAGCCTGTACGAGACGGCAGGCTGCCGCAAGTACCACATGGGGCGGTTCGAGGAGTACAGCCTGTATCAGGAGAACCGCAGCTTTCTGTCGTCGGAGCAGGTCATCACCTTTACCGACCTCGATGGCCGTCTGCTGGCGCTCAAGCCGGATGTGACCCTGTCCATCGCCAAGACGGCGCAGCCCGTGCCGGGCGAGACGCTGCGGTACTACTACCACGAGAACGTCTACCGTCCCTCTGCCGAGAGCCACACCTTTAAAGAGATCTCCCAGATGGGTCTGGAACTGCTGGGCGCTGTGGGCGAAGCCGAGGTGCAGCAGGCGGTGTGTCTGGCGGCGCAGTCGCTGGCGGCGCTGGGCGCAGAGTGGGTGCTGGAGGTCAGCCACATGGGCTACCTGTTCGGCCTGTTCGATGCACTGGGCGTACCGGAAGCCGCCCGGGCGCAGCTGCTGGAAAAGCTGCGGCAGAAAAATGCCCACGAGTTGCGTGCCGCCGCGCTTTCTGCAGGGCTTTCCGAAACAGCGGCAGACGCCTTGTGCGGGGTGCTGGAACTTTCCGGCAGCTACGCTGCTACCCTTTCCAAGGCGGCGGCGCTCTGCCGCAACCCCGCCATGACCGCCGCCGTGGCAGAGCTGACCGCCTTAGCGCCCACGCTGGGCCAGGCAGGCGGCAGCATCCGGTTAGACCTGACCTTAGCCGGTGAGATGGAATACTACAACGGCCTTGTGTTTCAGGGCTACCTGAAAGCCCTGCCCCGTCCGCTGCTGAAGGGCGGGCGGTACGATTTACTGCTGCAAAAGTTCACCCCCGGGGCGGGTGCTATCGGCTTTGCGGTGTATCTGGACGAGTTGGACCGGCTGAACGCGATGCCGCCGGTGCAGCATCAGGACACCGGCAAGGTAATGCTGAACGTGGCGCTGCCCAAGGGGCGGCTGGGCGACAAGGTGTACAATTTACTGGCGGGCATCGGCTACGGCTGCCCGGAGGACTACAACGCCACCCGCAAGCTGGTGGTGGAGAACCCTGCGGCGGGCATCCGGTATTTTCTGGTCAAGCCCAGTGATGTGGCTATCTATGTGGAGCACGGCGCTGCCGATGTAGGCATCGTGGGCAAGGATATCCTGACCGAGGCCGCCGCCGATGTGTACGAGCTGCTGGACACCGGCCTTGGCCGCTGCCGGATGTGCGTAGCCGCCCCGGCGGGCTACCGGGACGACCCCAGCCGCCCGGTGCGGGTAGCCACCAAGTTCGTCAACATTGCAAAGTGCTACTACGCCTCCATGGGGCGGGATATCGATATCATCAAGCTGAACGGCTCCATTGAGCTGGCACCCATCCTTGGGCTTTCGAATGTCATTGTGGACATCGTGGAGACCGGCACCACCCTGCGGGAGAACGGCCTGCAGGTGGTCACCGAGTTCATGCCCATCTCGGCGCGGTTCATCGCCAACAAGGCCAGCTACCAGTTCAAACACCGGCAGATGGACACCATGCTGGAAAAGCTGCGCGACACCTTGCACAAGCAGGAGGAAGAGAAATGATCAAGCTGTATAATTTTGACGAGCTGAAACCGGAAGAGATTTTGAACCGGGACATCCGCGCCGAAAAAAACGTAGAGGACGTGGTGGACGCCATCATTGCGGACGTGCGCGCCCGGGGCGACGACGCCCTGAAGGACTACGCCCTGAAATTTGACGGTGCAGCAATCGAAAATTTACAGGTGACGCAGGCCGAGATCGACGAAGCCTTTGCGGGCATGGACCCCTATTTCCTCGAGACCCTGCGGCAGGCGGCGGAGAACATCGAGCAGTTCCACCGCCAGCAGGTGCACAAGAATTTTGTGATGAACGACCGCCCCGGCATTGTACTGGGGCAGAAATATACTCCCATTGAAAAGGCCGGTGTCTATGTGCCCGGCGGCACGGCGGCGTACCCTTCCACCGTGCTCATGGACGTCATCCCCGCCAAGGTGGCGGGGGTGTCCGAGATCGTCATGACCACCCCCGCCGGGAAGGACGGCAAGGTGAACCCGGTCATTCTGGCCGCTGCCGCCACCGCCGGGGTGACCAAAATTTTCAAGACCGGCGGCGCACAGGCTGTGGCAGCACTGGCCTATGGTACCCAGAGCATCCCGGCAGTGGATAAGATCGTGGGCCCCGGCAACATCTACGTTGCCACCGCCAAGCGCAAGGTGTTCGGCAAGGTGGGCATTGATATGATCGCAGGCCCCAGCGAAATTCTGGTGCTGGCAGACGGCAGCTGCAACCCCGCATGGGTGGCGGCAGACCTGTTAAGTCAGGCCGAGCACGACAAGCTGGCAAGCCCGGTGCTGGTGACCGACAGCGCAGACCTTGCCAAGGCGGTACAGGCAGAGCTGGAAGTACAGATCCCGCAGCTGCCCCGCGCCGCCATCGCCCGCGCCAGCGTGGACGACAACGGCAAGATCATCCTCTGCACCGACCTGCACAAGGCCATTGAAGCCTGCAACATCATTGCGCCGGAGCACTTGGAAGTCTGCGTGGAGGATCCCTTTGGCGTGCTGAACGAGATCCGCAACGCAGGCAGCATCTTCCTTGGCCGCAATGTGCCGGAAGCGCTGGGCGATTACTTTGCAGGCCCCAACCACACCCTGCCCACCAGCGGCACCGCACGCTTTTCCAGCCCGCTGGGCGTAGACGACTTTGTCAAGAAGTCCAGCTTCATCTACTACACCCGCGACGCGCTGGAAGCCGTTGCGCCCCGCATTGCAGACTTTGCCGAGCGCGAGGGTCTGCACGCCCACGCCCGCAGCGTGACCATCCGGTATGAGAAATAAAGGCGGCTCGCCCTCTCAGTCATCGCTGCGCGATGCCAGCTCCCCCAAAGTGGGAGCCCTTGGCAGTCCACGCAAACTTCATCTCTTTGCCAAGGCCTCTCCCTTTGGGAGAGGTGGCACGGCGTTAGCCGTGACGGAGAGGGCGAGGTCGTTCGCCATAACTGAATAAACCTGAGGAAACCATTATGAGCCGTTTTCTTTCCCCTGCCCTGTCCACTGTCACCCCCTATACGCCGGGAGAACAGCCGCAGGATCAGCAGTACATCAAACTGAATACCAACGAAAGCCCCTATCTGCCGTCTCCCCGGGTGGTGGCAGCCGTGAGCGAAGCCGAGGTGGAAAAGCTGCGCCTTTACTCCGACCCCGCCTGTGCCCAGCTGCTGCGCACGGCGGCGGCGCATTTCGGCTTGCAGCCGTCCCAGGTCATGCCCGGCAACGGCAGCGACGAGAATCTGTTCTTTGCGCTGCGGGCTTTCTGTGACGAGAGCCACCCGCTGGCTTTTGCGGATATCACTTACGGCTGCTACGGCGTGTGGTGCAGCCTGCTGCACATCCCCACCCATATCATCCCGTTAAAAGAGGACTTCACCCTTGACCCCGCCGATTACCACGGCCTGCACGAGACCATCGTCATCGCAAACCCCAACGCTCCCACCGGGCTGTGCCTGCCCCGGGATGCCATCGAGGGCATTTTGCGATCGAACCCGGACAGCGTGGTCATTGTGGACGAAGCCTATGTGGACTTTGGCGGCGAGAGCTGTGTGCCCCTCATCGACAAATACGACAACCTGCTGGTGGTGCAGACCTTCTCCAAATCCCGGCAGCTGGCGGGCGCGCGGCTGGGGCTTGCCATGGGCAACGCGGCGTTGATCGCCGATCTGAACCGGGTCAAGTTCAGCCTGAACCCCTACAACATCAACCGCCTGACCCTGAAAGCCGGGCAGGCTGCGCTGGAGGATACCGCCTACTTTGAAAAGACCCGCGCCGCCATTATGGACACCCGCGCATGGACGATGCAGCAGCTGACCGACCGGGGCTTTACCGTGCTGGACAGCCGCGCAAACTTTGTATTTGCCAGCACAAAGCGGATAAACGGCGGTGTACTATACAAAAAGTTAAAGGAAAGCGGCATTCTGGTGCGGCATTTTGATGCGCCGCGCATTGAAAACTGGCTGCGCATCACCATCGGCACGCCGGAGCAGATGCAGGCGCTGATGGACGCCGTAGACAAAATACTGGAGGTGTGACAATGGCAGAGCGCATGGTAACGCTGGAACGCAACACCAACGAGACCCAGATCGAACTGACCCTCGATCTGGACGGCACCGGCCGCTACGAGATCGACACCGGATGCGGCTTTCTGAACCATATGCTGGAGCTGTTTGCCCGGCACGGACGGTTTGATCTGGTGCTCACCTGCCACGGCGATGTGCAGGTGGACTACCACCACACCACCGAGGATGTAGGCATTGCGCTGGGACAGGCCTTTGCCCGGGCGCTGGGCGAGATGCGCGGCATCTGCCGCTACGGCAGCTTCTACCTGCCCATGGACGAAGCGCTGGTGCTGTGCGCGGTGGATCTTTCCGGCCGGTGCACCCTGAACTGGGACATCCGCTGCCAGACCGAAAAAGTGGGCGATTTTGACGTGGAGTGTGCCAAGGAGTTCTGGTACGGATTTGCCCGCAGCGTGCCCGCCACCGTCCATTTTGTGCAGTTTGCGGGCGAGAACACCCACCACATTCTGGAAGCCTGCTTCAAGGGCGCAGGCCACGCGCTGGCCGAAGCTGTGCGCATCGATGCGGCACACCGGGACGAGATCCCCTCCACGAAAGGACTGCTGGTATGATTGCCATTCTTGATTACGGGGTGGGCAACCTGTTCAGCCTGCGTTCCAGCTTGCAGCAGCTGGGGCTGCAGGCGGTGGTCACCGCCGATGCCGCTGCCATCCGCGCCGCCGACCGGCTCATCCTGCCGGGGGTGGGCGCATTCGGGGATGCTATGGCAAAGCTTACCGCCACCGGCCTTGTGCCGGTGCTGAAAGAGCAAGCGGAAGAAAAGCCCCTGCTGGGCATCTGCCTTGGGATGCAGCTGCTGTTTGAAAAAAGCTACGAATACGGCGAGCACGCCGGGCTGGGCTTTATCAAAGGCGAGGTCTGCCCGCTGGGGCCCGACCTTACGGACAAAAGTCTGAAAGTGCCGCAGATGGGCTGGAACGCTTTGCACATCGTAAAGGACGACCCCCTGTTCCGCTACATCCGCGAGGGCGAGTATGTGTACTACGTCCACAGCTACTACGGCAAAAACTGCGCCGAAAGTACCCTTGCCGTCAGCGATTATTCCATCCCGGTCACCGGTGCGGTGCGGGCAGGGCGGGTGTACGGCACCCAGTTCCACCCGGAAAAAAGCGGTGATACCGGGCTGCGGATCCTCAAGGCGTTCAGCGAATTGTAAGCGGGCTCGCCCTCTCAGTCACCTTCGGTGACAGCTCCCCCAAAGGGGGAGCCCTTGGCAGTACGGCAAAGTTTCCGCTAAAATGCAAAGCCACCCCTTCCGTCTGCTCCCTTTGGTCGCAGCCACACTCCCCCTTTTGTCGCTACGCGACATCTTCCCCCGGCCGGGGGAAGTCGGCCCTCAAGGGGACGGCTTTTGGCGGTAGCGGTAAGGTTTCCGGTCAAACCGCAAAGTGTGTGTCTTCGCCAGAGGCTCTCCCTTTGGGAGAGCTGGCAAAGCCGTAGGCTTTGACTGAGAGGGCGAGGACGCTAAAGGAGAAACAACTATGCAGCTATTTCCAGCCATTGACCTGCGCGGCGGGCAGGTGGTGCGCCTGACACAGGGCGACTACGACCGCATGACCGTTTACGGGCAGGACCCCTGCGCACAGGCACGCAGCTTTGTGGCCGCCGGGGCAAAAAATCTTCATGTGGTGGACTTGGACGGTGCCAAGGACGGCACTCTTTCCAACTACGACACCATTGCCGCGCTGGCAAAGCAGGGCGGCTTGTACATCGAGGTAGGCGGCGGCATCCGCACCGAGGAGCGCATTGAAAAATACCTCTCCCTCGGGGTGGGACGCTGCATTCTGGGCAGCGTGGCGGTGACAGATTTTGCCTTTACCGCCCGGATGCTGCAAAAATACGGCGACAAAATTGCCGTGGGCGTGGACGCCAAGGACGGCTATGTGGCCATCCACGGCTGGAAGGAAATCAGCGCCGAGCCGGGCGTGGCCTTCTGCAAGCGGCTGGCACAGGCCGGCTGCACCGCCATCATCTACACCGACATTGCCTGTGACGGCGCGATGCAGGGCACAAACCTTGCCCTGTACCGCCAATTAGCGGCAGAGGTGCCCGGGGTGGCCTTTACCGCCAGCGGCGGCATCTCCTCCGAGGCAGAGCTGCTGGAATTGCAGCAGCTGGGCACGGCAGCGGCCATTCTGGGCAAGAGCCTGTACACCGGCGCGCTGGACCTTGCCCGCTGCGTGCAGCTGGTGCAGGGCTGAGAAAGAGGGAGCTTTATGATAACCAAACGCATCATCCCCTGTCTGGACGTGCGCGACGGCCGGGTGGTCAAGGGCACGAACTTTGAGGGCATCAGGGACGTAGCCGACCCGGTGGAGATGGCACGGCTGTACAACGCCGCCGGGGCAGACGAGCTGGTGTTTTACGATATCACCGCCAGCTTTGAGGGACGCGCCCTCTTTACCGACATCCTGACCCGGGTGGCGGGGGAGATTTTTATCCCCCTGACCGTGGGCGGCGGCATCAACACACTGGAGGATTTTGACCGGGTGCTGAAATGCGGCGCAGATAAGGTAAGCGTCAACTCCGGCGCGCTGAAAGACCCCGGGCTCATCCCCGCCGCCGCGCAGCGCTACGGCGACCAGTGCGTGGTGCTTTCCGCAGACGTGAAGCGTGTGAACGGACAGTTCCGGGTGTTTGCCAAGGGCGGGCGCGAGGATACCGGCCGGGATGCGCTGGACTGGGTAAGCTGGTGCGCCGCCCACGGCGCGGGCGAGATCTGCCTGAACAGCATCGACACCGACGGCGTGCGCAGCGGCTTCGACCTTGAAATGCTGGACGCGGTGGCTGCCCGGGTGAATATCCCCATCATTGCCAGCGGCGGCGCGGGCAAAAAAGAGGATTTTCTGGAGCTGTTCCACCACAAGGGCATCGACGCCGGGCTGGCGGCGGGCATCTTCCACCAGAAGCTGCTGGGCATCCGGGAGCTGAAGGAGTACCTGAACGCCAACGGCGTGGAAATGCGGCTGTGAAAAGCACAAAAACACCTTGCATTTTTGTCTTGAATCCGATAAAATACACAGTATCCCCATCCGGGGAGGGAGAACCGTCATGGAACTGAAATTTGATGAAAAAGGCCTGATCCCCGCCATCGTGCAGGATCACTACACAAAGCAGGTGCTCACCCTTGCCTACATGAACGCCGAAACGCTGGCGCTGACCATTGCCGAGGGACGCACCGTATTCTGGAGCCGCAGCCGTCAGGAGATCTGGCGCAAGGGCGAGACCAGCGGCAATGTGCAGCGGGTGGTGTCCATTACCGCCGACTGCGACGCCGATGCACTGGTGGTAGAGGTGGTGAAAGACGGCCCCGCCTGCCACACCGGAGCAGAGAGCTGCTTTTTCAATGAAGTATACATCTCCCCGGAGCTGAAGCAGTTCAGCTGGCAGGGGCTGTACGAGCTTATTAAAGGCCGCAAGGATACCCCCACGGAGGGCAGCTACACCACCTACCTGTTTGAAAAGGGCAAGGAGAAGATCCTGAAAAAGGTGGGCGAAGAGTGCACCGAGGTCATCATTGCGGGCGAAAAAGAGGACAAGGCCGAGACGATCTATGAGATCAGCGACCTTGCCTATCATGTGCTGGTGCTGATGGTCAGCGCGGGCATCACCGTAGAGGATGTGACCCGGGAGCTGGAAAAGCGCCATGTCATCGACCACAAGGTCAAGCAGGAAAGGATGCAGTGAGAAGCCTATGGCAGATTACAGAAAATCCAGCGTACATTGCCACTCTACCCTGTGTGACGGCAAGAACACCCTGCAGCAGATGGCGGGTGCCGCCTGTGCACAGGGGCTGACCACCCTTGGGTTCAGCGGCCACAGTTACACAAAGCCCGACCGCGAATACTGCATGACCCCCGGCCGCACCGCGCAGTACCGCGCCACCATCGCCAAGCTGAAAAACGAGTACCGGGGCAAAGTAGATATCCTGTGCGGCATCGAGTGGGATCTGCTGAGCGAGGGCACGCCCAAGGGCTTTGATTACTGGATCGGCAGCGCACACCACCTGTACGGCAAAAACACCGGCAGATACTACGAGATCGATTTCCGCCCCGAGGATCTGCGGGACTGCATCAACAACGATTTTGACGACGACCCGCTGGCAGCGGTGGAAGCCTATTTTGCCGAGGTGGAGAAGATCGCCGCCAAAAAGCCGGATATTCTGGGACATATCGACCTTGTCAAAAAGCTGAACGCGGACGGCAGTTTTTTTGACGAGGAATCCCCCCGCTACAAGGCCGCAGCGCTCAAGGCGCTGCAAGCTGCCCGGGAGAACGACTGCATTCTGGAAGTGAACACCGGCGGCGTGTACCGGGGCTACCGCAAGGACTTCTACCCCGGCGCATGGCTGCTGGACGAGTGGAACAAGCTGGGCGGCAGGGTGATCATCACCGCCGACGCCCACGACACCGCCGCGCTGACCTTCGGCTTTGACGAAGCCGCCGCCGCCATCAAGGCTGCAGGCTTTACCGCCCTGACCGTGCTGACCGTCAACGGGTTTGAGCAGCAGGAGTTATAAAAAAGTAGTTGCGAAACACCTACGGTGTTTCGCAACTACACAAATAAAATTTTTTAAATCGTTTTACCGCAAAAGAGGCCACTGCACAGTTTTTTGTGCAACGGCCTCCTTTTTGCGCGAAGAAAGGAACCCTATGACCCAGACGCGATCCCTGAAAACAAACCTCTTCAACCGGAATGCCGACCTGCTGCACGGGCCTATTTTCAAGAACCTTTTTCTGTTCATGCTGCCCATTCTGGTGTCCAATTTATTCCAGCAACTGTACAATACCGTGGATACCATGATCGTGGGCAACGTGCTGGGCGATAGCGCACTTGCCGCTATCGGCTCCTGCGGGTCTATCTACGAGCTGCTGGTGGGCTTTGGCATCGGCATCGGCAACGGGCTTTCCATCGTGGCTGCACGCTCCTACGGGGCACAGGACGAGGATCTGCTCAAAAGGACGGTGGCCGGGTCGCTGGTCATCGGGCTTTGCGCAAGCTTTGTCATTACCACGGCGGGCTTTTTCGGCCTGCGGCCGCTGTTGCAGCTGCTGGACACCCCCGCCGAAATTTTAGAGGACGCCTACCGGTACATCATCGTCATCGACTTGGGCGTGCTGGTGATGTTCCTTTATAACCTGTGCGCCGGGCTGCTGCGCGCTATCGGCAACAGCGTGATGCCGCTGGTGTTTTTGCTTATCAGCTCCGGGCTGAACGTGGCGCTGGATCTATGGTTCATTGCCGGGCTGGGCATGGGCGTGCAGGGCGCGGCGGTGGCTACCGTCATTGCACAGGGTATCTCGGTGGTGCTGTGCATTCTGTATGTGATGCGCCGCGTGCCGCTGCTGCTGCCCGCCCGCAGGCACTGGGCGGTGGGACAGCATTTGTACTGGGAGCTGTTCAGCCAGAGCATCTCCATGGGGCTGATGAGCAGCATCGTGTCGGCGGGTTCGGTGGTGCTGCAATACGGCATCAACGGGCTGGGCACGCTGACCATTGCAGGGCACACCGCCGCGCGCAAGCTGTTCTCCTTTACCAGTATGCCGCTGATCTCCATGGCAAACGCCGGCTCTACCTTTGTTTCTCAGAACCGGGGCGCCGCTCAGCCGGAGCGGGTGCGTAAGGGAATGCGCACCATGTACCTGTGCTCGGTGGTCATCATGGCGGCAGAGGTGGTGCTGATGCAGCTTTTTGCCCGGCAGCTGGTGCAGCTGATCTCCGGTTCCTCCGCGCCCCTCGTGCTGGAAAACGGCGCACGGTATCTGATGTGGAACGCACCGTTCTACGCGGTGCTGGGGGTGCTGCTGTGCACCCGGTACGCTTTGCAGAGCCTTGGGCAGAAGGTGCTGCCGCTGTTTTCCAGCGTCATCGAGCTGGTGGGCAAGGTGATCTTTGTGCTGGTGTTCATCCCGCGCTACGCCTACAACGCCGTTATCCTGTGCGAGCCCATCATCTGGTGCTTCATGGCGGCGTATCTCGTGGCAGTGTACCGCCGCGACGCCTTTGTGTATCCGAGGAAAGGGCAATAAAAAGAGCACTTTCGGACAGCGGGCTCGCCCTCTCAGGCGCTTACGCGCCAGCTCTCCCAAAGGGAGAGCCCTTGGCATGGCGGCAAAGTTTGCGGTTTCGCCAGAGCCTCTCCCTTTGGGAGAGGTGGATTTGCGAAGCAAAGACGGAGAGGGCGAGGACGCTTTCCAAAAAAGCACACCCCCGGACAGCACGCAGAGCTGTCCGGGGGTGTTGTGTTATGATTTATGATGTTTTTACCATGCGGAAGGTCTTTCCACGCTTAATGCAGTCCAGCAGCAGGTCGTATTCTGCGGGCACTTCACCGATGACGTTCACCTTTTCGTCTGCGGGCAAGTCGGTGCGCACAAGCTGGATCTCGCCGGAATAGCGCCCGTAGCCGATGTTATCCATGGTCACGCAGCGGCGGCGGCGCTCTGCGCAGTTGTCCGGCTGCACGGTGCTGCCAAAGCAGGAGTAGAGCCGGGATTCCTGATACCGCACAAGCCCCTTGGGCGAGTCCGGGCGGCAGGTAAAGGTGCGATCGTACAGCGTCTCGTAGCCGGGGCGCAGGGCGACCGGCAGACAGAGCTCGCCGGTGGTGCAGAAGTGACGGATATAGTCCTGCTCCCGGGTGCTGACCTCCGGGTCGCCCGCAAAAATGCCGTCCAGCCCGTAGTTCAGCGCCAAGTCCGCAAAGGCCGCCGAGGGGGCGGCGGTGCGGTGGGCTTCCAGCGTGGGCAGACCCTTGTACAGCGGCCCACGCAGCAGGGCGTCGCCGGGGATAAAGCCGTACACCTGCAAGCCCTCTGCCTGCAAAGCTGCGGTGCTCTCGCGCAGAAATTCCGGGTCAAGGCCGGTCTCCGGGCGGGGGTAGAAGTTGTGCATGGCGATGACCGTGCCGCCGCCCGCCGCCAGCTGCCGCGCCACCTCCGGGGTGGTGGTGGAGGCGTTGACGGCAACGGGCAGCTGCTGCGCAAAGGCGCACATCTGCTCCACCGAGAAGCCGTAGTCCAGCCGCAGACCCCACAGGTGCAGCCGCTTTGCCAGCGCGGTCAGGTCGGCGCAGCCGAACTGCCGGATGGTCTTTTCCGACACATCTGCCAGAATGCGCCAGCCCTGCGCCGCCAGAAAGTCGCACATCTCCTGCACGCGGGCGCAGTAAGCGGCATCAAATTCTTCGCTGATATGCAGTGAGATAAAAACAGGCGCGCCGCCTGCCGCAAAAGCGGAAAGCGACGCACGCTGTTCCTCAAACTGCGTCAGATACACTGACCGTCCGAGTGTTTTAAGCATTGGCAACGTCCTCAACAGAGACCATTGCGTTGGTCACGATAAAGCCCATGATGTAGCAGATGACCAGACCCACTGCGTAGCAGCCAACGGAAGCAGCCACACCGTGAGGGCCGGCGGTCATGACGAACAGAGCCAGCAGACCGGAGGGGCCCCAAGCAGTAGCAGCCACCTGCATGGCCATGACGAAAGCACCGCCGAAGCCAGCGCCCAGACCGGCACTGATGAAGGGCTTGCCCATAGGCAGGGTGACGCCGTAGATCAGCGGCTCGCCGATGCCCAGCAGACCTGCGGGCAGTGCGCCGGTGATAACGTTCTTCAGACGGGTGTTGCCGCACTTCTTAGCCTTGAAGTAGATGGCGACAGCAGCGCCAACCTGACCGGCACCAGCCATAGCCAGCGCGGGGTACAGGGTAACGTAGCCAAAGCTCTCCAGCTGCACGGAGTACAGAGCCACCAGACCGTGGTGCATACCCATAGCGACCATGGGCAGGAACAGTGCGGTGGAAACATAACCGGCAATGATGCGCACGATCAGGATATCGCTCATGCACAGCTTTTCGACCACCCAGCACAGCGCGGTGGAAACATAACCGGTAGCGGGCATGATGATCAGGATATAAGGCACAAGGCAGAGGATCATGGTGATCAGCGGGGTGAACACGATGTCCAGAGATTCGGGCATCCACTTGCGCACCCAGCGCTCGATCTTGACAAGGCACCATGCGCCCAGCACAACAGCCAGCACGCCGCCGCGGCCTGCACGCAGGATGGAATCCAGCGGCACAGCCTCGTTGAAGAGACCCAGAATGGAAGAGATCTTGTTGATGCCCTCCAGACCGGTGATCATGCCCAGCATACCGCCCAGAATGGGAGTACCGCCGAACTTTTCCGCTGCGCGGTAGCCGACCCATGCGGTCAGGTAGCCAAGGAAGCAGGTGTTCATCAGACCCAGCAGGGTGCTGATAAGGGCCAGTGCGGGGATGTCGGCGTAGTTCGGCACCACCTGACCGATCAGGGAGTTGATGCCGGCGCACAGACCGGAAGCCACAACGCCCGGGATGAGGGGGATAAAGATATCGCCGAAGGTCTTGAACAGCTCCTTGACCTTGCTCTGCTTCTGCCCGGCCTTGACTGCGGCCTTGTTGGTCTGCCAGTCGTTGGCGGTGGAAGCGGCGGCGTCCGCCGGGATGCCCATGTCGCGGCAGATATCTGCGCACTTGCGGCACTTGCCGGGGCCGACCACGATCTCTACATAGCCGGTACGGTCGTGCACGATGCCCATTACGCCCTCGATGGCCTTCAGGCCCTCGTCATCGATCTTGGCGTCATCTTTAACGCGCACCCGCAGACGGGTCATGCAGTTGGTTGCGGTGAGAACGTTGCTCTTTCCGCCGACTTTCTCCAGCGCCGCGCGGACCAGTTCTTCATTCGTCATAAGTGGGTCCTCCTTTAAAACAGGTGTATATCCGATGCGGCCTGTGCCGCTAAGGAACTTGGGTGTAAAAATGTGCCTTACAGCACTTCCAGCCGGATGGCTTCCCGCACATGGCCGTGTGCCCGTTCCAGCCGCCGGGCGGCTTCTGCGGCATCGCAGTCTGCCAGCAGCATGGTGATGGCGGTCTTTACGCTGCCGCCCGCTGCATCAATGGCGGCGCGGGCTTTTTCCCGCTCCACGCCGGTGGCGTCAATGACGATGTTCTCGGCGCGGGTGTGCAGCTTTTCGTTGGTCTGCTGCACGTCCACCATCAGGTTCTGGTATGCCTTGCCGGTGCGCACCATAGAGCCGGTGGAGATCATGTTCAAAATCAGCTTCTGCGCCGTGCCGGACTTGAGCCGGGTGGAGCCGGTCAGCACCTCGGGGCCGCAATTTACCTCGATGGCAAGCTCTGCGGCCTTGCCGATGGCGCTGCCGATATTGCAGGCAATGGCGGCGGTGTGACAGCCCACGCTTTTGGCGTAGTCCAGACCGCCCAGCACATAGGGCGTGCGGCCGGAGGCGGCAATGCCCACCACAAGGTCATTTGCGGTCAGGCCGTGGGCTTTCAGGTCCTCAACAGCCAGCTCCCGGCTGTCCTCTGCGCCCTCCACGGCCTCGATAAAGGCCTTTTCGCCGCCGGCGATGAGCCCCACCACCATCTCCTTCGGCACACCGAAGGTGGGCGGGCACTCGGCGGCATCCAGCACGCCTAAGCGGCCGGAGGTGCCGGCGCCCATGTAGAACAGCCGTCCGCCTTTTTCAAAGGCTTCTGCCGCCCATGTCACCGCCTGCGCGATCTGCGGCAGGCACTTGGCAATGGCCAGCGGTACCCGGGCGTCCTCCTCGTTCATGACAGTCACGATCTCCAGCGGGGACATCTGGTCCAGCTGCATCGTGCGCGGGTTGCGGGTCTCGGTGGTCATCCCACTCAGATTCAAGCCCATTTCCTGCACCTCCACTTTCCGCTTTCTGCCGCACCCTTGCGGCGTGATTGTGACCAAAGTATAAACTTTTTCAAACAAAATGTCCACAAAAAGACTATTTTGTGGTACAATGTTTTATACAAGCATTATTTTTGAAATTTTTGCTCACAAGTATGACTTTTTTGTGCAGCTTGTTCAATCCATCCTGAAATACAACAGAGGTATCGATATGCAGAACGTTCTTTTACGCCTGCGGGAGGTGCAGCCCTCCCTCAGCAGCACCGAGCGGCAGATCGCGCAGTTCATTCTGGACAACCCGGACGAGACCACCACCCTCACCATCCGGGAGCTGGCGCGGCGCTCCTTCTCCTCCCCTTCCAGCGTGGTGCGCATCTGCCGGGTGATCGGCTTTCAGGGCTACAAGGAGCTGCGCCACGCCCTGACGCTGGAGCTTGCCACCCTTGGTGAGAACGGCAGCCACCGGGAAAAGGACATCACCCCGCAGGACAGTTTGCAGGAGATCGTGGAAAAGGTGACCCACAAGAACATCCAGAGCCTGCTGGACACCCAGCGGCTGCTGTTGCTGGACGAGCTGGAGCAGTGTGTGGAGCTGATTGCCAACGCCCGCACGGTGCTGTTGTTCGGCATCGGCTCCTCGCTGTGCGTGGCAAAGGACACCTATCTGAAATTTCTGCGGCTGGACAAGCCCTGCGTGGTCAACGAGGACTCCCACTCGCAGCTTTTGCAGGCGCGCAACGCCACCGCGCAGGATGTGGGCATCGTGTTCTCCTACTCCGGGCAGACCATGGAGATGATCCAGTGCATCAAGGAGATGAAGGCGGGCGGCGCACCGGTCATCGCGGTGACCCGCTACTACCCCTCCGAGGTGGCGCAGCTGGCCGACCATGTGCTGTATGTGGCCGCCAACGAGAGCCTGTTCCGCAACGGTGCCATGTCCTCCCGGCTTTCCCAGCTGAACGTGATGGATATCCTGTACACCGCCTACGCCAGCCGCAACCACGAGGACACCATGCGCCGCCTGACCAAGACCCATATCTATAAGCCCGGCGACCCGGAGGTGCTGACCCAGCCGTAGCACTATTCGTGCTGCTCTGGCTCATAACGGACATCGTCCGTCACCCCTTCTTTTTGTACCCGCAGTCGCAGTAGGGTCCGCCGGAAGCAAGGGTATACTGCCGCACAAAATTTGTCACACCGCCTGCTTCGCTCATGGTGTAGTCCAGATGGCACAGGGCGGGGGTCAGGTCGTACAGCCCCAGCTCCTTCATCAGCACACAGATGCCGCACTTGGTAAAGCGTCCCTCGTAGCCGCTGCCATCCGGGTATTCGTAAAATTCCATGTTCCACGAGTAAGGGTTGCGGTCGGCAGCTTTCAGAGCAGCGGCAGCTTTCATGGTGGCAATATCCTTTGGGGTAAATTTGCTTTTTCCGCTCTTGCGGCAGAACCACTGCATGGGCGCTGTCATCATGGATTTTGCGTAGTAATCCGTCAGCCTGTCCACCTCCGGGCGCTGCGGCATGGAGAGAATGAACGCCCCGATCATGGCGCAGTTGATTAGATTCATTTTGAAGCGGTCGGCTTTTTCAAACTCCGGCAGCCTGCGGATGATCTGCCGGTATTGCGGCTTTGCCTTTTTGGTGATGGCTTTTGCAGTGTCTGCATCATAGCCCAGCACCGCGGTCAGCTGCTTTTGAAAGGAACCGGCAAACAGCGCCCACATTCCAAAGGGCATCCCGGCATACTTCATTGTCTGCCTCCAAACCCGATCTTCACGATCTGCATTTTCATTCCGTTGTCCCCGACCTTTGCAAGAAAGCGGAAAAAGCCGCTGACAGAAGGGTCTTTCAGGTCACTGTAACCTAACATATATCCCCTGCTGGACACCTGCAAACGGCTGTCCCACGGGGAAAGCTCGCTTTTCGCATCCGAAACCGCGAAATATGCTCCCACATCCTTGATTTTCGCCGTCCTGAGCCACGTTTTGGCGATCATCTTCACCGCCGTGCGGTTGGCAGCATCAAATACCAGTACCCCGCCGGGGAAAGTGTCCGCCATCCCCTGCACCAGTGCCTTGACCTGCTGGGTCAGAAAGTAATAGAACACCCCGGAGGCAAAAAACACCGCCCCGCCGGAGGCATCGATCTTGTCAAACCATGCGGGGTCTTTCAGGTCGCAGGGGATGTTTTGCTCCCGCTCCCCGGCAGGCAGAAGCTGCTGCCGCAAGGCGATCACATCCGGGAAGTCCAGATTGTAGATCTTGCATCTGCCGTTGTCGCAGGCTTTGCCGGTGTTGTCCAGCCCGCAGCCCAGATTGACCACTGCTGCACCGGGGTGCGTTTTCAGGTATGCCTGCACCTCCCACGCAAGGTCATTCTGCCGCATGGCCACCTCCAGCGCACCGAAACGCTGCATCAGGCTGCGGGAGTTTTTCTCTGCCTGCGAAAAGTCGTAGTCGATTTCATCAATCAGACGCACCGCCGTCTCATCCCGGTAAAGGGTCGGATACAACTCGGTACACAGCTTCCGGGAATACAGTGGGAGAATCAGCGTCTCCTGCACGGTGTTTTTCTCGATTTTGTATTTCATAGGTTCCTCCCTGTTCTCCTTATTCTGCTTTCCGGTGCAGACAGTCTGCCTTTTCCTGTGCCTTTCCCATCATATCTGCCGAGTAATCCAGACAGGTAATATCTGATTTTGGCAGCGTCTTGTAAAGCGGCATGGTCAGAATACCCGTGCCCACCGGCACCTCCAGCAGCTTGCCGGAAAAATGCTCCGGGATGCCGGACAGCGCCTTTTCCAGACGTCCTCCGGGATATGGGCGCCGAATAGTTAGATAAAGCTAACTTTCTGCTCTATAAAAAGCCGCTTCTCAGCGGTCCTTCTGCCAAAATAATACGCCCTGCTGT